>Ga0209947_1000244_pt1 | contig 33320 bp, 35 predicted proteins | sample SalPonR2_B_D2_MG_FD_185706 | JGI IMG/M metagenome (GOLD analysis project Ga0209947, IMG submission 185706) | Salt pond soil microbial communities from South San Francisco under conditions of wetland restoration - Salt Pond MetaG R2_B_D2_MG... ...
AATAAATACGGCGCGAAAATCGATAATGGGCGCTGCAGCGGATGCGTCCGTGCCGCCCAAACCCTCCAAATAGGGGCTAAATGGTTCGCCACCCCCCCACAACGCTTCAAACGGAGATTCTTTCGGAGCGACGGGGCCGATGGGGGGCGCCTCTGCGATATCCTCAGGCACATCATAATAAAGGCCGACAAGCTTCTTAATGGCCTCTGAAAAATCAGTGAGCGATGGATCGTAATCCTCCAGCCCCACAACCGACGCGTCATGGGCCAGCAGTTCATCCCAGAACCGGTTCATAAATGTGTCGCCATAGGATTCAGCCGGATAGAGTACCGCGAACCGGTCGATGTCGAGGGTTTCAGACGCATAGGCCGCAAGGGTGCGAACCTGCATGCCGGGGGTGATAAAATTGCGGAACACATATTCCCCCCTTTCGGGGATCCCGGATGCCTGGGACAGGGTAATTATGGGTATGCCATGGGCCTGAGCCGATTCAGCGGCTGCCCGAGCGGCGGCAATCGGACCGATAATAGCGGCCACGTGCCGTTCATCGAACATCTCAACCGCTTTAACCGCCTGCTTCGGTTCCGATGCGGTGTCGGCGACAATCAAATTGATCGGCTGCTCCGCTGCATTCGCCGCAGGCATGGACAGCGCCGTTTCAATACCGTCCAGGGCCCGGTTGCCGAAAGTTTCATACTTGCCGGACAAGGGGAGCAGGCATCCGATATTAATCTGTTCGGCCGCCCCCGTGCTCTTTAGCCCCTCAAGCCGATCCTTTGCCGAGCCGGCCATACCATGATCCGGATATCTGACCAGAAAATCGGAGAACACCCCGATGGCATCGCCGATATTGCCGGAAGCCGCATAATTGGCGCCCAATTGATACATGAGGTACCCGCTGGGCGGACTGCCGTCCAGGCGCTCCAGCTCATTTCTGATATAATCCACGGAGAGCCGGCCGATTGCGGCCTTGAGCCTTGGCAGGACGTCTTCTGCAGCCTTTTTCCTGCCGGCCCGCTGATAGGCAACCAGAAAAACGTCGTATGCCCCCTGGAAAACATTCAATGCCATGTAGGCATCGCCCGTAACCAGGCTGGCCCGGACAAACTGCCTATCGTCTAACCCATAGGCAAAAACATCCGCCGCCTTAAAAATCGCCGCCTCAAAACTGCCGGCGTTATATAAAGCGCTCATCAGCTCTACCCCTGCCTGGCGCGCATACCGGCTCTGCGGATACCTGTCCATCACCTGGTTGAGATACGCGGCCGCCCGGTCATATTTTCTCTGCCGACTTCTGACAATCCCCATCTGAAGCAGGGCCTCCGGGACCATCTCCCCATCCGGGTACCGGGACAGGTACTGCTGGTATAATGAAAAAGCCGTGTTGTAGCGGCTTTCCTTAAAATTGGCCTGGGCCGACCGGAAAAGGTCTTCACCCGGCTTTTCCTTTTCAAAAATCCACGGCACACCCCCTTTTGGTGCACATGCCGTGCATACGAGCAGACAGCAGATCGCCGATACAAAAAATCGCCGCTTCATCATCGTAAAAGCCTTCTCATTGTCTTCAAATGCCCAATACCCAACACCCAATACCTAATACCCAATACCTAATACCCAATACCTGACACCCAATACCTAATAAATACCCAAAAAAATGTCCATACCATCTTTTATGCCGATGGTGAACCCGGGGGATTCAATCAAGCTACTTGACGAGGGGGAAAAGAACCGATATTATCAGAACGGCTTAGATCGAAACCCTAAACCTCATCACCCAAGGGCTAAAAAAATGATTATTCGAAATACGATAGGCATCGTCGCGGCCGTTTTGTTTCTCTTTTCAATACCGGCACATGCGGAATTCTATCAGTACAAGGATGACAACGGGGTCGTGCATTATACGGACAACTACAGCACGATTCCGGCCCCGTATCGATCCCAGGTCGAATCCCACGCGGAAACGCCGCCAGATGCGACCAGGGAGGCGGCCACTGCAAAGCCTCAAGCCTCAGAAAAGGAAAAATCCGCGCCACCCGCCTGGAACCAGGATAGCGAAGAAGAAAAGGAGACTCAGGACAATGTGGTTCCGGAGCCAACCGAGGCCTCGGCAGAAGGTGGACAGCAGGAATCCCAAACCGAATGGCTGAAAGAACAACGGGCGGGCCTGCTAAAAAGAAAAGAACAGCTGGATCGGCAACATGAGAATCTTATAAAAGAAAGACAGGAACTCCAATCCAAACGGGATAAGATGGAAGAGCCCGCTGAAATCGAGGCCTATAATCAAAAAGTTCAGGAGCTAAACGAAAAAATCACCCAATACCAGGAAAAACAAAGCGCCCTGAAATCCGAAATCGAGTCCTACAATAAACGGATTAAAGAGCAGTAATGTTATCTTAATGTCATATGCCGGGAAGCGAAAGTGACGAGGCATCTTGATTGTTTAAGATTTCTCGCTGCCGCTCGAAATGACAATGCGGATGAATCGTCTCAGTGCCTTCAAGCATACAGTAAAAGTTACTTTTAGGTTCGGTCCCGGGCAGCCGGCCCGGGGGGTTACTTCTAAGGAACTCGACAATATTTGATATTATTTTAGATGCTTTCGCTGCTGTCATTCCGAGGAACGAAAGTGACGAAGAATCTTGATTGTTTAAGATTTCTCGCTGCCGCTCGAAATGACAATGCGGATGTTTTTTAGAGTTACTTTCTGCAAAAATGCCGCGCCTGCGGAGTAAACTGCTTTTTACGAAGCCATGAAACCGTCCCCTATGATAAAAAAAATTCTTTTGCTCACACTCATTATTGATCTTTCCCTGGCCGGCGGCCTGCCTGCCGTGATGCCGCCTGAAAAAATGGCCCAAAGAAACCTGGAGGCCGAGTGCATTCTAATAGGTAAGGTTAAGGGGGTGGGCCAAATCCTTTTGCCTGAAAAATATAGCGCGCAAAATCCCCAAAAAGGGGTGTTCTGCTTAAATGTGCGGCACGTGGTAAAAGGCTATAAGGCTGTAAAGCCCGGCGATAATGTCCACATCATATTCAAACTCCCCGACAAGCCAAAAGACGGTATTGTGGCCGAGAAGAGCGGGGTTCTGCCGGTTGAGGTAGATACGGGCGACCTGGTCATCGCCTACGTCAACCCCTTCAAATCCTCCAGGTTCTATAGGCCCCTTGCCCAGGGGGAATCGGTAAGGATCATTGTCCCTTAAGCCCCCTGCCTGATTAATCCAATAAAAGCGGTAAAATAGCGGGGAGGGCGGAATTTCCCGTTTCACCGGGCTCAGCACTTCCGCCTGAAACGGTAAGCAGGGTCATGGCCCTATGGGCGTGGCTGTGAGTTCCAAAACTATAGGTCCCCCCCCAGGTCATGGTATGCTCCCCTTCCGAGCCCGTATCATGCACATACACCGTATCCGGTTCTGTGTAGCCATAGGCGACCATGGAATGGCCCTCAAGATGAAGGATGGCCGGGCGTCCGGCATCGATTTCCACCTTAAAATCGGCAAAGGTAATCCCTTCTTTTGCCGGGTATGCTTCCTTCACAACCGAGTCAATATAGCGGTTGTAAAGGGTCTCATAGGTATACCCATTATGCTCCACCCACTCCTTGATCCCGTACATGCCGCTTTTGTTTTCCAGATCAAGATTTTCAATAATCTTAGGCGTAAACCGGTTTCCACTTTGATAACTCAACTTTCTGGGAAGCTAAGTGTACATTAAACCTCTGATATTAAAGGATATTTTTTCTTATCAAGACCAAAAAATGTGATTGCGGTTCCCATTACGGCATCCATGATAGTCTGGACGATTTCTTCAGATACTGCTTTGACGTTGTATATTGCCGCCATGGCCATTTGCATTATCATCTGTACTAAAAAATGAAAACCTTTAACCGGAAAACATGATTTTTCATAAATAACTAACTGATATTATTGAGTTAGGTTTTAAATTTCAGATTATTTTGGACAGCAGTGAAGTTCAGATAACATAGTCTGGATAAATATCCGATTATCAAATAACTGAGCCCTTAAGGTGCAAATATTTTTCATCTTAAGGGCTCTTTGGGGAGTCATCCAGTAAACCGCTCTAACGATATTTCCAACTTCAGGCATTTTTTTTATCAACAAACCATATGGGGTTTCTAAAAATTTTTCTGTAATTCTTGTTTCTTTACTACCCAGGGTTTCAAGTACCCCACCCTCCTGCACCCCGATAACCGGTTTACCTGCTGCCATGCTTTCCACCGGGCTGATGCCGAAGTCCTCGTCCATTGGGATATAAATCGTGGCAATACAATTACCCATAAGCTCTTGCAACTTGCTTTCAGATACCCAACCCAACACCTTGATATTGTCCTTCCCGTCCGCTGCTTTTCTTATCTTTTCCTCCTCTGATCCCCCGGATACCACCACCAGCTTCTTATCCGGCATGCGCTTGAACGCCTCCACAATCCGATCCACACGTTTCAAAGGATCCAGCCGGGCCGTAGACAAATAAAAATCCGACTGACCCAACCAACGAAACCGCTTCGTATCACAAGGAGGATATATAACTGTAGCATCCAAGCCAAGATACTTTAAAAGCCTTTGCCGCACATTTTCCGAGTTGGCGATAATCCGATCCATCATAGGCAGGGCCGCTTCATAAAGCGGTTGAAACTTTCGAATCAGCCATTTGAGCACGGGCCGCTGCCAGAATGGAATCGCTGACAAATAAAAATCCCGCTGGTCATATAAAAACCGGGCGGGTGAATGGCAATAGTAGATATTAATCGGGGTTGGGCTTTTTAACACCCCAAGCGGCGCATAGGTGCCGCTATATAAGGCTTTGGAACAGCCTTTCACGTATGATGGGCTCCGCTCCCGGAACCCCTTGACCAGACTCATGATCTGCAAAGGCACCAGCCCCTGGTAGCAGTTAAGGGTTGATATTTGATCGACCCACTTTGTTCCCTTGTAGCCGACATCCCCCTTCCCCCTTTTTGAAAAACGCATATTTTCAAACCCTGCAATTATGGGCCATCCCAGGTGATCGGCCAATGCTCCCACCACCCGCTCGCCCCCGCCCAGGATGCTGAAATAATCGTGAAGAATCACGCCTTCGCGGCTGTTTGCCATGTGCATATGCCAAGGATACTTATGATCACGATTTCTCTTGCCCAGAACGCCCAGATCGCCCCGAAACTCTTAAACATGGGGATCGTTAAAATACCGACGCCTGCATCCACAATCAATCCACCAGCCAGAGCCAGCACATACAACCCCTGCCGCTGCCTGGCAATCAAGGCCTGTCCCATCAACAGGGAGACAAAAATAAGCGGCATGCAACCGGATAAGTATACCAGCAACCGTCCGGAAAGGGAAAAATCCGCCCCATAGACCAGCGTTAATACCGGTTTCCCCACCACGGCGCAACCGGCAAAAATAACGATTCCGCCCGCAGCCATGACTATAAATGATTTTCGGAAAAGGCGCCAATAGGCCACTCGATCCTGCCGCCGGGCCACAAGTCTCGGGAAACAGGCGGCCATAAAAGCGGCGCCAAAAAGAAAAAATCCCTCGATAAACCGAAAACCGGCGGTATATATCCCCAAGGAGGTTTCATCGGAGAGCCACCTAAGCAAAAACACATCCTGCCTTAGCGCCAGAAATGTGAATACCGTTACCCCCCACAGGGGAACGACCTCAACCAGATGCTCGGAAATAGGATATGGCCGTGCTGAAAGATTCTTGCTTCCCGGTGGAATGCGCCACAGGGTCAGCATAAAGGCTAATATGTGGCTGCCCAAATAAATCAGGGCAGCCCACCACGGACCCAACCCATAAATAATGGCGCCGCCCGCTGCCGCGGAGACAAACAGGCCCTTCTGCACCAGGCCGATGACCGCCTCCACGTCCAAACGGTCCAGGCCGCGCAGGACCCCGTTTAAAAAGGTGGTGGAGGAAAGAAAGATCACCCCGGCCATGAGCAATCCCAAGACCGGTACGTTGCCGTTAGTGCCGACAATCATGGCAACGCCTGAAAAAATAATACCGGCAAGAATAATTACCCCGGCCTTTAGCAGGATTAGATGCCGGTCAATTCCTCTTTCTCCGGCGGATATCATCCGTGTCAGCAGAATATCAAGCCCGAAGTCAATGACGATTCCGAAAAAACCCGCAAACGTATAAAAATAATTAAACGCACCAAACTGCTCAACCCCCCATGCCCGGCCCAGAAACACCCATAGCGCCATAATGAAAATGCCGCCCAGGCCTAAATGGACTACCTGCAGGATCACGTTTCGCCATCTGACCACATGGCGCCAACCGGTAGACAGTGCAGAAAACATGCCTTCTGAAGAATCGCCCGGTTGATCCACTACTTGTCACCCGCCTTGATCTTTTCCTTGTTTTTCTGCCAGAATTCGATAATAAAAGCCAAAAAGATAGAAATAAAGAATCCCCCAATCAGACCAAGGGCCACGTTTAATTTCTGGTTCGGAAAGATGGGATTTTTAGAGAGTCGGGGCTTCAACAATACCCTGGTGCTGATGATATTATCCATACGCACCTGCATCATTTCCAGGTTATTCTTAATCGTCTGTATTTCCGACTCAGCGCCCTGAATCTGCATTGTTAGATTCTCCCGCTCTTCCGGAATCCCTGACATCAAGCGGGTGCTCAACTGGTCCTTATGCGCCTGGATCCGGTGCATTTCATTGCTGAACAAAAGCTGCCCCAAAGGTTCATTCTCCGACTCAAGACTGGCCCTGGCCTTTATGGTCAATATTTGCTCTATCTGCTGGTTGGCGGATTTAATCTGCTCCTGAAGAAACCGCTCCTCTTCCTTAAGATTTTCAAGCCGTTTTTGATATGAGGTTTTCCGCCCCTGGTATTCTGCAGCCTTGCTTTGCAAATTATCTATGTGGGTTTTAAGCTTCTGCCGCTCGATATTGATGATGCGGCCATGATCGGCAATCAGGCCTTGACTCAAGCTTGTCAAAAACTCTATGGCCCTTGAATTCCTGGGCGCTTCCAGGGTAAGTTCCAAAATGCCGCCTTCTTTCGAGGGCGAAATACTGAGATCCTCCTTTGTGGAAAAAACGGCATCATTATTAAACGGGGGGTTGCTGTAGGCCCGCTTGGCAATGCCGCGAAGCCTTTCCGCCGAAGCACCTGGTGACTCAATATTCCTGTATTCATCTTTTGTCTGAATCTGTCCGATTTCAATAATACTCATGGCCTGATATTTCTCGATCATCATAAAGCCTGCCCCAAATGCCAAGCATGCCGAAAGGATAGTAAGCACTGCAATAAACCATTTCCGCCTGAAAAGCACGCCCACCAGATCCGCCAGATCAATTTCGTCTTCTCCCGGCGGATACCAGCCATACGGCGGGACCTGCATCATCTGCTTCTGGCTGCTCTTTTCCCCTGATTTTTCATCTTCGCCCATATCTCACTCCTACGGTAGTATTTTTTTATTCGATTCTTACTTCATCCGGACATCCCAACATTTTTTTAGTTGTTCCCCTTATTAATCCTCCATTCGGGTTTTATCATTAACAACTATTTTTTTCCGGGCCTTATTGGAAAGCCCTTTCACTCCTCTCAAATCAGCCCCCTTAAAATTTGTTTGCTCAAACAGAGCGCCTGTCAAGTCAGCCCCGCGAAGATCGGCATTAACAAATACGGCCTCCTTTAAGTTCGCTTTTTTCAGGCTTGCCCCTCTCAAATCCGCCCCATTAAATCGGGCCCGATAAAAATTACCTTCATCAAGGCGCGCCTTTCTGAAATTGGAATTCTGAAAACGGGCTCCCCGGGCATTTACATGCTGCATTCGGGTTCTGTAAAGCCGCACATTCTTTAAGGCGCGTCCCCGGATAACCGCATGCCGCATATTGCTTGCAGAAAAATTGGTATCCTTCCAGCTGCCCCATCTAAATCTGGCCTTTCTGAAATGGGAATGCCGGCAATCTGCATTTTCAGCCTGAACAGCAAAAAAATCCGCCTGATTGGCTTTCATATACCGCAGTTCTGCTTTATGCATCACTGCATGCCTAGCGTCAACCCCGCTTAAATCGCTGTGAAAAAAACAACTCCCCGACAAATCAGCGTCAATAAAGAGCACTTTCCGAAAATCCAGATCCTGTAAAGAAACATTACTGATATCCGTTGACCTCAAATTTATGGGCAGGGTAATTTTATCCTGATTTTTCTGCATATCGCCCAGCAGCTGCAGAATATGCAGGGCTTTCTGATGCGAATAACCGGCCTTATCAGCTTCTTTAGGCGATAACTCCCGCACCCTGGCTGCCAGGATCTGCACAACCCTTTCATAATAGGCATCATGCTTTAATGCAAACTCCCCAAGGGAGTGGATCGCACTTAACTGTATAGGATCCTCGGCATGGCTTAAACGGGACACAGTCTGTTTATATTGATACTGATAATAAACAGCCGGCGACAGCATAAACAGAATCAGACCGCACAGAATAGCAGATATCCATTTCCGGCAGCCAGATGGGCTTATGCCCCCGCAACTTTTATCAGGGCCGACAATGAAATATCGGTTTATATAATCCGGCAGCTTCCATAAGATTAAAACAAAACCGACAAATACGAATGCCGCCCCGGCTGCATAAAACCACTGAAAAATCAAAACCCCAATAGCAGCAGGCAGCGCAAGGAGAGCGCTTTTTTTGATCCCTTTTTCTGTATTTTCAGAAATCGCACATCCGGGATACAAAAACAAGCTGTAAGCCACCCATAACCCGGCATAAAAAGCCCCCATAAATGCAAGCGCCGGAATCGCCCCGGCCCAGTCTTTATCCCAGGTCCACCAGGCGAGCCCTGCAGAAGCCAGGACAAAAACCGGGCTTTTTAAAAATTTTATGATGCCTGATTTTTCAGGATTCCGCCGAAACATTTATCACTCTATCTCCATTTGCCAGCATCCAGGCAATGGTTAAATTCCATGACAGGGAATGATCATACTGGTTGTCAAAAAAACCGATAACCGCAATCGATATCAGCACGGCAAAAACCGGGCTTCCGCGTCTTTGCCAAATGAATTTGAATAATATATATATATAAACAAGGAAAACAATCACCCCGCATTCTGTCAGTATGTTTAGGTAAATATTGTGCACATTCACAACCCAGCGTGACCTGCTTCTAACATTAAACTGCCCCAAACCAATACCGAGCAGGGGGGATTCTTTATACAATTCAATCGCTCGGCTCCAAATCCTTGGCCTTCCCGACATGGCCCGGGAATCAAGCCGGGGAATAAAATCCTGGGCCACAATTTTTTCATCCGTATAAAATTTTTCCATATAGGGCAGTATTTTTCCGGTCCTTCGCGCTACATTCGGGTGATAAAAAGCGATCCAATGAACAGCAGCAACAGCAAGGATACTGATAATCAGAATCCAGGCCTTTTTTTTTGCATTAACCTGACAAAAAATTACAATTAATCCAACCCCCATGGCCAGCAACCCGCTACGCGATCCGGCAAGCAGCGCACCGGCAAAACCGCCTAACGCACAGATCAGCTCAAGCCCTCTTCTGCCAAACCCGGAAACTCTGGCCATGAACCGCTTAAGAAAAAATATTCCGGAGACAGCGGCCAAGGGTCCGTATACCGTGGAATTATCAAAAAAAGAAGAGACCTTATATGAAGTTAAATGACCGCTGCGCAGGGTACTCTGCAGTATTGGCTGGACAGAAGGGAAATGAAAATATTCCCAGATGGCGATGGCATGGGCCAGAACAAACAGAAAAAGAACAATCTCATAGCCGCTGTCCGCTTGATTCAGGCGAAAAAGCCAATAGCTCAAGATCAAAAAGGCATATGAGGCCAGGGCAGAAAGCATCAAAATGGCAGACAACGGCCACTGGTGCTCCTGCTGCCAGTCAAAATTAACAAGACATGAAGCAATGAGGAACAGGACGGCAAGTAGGCAAACAGTGCATTCCAGCCGGTGCTCGTGCATATATTTCTGTATTTCTTCCCAATATGCGGCGACCTGCCGACAAAACAGGGCAAATACGATAATAAAAACCACCCCGCCGGCCAAACGGTTTCCCATGGAACCCGGCAGAAGTTTCAAGATGGTTAAATGAAAAAAAATAAAAAACAGCCAGTGGCTGGATAAGGCGTATGTGCGGCTCAAGAAATACCTGCCATTCTGCTTTGTCATGCTATTTTGCGGTATACTTATTATCTGTCACATAGCCTGGGACCAACTCCCTGAAGCCCTCTTTGATGGCGTCTCCCTCCTGCCTGACAGCCAGATCCATAAGGGCATCAATTTTTTTAAAAAGAAAGGACGAATCAACAGGCGTTCGGCTTGTCACAACCATAATTTTTTCATGATAAGTAGGCTCAATGGTCTCGTCCGCTTCACAGAACAATTCCTCATGGAGCTTTTCACCGGGCCGCATGCCTATATAATTGATCTTTATATCCGCGTCCGGCTCAAACCCGGAGAGCCGGATCAGATCCTTTGCCATATCGCTAATTTTAACCGGTTTACCCATCTCCAGCAGAAAAATCTCTCCACCTTTGCCCATACCGCCTGCCTGTAGAATCAACTGGCAGGCCTCCGGAATTAACATGAAATAGCGAGTAACATCCGGATGGGTGACTGTCACCGGCCCACCTCTTTCAATCTGTCTTTTAAACAAGGGGACCACGCTGCCCGCGCTACCCACCACATTGCCAAACCGGACGATCATAAACCGGGACGAACTGTTCTGCGCCTGCACTACCATCTCTGCAACCCGTTTGGAAACGCCCATGACATTTCTGGGACAAACCGCCTTATCCGTGGAGACCAAAACAAACCGCCCCACGTTGAACTCTTGCGCACATTCCGCCATGTTCATTGTGCCCATAATATTGTTAGATACCGCTTTCCAGGGCTGGTGCTCCAGAAGCGGCACATGTTTGTAGGCTGCGGCATGAAAAATGGTATGGGGCCTGTACCGGGAAAGAATATGCCAGATCTGAACCTTATCCTGGATACTGGCCAGAAGGGGGATAATTTCAATGCCAGGGAAGGCGTCCCGCAGTTCCAGATCAATATTATAAAGCGCATTTTCCGTGCGCTCAAACAACACCAGTTTCTTCGGCGCATACCGGCAAATCTGGCGGCAGAGCTCAGAACCAATGGAGCCGCCCGCTCCTGTTACGAGAACGCATTGATCCCGCAGATAGGCACCGATTTTATCCGCCTCCATCCGAATGACCTCCCGTCCCAGCAGGTCCCTGAACTCCACATCCCGGATGGATTTAATGGATATACTGCCGTCAATCAACTCGCTTAGACCTGGGATGGTCTTGGATTTAAGCCCCGCCTCCTTGCAATGGCCAATAATCCGACGCATTTGCTCCCCGGTGGCAGAAGGAATGGCGATTAAAGCTTCATCAGCTTTGGCCGCCTGGACAGCCGCTTTTATCTCATCTATCGTTCCCATCACGGGGATACCGTGAATCCGCTTGCCGCGTTTGGAGGGGTGGTCGTCCAGCATCCCGACTACCTGGTAATTTAAGCTCTGCTTGTTCTGGATCTCCCTGAATATCTTCTCAGCGGCATCCCCGGCGCCGATGATAAGCAGCCTTTTTTTGTCTGGCCCTTTCTTCAACAGGGGCACAAACATCTCTCGCAACCTGACGCCGGCAGATTTATCCGAACCTTTATCGGTATAGTATAAACGGAACATCACCCGCACGCCGGAGACCAGGAAAATGGTGGTCAGCCAGTCGATTATAAAAATAGAGCGGGAAAAACCTTCAAAACGGAAGACGATCAACAGGAAGGAGATGATAATAAGCGTTGCAATGGTGGCGGCTTTTACTATACTTTCCAGCTCTTTGGTGGAGGTATACTGCCAGATGGCATGATAGAGGCCAAAAATATAAAAAATGATGGGCTTTGTAATAAGGACCAACGGCAATGCCTGAAAAAAGATAGCGTAGTGGCGCTGGTCCATAACAAAATCAAAACGGATCAAATGGGCCAGGTAAAACGAAAACGCCACGATAGCAATGTCAATGCCGACCTTTATCAAAAAAATCAATTGCCAACGCAAATAGCTCAATTTTTTACTTGTCCTACCTTCCCGCAGATTTTTGACCCAAGGGCTTCTTCCACCACCCGGGCTACCACACGCACAGTTTCTGTCATCTCCCTTTCCCCCATCGTGGGATGAACCAGAAACATAAGACTGGTCTCCCCCAGTTCCCTTGCCACCGACAGCCTTTTTTCCGGCCGTAGACCTTTCTTCTCCCCTTTTACACCTTTCCCCTTGTACCTTTCTTGCCCCTTTTCCCTTGTATCTTTCCCCTCAAATGCCTTCTCCAGATACACCTCCGGGCAAATTCCCTGCATGCATGGGACCCCCTGATCGGTCACAGCCTGCATAATCCGGTCCCTGCTCCAGCCCTTTTTAAGCTTTTCCGGCCTTACATACGCATAAAACTTGTACCATGCATGCCCCACATGGGCTTCGGGCACCGGCACCCGCAGCCCCGGCAAAGCAGATAACCCTTTGCTAAGGATCCGCGCGTTTTCACTCCGCCTCTTAATCCAGTCACGCAACTTTTTCAGCTGCAACCGTCCTATTGCGGACTGCATCTCGGTAAGCCGCCAGTTGGTGCCGAATGACTCATGCAGCCACCGAAAACCCGGCGGATGCTCGCGGTTATACACCGCATCCCAGTCCTTGCCGTGATCCTTGTATGACCACATGCACCGCCACAGGCTCTTATCACGGGTAACAACCATGCCGCCCTCGCCTCCTGTGGTCATGATCTTGTCCGTGCAGAACGAAAACACGCCCACATCCCCGAAACTCCCCACAGGCCTGCCGTTCCACGAAGCCCCGTGGGCCTGGGCGCAGTCTTCTATCACATAAAGGCCCTTTTCTTCTGCCAGTGCTGTCAGCCCGTCCATGTCGCACGGCCATCCTCCCAGGTGCACCGCCATGATCGCCCGGGTCCCGGGGGTCAACATAGCCTTTACGCTTTCCGGGGTAATATTGCCCGACTCCCGGTCAACATCCGCAAAAACCGGCCGCGCCCCTGCATTGACAATGCAGGACACCGAGGCCATAAACGTTCGCGGCGTGACCACGACCTCGTCGCCTTCCCCGATCCCAAGGGCCAACAGCGCCAGATCCAGGGCCACGGTGCCGTTTGCCACTGCCACGCCATACTTCACCCCATGATACGCAGCAAACTCTCTTTCAAATTTCCTGCCCTCATCCCCTGTCCAGTAATTCACCTTGCCGGATTCAAGCACACGGGACACGGCCTCGATTTCATCCGGCTCATAACAGGGCCAGGGCGGAAAACTTTTGTAACTCATAGAACACCTTCGTGGGGTTGCTTTCTCGGTTTAGGTTACTAAACCTAAAAAAAATGCATTTTAAGACAAATTTAAGGCCTTGTGCATCATCTTTATTCAGTCCGCTCGGCAAGTTGTATAGGTACTGCCCCCATCACCCTTCATCTTGGAGAAACTACAGGTTGCCAAGAACATGATGAAAATAATCCCGGGACCAGGCATCCAGATCACGGGGGTCAGGGACAAATGCGGCCACATCCGCCTTGGCTGTTTCAAAATCAACAGATTCGATGCGCCGGGCGATCATATCGGTGCATTGATCCAAAGAAAGCGGGGATTTATCGGTGTAAACACCGCGCTGCCTGAGCCTGGCCTCAAGGTGGGCAAGTAAAAGCGGTACTTTTCTGCGCACCAGAAAGGCAAAGTCATACCAGTCCCGGCCTTTGACCCTGTTATGCCATCCGCGGTACAAAATCGCATCTATTTTTCCAGCCAGCAGGGCCGGACCGGCGTAAGACCGGATGGAAAACGGGACCGGATCGTCAATATAGCTGACCTCAAACTTTGCCCCAGGGGGCGGGTCGATATCAACTTCAAGCTTGACCTTGTACTGGGCTTCTTTATGAATTCTTCCGGCAATGGCATCAGGGGCTCGCGCTTTGATGGTATGCAGCCGGGTGTTGGCTTTGATAAAGGCGGATTCAATGTGCGTATCCATGCTTTTGCTGCGGTTTTCAACTTCAATGCTGAATCCGAATGCCTTCATTTCATCCTGCAGGGATTCAAGATAGGATGACAGTTTGAAACCTTCTGCCGGCTCAACCAATGAAAAATCCAGATCCTCGGAAAAGCGTTCCAGATTGTATAAAAGCCGCAGGGCCGTTCCGCCATAAAAGGCCGCATAAGTGAAAAAATCCGTGCGCGACAGGCCCAGCAGTGCAACGGACTGAATGGTTTCCGCAAGCGCTCTGTGCGAAGCGCCCTGGTTCTTTTCCAGATATTCCTCAAACAACTGGACACAGGCTTCACGCATGAAGTCCCTTTTCCAAAAATTTTGCAAACGTGTTTAACGTTACTGCATGATAGAGTCCGGAAAAGTGAATCAATGCATTCCGGTCCAGCTTGTTTAGCCCATCCGGATCCAGGCGCAGGTCCTCAAAAAGAAGCGCCCTGATCCTTTGGATGGAACGTATTCCGGAGATACGGTACAATTCATCGCAAAGGGCCTTTTCCGGAGAGGCCATGAGAAAACGACGGGGCGCTTCGCCCACAAAAGTGATTCCATAAGGATACGCACTCGCTGACACATCCCGGTAAAAAAAGGATCCGGCCGGCGTGTCATATCTTTTTTTTCTGCCCTTGTTGAATGTCGCAGAAGTGATGTGCACCGCATGCTCTGGTATAAGACCGTACCATCTGAGGGCATAGACAAAGGACACATACGAGGGGCCGTAAATACGGTTGGCTGCCTTTCCTTTAACAAAGGCGTCACGGGCACTTTCCGCATGAACATACACCCCTCTTTTGAGACGAAGCAGCTCGCCCCTGCGGACAAGGCGGGCTACCCTTGCCCTGGGATTGGCATAATTTGCAAAATGATATTGCAGCCACAAAGAGTCGGGAATGTCAACAGGCAGATCCTGCATTTTTCCTCCAACAAGTACATTTAATATATACTTGTTGGTGGAAATATGCAAGAGGCAATTTTTTATTCTGCCCTCCGCCCTCTTCCCTTGCTCCTTAGCCCTTGGCCCTTTGCCCTCTACACTTGATCCTCCAGAATATACGGCCACCCTGAAATGAGTATTATGTCCCCGGAATTGCGGAATTGCGCGGAATTGCGGAATTAAGCGGATATTCGCTGCACATGTACCGGCAGTTTATTAATATCGATCTCTTTTAAATCTAATTTTGTGCTTGCGTTGTCAATATCAATACCCACCAAATTTCCCTCAGCATCATAATCAAGCACTATGCCTTCTGAAACCGCTTTACTTTCCACGCTGTTCTTTGATGACAAATCGATATACAAAGAATCCGTTTCCTCATAATAATTTAATTTCATGGTTTAAATCCTCTATCAGGAAAAGCGTTATGAATTGTTGTCTTGTCCGCCAGGGTAATGACCCTTAAATATCTCCCCTCAAGTTCATCAATCCTCCCCCAAAAACGATAACGATTATGGTCTTGGGGTTCTTCTTTGACCGGATTTTCAATTACGCTTATACACCATTGTTTTTTCAGGTAAGGACGTTTCCTTAAAACTTCATTCTCGAAATACTGAGTAAATTGATATTTAAACATATTATTTTAAAATATTATAATAGAAAAATCTGTAGAGGGCAAACGCCACAGTACTGCGAAAGAAATCCGACCATTGCTCCTTTGGTATCTTAAGCTACCTGAAAGCGGATTCCGGTACTTCTATAGTCAATTGTGTCATGACAACGATCCTCCTGAGATCAAACAGCTGCAATACTTTTTCAATATACCTTGATATAAATTATAAGTACACGCTTAGGCAAAAGTCAAATTCGATATACAGCGCATCCGGATGACTGCTCCCCCGGCTTCAAACCAGCTCTTACGGCCGCACACACCCCAACCTTTTCTGTCTCCTGTCTCCCGTCCTCTGTCTTCTGACCTCTCCCCTTGCTCCTCGCTCCTTTTCCCTTGGCCCTCGACACCTTGATCCCCCGGAGTATACGACCATCATGAAATGAGTATTATGACCCCAGAATTCCCGTAAATAAAATCCGGCAGGGCGGCATTAAGTTTCAGGGGTGGTACTGTATCCAGTAAATATGCATTATCCCCTGTTTGTTTTGGAAGAATCCTGCCGCGAGTCCTTGTAAGCCCGTAGCACGGCGTTCATCATGGTCTGGTATCCCTTTCCCTGTTTCTTGAACCAGTCCAGGATATCGGAATCAATCCTCAAGGTGATCTGTTGTTTAGGCTGAGGCGAATTAACCCTTTTTGCTTTGATGAAAAAATCCTCATCAATAGGAGGATTGTCAGGATCAGATATAGCGTTCTGAGTCAGTTCCTCGTCAGACTTGGAATCAACCTTTTTCCAGTCTGTTTTGGATATATTGTTCATAAAGCCTCCTTTCCCTGGCATTGGCCTTTCGCATGGATATAATACGGATATTATCCTTTCGTAGCGTATACACAGTAATTATAAGCCTTTCTTCGATTTTTCCAAAAGCGATAAAGCGCTTTTCATTATAGTCCTGGCGGCAATCCTCAAAACATAAGGGTTCTGTCTTAAAAAAGCGTTCCGCATCCCTAAAATCTATCCCGTGTTTTGCCAGGTTGCTCAAGCGCTTGTTTTTATCCCATTCAAAAGGCATAATTAATTATAACCACAAATGTAGCTACGTCAAGGACAATTCTCAATTTTTATACCAACGCCAGACACTGACCAGAGAAAACAGGCCAAGCCCCGAGTGGCATGCGGAAAGACAAACCATACCGTTTACCGCCCTCCGCCTTCCGCCTTCTGACCTCTTCCCTTTACCCTTTCCCCTTCCCAAAAACCGTCTCCCATATATACCGCAAATCCCCCAGAAAAGACCAATCCTCAACATATTCCCTGTTCAGCCGCACTTTGTCCGGCCACAGCACTTCATCATTATATTTCTGTGGGTCGTCCTGTTCTGCCAGCAGGGCTTCCTCATCCCGGTACTTAAGGGTCGCCGGCCCGGTAATTCCGGGTCTGACACTCAAAACAACCCTGTCATTTCCTTCCAGCCTGTCAGCATAACCCGGCACATCCGGCCTCGGACCGACAAAACTCATGTCTCCCTTGAGCACGTTTATAAGCTGCGGCAGCTCATCTATCTTGCTCTTTCTCCAAAACCGCCCCAGCGAGGTGATCCTCTGATCCTTTCCCGTGGTCACAGTGCTGTTTATACCAGGTACATCCCGCATGGTCCGGACTTTTATCACCCGGAAAATCCTTCCCTCCCTGCCCACACGCTCCTGTGTAAAAAATCCGTTTTTCCGTGTGTCCAGACTTGCCAGCACCCAGGCCGGCAGTATGATCCAGAAAGTCGCTGCCAGCCCGAATCCGGCCCCAAAAATATCAAAAGCCCGTTTGGCAAATCTCTGCCCAGGGCTTAATTCTTTTACATTCTCAAAAGGTTCCATCAATTTTCCGGGATGACTGCTGTCCAGCCCCTATATTTCATGCATACCCGTACCGAACCATGCTTTTTTGAATCAAGGGCATCAGACGTTCAACAGCCTTTTCACCCAAATCCCTGCGGCCCTTTCCTATACTTCGGGGCGACACTCCTTCAACAGCCCGGGCAACCACATCATTCGAAACCCTTATATCCAGGAATTCAGTCAGGCTTTTTAAGCCTGCATCAGGTTCAGCAACAAAATTTTCATAGGCAACCTCAATCCATCGATCCTCCGGGATTTGCGAAAGATCCTCAGCCGCTTTATCCACGCACCGTTTCCACTGCAGGGCGCACACTTCCTCCAGTGAATATCTGTTCAGCAATTCTTCCATTTCGTCAAGCTTAGGCCCCCAGAAAGCAAGACGCTCTTCCCTGGACATCATCCGGTAAACCCGGTTCCACAGGAAACGGGAAGCGTAATAGGGCAAATCCGCCGCAGGCACAAAACGCGCCTTTCGTGCCAAGTAGGGAATGTCCAGCTCCGCCTTCCAGCGCTTTATTGCCGACCCCACCGCATCCAGGCCGTCCCTGCGAATGAAAATATATTTGGCTTCCGGCACCACCCGGTCCACAAACCCCACCCGTAGCGAATTGGCGCAGGTCTTTTCCACCACAGTGTGCGCCCGGTACTTTCTTTTTGCCCAGACAAACTGCCTGCGGATGTATTTGCATACCTCGGGCCTTGCCATCTCCGGGGTAAACTCATCTGAAGGATACCGCACATTGCCGTGCCGCCAAATGTAGTTGATTTCGTCACAGGGCCAGGTAGCCACTCCGGGCAGGGATGTGAGCACATCCCGAAGCATATTGGTGCCCGAGCGGGGGGCTCCGATAATGATTATCGGCAGGTATGGCAAACTCATATATTCAACCCCAGCTCACGGTAAACCTGCAGGTATTTTTCCTGGACAGCCCGCACATCAAACGTTTGCTCAACCATGTTTCGTGCCGCTTGCCCCATACGCAGCCGAAGCTTCTCGTCTTTTAAAAGTTTTTCAACCTTCCCTGTCATTGCGTCCACGTTTCTGTCCTCAACCAAATATCCAGTTTTTTCGTTTTGCACCACTTCCCGCACCCCTGGTACGTCAAACGCCACCGTGGGCAGACAGGTGGCAGCCGCTTCCATTATCACCCGGGGCACCCCTTCCCGATACGACGGAAACAGCAAGAGGTCCGCTTCAGCAAGAAGGGGCAAGACATCGGAAAACCGCCCTGTATAATCCACGCCGTCTTGTGCCTGAAGCCATGTGCCGCTGACTGCATCGGGGTGAACCGGATCTTCCTCCCCGGCCCACACAAACCGCGCTTTGGGGAAGACCTTGCGAATTCTGCGGGACACTTCCACAAATTCTGGAATACCCTTCTGATTTAACAGGCGGCCCAGCATAACTACAACAGGCGCATCATGCCCGCGGCCAGAGCGACCCACAGAGGCAAAACGGCGAATATCCACGCCGGATCCAGCAATAAGATGAGCTTTTTGCCTGCTTATCCATTTTTTGCCCCAAAAAAGGGCCTGGTCATCGCTGTTTTGAAAAATACACGCATTCGTTTTGGGAAGTGCTACACGGTAGCCCATACCGGCAAGGTGAGAGGATATGCCGCCGGCGACAAAGGCATGGCCAAGGCCGGTTATGGTGTTGACAACCATAGTCTTGCCATTTGTAACCCTCTGTGCTGCCAGTGACCCCAGGATCACCGGCTTGGCATGAAAATGCTGAATCAAGGCAGGCCGCCACCTGCGGTAGACAGAGCAAAGCTTGCGATATGCAGTCATATCTGAACGTAGAGACAAACCGCCCCTGTTGAAAACAACAGGTTCCAGCCCTGCCCCCAGGCTGCATAACTGCCTGGCTTCTGTATCATCTTCAGTGACCAGCACTACATTCCAGCCGTGAGCAATAAAATGCCTGATCAGCCCCTCCCTGGAACTGGTCAGGGCATAGCCTCGGTTGGCTGCAAAAATCACTGTCAGTTTATCTGTCATGGCTTTCTTGTCTGCGGGCACTGGGCGCTGTCCATCCAGCCCGTTGCCGGCTGTTTTCGCTTTCCACCGCCTTGCATCCGGTGCAGCAGTCGCTGGAAGCGATTGCGATAATAGCTCCAGGTATCATATTGGCTGACCTGCCAGTCTTCCGGAAAATCAAATAGCAAATCGCCTTCCTGAGCCAGGCCGGGCGGGATGCAGTAGGTTGCCTTTAAAAGATGGGTCTTGCCGCTGCCGTTTTCCCCTATAAAAACATTCAGACCCTGGCTGAGCTCAATTTCAGCTTTTTGAAAAACTGTGAGATCTTTTATTTTTAAACGGGTAAACATGTGCGGTGCCTTTTATTGGCAGTTCTTTTATGCGCCTGGCGACAGGTCCTTTTCATAAGCTGTTAGCAGAAATAATGTAGATTTCAATTTTGTGGGCCGGTTTTGCCTTGCATTTTAAAAAGTACGTGTAGCGTATTTACGAAAGCTCATTTTCAAGCTCGATCTGAAGAAGAGCAACAATTTATAACCGTCCAGCAGCCTGCCGGACAATCTCCGCATATGTTTTCCCCCAAACATCCGTGGAAAAATAATTGGCTGCATACCTTGACGCTGCCTCACCGACAGACTTGCACTTTTCTTCATCCTGGATACATTCTGCAATCTGCCTGGCCCACTGGACAGGATCATCAAAGGGCAGCACCCAGCCTGTCTTCCCATGCTCAACAATCTCAGGCATGCCGCCGGCATTGCTTACCATAACCGGCAGGCCGATATACATTGCCTCCTGCACAGCATTGGGCACTCCTTCATCCAAAGAAGGCAGCACCAGAAGATCGGCCTCGCTCATCAAATAATTAATATCGTCCCGCCAGCCAAGGAACTCAATGTTTTCCTGCAGCCCGGTTTTTTCAATGTCTTTTTCGAGCCGTCTTGCGTAATCTTCCTCAAAGACGCCTCCTGCGAGCTGGAACAATATCTTTTTATTAATTCCCATATTCTTTAATTCAGCAAGGGCATGTATCACTAATAACTGGTTCTTCCGTTCACAGACGGTCCCAACCTGTAAAATGCGAAAAGGAGTGTCTTCGTACTGTTCCCTTTCCAGACTCTGGGCTTCCTTTATGTATGATTTCAAGCGATCCAGCTCAACGCCAGGGATCAAGGCATGAGATTTATAGCCGTATTTCTCGGCGGTCTTTTTTCCGAAAATCCGTTCTCCAGCGCCATTATACTGATAAACAATCGCACATGAAAGCGATAAGCCGATACGATGAAGCCATTTTACTATTCCCCTGGAAGGCAGTTCATAGTCGATATCCCAAACAATAGGCCTTTGTGCAAGCCACGCTCCTTTGGCTGCAAATCCTATGCTTTTGCTTCCACGAAGCCAGACAACATCAGCTCCGGATTTTCTAACCAATCTCGCAAGGGCAAGGTTCTGCCTGATAAGAGCGAGCACCACCTTAAGCTTAAAGAATAGTCCTCCACCGAACAGCGCACCGTGTCGTAGCCCGAGAACGCCCCGGGGCTCAAAAGGAACTGTTTCAATACCCTGCTCTTCCGCTGCCACAAGCAAATCACTGCACGGCTCTGATGCAATGTAAACGTCTATGCCCTCGTATTTTAATACCCGGCACAGCGTAAGCAGCCGCCGTGGCGCCCCGGTAAGCCCGCCGGGGGTGGGCATGTAGCACAATAGCTTGGTCATTTATTACCGCCAGATAGGTGGCTACAGCTCAAGCCACAAGCCAGCCTTTTCCGTATTTCGGTTTTTAGCAAACTTATCTATCCCTTATTGCTAACATGTCAGCATTCATCGTGTTATAAGCCTTTATCCTATTTCCCTTAACTGCATACATTGTTATAAATAAAAGTATCCAAAACATGGGCTGCCTCATCCCTTGATGGGTGAAGCCATAAGCAAGAGGGGCAGCTATAACTAACCATATTCCAAATGGCGCATCCCATAAGACAAGCCCGAGCAACAGTAAAAAAAGCAGAACACCAACTATGCCATAACTAAAAACTAAAGTGCCCAGAGTAGAATGTAATTCATGGGTAGTCGCCCTATCAGCGTAGCGCCAAGTTTCTCCTTCAGCAGCACCAAAGAGAAGGTATTGCGGATATTCTAAAATTCTATCATACCCTCTTGAGGTTAAAACATCTTCAGTTTTCCTTTCGATCTTTCCAACGCGTTTTTCCCAGTTTTCTAAAACCTTCTCACCAATTGCCGAGGTAAAAAACAAACTGGTAAGGCATGATACAGCTAACAGAAAAAAAATGAAGCTAAAAGCTGTTCGTGCTTTTAATTTCGGCCTTTTCGAAAGAAAAAAAAACCCTGCTACTGCGATAGCAAGGGCGCCTGTCGCAGTTAAGGAGAATGACATGGCGCATATGAGAGCGGCTAATATTAAAATAATTTTGCAACCAAGACTTACATGATTGGTAGCCCATGATGCTATTACAATATTGCAAAATATTAATAATCCGTAATACCCGACCTGATTTGGATTGTTGAATGGCCCTGTAGGTCGTACGCCATAGTCAAATGTCAATAGAAATAAACTAAAAGTTATTGCTACCGAGAAGTAAAGAACCTTTTTTAATATGAAAAAATATTTCTCATATGGAAAAGATCCGGACAAAGCTGCCAATCCTAAAATAAAAAAGAAATTATATGCATACCATAAAACGGGGAGTAAAGTCCCTGTCCTTGTAAGGTACAAGGCATTGACTAAACTAACTATAGCAATCCAAAAAATGAATACCAGCATAACCAACACGAAGGGCCTAACTGATTTAGGTGTGCGGTTAATATAGATAAAAGCCCAAGGATATAGCATTAATGCAACTATTACATCAGAAGGCTGAGGAAGCCCACTGGGCATAATATATATACTGACTGTAATGAAGTAACCGTATAAGGCTATTACAGGAATGATGTGTGACTTAATCGTCATTTTATCTATATTATCCGATGCACGGCTGACATTTATACAATCCCGATAAAAAATCAAAGGAGACACGGTACTCGTTGCTTTTTTTTAATTTTGAACTGACACAATTTTTCTTTTTCCACTGAAAAGGCTTCTTCAATTTCCGCCTTCAGCTCATTTGGCAGATCCTCAGCCAGTTTTCTTTTTGACTCGTTAATTCTTGTCAGGCCTAACCCTTGCCTGATCCCCAGCCTGGCCCGCAGACGCCCGCCGGCCAGAAAAGCCTTTTGAATGAAGCGGCTTCGGTAGATCCGGGCCTCGTTTTCCGGTTTAAAATCCGTGCGCCCGTCATCTGCTATGTCCAGAAAAGACAACACTCGGAGATAGGCGTTTCTGGGATCCTGTTTGACCTGATCAAGCGGCATGTGCAGCACCCTTTCCTCTGGCACCCGGTCAAACAACCTTTCCAGCATGGACCCGAGACTGCAAGCCCTCCTGTACTGCAAAAAGGATGGCTCCGTGCATGTTGACGGAATCCTTTCTCCCCAGTATCTTGCCTCCTGCAAGCGCCAGGCTTCTTGAAAAGAGCTGGCGTCCTCATGGAGGTGCCGCACATTATGTTGGTAGAGCGACAGGGCCATATCAACCGGTTCCCGGGTCATGACAATATAACGTGCCCCGGGGAAGGCCGCTTCAATCTCAGATACGGCATTTTCTGAGAACAGATACCATGTGGAGGCCTCGCCCACGGCCTCGTGACCTTCGCCGACCCTTTGGAACAGCTCAAGATACTCATCCCATTGCCGCACGTTCCGGTTGGCCATGTCCGTGTTAAAGAAATGAGGTTCCTTTGGCACGGACATAAACACCTGCGGATGCCCCGAAAGCCATCTGGCCAGCGAAGTGGTGCCGCACTTTGGCGCGCCAATAATGAAAAAGTTGGGTGTTCTCATATTTCCAGTTTTTATCTTGACATTAGTTTACGAATCCCCTGGCGTGCCCGGGACGGTATAATCCAGGGCATAAGCAACCGGCCAATATTATAAAATGAAATAGAACTCGTCCAGCGCATTTCAGCAAACATCCAGGGCAAAGCACGATACATTCGGTCGTATGCTGCCTTTCTGGACAGGATCGTGCTGATGAACCGCCCCTGGGCATCAGCCGGCATCAAGCATCTATTGCGAACATACCAGTCTTTCGTGTATTCGTATCCTCCTGGTCGGCTCAAACCCTCGCCGGGCTTCAGGTGTCTTTCACAGATAACTTCAGGTGTTACGAGCAAAGGAAGTTTCTGGCCGGATTCCAGAAGCCATTCCCAGTCTTCATGTCGTTCCGCGTCTTCATTGAACGGGTAGCCCCTGAAAGCCCATGCCGGAGCCATGATCGTGGAGGTATTCACACCGCCGGCACCGGAAAACAAAACATCATGCACGCTGCAACCTGATTGGAAACATCCTTTTGGCCGGCACCAAGTCTTTCCCGACTGATCGTATACCCGCTCGACGCCAGCAAGTATTGCCGCAGGCTCACCCGCCTGCTGCAGTTTCCTGAACTGAAGTTCAAGTTTTTCCGGCAGCCAGATGTCATCATCATCCAGAAGCGCTATCCATTCTCCCTTGGCATGCCGTACGCCGAAATTGCGGGTGGCGGAAGCGTTTTTGCGGCGGGGTGCCTCAACGTATTTTATCCTGTCGTCCTGAAGCCCTGCAAGCAGGCGGCCTTTTTCGGGGTCAGGTCCGTCGTTGGAGACAATGATCTCACATGGCGGCAGAGTCTGCGACAATGCACTTTTAACCGCCCGTATGACTTCCTCATGGCGCTGATAGCTTGGTATAATAACAGAGATGGATGGCGTTGACCCATGCAGCATGTTATTCATGTCCAAAGTCTGACGTGGCTGTTGCATAACTCTATCTGTCAAAGATTTTGCGGTGTCCAATGAGAGAGGTTACGATTTGTCAGCCCTGCGAGCAACTTAATATCGTCACGGAACGATTCGTAGATCTCCCGCTTGAAATTTTCACGTAAAGGAGGGCGTTCCGCCTCTACCTTCGCGTACTGGTTTAGGGTCTTACGGATGCCAATTCCCGGCAGGCCTGTGGCTGAACGCATCCGGCCTAGGGTGCGAAGCACACGATTCAATACAGGAAAACGGTGGCGTTTTGACCGGTTCAGGGACGGAAATTCATTCCGGCCGTCATCTTCCAACCCAAGAAAGCCGACTACATCCAGGTAACATTGTCTCGGATCTTTTTTTAAATCCTCTAGAAAGATCCAATGTACCCGGTCTTTGCCTGCCTGAGCCAATAAATTTTGCAAAGCTGATCCGAGCAAGGCCTGGTCCCGGTAGAGAAGCATTTCGGGATTCTGGCAGGAAATAGGGATTTTTCGGCCGTTTCTGCGTGCTTCCTGCAGGTGCCAAGCTTTTTCAAAACTGTTGATCGTTTCTGCGCCTCCATAAAGCACCTCGGCATGTAATGAGTATGCCAGTTCAATCGGATTTCTTAACATTATTATAAAACGGGCTTCAGGATTGTAGTCCAATATCTGGCTGATAGCCTCAGGCTTGGTGAAATAACTAGTTGAGGCGTCTATTCTTACTGCATGATTTTCTGATGCACCGAAAAATAGCTTTTCATATTCATTAGTTTCCATTCCATTCCGCATAAAATCACCGAAGAAATGCGGCTCCTTTTTCGGAGATACATAACATTGCGGATGTGTTCCCAACCAGTGGGCAAAAGATGTGGTCCCGCATTTAGGGGCACCTGCAAGAAAAACATTGGGTTTTTTTATGTGTTTAGTCATTGCCTGTCAAAATTTTTATAATTTTAGCAGCATAATTGAATTCAACCCATGAAACAAGAAATTGTTAACCCCTCGGGTCAGGCCCTTCTTCCGCGTATAGTACTTACAATTCCGGTTTCTCTGTATAGCCATGTATAAAGCAAAACATTCCAGGTCACCAAGCTTGCACTGGTTGCGATGGCTGCGCCCATAATGCCAAATAAAGGGATCAAAACAAAATTAAGAAATACACTGATTATTGCAGCAATAGTAACCCCCCTGGCGTTGAAACGCTCCAGGCCTACCATGTTCAAGATCACTCCCACAGATCCCATTCCTGCGTTTACAAGCTGGCCCAGGCACAGAATGACCAGCGGTATATATGCTGGGGCATAATCAGCGCCAAAAACAAGAGGGATGATCCATTTGCCTCCCAGTATCAATGCCAAAGCCACAGGGAGCGCAAATGCCAGTACCGCCATTATGCCCTTGCTGATCATGCGCTGCAAGCGCTTTCTCTCACCGTTTGTGAACAACTCGGATACAGCAGGGGCCATGGCCATGTTTACCGCCTGCAGGCCGAAAGGAATCAAAAGGGCGCCCCTCTGGGCCACCCGGAATAGGCCCACATCCTCAGGAGTCTGCATAATCCCCAGCAGGACCACCGAGGTTTCCTTGTTTAGTATCTGCATGCCGCTGGCAAATACAAACGGCAGCATGCTTTTGACCCATCTGGAGGTTTCATAGCCGGGCTTTGCGGTTTTGGCTGCCCCGGGCAGGGCATAACGCAAAAGGAAAAAGGTGATCATGACCAGCACAGCGCTGGCTGTGAGCTGTGCGGTAAGGGCTGCTTCCGCGCCCAGGTTTTTCCTGGTGAACCAGAAAGCACCTCCCACAAGGAGAATAACCAGCCCGGGCCGCAACATCAGGGCCGCCTGGCCCATGAGTACCCGACGCAGGCCCCGCAGGGCGGCTCCTTGGAGCTGCATGGCGGTGTGCAGGGGCACTATGGCCATTGCAACAAGGAAAGGTACAAACATTGCGCTTTCGCTGTATGCAAAGTAACCTACGGCTGCCCCCGCCAAAGCCAGAACCAAGGATGCCAGAAAGCTTGCCTGCCTGAAGCGCATAAGCAGGCCCCGGAGAAAATGGTATTCCCCCTTGGCTCGATAGGCTGCAATTTCCCGGACCAAGAGCTGCTGGCCGCCCAGCATGGCGGGCACGGTCAGTATCTGGATCACGGAAAGACAAAAGGCATAGATTCCGAAATTTTTCACCCCCAGCACCCGGGCCAGTACCACGGCCAGGAGCAGGGTAAGAGCGGTGTTGGCGATTTTTAAAACGAGCGAGCCCGAGGCGCCGCGTATCAGGTGCTCTCTCAGGCTGCCTTTTTTGCCGAGTATCTTGTTTACTTGCACGGTTTTTTAAAAAGGTGAAAGTTGTAAGGGGAAAGATGAAAGGGCCGAGGGACAAGGGCCCAGGGCCAAGGGTTAATATTCAAGGGTTAAGTTTCCTTGCTCCTTGGCCCTTAGCCCTTGATCCTTGGCCCTTTTCACCACACCGCGATCATATCCTGAATCTTATCATCGGAAAATCCGCATCAGGTGTTATTTTGGCTGTCCTATCTGTCCGCGAATGCGGGCCCAGATCAGGCCAAGATGTTCCCACAAGGCCAGTTCGGCAAATCCGAGGTATTTTGAACGAGGTCCGGCGAGGTCCGGGATCGGACCCACATAAATTATTCAAATATTATCAAATATATTCCACAAAAGCCGGTTTTTGGCCCTTAGAACCTCGTTTTCACCCTCAAAATCAGGATTGTAAGCAGCGAGCGGCTCCTGTAATGTATATACGGCACTATTTTCTTTGTGAATTCGTCTATGCCTGGCCTTTAATCCAAGCCTGGCTTTGACGCCCTCAACAAATTCGGCAGAGCCGGTTGCTATGGATTCAGTCCAGATCTTTTGCCGATTTGTGTTCTTCCCGATATAATCCTCCACCCAGTGCTCATAGCTGTCAGTCAGCGTCTTCTCGTCTGTGTCCAGCAATTGTTTTAAACGGTCCCTGGCTATTATTCTGTATCGCCGGGGCGGGTCAACAATCTCATGCCATCCCCCGTGCTTCCATTCCCGCGGATGAGCTACTACGCCAGCCCTGACCATGTTAAGATCAATATATGCCAAACATCGAACCAGATGCTCATCAGTGTCCACAGCAGTCGCGTGGTAGCGATCTTCCCAAAAGGCTCCCTTTCTGTTTTTCCGCTGATTATATTCCTGCCCGACTCTGCCTGCCACAAGCTGCAGGGCCCGAGGAACTGCGTCAAGATCATGGTTGCTGTACACCAGAAGATGAATGTGATTTGAGGTCACAGCATAGTTTAGGACCTCCAAGCCGTATCTCTTCTTTGCCTCAAACAGCCATTGTATCCAAGCTGTTCGATCCCTGGCGAACTTCAACAAAAAATCTTTTTTATGGCACCTATGGGTAATATGCCACACATGATCAGGCAAAAAATATCTGTTTGCTCTAGGCATATTTGTTTACAACTAATTTTTGGCCCTAAAAAGGGCGTTCTAAGACGAATTTATGGCTTTCCAGAAGACTTTTAACCTGTTAATTCAGGCTTATACTTAGGTCCGACCCCATCCCACCCTTGATCCTTGTGCCAAAAGAGGCCGGGGGCGCCCTAAAAAATATGGGGCTAAACTTCTAATGGGGACGCTTCTTCCCAGGCATTGGCGTATCGGCCTTTGGCAAGCGAATATGAAGTCACCCTCTATGGCCGCACCAGGACCGTTTTAGCCTATGAGCGTATCGCCATGCTGAAAACGCTTAAGACGGCTGTGAAAGTTGTGTGGGTTTATCGCAAAACCCAGTGGGTCGCCCTTTTCTCTACCGACCTGACACTGACCGCTCAGGAAATTATCGAATACTATGGTGCCCGATGGAAAATTGAAGCAGCTTTCAAAGAGCTCAAACAGGATGTTGGCAGTGCCGAAACACAAACCCGGCATCCTAATGCCGTAACAAACCATCTGCATTTTTGCATGATGGCAACTTCTTTAACCTGGATTTACGCAAGCCGCCTTGAAAAAACGCCGGAGCGCCGGCATGCGGTTAAAGGCCGCAACCATTTTGCCTTCTCCGATGTTCGAAGGTTGATAGCAAAGGCGGCCTTGACCGATAAATTTAGTATACTTTGCCCCGCACCACGCAAAACCGTACTAAATTCTCTTGTAACTACACTACTACGCATGGCGGCATGATGCTTTTTGGGGAAACTTCAGTTAATATGCATTTTGAATTATTTAAATTTTCGTTGAATATTTAAATAATTCAAAATCTTTTCTATATAACTCGGAAATATTTTGAATAGATCTGCTATTAGAATAGAATAAAGTCCAATCAATTTGTTTTTGGGGGGCAACAATTTTTTTAGATAAAATTAATCTTTTCATAAAGTCTTTTAATTTTCTTTTAATTGATATTCTTTTATGTTTTCCTGAGGCATTTATATGAGGCAATTTACCTTGATTCAAATGTAAAAAATTCAACACTAAAGAGAAATCTTTATCAATCTCTTCAAAATAACCTACAAAATCAACTAAACAATCAGCCTCTATTGAACTTTCTTCAGGAAAAAGGTATTCATACTGAGGGGCAACAAAAAAACGCTTCTCACTATGGAATAACTTTGGCAGTTCTTTGCTCGTGAATCGTTCAAATTTGCACCATGAATCAAAACCCATGTATTTATACAATGAAACAGCTCTTGCGTATGGGTTTCTGACAAAAGAAAATTTAAAATACTGGTTAAATAACTTATTATCAATATACTTAAATTTCACATACTGCTCAGCAGTAAGGTGAGCCAACCTTTCGGGTACTCCTTGTGCATCTGCTGTTGTTTTAGGTCTTAATAATAAAGGGGCTCGCTCATCCCATTGTAAACCAAGAAGATTTAAAAAAAACGATTCTACAGATTGTCCAGCTACTTTGGGTATGTGTACAAAAATACACCTATGAGGATGAGAAATCATATTTTCAAATAATTCAATGTGTTGGTTTTCTAAATTGCACAGTACTCACAATGCCTGTTTTCCTGTACAGCCATAAAAAAAGCAAAGTATTCCATATTATCAGACTGGCGCTGGTAGCAATTGCAGCACCGGCAGGGCCGAAGAAGGGAATAAGCGTGGAGTTCAGCAAAACGATAGCAATTGCTGCGATGGCCACCCCCCTGGCTGTAAAACGCTCTAGACCAGCCATGTTCAGAATAAGTCCAACCGAACCCATGCCTGCGTTTACCAACTGTCCCATACAAAGAATAACCAACGGAACATAGGCGGACGTATATTCAGCCCCGAAAACAAAAGGAATAATCCACTTGCCCCCAAGTATTAATATCAGGGATAGGGGAAAGGCAAAGGCCAGCACAGCCAGTATGCTTTTGCTGATCATGCGCTGAAGACGGTTTTTTTCACCCCTGGCAAACATTTCCGCCACCGTCGGCCCCATGGCCATGTTTACCGCTTGGAGGCCGAAAGGAATGAGCATAGCCCCCCTCTGAGCCACGCGAAAGAGGCCCACATCCTCCGGTGCCCGGAGAATACCGAGCAAAACAACTGAGGTTTCGTTGTTTAAAATCTGCATTGCACTGGCAAAAACAAAGGGCAGGGCGCTTTTCACCCATCTGGAGGTCTCATAGGCTGGCTCTGCGTTTTTAACGTCACGAGGCAGCAGTTTTTGAAGAAGGATAAAGGTTAGCGTCACCAGCACGGCACTGGCTGCAAGCTGAGCTGAAAGGGCTGTTTCCGCGCCCAGTTTCCGGCCCGTCTTCCAGGAAAAAGAACCGATTATTGCCATGACAATGGCGGGGCGAATGGTAAGGGCAGCCTGACCGAGCAGGACGTGTTGCAGGCCCCGCAAAGCTGAATCTTGAAGCTGCATGATCGTGTGCAGGGGAATAAGAGCTGCGGCAACCAGGAAAGGAATCAGCATGGGGCCGTCTTGGTAAATAGCATAGCCTATGGCCGACGCGGTGAATGCCAGTGTAAGCGAAGCCAGCAAGCTTGCTTGGCGGAAACGCCGTAGCAGGCCGCGCAAAAAATGGTACTGCCCCCTGGTCTGGTAGGCGGCCACCTCGCGCACCAATAGTGGTGGGCCCCCCAGCGCGGCAGGCACGGTTAGTATTTGTACGATAGAAACACAAAACGCATAGATTCCGTAGTTTTCCACTCCGAGCGCCCGGGCCAGAATAATTGCCATCAGCAAGCCCAGGGCGGTGTTGGCAATTTTGAGGACGAGGGTCCCTGAAGCCCCACGGATTAAATGTTTTCGAAGTGAATGTGTTTGATTCAAGACGCAAAGCTCGAATTTATAGGGAAAAAGGAACAGAAACCTGGGGCATGGCCATGAATACGCCCAGAAGCCCGAATGCCTCAGGGCCGTAGAGCCGGGTGATAACCGGGGAAAAGGCCATGGTGATGGCCTGGGCACCGGCGGTGCCGAAGGCCACCACTGCCACGCTGCGCAGAAATTTGCTTTTCCAGGTTCGTGCAATAAAACGCTGGATTCCGGCCAGGGTAAATGGCCGGGATATGGTCAAGGGATTGGTCATGGATTTTCTGTTTTAAGGCTTTTGCCGGCAATTGATCAGGGGAAAAGTGATGAGCCTCTCATGGGCATTCAGATACGGAAAATTCGATAGCGGCACGTTTTCCGGCATTTTGTTGAAGGAATTTATTTGCTTTTGTGTAGATTTCCGCAACGCGGCTGGATTGCCGCGGAAGCGTGTCGCGGAGTTTTCCAAGATACCCTTTTTCATGGATCAGCTCGAATGTGCGGGGAAAATTCAAATCATAAACCCAGCCCGTCTGGAGCAGTTTTAAATCGTTTAATGTTTTGACATCCCTGGTGTCTGCGGGCTGTCCCTGGCAGAGATCCTCATGGATCTTGTCAGAAATTTCCGGAGTATCCGGCAGGCTCAGGGATATTGCCGGGTTCCGGGTGTTTCCGGCAGTCAGGTAATGATTTGTCATCACGCGCAGGATATCGGCTTTGTCCGCATCCCGGAGCATTTTCAGGAAAAACAGGGGGCGTCCGTTTGTTTCGTCCGGGAGGGCGAAACGGTTATGGTGCTTTACCGCGTGGAGAATGATTTCTGCGGTTTCAGGATCAAAGCCGGAGAGGAGTTTCTGGTTATGGATAATGGTTATGCCGAGGGCGGCGTGGTCTTCTGACTGATGATCCGAAAAGGTTTTGTATCGCCGGTACTGCTCGAATCTGCCGATATCGTGAAACAGTGCGATTGTCTCTGCAATGTGCAGGTCATCTGCGCAAAGGCCCAGGCTGCGGCCGATATCTAAAATATTTTCGCAGACACGCAGGGTGTGATCGCATTTTAAGTCCATGGCTTCCTGGACCATGGTATCGTCGGAATCAAACCCGTGCGTGTATGTATCAAACCAGTGTTTTAATGTATTCATTTTTTTGAAGGGGAAAGTGAAAGGGCAAAGGTTCAAGGGCCGAGGGCCCAGGTGAAAGGGCAAAGTGGCCTTGTTCCTGGGCCCTTGAACCTTTTTCATAAATCCGCGATTGTATCCTGAATTCCGCCTTCCGGGCTTAGCCCGGTATCACGAAAGGGTAGGATTTGTCAGAAACATGTCGTAGTTATCCGGGGTTAGCAACAGGGTTTTCGCTTTGGGGTATCCTTTTGAGAAGGTCTTTGGGAAGCCGGCGTTCTTTTTTTTCGGGTTCCATTTGAATTCACAGGCGTAAAGACCCTCTCCCTGCTCTTCGATATAGTCGATTTCCTGCTGCTGGGTAGTGCGCCAGAAAAAGGCGTCTGCCTTCACCCCTTTATTGCCTGTCATTTTTCGTCTCTCAGAGACCAGATAATTTTCCCACAACGCCCCTATATCTGCGCGGCTGGCCGGAGCAAGGAAATTTCCGATCACTGCATTGCGTATTCCATTGTCCAGGAAATAGATTTTTCTGCTCTTTTTTATTTCATTGCGGATGTTGCGGCTGAATGCAGGGAGTGTGAAAATGACAAATGCTTTTTCAAGCAGGTCAATATAACGTTCCACGGTGTGGCTATCCGCGCCTGTAAGCTGCCCGATTTCATTAAATGAAACCTCACTGCCGAGCTGTAGTGCAAGGGCCTTGACGATTTTTTCCAAGAGTGCCGGTTTCTTGATGTTCTCCAGCGTAAGCAAATCCTTAAACAGGTAGCTGCCGGCCAGAAGCTTCACCAATTCTTCTTCCCGGCCTGCGGTGGGGTCGGTGGGGTCGTGGGGTCGGGTGGTCGTGGGGTCGGGTCGGACCGACATAACCTATTCAAATATTATCAAATATATTCCAAAAAAGCTTGTTTTTGGCCCTTAGAACCTCGTTTTTACCCTCAAAATCAGGGCTGTAAGCAGCGAGCGGCTCCTGTAACGCATATACGGCACTATTTTCTTTGTGAATTCGTCTATGCCTGGCCTTTAATCCAAGCCTGGCTTTGACGCCCTCAACAAATTCGGCAGAGCCGGCTGCTATGGATTCAGTCCAGACCTTTTGCCGATTTGTGTTTTTCCCCAGTATCCATAAAAAATATTATTCGACCTTGCGCCATTCAACAAATGGATTGCTGTAAAACATGGTAATTAAACGGGGGGTGCCGCCTAAAACCTGTTTGATTTCGTTCAGAAACGCCTGCTTGGTGTAGCCTTTTCTGAAGGTCACATTGTACCCGGTTTTTATCAGGTAGCCGTCGCTGTATGCTTTGATTATTTTGTACTTGTTTTCCACGGGCCAGACGCCCTGAACGGTTAAATAGGCCGTGCCGTCTTTTTTGAGGGTATCCCTGATGAGCTGGTAAATATTTTTGCGCTCGTCGGGGGGAACGATATTTAACACGTAGTTGGCGAGGACAGCGTCGTATTGGGTTTCCAGAACCCGGGTATCCGGGTAGAAGTTGGGGTCATAGTCGGTCACTTCCGCACACCCGGATTCCAGAAGCTGCTGTTTGGCCAGGTTGTCCAGGCCGGTACCCAGATGCAGCACGGATTTTCCCTGGAGGCATTTTTTATCGCAGAGCCATTTTAC
>Ga0209947_1000245_pt1 | contig 33220 bp, 21 predicted proteins | sample SalPonR2_B_D2_MG_FD_185706 | JGI IMG/M metagenome (GOLD analysis project Ga0209947, IMG submission 185706) | Salt pond soil microbial communities from South San Francisco under conditions of wetland restoration - Salt Pond MetaG R2_B_D2_MG... ...
TAGTGGCCGTGGCAGAACTGACAAGGTCTTAATGGGGTGGAATAAGGACTGTTTTGAATCACAAAGAGTTTTTCAAACAAACTTGGCGACTAACTTTTTAACTGGTATAGAAATCTTGGGCCGACCAGATCTAGTGCTTTTGTCAAAACCACGTGTGGAATTTTAAATCGCCTTTATGAAGATGAAAAATCTGATGAAGAAATATATGACCCAATTTTTGCTTCTATAGTTTTAAACCATATCAATGCCTTTGGGAAGTTAATCAAAGGGGAATTATAATTGTTCAAATCTGTATCGGGATAGCGGTTTTCCTTTTGATAAAAAGTATAATCATCTCCATTTCCCCTCCCTTTCCCAGAATTAACCCAACCTTAACCCACATTTAATCCTGTTTTTAATAAAGGATCTGGGGATGTGGTGTTGATTGTTTTGCTTCATCCTATAAAAATTTTAGTAAACATCCCTAACTAATCTGGCACGTATTTTTTCTTTCACCTCGCCAAGGGTAGTTGTGGCAAGAAAAGCATTGTTATGAGTAGTATATTCAGTATATCTTACTGTAAAAAAATATTTACATCTTTCATTGCTTTCTGATGCGCAAATAGTTGAGGTCCAGAACCTACTTTCATAGCAATCAAAAGTTCTATGAATGATGGCGTATTTATTATCAATATTCGAAACATCCTTAAGTTCTTTATAAGTAGGGAGCCTCCAATCATTATAACCGGCAAATTTACAATTTCTGGCATATTTTACTGCTTCATGATAAGAATATCGATAATACTCCGGGCATTTCATCCACATTAATTGAGTTGAAGTATCTGTTATAATTCCTTTATCAATATCTACAATGAGTACATCTCCTTCTTGGTCTTTTACTTTTCTAATTTTATGTTTTAGTGGTTCAGGTTTTTGCCTTTCTGCCAAGGAAGGGGGCGTTCTTTTTACAGTAGTGATGACGTTATTTTTATATGAAGTCTCATCATTTACATACTTGGCTATGACTGTATGGTCGCCAACAGATAAATCAACAGTTAAAGTTCTGCCCTCTCCTAAATAGCCGTCTAAATTACTGTGCCAAACGATTTTTCCAGGAGAAGCTTTCTGTGGTAGAGAAGTTTTAGCCTTAAATGTAATTGGCAGAATTTTTGCCTTCAGGCCCCTGTAGTTAGCGGGAAAAGGTTTATCATAGTAGACTTCAAACTCTTGAGGTGTTGTAATAAAAATACCATAAGGTCCTTCAGGCCAAAATATGACCACTATTGCTATAATTAAACTGATTATAAAACCAGTGATAACTAATACTTTTGGCTTTTTTAATTCCTCAAGAATGCTTTTGTTTTCATCGTCATTAAATTGATACCCGCAATGGCGACATTCGAAACGACCATGCACATTTTCCGATCCACAATTTGAACAATTAAACCCCAATATTTAGCTCCCACTAATAAAAGTTTGGTAATATTGATTTTGTTTATAACTTATTGTAGGCTAAATTGTTAATTTATGCTTTATGCGCCTATAATTAGTTCTTTGTAAATAGGACAGACGATGATTTTTTTGTGGTTTTTTGTCCTACAGCTCAAATGGCCATAAAGAATAGAACGGTATTAATTTCAGAAATGAAATACAGAATAGGCAGGAAACCGAATTAGCCAATATGGAGAAACTACCCATTTTCCTTGCGTTTCCCCAGAATTAACCCAACCTTAACCCACATTTAATCCTGTTTTTAATAAAGGATCTGGGTTAGAGCTAAAGGTCTTTTCCAGACACCATCTGTACACATATAATACATTGTTTTTACGCTATATTACACTATCACTATCAACTGTCAGAACAGTGTTCGTACACCTGTCATTCAAACTGTATAGGGGAGTAAATACACACACTTACCGACGATAAAAATTATTTACATTCACAAAATAATCAAAGATTAGCAATAACCCACTCAACAACTGGTTCTATAGGCGTTTTCAGTCCAATCGATGTGTCCATCTGTTAAAAGCGTTTTCACACCTTCGGTATCCCACAATCTATATTCACTGTTGCTCAAACTGATTTGAATTAAGAACAAATCAACGTCAATTCCCTTTTCCGCTAATCCTTCAAAAAGAAGTTTCATCCTTGCCAGTTGGGTAGGACCTGACTTTGACCAAGCCTTACGGGCACCTTTCACTTCGAAAAGTATCTTTTGATTGCCCTTGGTTGCCACCAAATCAAATGGTACGCCTTTCATTTCCGATACACGGGGACCGACTGCTACATCCTGGAAACCATGGTATTTAATTAAAAGAGACTTGGCTATTTCATTGTAATGCGGTTCAGTAGAAACATTGTTCTTGGCGGTTTCAATGCTCTCGATGGCTTCCGAGAACTCGCTTTTGTCAAAGGGATATGAAGTATAGGCAGTCATTTTGTTTCCCCAGGGGGTTTGTGTTGGAGGTGGCAGTAATTGGATTTCCGTACGTACGGAAAAACTGTCCTTGTCAAATTAATTTACAATTATTTAAGAAGGTTATTTTGAAACAATAAGCCATTTTAATTTTGCCCCTCCTCATTTTTTGGAGCCTTTTCTTCAATGACTGATTTCAGGCGCTTTATCTTTTCCTCATACTCCTTAATCGTTTTATTCAGTTTTTTAATTTCGTTTTCCGCCCGCGCCTCAAACTTCTGTAGCCTCTTAAGACGCATTTTCCTTAACTCTTTGACTGTTGGCATCTTTGCCAAGGTCAATGGGGGGTCTTTTTTATTAATGAGACCGATTTCTCTGTTTAAATGGGCTACCGTGTAATTATTATCATGCGCCAGCTGGATAAGCCTCACCTTTTCTTTGACATCTCTGACATTTGTTAGACGAACCCTTTGGCTGTGCGATAATTCGAAGTATGTTGGCAGGGAACCTCTAAATCGATGTATATCAACTGCCAGGTCTTTAGCATTATAAAGCCAAGTCTTCGATGGTTTGCTATCGTTGTTTTCCTGTATTCTGTTAATCAATTGTAAAAATGATTGCCCTTTTAGCGGTCGTCCCTCATCAGCCCGCTTAAAATCCCCGCCATAAAATCTTTCAATCAGATACCTGCCGACCTCTTCCATTACGTTATGAAAGCCTTTTCCAACAATTTCAGATACTTTTGTATAAGCCCGCTCCACCAGGGTTTCATTTGGCTCGGTTTCTTCAGCAATGTCAGGAACCAGTACTTCATTTTCAATGCCAAGAAGTTCAGCCACAGATTTAGCGAGGATTTCTCCTGTATTTTCAGCATTTGCCTGACTGTCCCTGAAGCCAGTCCTTTTAATTTCAATCTGGACAGATGGCACTTTTTCAATATCAAAACCGTTCTGCCTGAACCACTGGCACATGTTTTCTGTTTGATTAGCGCATTTGGTTTTGCGCCCTGGGCTGGTACTCGGTGATGCTGGTATTGTATTGATGCCCTTTTCCCGCAGAATAGCCATAAAATCTTTTGCTATTTGTTGATTTGCCGTAAGGACGCTATTATCGTTATCCTTTTGCCCACAACCCAATACAGCATGAACAAGAGGCTCCTCATCTTCTGGTTTTTTCGGGTTATTAATCTTTTCCTCTTCTATTATCGCTTTATCGGTAGCCCCATGTATCCACAGAACAAATGGTTCATATCTTCCAGCCTCCCTTAATTCTGATATAAACCGATTATCCTTTTCAGCATCGGCTCTATCATTGTAATTTCGAGCAGGGGCCGTTGTTTTCTTCCAATCCCAATTAATCAATGCTTTACAACGCAGTATCGAAGCCACTTTTTGTGCTATTTCGCCTGTGAAATCATCTAAATCGTCTTCTGTATAGTCCGTACCTTTTTCTTTACCCTCTTTTTTATTCCAGGCATGAGGGGCGACCACAAGGACAGACACTACAGGCGGGTATTTATCGACCACCGTGATTTCAGTTTGTTGAGCAGGCTTAGGCGGAGCGGGAGCAGTAGCGGATTTTCCAGATTTTTTAGATGTGCTCATTCATCACCTCATTGTTTTATACAGTTGGATGTTGAGCATTTGAAGCAGGTAGCCTTGTTCAAAAGCGGAAATAATCATATGCGAATGAGATAAAAACGCATGAAGCGCCGATTATGAACCTTATCTCATAAAGTGTCAATTAAAAGTTGGTTTATGGTAGGCTTTAGGCATAACTTTGGGGTAGGGGGCTAACAAAATAAAGTTTGCCTTAATTTTTTTCTAGGGAAGTCCCTTTAATTCTAGGTAAATTGGATGTTTTCGATGACGTTTTGATTGATACAATTCGCAATAATTACAGTTATTTTTGACCTTAATGAAACATTGTGTAAACACACAGAGTTTACTTGGGGACGCCACTTAATAACATTTTGCCTCAAACCTGCATCAGGTATATGGCCGGTTGAATGCCGTACTGGACGGGATGATAGCTTTTTTTAATGGTCCGCACGGGCTCGCCGTTTTCATCGGTTTCATTTAAATCCAGCAGCTTATCCGCTTTCAGGTGGTTTTGTCTGTTTTTTTTGAGCAGGAGAACGACAGGCAACGGGTACTCCTTGCTGGCACCGCTTTGGTAAACCAAACCGACCTCCCCGGTGTTTAGTTTAACCAGAGAGCCTACCGGGTAGACCCCCATCATATTGATAAACCATTTAAGCAGCACAGGATCGAAATCTTCTCCGCTTTTGGCGAGCATAAAGCCCAATGCCCGGTCCGGGCTCAAAGGGGTCGGCCGATAGACGCGGGGACTGGTCAGGGCGTCGTAGACATCGCAGATTTCGATGATCCTGCCGAAAAGGCTGACGGGCTTTGACCAGTTAACCGAGGGATATCCGGAGAGATCGTATTTTAAATGATGTTCAAACGGCGGGAGGATGATTTTGGCGATCAGGTCCCGGTAGGCTTCCAGCTTAAGGATTTGTCGGACGCTGTTTAATGAGTGCTGTTGGATCTTTTTGTATTCCTGGTCATTTAGCTGTCCCGCCTTGTTGAGGATTTCAATGGGGATGTCAATTTTTCCAAGGTCATGGAACAGCCCGCAGATGCCGAGTCTTACCAGGGATTTGCGGGAAAGCCCGATGGCATGCCCCAGACAGATGGAGGTAACCCCCACGTTAACGGAGTGGGTGTAGGTGTAGTCATCATAGTCGCGAATCGTGGCAAGACCCAGAACGATACTTTTATCCATAAAAACGAGATCCGTGATGTCCTGGACCACGCGGACGGCTTTGCGAACACCGGCCCGATGATCGGCCTTTATTTTCTGAACCACTTCCTTTAACGAATTATAGGCGTGACAATAGGCGTGATAGGCAAGTTCGGCTTTCTGCGAGGCTAAGAGGTCCTGCCCTTTTGGGGGGTAAATGATCTCCACCCATTTAAACCGGTCTTCTGCGAGGTATTTTCCTATCCATTCCAATGGATTTTCCTGCTTTTGGGCTTCAATCAGCAGACGGGCCAGTTGATAGGCCTGCGAATAATTAATATCAGACATTGTGGGATTGAATTTCAGCCCATACAAGGACAGGTTCTCGAAAAAATCGAGTATCGTAAAAATCGTCGCCGCGGTCTGCTGTTTCAGTAAAAGCTTTTCGCCTTGAATAAAAAGCCTTTCATGATGGACCTCAACGCTTAATTCGGAGCTTTCCAGGAATAGCTCCCGGCTGATTTCAATAAACTGTTTTGCCGCATTGACCGTCAACTGATTATTGGCTTCATGTATTCTTGCGGTTTGCAGAAGCCGATTGAAGGAAAGCACGAACGCTTCGTTTAAGGAATCCAAATCATCAATTAGTTGTTGGCTTGTTTTAGGTGCGTTTGCTTGATCTGGCATTCAGCATCTCCTCGGCATTGCGAACGGCCCGTCGAATGGGCGGGGACATACTTTTTGAGGCTTTGCGCAGGAGGTGTTGGGCATCCGAATTGTTGGTTATCATCAGCGCCATGGCGGCTCCCAGGCGATGGGCGCCTCGGCGTCTGCCGATATGCCATGGATTGGCGAGCAGCTGATGCGACAGGCAGGCCTGCGCAGAATCGCCTCTGCAATGGCCCAACGCCTGGTAAAGCAAAAGCAGGGATGGGCGATGACGGTTTTTAAAACGGCTCTGGGCCAGATAGTTCAAAATCGCAGTTTCAGTTTCCTGGTCTGGTTTTTGAGCCAGGAAACTGAATACGGTTTCTCGTATTTCGGCTTTTTGGTCCTTGATAAACGGAAGCAGTTGATCATATAATGGCGGGGATTTGCGAGATAGCGCCTGAACCGCTGTTTTACGCAGGGAAAAATCGGTGGAGCGGGTGGCCTCGGTAATAACCGGGATAACATCCGGGTTGGGTATGTATCCCATTACGAAAATGGCGGTTTTTCTGATGGTCGGCGCGGTGTGCCGGGCTAAATGGATCAATGGACGCGTGTCGTTTGATGCGTGGTGCTTTATTACGCGGACAAGTATCGTAATAATCGTATTATCTTTGATCCGGGGAAGCATCTGGCCGATGCTGATCGTAGACTCCGGCCGGAGTTGGTACAGCATTTTTTCCAGGGACTTCTTTTTTTTATAATCCCCGGCTTTTATTCCGGGCAGGGCGTCGTTTAATATCGAGAGCACCTGGGGGCCGGAGATCGTCAACAGAAAATCATCCAGATGGGCCAGCGCCCAAGTGCCGGATTTTTGATAGGTTTGGCGAACCTGGCGCAATTGGGCCAGAAATTTTGCCGCATAAAGAAATTCCCCTTGGGCGATGGTTCGTTTAAAACTTTCTTTAATGATATCGAGCACCGTGGCAAAATCTTCGCTTTCCCGCTGCTCCTTTAATATGACCAGCAGGACATCGAAGACATCCTGGTCAAAATCCCGGTTTTCCTCTTCTTCAACCAGCTGGTAAACCCGTTTGACCTCTTCAGGCAGGAGCCCAAGAACTTCTTCTTCATTTGCCCCATCAAGAATCTGTAGGGTTTCCTCGGCCCCATGAAAGCCACCTGCGGATTCCTCCGAAGGCTGCTCATTTTGGTTGTCCGTGATTTTGAGGCCTTGGAGGTCGATCAGCTTTTCATTTTTCCAGATCGCATTGTTGGTTCTGTACTTGATATTAGGCAGTTCGGCTTCCCAGAGGCATGTTACGATATCCCCCTTGCTCTCCTCTTCAAGCACCCCCTGGTTTTTCAGAATATCTAAAAATACGACGAGTTCCTTTTGTTCCATTCCCTCCGAAAAAGAAAGCCATTTAAGGCCATCTCGAAAACAAAGGTAGGCGGGATTGTTCTGCAAATCAGGATTCAAATAGACCCTTTGACCCTGAAACAGGATTTCGCCTTTGCCCATTTCCAGTACAAGCGCCCCATAATTGCGTGTATAGCCGCTAATATAATGATATAGCTCTGTTATTGATTTTTGGGAGATGGAATGATTGATCGGATAGAATGCGGTGTTTTTGGCGGCCAGAATCAGTTTATCAACAACCGTTTTTGCCTCTTGCAGTTGCCTGTCATCTGACCAATCAAGGGCTTTTGCCTGCTGACTCATATAACAAGCCGATAGTTTTATATTATTTTTATAACCTTTATACTAATCGAAGAGGTCTCTTATCACCATCTATAATTTTTTTATAGCATAAATTAAACAGTAACTAAATACCAATCTATTGCCTCCCTTATCTGCTAAAATTTTCAGTGTGCGCCTTGACATAGGTCTATAGTGAGTTATTTTATTATCGTTTCAACGCTTCCGTTTTAAGGCTTGACCGACCCGTACATCTATTACTTTAAAAATAAGGACGGTTTGGGAATGGGTTTCCGGAAGCGTTCATTTCCTTTATTGCCTGAAGCGCCATTTGGCCGATCCGGCGTAATATAGCGTTATTTAATTCAATATCCATTAACCGGGGAAGCCGTTTGATGAAGGAAGATGATATCAAAAAGATAGAGGAGACAGACGCATGACAGCAAAAATGATTTGTTATGGCCAGACGGCAAGGGAGCATATGCTTAAGGGGGTCAATACGCTCGCCAACGCAGTGAAGGTAACTCTCGGGCCAAAAGGCAATAATGTCGTTTTGGAGAGGCGCTTTGGCTCGCCGACGGTCACAAAAGACGGGGTTACTGTAGCCAAGGAAATTGAAGTTAAGGGGAAATATGAAAATATGGCCGCACAGATGCTGCGCGAGGTGGCGAGTAAAACGAGCGATGTGGCCGGGGATGGCACCACCACGGCGACGGTGCTTGCCCAGGCCATTTTTACCGAGGGCCAGCGGTTGGTGGCGGCAGGCGCCAATCCCATGGCTTTAAAACGCGGTATTGACAAGGGTATCGTCGCGATTGTGGAGCAGCTGAAAAAACTCTCCAAGCCGACCAGGGATAAAAAGGAAATCGAACAGGTCGGAACGATTTCAGCAAACAATGATGAAACCGTGGGCAAAATTATCTCCGATGCCATGGAAAAGGTGGGCAAAGAGGGGGTAATAACGGTTGAAGAAGCCAAAAGCATGGAGACCCATCTGGAAGTGGTTGAAGGGATGCAGTTTGATCGGGGGTATTTATCCCCCTATTTTGTGACAGAGGCGGAAAAGATGACGGTTGATTTGAGAGACCCCTATATACTGCTTCATGAAAAGAAAATTGCCAATATGAAGGATCTGCTGCCGCTCCTTGAGCAGGTGGCCAAGATGGGAAGGCAGCTTTTGATCATAGCTGAAGATATAGATGGCGAGGCGCTTGCCATGCTTATCGTGAATAAGCTGCGGGGGACGCTTCAGGTTGCCGGGGTCAAGGCGCCGGGATTCGGTGACCGGCGAAAAGAAATGCTTCAGGACATTGCCGTTTTAACAGGCGGGCAGGTGATTTCAGAGGATATCGGGGTTAAGCTGGAAAGTGTCACGGTGGACGATTTGGGTACCTGCAAGACGGTTCAGATCGATAAAGACAATACCACGATTATCGAAGGCGCCGGCAAAAAACAGGACATAGAGGCCCGCATCAATCAGTTGCGCGCCCAGATCGATGAGACCACATCCGATTATGACCGGGAAAAACTTCAGGAGCGGCTGGCTAAACTGGTCGGCGGCGTGGCGGTGATTCATATCGGGGCGGCGACGGAGACCGAGATGAAGGAAAAAAAGGCTCGGGTTGAAGATGCGCTTCATTCCACCCGCGCGGCGGTCGAGGAGGGGATTGTCCCGGGCGGCGGCGTCGCCCTGGTTCGATGTATTCAATCGCTTGATAGCGTCGATGCCAAAGGCGAAGAAAAGGAAGGGATTCGGATTTTAAAGCGTGCCCTTGAAGCCCCGCTCCGCCAGATTGCCGAAAACGCCGGCCTTGAGGGTTCCATCGTTTTTAACAGAGTGTCTGAAGGAAAGGATGACTTCGGTTTTAACGCGGCCACCGAAACATATGAGGACCTGGTCAAGGCGGGGGTTATCGATCCTACCAAGGTCGTCCGGTTTGCCATCCAGAATGCCGCATCGGTGAGCGCTCTGATGCTGACGACCGAAGCGATGATTGCCGAGAAGCCGAAAAAGAAACAAAGTGAAGCCACGCCCGGCGGATATCCGGAGGATATGGAGGACCTGTATTAATTTAGCCCCACATCACTGCGTATGATAAATAAAGCCGGATTTTTCATTGTTTCGGGATGAAGTCCGGCTTTCATATGTGGACAAATATTGTTTGGGCAGGTGGCAATCATTTGATATGAACACAAAAGGAGGTATGGGCCGGGTCCGTTTTAGATAACTTCAACCTAAATTGAGTGTTTCAATTTTTTGCTGCCGATATGATCCTGAACTTCCTGAGCGTATGGCGCACGGCGGTTTTTTGGGCAATTCTTTGCCTGGCGGGGGTGATCGTATATGCAAATACGTTTCACGCCCCGTTTGTATATGATGATATCAACTACATCACCAAGAACGATCCCAATGTCCATATGACCGAACTCTCCTGGGAAGAGCTGCAAACCGCCGCCTTGGACGGAAAACCCAGGAACCGTCCCCTTGCCAACGTAAGCTTTGCCCTGAACTATTATTTTGGAAAAGAAAATCCGTTCGGCTATCATGTGGTCAACCTGATCGTTCATTTGGCCACCGGGCTTCTTTTGTTTTTTTTGATACGTATGACGCTATCGTTGACCGCTTCGCTAAAGCCCGGCGAAAAAGAGAAGCCCCTTACCCAGGATATTGAAGCCGACTGGATGGCTTTTTTAGCGGTGCTGATCTGGCTGGTTCATCCGGTTCAAACCAACGCGGTCACCTATATGGTGCAGCGTATGACAAGCCTTGCCGCCTTTTTTTATATCCTTTCCATGGTGCTCTATATCAAGGGCCGATTGGCGATCCAGAAGAATCGGGGAATTAAAGGCGCCGGTTATCTATGCGCATGTGTATTAACGGGCGTTTGTGCCGTATTTACGAAACAGAATGCCGGTATGCTGCCCGTGTTTATTCTGCTTTACGAATGGTTCTTTTTTCAGGATCTGCGGCCGTTTCGATCAAGGCGGTGGATCTTTGCCATGCTTGCCGCCATTCTGGTGTTCTGCGTTATCGGCTATGTTTATCTGGGGGGGCATCCCCTTGATCGCATCCTCTCCGCCTATCAGCGCCGGGAGTTCACCATGGGCCAGCGGGTGCTGACAGAGCTCCGGGTGATCGCCTACTATGCCGGCTTGATGGTTTTCCCCCAGCCCAACCGCCTCCTGCTCGATCATGATTATCCGCTGTCCGACTCCCTGGCGGCACCGTTTACGACGGCCCTCTCGGCCGGTATGATTGTCGGGATCCTCGCTGCCGTTATTTTTTTATCCAGGAGATATCGGCTTGTGGCGTTTTGTCTGATCTGGTTTCTGGGCAATTTGCTCATAGAATCCTCGATTATCGGCATTGAGATCATCTACGAGCACCGGCTGTATCTGCCGTCCATGATGATCTGTTTGATGGCGGTCTTTTTGCTCTCCAGATGGCTGAAATGGAAACGGCGGGTCATACCAATTGTTGTTTCCGTCGCGCTTGTATTCGGTTTCTGGACCTACGAGAGAAACCATATCTGGCACACGGATGTGTGGTTCTGGAGGGATGTGGCCAAAAAATCGCCGCAAAAAGCCAGGCCGCTGCAGAACCTGGCCTATTCCATCCAGCAGGACGGATGCCACCAAAAGGCGATAAAATATTATCAGGCCTCCCTGTCTATAGAAAAACATCCGGCCGTGTATTTTAATCTGGGGATTTCTTTTATGCATCAGAAGCGTTATATTGAAGCAGCGGATGCCTATCTGAATGCTTTGAAGATGGGGTATCAGACCTCTGGCATTCATCATCGTCTGGCCCATGCGCTTTCCTTGGCGGGTGAGTTCAGGGCGGCGATCGATCAGTATCAGAACGTCTTGAAGCAGAATCCGAAAAACGCACGCGCCCGGGATCAACTCAGGGGGTTGATCCAATTTCTGAGAGGCTGCCGGACACCGATCGCCTGTCTCAGTCAACGCATTGAGCAGCAGCCTGAAAACATGGCCTTGCGGTTCAAGCGCGGGGTAATGTTTGAAAAAAGGGGAGCGCTGGATACCGCCACTGCCGATTATAACTATGTGCTATCCAAGCTTTCGCCGTCCGATCGAATGCTCTATCTGCTGACACTCAATCGGTTGGCCATGGTTTATTCTCGAACCGGGCGGATGGATAAGGCAAGAAAACTGTTTGCCGAGGGTATCCGTCTGGCGCCGGAAAGATACCAATTTTACTATAATCTGGCGGCACTGTGGGCCGTCAAGGGAAACACGAGGCGATCACTCAATCTGCTCCATAAAGCGGTTGAAAAGGGGTTTTCGGATTTGGATCAGCTTAAACGTGACCATCGATTTGACGACATTCGCGACCTCTCTGCATTCAAGCGTATGGCGGCCGCAATCAGGAACCGATAAAGCCGGGGCACCCAAATCGGTTCCCCATGTGCTTAAAGGGGTTGAAGATGCCTTGTAATTATACTATCGTCAAAATAATTGAGAAACAAAGGAGGCTAACCAATGGGCAAGGGCGATATCCGGAGCAAAAAAGGCAAAATCTATCGCGGTACTTACGGCAAAACCCGTCCCCGGAAAAAAAAGAAAAAGGCCGAATAGTTCGGGAAACCATTCGAGGCCGTATGCAGCGAAGGGCATAGCCTTTCGCTGCCCCTGAAAAAGCGGCCTGAAGCGCATTCCCTCCATATATCCCCCATTCCATCGGGCAGCCGCCGCTTGGCGGATTTAACGGCCATGCTCGAATCCCTTCGACTTTTTTCTCAGCCTGCTTAATACTTAGTATAGAGATATCCCTGCTTTCAGGGCGGTAAGCCGATCCCTGCGTGAGGGGCAAGCCGGTACCAGGATGCTATATAACTTTACGATATAGCAATTAATTTTATATGTGGGGCAGCATCTTACAATTTTGTTAGAATCAACGCCTATTAACAACAAAATTGTACCTAAATTGAGCGATTTTCAAGTTTGCCGCAGATACAAGGAAAATGATGTCGAGCTATAGGCGCCTATGCGAGGCATCATTTGGCGCAGTAGATGCGGTGAAATTGGAAATCCCGGAGGGCTTCAAATTTTTTGATTTAAAAAATAATCCAATATCCTAAAAATAAAATAAAAATTAAATCTTCAAAAAATTGAAACGCTCAATTTAGGTTGTAAGATATTTGAGGCATTCGTGTCCGGCCAATTTATTTTTTAATAGAATATCAAGACATTAAATATTCATTTAATTAAGGCATATGTTTTGCAGAGGCTAGTTGCGGCCCGGGATCGAGTTTAAAAGCAACTTTTACTGCATGTTTGAAGGCATCGAGACGACTCGTCCGCTTTTGTCATTTCGAGCGGCAGCGAGAAATCTTTAACAAACAAGATTCCTCGTCGCTTTCGCTTCTCGGAATGACTGAGACTTAAGCTTATGGAATAATAATATATATTTTCAAATTACGTAGAACTCTTACCGCATTTTGATGGATAGCGGAAACTACGCAGAGGAGCACATATGTGTCGATTGTTCGGTTTAACCAGTGACATGCCGGTATCGCCCATGGTAGCTTTAAATGCCCTGGATGTGATGCGGGAGGGGCATGACGGCTCCGGCGTGGGGCTTTTTCTCCGGGATCTGGGCGGGCCTTTTGAGGATATGAAGGATGCCCCGATTCTTTCCGGTATTTTTACCGAACACGGGCTGAAGCGCCTGGACAGCTTTATGATCGATATCGGGTTTTTAACCAAGTACAAGATTACCATCAAGGTGCCCAGGGTGCCGCCGCCCGGTGTGCCCAAACGCGACATTTATTTGATCCGCGCCTATGAGTACCCGGATGAATGGGAAAAACTCGGCGAGGGGGAAAAGCATAACCGGCTTCTGGACATCCGATTGAAGCTTCAGGCCATGGGAAGGGAGAATCATGACATGATTGTTTTTTCCTTCTGGCCGGATACGATTATGATCAAGGAGATCGGCGATCCGTTAACCGTGGGCAATTTCCTGGAGCTTTCAAACGAGAAGTTAAATGCCCGGATTATTATGGCCCAGGGCCGCCAGAACACAAACTACGCCATTGATCTGTATGCGTGCCACCCGTTTTTTATCCAGGGGTTTTCCACTATGACGAACGGGGAAAACACGGCCTTTGTTCCCATCCGGGAATATTTGATGTCGCGCGGGGTATCCGGCTATACCGGGTTTTATTCGGATTCAGAGGTGTTCGTCCATATTCTGCATTATATTCACACCCGGCTGGGGCTTGATATTGAGGCCTACAAGCACATTATTACCCCATTGCAGGATGACCATCTGGAGGACCATCCGGACGGGATGTTTTTGAAACACATGAAGAAAAGCTGCCGGAAACTGATTATTGACGGACCGAACTGTATCATCGGGGTACTGCCGGACAATACCATGTTCATGGCCCAGGACCGGAAAAAACTGCGCCCCGGCGTAGTAGGCGGCAGGCCCGGTATGTATGTGTTCTCATCTGAAATTTGCGGTCTGGACGCGGTTTTGCCGGATCGAGACAAGCATACGGATTTTCAGCCGATGCATCTGGATACGGTAGTGGTCAGCCCTGATCATCGGGAGGCAAGAGTATGTCATCAAATGAAAAAATTATCCCTTCTTCACTAAGCATAAAGGATCTGCCCTGGCAGATCGCATGGGATAAGGAGAAATGCAGCCTGTGCGGGAAGTGCACGGCCGTGTGCCCGGTGCACGCCATAGAGCTCGGTGTTTTTCGAAACCGCATTCTGGAAGCGGGTGTGGGATTAAATACAAAGCCTGAAAGCGTTTATAAAATCTACTACGGGATTCGTCAGCGCACCTCCCCCGCCTATCACTGCGTCGGGTGCGGCATGTGCACCATGGTCTGCCCCAATGACGCCATCATGCCGGTCCATTCCGATGAATCGGAAAAACTCAAGTTTCACATCAATCAGGGGGGCGAGCCGGAACGCCGCGGCGGCCGGCGGAATGTTCCCGGTGGTGTACTGGACCGGATTAAGTTTACCCGGATCTCCATGCTAACCGATCCTGCCCTGGATGCCGGCCGGCACCAGTTTGAAATGAGAAGCCTGTTGGGCCGCGTGCTTCCGCCGGAGGAAAACATTCGGGTGATCCGGGAGCAGGGTTGGATCCCGCCGGTTCGGGAGATTTATCCTTTGATCATCGGCGGTATGTCATTCGGGGCACTTTCGCCCCCCATGTGGGAGGGGCTTCAGATGGGAGTGGCCTATCTAAACGAGGAACTCGGGATGCCGGTGCGGATCAGCACGGGGGAAGGCGGCTGTCCACCGCGGCTTTTGAGGTCCCGGTTTTTGCGATATGTGATTTTACAGATCGCCTCCGGCTATTTCGGATGGGATGAAATTATTCGTGCCATACCCGAGATGAAGGTCGATCCCTGCGCCGTTGAGATTAAGTACGGACAGGGGGCAAAGCCCGGCGACGGGGGGCTTCTCATGTGGTACAAGGTCAACCAACTGATTGCAGCCATCCGCGGGGTTCCGCCGGGAGTGAGCCTGCCGAGTCCGCCGACACACCAGACCCAGTATTCGATCGAGGAGGCCGTTGCCAAGATGATCCAGTCCATGTCCATGGCCTGGGGTTTCCGTGTGCCCGTTTATCCGAAAATTTCGGCCACGTCTACGGCGCTTGCGGTGTTAAATAACCTGACCCGAAACCCATATGCAGGGGGACTCGCTATTGACGGCGAGGACGGGGGTACGGGCGCCGCCTACAATGTGTCCATGAACCATATGGGGCATCCAATCGCCTCCTGCCTGCGCGACTGCTATTTGAACCTGGTTTCCGTGGGGCAGCAAAATGAAATTCCGCTGTTTGCCGGCGGCGGTATCGGCAAAAACGGGAACCTGGCGGCCAATGCGGCCGCGTTGATCATGTTGGGCGCAAGCGGGGTTCAGGTGGGCAAGTACGTCATGCAGGCGGCTGCCGGGTGTTTGGGTTCTGAAACCGGCCGCTGCAATATCTGCAATATCGGTAAGTGCCCCAAGGGGATTACCTCTCAGGATCCACGGCTGTATCGGCGCCTGGATCCTGATGATGTCGCCCAGCGCGTGGTGGACATGTTTGTGAGTTTTGATACGGAGCTGAGAAAAATTGTGGCCCCGCTGGGGCGATCCACATCGCTTCCCATCGGCATGTCCGATGCGCTTGGGATTGATGATAAGGCCGCCGCCGATCGGCTCCAGATTAAATATGTGGTGTAAATAAACGATGGAACCAGACCAACCATACTATCCTATATCAGGCAGGGAGGACGGGGTCCGTCTCGAATCCCGGGTGCTTGAGGAACGGATTCAGGCAGCCGTTAAAAAAGGCCATCGCTTTATAGAGATCAAAGCCTACGGTCATCACGGGATCGGCGGTCGTCTGTGGAAGGCAGGGAAAGAGCCCGTCCATCTTCGCGTGACCGGCCATTCCGGCCAGCGGCTGGGGGCCATGGGGTTTGCCAATACCCGGATCGAGAACATGGGGCCCGCATCTGATGATGTCGGCTGGCTAAACGGGGGGGCCGATATCGTGGTACACGGCCATGCGGGAAACGGCGTGGCCAATGCCATGGCCCAGGGGCGCGTTTATGTGGCCGGATCCATCGGCGCCCGGGGCATGACCATGACCAAGCACAATCCGCGGTTTTCCCCCCCGGAATTATGGGTGCTGGGCTCTGTAGGCGACTATTTCGGCGAATTCATGGCCGGCGGAATAGCGGTTATCTGCGGGATCGATGCCCAGACGCCGGAAAATATTTTAGGCTATCGCCCGCTTGTCGGCATGGTCGGCGGCAGGGTTTTTTTCCATGGACCGCACGGCGGATACAGCAAAAGCGACGCCCGGCTGACGCCTATCAATGATTCCGACTGGGAGTGGCTGACGGAAAATCTAAAGATTTTTCTGTCGGCGATTGGCCATATGGAGCGGTATGAAGAGCTCTCCGATCGGGATCGGTGGCAGCAGATTGCCGCCCGTATGCCGCAGGACAAGGTGGTCCGCAAAATCCGTTCCATGTCCGAGTTCCATGAGTCCGTGTGGAACCGGGAACTCGGTGCCGGCGGGCTGCTCGGGGATTTGACCGATATGGATATGAGCCCTATACCGGTAATCACCTCCGGCGAGTTGCGCCGCTATGTGCCGGTATGGGCGAACCGCAAGTACAAGGCGCCTTGTGAGGCCGCCTGCCCGACGGGGATTCCGGTTCATGACCGGTGGCGTCTGATCCGTGAAGGCCGGGTTGACGAGGCCGTGGATATGGCGCTTGCCTATACCCCGTTTCCGGCTACCGTGTGCGGCTATTTGTGCCCCAACCTGTGTATGGGGGCATGCACCAAGAAAAGCGTCAACATGCCGCCGGTGGATGTGACGAAGCTGGGAAAGGCCAGCATTGAGGCCAAAATGCCGGAATTGCCGGAACTCTCCGGTGGTAAAATCGCGGTCATCGGCGGCGGGCCCGCGGGCATTTCCGTGGCCTGGCAGTTGCGGCTGCGGGGCCACGAGGCAACCATCTATGACATGTCCGCATTGCTGGGCGGAAAAATTCTGTCAGTAATTCCGGAGAGCCGAATCCCAAAAGAGGTTGTGGCCAAAGAACTTGAGCGCGCAAGAGAGGCCATTGCCCATGTGAATCTGCAGCAGAAGCTTTCCCGGGACGATATTGAAAAGCTTAAAGCGGATGTTGACTATGTGGTGATCGCCACCGGGGCGCAAACACCGAAAATCCTGCCGGTTCCCGGCAGGGAGCGGATGATTGCCGCAAACGATTTTTTGGGCCGGGCAAAAACCGGGGCCATCCATCCCGGCAAACGGGTGGTGGTGATCGGTGCGGGCAATGTGGGCTGTGACGTGGCGGTTGAAGCCGCTAGGCTGGGGGCGGAATCGATTCAACTAATTGATGTGCAAAAGCCGGCTGCCTTTGGAAGGGAAAAACAATATGCCGAGGCGGTGGGGGCTGAGTTCCGCTGGCCCTGCTTGACAAAGGAAATTAATGAGGATGGGGTCGTTTTGGATTCCGGCGAATTACTGACGGCGGATACCGTTGTCATTGCCATCGGTGATATGCCCGATCTGTCATTTCTTCCAAATACGGTGCAGTCGAAAAAGGGCTATGTGACGGTAAATGCGTATTATCAGACAACAGACCCGAAAATTTTTGCCATCGGCGATATTGTAGCTCCCGGGCTGTTGACCGATGCCATCGGTGCCGGCCGCAAGGCGGCAGCCGTTATCGCCGATATTCTTGAGGGCAGGCGCCCCGAACAGCTTGTCAAGCCTGTTTCCGATCGGCGAGGGGGATTTATCGATCCCCAGTTGTCCGAATTCCAATCGATTCACCGGGCGGCCTGGGACTTTCGGGAGGTTATTGACAAGCGCCGGGTCAAGCTGGAATATTTTGATCCCCGGCTTACAGACTATCACGACATGAACGAATGCGGCAGCGAATGCGCCTCCTGCGGCGCCTGTCGGGATTGCGGCATTTGCGAGGCGGTCTGCCCGCAGGCGGCGATCCGCCGCGTGGCAACGGATGCCGGGGGTTATGAGTATGTGGTTGACCCGGAGTGCTGTATCGGATGCGGCTTCTGTGCCGGCGCCTGCCCGTGCGGGGTCTGGGAGCTGGTTGAAAATACGCCGCTTTAAGCCGCTTCTAAGTAACTTGAAAATATATATTATTATTCCAGAAGCTTAACTCTCTGTCATTCCGAGAAGCGAAAGCGACGAGGAATCTTGTTTGTTAAAGATTTCTCGCTGCCGCTCGAAATGACAAAATTGGATGAATCGTCTCAGTGCCTTTACCCTGTTGCAAAAGTTACTGCAAGGCTCGGTCCCGGGCAAACGGCCCGGGGGAGTTCCTTGGGCGTATTGCACTTTTTTGTGTCCTACAATTCGAACAAGTCAAAAGCTTGATGGATTAATCAGAAGCTATGATAAAAGCCCTGCTTGCCTTTGAAGACGGCCGAACGTTTGAATGCCGGAGTTTTACCGGTCACGGGGAAACCGCGGGGGAGGTCGTGTTCAATACCAGCATGTCCGGCTACCAGGAGGTGTTGACGGATCCCTCCTATCGCGGCCAGATGGTGGTAATGACCTATCCCCTGATCGGAAATTACGGGGTTAACCTTGAGGACGTGGAATCCGATCGGGTTCAGGTGGCCGCTTTTATTCTCCGGGAATATCAGGAATTCCCTAGTAATTACCGGGCAACGGCGCCCTTGAAGGAATATCTGATCTCCCAGAATATTTTAGGGGTCCATGAGCTGGATACCCGGGCGCTGACCCGGCATATCCGATCCGCTGGAGCCATGCGGGCGGTGATATCCACAAGGGACCTAAATCCCAAATCTTTGGCGGCCCGGGCCCGGGAAATCCCCGAAATGGAGGGGAGGGATCTGGTGAGCGGGGTGTCTACAAAGACCCCCTATTTCTGGTCCGGCGGCGGCCCGGAATCCTGCCCTGCGGATGCGGTTTTGGATGATACGATCTGGCGCCGCAAAGGTAAAAGGCACTCGGTCGTCGTTTTTGATTTCGGCGTGAAATATAACATATTAAGGTGTCTTGTGGATGTCGGATGTGAGGTGCTGGTGGTCCCGGCCTCAACAACACCCGAGGCCGTGCGGAGGCTTTCGCCGGACGGTATTTTTTTGTCAAACGGGCCCGGAGATCCGGAGCCGCTGACGTATGTTGTCGAAACGGTAAGGGAGTTAATCGGTTTTCGGCCCATGTTCGGGATCTGCCTCGGCATCCAGCTGATCGCTTTAGCGATTGGGGGGCGGACCTATAAGCTTAAATTCGGCCATCACGGGGCCAATCAACCGGTTCAGCACCTTGGAACCCGCCGGGTTGAGATCACCTCCCAGAACCACGGGTTTGTCGTGGATTCGGAAAGTCTTGATCCGCGTGTGGTGGAAGTCACCCATATGAATCTAAACGACAATACACTGGAAGGCTTCCGTCACCGACATCAACCGCTTTTTGCCGTCCAGTATCACCCGGAAGCCGCCCCCGGCCCCCATGATGCCGGGTATTTGTTCGAGGAATTCGCGGAGATGATGAAGGCGCTAAGACATTAAGGCCCTGAGGCGATTCATCCGGTTTTGTCATTTCGAGCGATAGCGAGAAATCTTTAACAAACAAGATTCCTCGTCGCTTTCGCTTCTCGGAATGACAGAATTGAAAGGCACCTAGGGGCTAAGATTTTGATTTTTTTTAAACTAATACCTAATACCTAAACACCCTATACCTGTGAAATGCCCAAACGCGAAGACATCCATAAAATTCTGATCATCGGGGCCGGCCCCATCATTATCAGCCAGGCCTGCGAGTTTGACTATTCCGGCACCCAGGCCTGCAAGGCACTCAAGGAAGAGGGCTACGAGGTGGTGCTCGTCAACAGCAACCCGGCGACCATCATGACGGATCCGGAAATGGCGGATCGCACCTATATCGAGCCGGTTACTCCGAAATCGGTGGAGATGATTATTGAAAGGGAACGTCCCGATGCCCTGCTGCCCACCCTGGGCGGCCAGACCGGGTTGAATACAGCCGTAGCCGTAGCTGAAAAGGGGGTTTTGAAAAAATTCGGCGTTGAGATGATCGGCGCCAGCCTGGCCTCGATTCAAAAGGCCGAGGCCCGGGACCAGTTCCGCCGGGCCATGGAAAAGATCGGGCTGCGGATTCCCAAGAGCGATTTTGCCCGGGACATGGATGCGGTATGGCGGATTGCCGAAACAATCGGCTATCCGATTATCGTGCGGCCGAGTTTTACCCTGGGCGGCACCGGCGGCGGGGTGGCCTACAATCCGGAGGATTTGAAAAACATGGCCGAAGCCGGCCTGGATGCCAGCATGACGACCCAGGTGATGCTCGAGGAGTCGGTGCTCGGGTGGAAGGAATACGAGCTCGAGGTCATGCGGGACAAAAATGACAATGTGGTAATCGTCTGCTCCATTGAAAACATGGATCCCATGGGGATTCATACCGGGGACTCCATCACCGTGGCCCCGGCCCAGACGCTGACGGACCGTGAATACCAGGTTATGCGGGATGCCTCAATCGCCATTCTTCGTGAAATCGGCGTGGATACCGGCGGTTCAAACGTGCAGTTTGCCGTTAACCCTAAAAACGGCGAGATGATTGTCGTGGAGATGAATCCCCGGGTGTCCCGGAGTTCGGCCCTGGCTTCCAAGGCGACCGGGTTTCCCATTGCCAAGATTGCGGCAAAGCTTGCGGTGGGGTATACGCTGGACGAGCTGCCCAATGACATCACCGGTGAAACGGTTGCCTCGTTTGAACCCTCCCTTGATTACTGCGTGGTGAAAATTCCCCGATGGACCTTTGAAAAATTCCCCGAGGCGGAAGACGTGCTGACCACCTCCATGCGGTCGGTCGGCGAGACCATGGCCATCGGCCGGACGTTTAAGGAGGCGCTTCAAAAAGGGCTCAGGTCACTTGAAATCAACCGTTATGGATTCGGGGCCGACGGCAAAGACCATTTGGATGCGGAAAAGCGCCCCGAATCGGTGGAAGATATTGAGCGGCTGCTTGCCAAGCCCACCTCGAACCGGATATTCTATTTAAGATACGCCCTTTTGGCGGCCATGCCCATTGAATCCATATATGAGATTACCGGTATCGATCCATGGTTTTTGTATCAGCTAAAGCAGATTATTGAAATGGAGCGCCGGTTAAATGAAGCCGGTGCGGAATTGCCCCGGGAATTGTTCTATCGCGCCAAGTCCTTCGGCTTTTCCGATTTTCAGCTGGCTGTGTTGAGCGGAACGGATGAGAAGAGCATATGGAGCCGGCGCCGGTCCCAAGGCATCCGGCCGGTTTATAAACTGGTGGATACCTGTGCGGCGGAGTTTGAGGCGGCAACCCCCTATTATTACTCAACCTATGAAGAAGAGGAGGAGGCCCGGGTTTCGGATCGAAAAAAAATTATGATCCTGGGCGGCGGACCGAACCGGATCGGCCAGGGGATTGAATTTGACTACTGCTGCGTTCATGCCTCTTTTGCCCTCCGGGAGCTTGGCATCGAGTCGATCATGGTAAACAGCAATCCGGAAACTGTGAGTACGGATTATGACACCTCGGATAAACTCTATTTCGAGCCGCTCACCCGCGAGGATGTGCTGCACATCGTGGAGACCGAAAAACCGGAAGGGGTGATCGTCCAGTTCGGCGGCCAGACCCCGCTTAACCTTTCGATTCCGCTGCTTGAATCCGGAGTGCCGGTCATCGGCACGCATCCCAAAAGCATCGCCCGGGCAGAAGACCGGAAACAGTTTCAGGCCATGCTGAATAAACTGGATTTGAAGCAGGCGCCAAACGATACCGCCATGACCGTGGCCGAAGCCCTGAAAGTGGCCGGACGCATCGGCTTCCCGGTGATTGTGAGGCCGTCCTACGTGCTGGGCGGCCGGGCCATGAAAATCGTATATGACCCAAAAACTCTGGAAAACTTTACCCGGCTGGCGCTCATCGCTTCGCCGGATCATCCGGTGTTGATCGATAAATTTTTGGAGGATGCGGTCGAGGTGGATGTGGATGCGGTCTCCGATGGGCATACGACCATTGTGGGAGGCATTATGGAGCATATTGAGGCCGCGGGTGTTCATTCAGGGGACTCGGCGTGCGTACTGCCGCCCTATACATTGAAGTCTTCTGAAATTGAAGTCGTTGCGGCTGCGACCAAAGCCATGGCCGCGGAGTTGAATGTTATCGGCCTCATGAACGTTCAATATGCAATAAAGAATGGCGGGCTTTATGTATTGGAAGTCAACCCCCGCGCCTCGCGAACGATTCCATTTGTCAGTAAGGCCACAGGCGTGCCGCTGGCCAAAATCGCAACAAAGGTGATGTTGGGTAATCGCCTTGCAGACCTGGGATTGACCGAAGCGATCATCCCGTCGCATATATCCGTCAAGGAAGCGGTCATGCCCTTTGACCGGTTTCCGGACGTGGATACCCTGCTGGGACCGGAGATGAAATCCACGGGCGAAGTGATGGGCATAGACACGGAATTCGGCCGGGCCTATGCCAAGGCGCAGATCGGCGCCGGCCAGCATCTTCCGGTGGACGGGGTGGTATTTATCAGTGTTCAGGACAGTGACAAGCGGGCTGTTTTGCCTGTGGCAGCGGCCTTTCGGGATGTTGGATTTCGAATTCTCGCCACACCGGGCACGTCAAATTTTTTTGAGGAAAACGGGTTTGAAAACCGGATGATCAATAAGGTCTCCGCAGGCCGCCCCCACGTGGTGGATGCCATCTTGAACCGGGAGATCCACCTGGTGATCAATACCGGGACCGGAGATGAAACCCGGCGGGACGGGTACATGATCCGCCGGGCATCGCTTAAATTCGGTATCCCCTACGCTACGACGATCGCCGGGGCAAAGGCCATGAGCCGGGGCATTGCCGCTTTAAAGCGCGAAGCGTTGAGGGTTGCGCCGATTCAGAGCTATCATCAATAGGTATAAACCATGAATCCGTCAGCCAATCCATTTATCGAAACCCCGGACGCGGAGGGCCGGCCCAGGGAAGCCTGCGGGGTTTTCGGTATCTATAATCATCCGGAAGCTGCCAAACTCACGTATTTTGGTATCTATGCCCTTCAGCACCGGGGCCAGGAGAGCGCCGGCATTGCAGTGGCAAGAGATAAAAAAATTGACTGCCATAAAGGCATGGGGCTGGTATCGGAAGTATTCAATGCCGAGCGCCTGGATTGGCTGGACGGCCATCACAGCGCTATCGGTCATGTGCGCTACTCAACCACCGGTGGTTCAACCCTTACCAATGCCCAGCCGTTTGTAGTTACCCACCGGGGAAAATCCTACGCGGTTGTTCATAATGGGAACATCGTGAATGCGTATTCTTTGAAGCGCGAGCTCGAGGAAGAGGGCTCAATCTTTCAGACCACCATGGACAGCGAAATTTTTCTGCATTTATTTGCCAGGCGCCTCAAGCGGGGGTTGGAGGATGCGCTTATAAATACAGTGCGCCGATTGAAAGGGGCCTATTCATTTGTTTTACTGACCAGCCGGGGCGAGTTGGTAGGTATAAAGGATCCGAACGGGTTCCGGCCGCTTTGCCTCGGACGGCTGGCAAGCGGGGAGTATGTGCTGGCCTCTGAAACCTGTGCCCTGGATCTGGTAGAGGCGGTATATATCCGGGAGCTTGAGCCGGGGGAAATTGTTATTATTGATGGTTCCGGCATCAGGAGCATTTATCCGCACAAGGCGGTCAGGCGTTCCTGCTGCATTTTCGAATTTATTTATTTTGCCCGGCCGGACAGCAATATTTTTGGACAGAATGTCTATCAGACCCGAAAAGCGCTTGGCCGCCAATTGGCCAGGGAGGCGCCGGTGGAAGCGGATCTGGTCATGCCGTTTCCGGATTCCGGTAACTATGCGGCATTGGGGTATGCCGAAGAGTCAGGAATATCTTTTGACCTGGCCATGATACGGAACCATTATGTGGGGCGGACATTTATCCAGCCCACTCAAAGCATGCGGGATTTCGGCGTAAGGATGAAGCTTAATCCGGTCAAGGATCTGCTGGTAGGCAAGGATATTATTATTATCGAAGATTCCATTATTCGGGGGACTACGGCGAAAACACGCATTAAAACGCTGCGGGAAATAGGCGTCAAGCGGATTCATATGCGGGTCAGCTCCCCGCCGCACCGTTATCCCTGCCATTACGGCATTGATTTTTCAAGCCGGGGAGAGTTGGTTGCCGCCCGGAAAACGGTTGAGGAGTTGGGCGAATACCTTGATCTGGATTCACTCTATTATTTAAGTCTGGATGGCCTTTTGGCGGCGACAAAAGTGGCGGATCCGAAAAATAATTTTTGTAAGGCTTGCTTTGATGGATGTTATCCGGTAAAATTCGATTCAAATGTGTCAAAAATGTGCCTGGAACAGGCCAACACGCCGATATAATGAACAATTTGCTATCTGTTCGTAATATGGGTGGGCGGGTCGGCAGGCATGGATTCAGTGTTTTTTAGAGGACATGTTAATGATAGAGACAAAGTATTTAAAGGATAATGTCCAAAACATCCAAAAGCTTTTGACCATTCCCGGGTTGAAGGATTTTGAAACCCGGTCGTTGGCAAAACTGTTGCGGCTCAGCAAGATAAGGGAGTATGAAGATGGTGAGCTGATTATCCGGGAAGGGGACAATGATCCGTGGCTCTATTTTTTGCTGTCCGGAAAACTGCGGATTAAGAAAAACGACGTGGAAATCGGCCGCATCCATCAGGTGGGGGATATTTTCGGTGAAATGCGGATTATCGACAATATGACGCGCTCCGCCTCTGTCTATGCAGACGGTTATACCATTTGTCTGTGTGTGGACACGTCGGCAAAAGGGCGGCTGGCCACAGTAAAGGAACGGGATGAAAAACTCGATTTTTTGCTCCTATTGTACCGGATATTCGCCGAATACATTTCGATCCGGTTGCGTGCCACAAACGATGAACTGCTTAAAGCCAAAGAGACGATAAAGGAACTGAGAGAATGGAAAACCGAGTAATCTTCCGGTTTTCTTACCTCATCCGTCATGAATAAAACGGTCGCGTTCTCCAAAAACTCGGTCAATGTCTTCTTCCATATTTTAACGCAATGCAACCTGAACTGCCGTCATTGCTATATAAATCCCGCCCAGCACGGAAGTGAAACCCTTTCTTTGGAAACCATTACCGGATGGCTCCGAATCTTTCTGGACGCCCACCGCCAGGGGAATCTAATCCTTCTGGGCGGCGAGCCCACCCTTCACCCGCAGTTGGATCGTGTTATTTTTGCGGCCCGTAAAATGGGCTACGATTCCATTACGATCGATACCAACGGCTACCTGTTTCATGATATTTTAACTCGGGTCACCCCTTCGGATGTTGATTTTATAAGCTTCAGTCTCGATGGGGCCACGGCTGAAACCAATGACGCCATCCGCGGCAAAGGCTGCTACGATACATGCCTGGCCGGTATTCGCGCCGCGGTTTGCCGGGGATTTAAGACCAGCCTGATCTATACGGTCAGCAGCGAAAATATCGGCGAACTGGAAATGATGCCCGCACTTCTCGAAGATCTTGGCGTCAACCGTTTTTTTATCCAGGTCATTGGTATAAGGGGCAAATCCGCCGCACCCGGCAGGGATCATCTTCAGGTAGACCGGCAAACCTGGCTGGACCTGATCCCCCGGATCGCCGAAAGGGTGGCTGAATCGGGCATTACGGTGACATACCCGAAAGTTTTTCTTGCCCCGGAAGCGCGTTTCGAATGCGCCGGCCGGGTGGCGGAGAACTTTTTTATCTTTCCCAACGGCCGGGTGTATCGGTGTCCGCTGTGCGAGGATTATCCGTTGCACAGCCTCATAATAGAAAACGGTGGGTTGTATGAGACGCGTCCGATCAATGAACGGGATCTCTTCTCTTTGGATATCCCCGAAGGCTGTGTGATGAACAAACTGGTTCAGCCGGGCAATTTAAGCTACAGTGAAGAGGGGATACCGCAATATAAAATCGCCTGTTGCCTTCTCAAGGAAGAGGTTTCCGGTAAGTCTGCATAGCGCATTTCTTTCACCCATCGTGTTTGTTTGAATTTTTACGAATCAGGATTTAGTTTAATTAATAACAGCAGTCGTCATGTAACCCATTTTTACCTAAACTGAGCGATTTTCAAATTTTTTGATTAAAAAATGATTCAATATCCTAAAAATAAGATAAAAATTAAATCTTCAAAAAATTGAAACGCTCAATTTAGGTTTTAATAAACGCGGGAGGTTGGCATTGATATTTGTTATTGGTGAGCTACTGGTCGATATATTCCCTGATTATAAGCGCATCGGGGGAGCGCCTTTTAATTTTGCCTATCACCTGAAAAATTTCGGTATGCCCGTCCGCTTTTTATCAAGGATCGGACAGGACGCGTATGGGGAGGAAATCCTTTCCATGCTCGAGCGGAATCAATTCAATGCGTCCGATATTCAAAAAGATCCCCATCATCCCAGCGGTCAGGTACACGTCTCTTTTGACGGCGCCGGCAACCCGGAATTTGATATTATGTCTGATGCGGCTTTTGATCATATCGAGTTTGAGCCTTACCATTCAATGACGACGCCTTTGGATATGGTCTATTTCGGCACCCTGATCCAGCGGGAGCGGGATGGATTTTCCCGTGTCCAGGCGTTTCTTGATAGTCTGGATTCTAATGTGCCCTGTTTTTATGACGTCAATCTCAGGCAGGGAACCCGCCAGCCGAAAGTGATCAACCATTCCTTGAAAAAAGCCGATATTGTGAAACTCAATGAAGAAGAACTCGAGTATATCAGTCGGGAAATTATTCAGGCGGGTGAGGAAACCGAGGCGGCGGCTTTTTCCATGATGGCGCGATATAATATCGCGGTGCTTTCCTTGACCCGCGGCCATGAGGGCAGCGAGCTGTTTTTGAGTAGCCATGACCATTTTTCTGTTTCTGCGACGAATGTGGAGCCGATCGTGGACACCGTGGGGGCGGGGGATGCCTATGCGGCGGTACTCGCCCTCGGCTATTTAAGAGGATGGCCGCCGGAGAAAATTTTATCCAACGCCACCATGTTTTCCGCCAGCATTTGTCGTATAGAGGGCGCTGTGCCTGAAAACATCGCTTTTTATCAGCATATGAGGAATATGATCGAGGACGGTTCAGATGGTTGATGAGGGCTTATACATACAGATGTTCAGTATTCATGGCCTGGTGAGATCTGAGAATCTCGAGCTCGGTCGTGATGCGGATACCGGCGGTCAGGTCAAGTATGTTATAGAGTTGGCCGATCATCTAAGCAGGCGCGATGACGTGCGGCAGGTGGATTTGTTTACCCGGCAGATCAGGGACAAGAAAGTCTCTGAGGACTACGGCGAGGCCATAGAACCGGTCAACGAGAAGTTCCGCATTGTGCGCATCCGATGCGGGGGGTTGAAATATATCCGCAAGGAACTCCTGTGGCCGTACATGGATGAATATGTGGATAAGACCGTCAAATTCATAAAAAGCGAGAACCGGGTGCCGGATATCGTTCATGGCCACTATGCGGATGCCGGCTATGTGGCCATGGAACTGGCCAAGATCTTCGGTATACCGCTGGTTTTTACGGGTCATTCCATGGGCCGGTCAAAGCACCAGAAATTATTGAATGATGGTATGACGGCAGAGGACGTCATCAAGAAGTATAAAATCGATCATCGCATCGCCATCGAAGAGGAGATAATAAAGAGTGCGGACCTCATTATCACCAGCACCAATCAGGAAATCAGCGAACAGTACGAGCTCTATAAAAACTCAAAAATTCCCGAATACCGGGTAATCCCGCCGGGGATCGATATTACACGGTTCTACCCCTATTATCATGATCGGCTGCCGGAATACGAGAAGCGAGAGATCGAGCTCTACTCCCAGGCATCGGTTTTAAGGGAACTCGACCGGTTCCTCATGTATCCGGACAAACCGTTTATTCTTGCGCTTTCCCGGCCGGACAAGCGCAAGAATATATCCGGTCTGGTTCAGGCCTACGGGGAGGATCAGGAGCTGCAGACCATGGCCAATCTGGCCATTTTTGCCGGAATCCGGAAAGATATCGATAAAATGGAGGACAACGAAAGCGATGTGCTGACCCGGATGCTTCTTTTAATGGACAAGTATGACCTTTATGGCAAAATGGCGATTCCCAAAAAGCATGATATTGAATACGAAGTTCCGGAATTATACCGGATTGCCGCTGAAAAGCGCGGCGTGTTTGTCAATCCTGCTTTAACGGAGCCCTTCGGGCTTACCCTCTTGGAGGCCTCCGCCACGGGGCTGCCGGTTGTTGCAACGGACGACGGCGGTCCTCGCGATATCATTAGCAACTGTGAAAGCGGCATACTGGTTGATGCGACAAACCCGAAAAAAATAACAGACGCGTTAAAGACCATCATAACGGACTACGATCTATGGACCCAATACTCCAAAAACGGCATTATGAATGTCCGAAAGTATTATACCTGGGACAGTCATGCGGCGACCTATATGGAAGCCCTTAGTCAAATCGAATCCAAGGCAAAATTTGAGGAAGAAAGGGAGCGGACCGCCACGCCCATTGGTAAGCGGCTGGCGTGTCTGGACCGGTTTTTAATTACCGATATCGACAATACCCTAATCGGAGGGGCCAATGATCAATTGCCCGAGCTTATAGAAATTCTTCAAGGCCATCAACAAATGTTGGGGTTTGCGGTGGCCACCGGCCGGAGCATATCCTCGGCCAGGAAAATTTTGGAGCGCCACAGTGTGCCTCAGCCGGATATAATTATATCATCGGTGGGCACGGAAATCTATTACGGTCCCGATCGTCATTATGATCGCGGGTGGGAAACGCATATTGCCAACCAATGGGATCGTCAGAAAATCGTCGATTTGCTCTCCGGATTCGATTTTTTGGAATATCAGGACGAAGCCAGCCAACGGCCATACAAGGTCAGTTTCAATATGCACCCCGGTAAGGACCGGCTGGCAAAAGTCCATGATGCGCTGCTCAAAAATAAGTGCCGGTATACCCTTATTTATTCGCACGAAAAGTACCTGGATATCATCCCATACCGCGCATCCAAGGGCAAAGCCATTCGTTACCTCAGCTATAAATGGGAGATCCCGTTGACCAATCTGCTGATTTGCGGGGACTCCGGAAATGACGAGGAGATGCTTCGTGGAGAGCCCCGGGGGGTAGTCGTCGGCAACTACAGCCCGGAGCTCGACACCCTGAAGGGGGCCAAGAATATCTATTTTGCCGATAACCCCTGTGCCGGCGGAATACTTGAGGCCTTAAAGAAATATCGGTTTCTGGAGAATCCGACAACTTAACGGTATAGGGTTTAAGGTTTAAGGTATAGGGTTTAAGGTAAGTGCTAGCCTAGTGCCTTTCGCCGTTGTCATTCCGAGAAGCGCGAGCGACGAGGAATCTTGCTTGTTAAAGATTTCTCGCTGGCGCTCGAAATGACAAAACCGGATGAATTATCTTAGCGGCTAAAAGCCTTTAACCTATCGCAAGAGTTGCTGATCGGCGCGGGGGGGATGTTTCCAAATAAAGGTTAAAAATATCGGGGATGATATTGGGCTTTTTGCTTGGCCATCAGACGTTGAAGCGGAAGTTGATAATATCCCCATCCTTAACCGGGTAGGTTTTGCCTTCCAGCCGCAGGGTCCCCTTTTTTTTGGCCGCATTCATGGATCCGGCGGCCATCAGATCCTCGTAGGAGATGGTTTCCGCCCGAATAAAGCCCTTTTTCATATCCGTATGAATGACGCCGGCGGCTTCCACGGCGACGGTGCCGTTTTGAATGGTCCAGGCCCGAACCTCGTCCTCACCCACGGTAAAAAAAGAGATCAGACCGAGAATTGTGTAGGATTTCTGGATGACACGGTCTGCGGCTGAGGCGGCGATGTCAAACTCGGTCAGAAGCTCGGCGGCCTCTTCATCCGTCATCTGGGCGAGTTCGTGTTCAAGCTTCCCCCGGATGACCAGGCATTCCTCCCGGCTCAGTCCGTTTTTTATCTCGGGCAGTTCAGTATCTTCGTCTTCATTGTTAAAAAGAACCAGAACCGGTTTTGCCGATAAAAAGGCGTATCCCCGGAGTTGAGGGGCGGAAGCCAGATCCGGGTCATTGCGTAGCGGCTTTTCGGATTCAAGAAGCCGGCGGGATCTTTCCAGAAGCTCTCGTTCGTCTGTATCGACCGGTTTGCCCTTTTTGCCTTCGGCTTCCATCCGCTCCAGGCGTCTTTCCACGATCGCCAGATCCGAGAGTATCAGTTCCTGATCGAGTTTCAGGAAATCAGCCTCCGGCGCAGGCGCCTCCAAGCCGAACATCCGGAAATTACGCACCACGTGAATCAATGCGTCCATATCGCGAACCGCGGTCCATGCGGTTTCAGCCTTATCCCCCGGACTTTTCTGGCCGGTTTTACCCGGCAGAAAATATTCCACCTGGGCATAGATCGTTTTTTTGGGCTGATACATTCGGCTCAGGGCATCGATCCGTTCGTCCGGCACATGGATGGTGCCCAACCGGTCTTCGCTCTTATCGCCCGTATGGGCGAAACCATGGGTTAACGCCTCAAACACCGTCTTTTTTCCGGAAACGGGAAGGCCGATGATGCCGAGTTTCATTAAAGGGCGCTCCTATGCTTGTTTGTTGTTTAATGTATCGCTAATCCGATATAATCGACAGGTATTATCCCACAGGGTTTTTGCCAGCTGCCGGGGATCATGGTCAAGCACTTCGGCCAGTTTGAAAAACACGCTTTTTACAAACGCCGGCTCGTTTCGCCGGATGCGGTTTTTTTCCGGGTTTGGCGTCAGAAACGGCGCATCGGTTTCAATAACCATCCGATCCAGGGGGATCCGTTTGACGAGTGAACGCAGCTGGCGGCCGCGCGTTTGGATGGTTAAAATACCGGTAATGCCGATGTAGAGCCCCATATTCAGATAGGCTTCCATTTCATCAATCGATCCGCTGAAGCAATGCACCACCCCATGCCGCTGGCCCTCGCCATAGTGGGCGGTCAATAGCTCCAGAAACCGTCCGCCGGAATCGCGTTCATGAAAGATAAGCGGCAAGTCCAACTCATCGGCCGTTTCAAGCTGCCTGACGAGCCATTTTTCCTGGGCGTCGCGGGGAGAATACATGCGGTTGAAATCAAGACCAATCTCCCCCCATGCCTTTACCACACGGACTTTGGCCAGTTCTTTCAAGACCGTCAGGCTGTCTTCGGAGCAGGAACCGGTATCATGCGGATGAATCCCCACTGATGCGTAGCAGCCCGAAAACTGGTCGGCGATTTTAACCGCCGCCCGGGACTCATCGACCGTAATCCCCACAATCATCATCTTTTCCACCCCGGCCTGACTTGCCCGTTCGATTACCTCAGGCAGATCCTTTCTATAAGAATCGAGATTCAGGTGGCAGTGACTGTCAAATATTTTCATGGGATACCTGTCTATCTTTTACCTGCCTGAATTGGGTTAAGGCGAAAGGTTGTTGGGTATCACCGCATTCATTAAAAGGCAAGTCCTGATGGCTTCGTAAAAAGCGATTTATTGCGCTGGCGCCCCATTTTTGCAGAAAGTAACTCTGAAAAGCGTCCGCATTGTCATTTCGAGCGGTAGCGAGAAATCTTTAACAATCAAGATTCCTCGTCACTTTCGTTTCTCGGAATGACAGCAGCGGAAGCATCTAAAATAATATTAAATATTGTCGAGTTCCTTGGAAGTCCAATATCTGTGTTGCGCTTCCGTCCCTCGAAATCTCACGTACAGCTAAGTACGCTGCATTTCTCGGGATTTTGCGCGCCCCCGGATCTTAGATGGGGCTTGAACTTTTTACGAGACTGTCAAGTCCTGGATTGACAGTATGAAAACATCCCAAAAACATCCCGACGCGTCAACTTGGTTTTGACTCGTTTGTAAACGCCTCTTATGATATAAAAACAGTGGGACATCAAGGTGTTAAAGTATAAGGAGACCCGTAATGGAAATCAAGGAGTTAGAAGTGCCCGGCCATTTTGCCCCGGAAAGCGTCGGGGGGGTCTGGCGCGTTAATTATGCGAACCGGGCCGCTGAAGCCGAAGAATGGGCGAAGACCCACCATATCCAGCAGGCGGGCAGGGATCATTTTAAGCTGTGCCTGTTGTTGGTGGATGTCCAGAACACCTTTTGCATTCCGGATCATGAGCTTTACGTGGCCGGCCGATCGGGGACAGGGGCGGTGGATGACAATATTCGCCTTTGCCGATTTATATACCGGTATCTGCATGCGATTACGGAAACCGTGCCGACAATGGATACCCATTATCCCCTTCAGGTATTCCATAGTATTTTTCTGGTCAATGACAGGGGTGAACACCCGCCGCCGTTGGCCATTGTTACCGAAGACGATATTTTGCAGGGGCGCTGGCGGTTTAATGAAAAACTGGCGGAGACCTTGAACATTACGCCGGAATACGGTCAGGAATACCTTCTCTATTATGTTCGGCAACTAAAGAAAGGCGGCAAATACGACTATATTATATGGCCGTATCACGCCATGCTCGGGGGGATCGGACACGCCCTGGTCTCAGCGGTGGAAGAGGCGCTTTTTTTCCATGCCATCGCCCGCTCTACCCAGCCGGATTATCATGTCAAGGGGGAAAACCCCTTTACGGAGCATTATTCCGTTCTGGGCCCGGAGGTGACCCGCGATCCGCAGGGCAAGCGGCTGGCTGAAAAGAATGAAAAAATACTAAACAAGCTCATCCAAAATGATGCGGTTGTTATAGCGGGCCAGGCGAAAAGCCATTGCGTGGCCTGGACGATCTCGGATCTCTTGGAGGATGTAATGGCCTATGACCGGCGGCTTGTAGAGAAGGTGTATATCCTGGAGGACTGTACCTCGCCGGTGGTTGTTCCCGGGGTGGTCGACTATACAGAGGCATCCGATAGAATATTCAACCGGTTTGCGGAAGCCGGGATGCATTTGGTGAAATCGACCGATTCAATATCTGGCTGGCCGGGGATATCAACTATTCAGCGCCCTTAATTCGAAGTGTTCCCCCGGGCCGAGGCCCGGGACTGAGCTTAAAAGTAACTTTTGCTGTATGCTTGAAGGCACTGAGACGATTCATCCAATTTTGTCATTTCGAGCGGTAGCGAGAAATCTTTAACAAACAAGATTCCT
>Ga0209947_1000247_pt1 | contig 33141 bp, 25 predicted proteins | sample SalPonR2_B_D2_MG_FD_185706 | JGI IMG/M metagenome (GOLD analysis project Ga0209947, IMG submission 185706) | Salt pond soil microbial communities from South San Francisco under conditions of wetland restoration - Salt Pond MetaG R2_B_D2_MG... ...
GCCAGCCGCCAGGCGCCCGTCTCGATGACGGGCCCCGACTCGAAGCCGGCCTCGTCGAAGACCGGGGCCATCAGATCGCGGTCGTCGTGGTTGCCCGGGATCCAGGCCACCGGGCACCCGATCCGGCGCGCCCAGTCGCGGATTCTGCAGTAACTCTCGACGCTGGCGTCTTCGGAAAGATCGCCGGTCAGCACCAGCAGATCCGGGCGCCAGCGCGTCGCCGCGTCGGTCAGTCGCCCGAGATTGGCGTCGGCGTTGTGGCCACGGTAAGCCGCGGCCGGGTCTCGCGCCAGGTGGCAATCAGAGACCTGCAACAGCTTTATCGGCGTACTTGGCGGCATAGTCTGGAATAATCCAACTTGATTCAGAACGGGGATTTTCCCATGATTCCGAAATTCGTCCGCCGGTTTCTCGAACGTCGCCGCTTCCCGACGCTGATGCTCCTGGGTGCGACGCTGTTCATCGCCAACCTGCTGATGCCGGACCCGATTCCGTTCGTCGACGAAATCCTGATGTTGATCGCGACCGTGGCCATCGGCAGCGTGCGGAGCAAGAAAAAACCGGACGATGCGCCGCCCGAATCATGATTCCGGCGGAGTTGAATTCGTCGATTCCACCCCGGCCACGTTGGCCACTGTGACCGGATCACCGATCTCGACGCCCAGTCGCGCCATTTCCCCGGCATTGACCTCGAGCACGTACTTCGCCGGTGCGCCGCTGGGGTATCCCGGGCATCTTCTCGTTCGACACGGCGGCGTGTCCAGCGACCAGCCGACGATTTCCAGGTCGGGGCCGATATAAACGATATCCAGCGGAATTCTCGTATTGAGCATCCAGAACGAGCGGGGCGCGGTCTCGCGAAAAATGAACAACATGCCCTCGTTGGCACCGAGCTCGTCGCGATACATCAACCCGCGCGCCCGCTCCTGGTCATCGTCGGCGATCTCGACGTAGTAACGCTGGCCGCCGACTTCCACCCAGGGATCGTTGGCGCGACAGGCGCCGACCAGCAACAGCAGCGCCGCGACCAGCATCCCACGGACAAGCAACCTTCCGGCAACGGCGAATCCCGGCAGGTAGCGTTTGGGGAACATGTGCATCTTCAATTCATTCCGGTGCCACAGCACGCGACAGCGAACAGAATACCAGCGCATACGGGTTTTCGGCGTCCGCGGGCCGCCGGCTCATCGCTGCAAGCGACCATTGGGCTTTGTTCCAATTCGGAAAATGGGTGTCACCTTCCGGGGCCGTGTCGATAAAGGTAAGTTCCATTCGATACGCCACGGGCAAGGCGGTCCGATAGAGCTCGCCGCCGCCTATCACCATCACCGGACCCTGATCAAGCCGATCAAGTGCCTCATCCAATGAATCGGCCACCTCGCAACCTGCCGGCGCCGGGTCCAGCGACCGGCTGAGCACGACGTTGCGCCGGCCCGGCAGCGCCTTGCCGATCGACTCGAACGTGCGCCGGCCCATCACGACCGGATGGCCCATCGTCACAGCCTTGAAATGCTTCAGATCGGCCGGCAGGTGCCACGGCATGCCGCCGTCGACGCCGATGACGCGGTTTTTCCCCATCGCTGCGACCAGGACAATTTCATGAGATGAGGGCATTGAGGAGTCGTCGTTTTGTCGTTTGGACGTTTTGTCGTTTCGTCGTTTGGTGTCTTGGTTTTCTGAAAACTGAAAACTTCAAACTTGATTTACACCGCAATCGGCGCCTTGATCGGCGAGTGGGCCTGGTAGCCGACCAGTTCGAAATCGTCGAACTCGAAGTCCTCCAGCCGATTCCGCTCGGGATTGAGACGCATCTGCGGCGGGCCGTACGGTTCGCGCTCGAGCTGGGTGCGGGCCTGCTCCAGGTGATTGAGGTACAGATGGGCGTCGCCGAACGTGTGGATGAATTCGTGCGCCTTCAGGCCGGTAACCTGGGCGACCATCATCAGCAACAACGCATACGAGGCGATGTTGAACGGCACACCCAGGAAGCAGTCGGCCGAGCGCTGGTAGAGCTGCAGGCTGATCCTGCCCTCGGCGACCCAGAACTGGAACATGGTGTGGCACGGTGCCAGCGCCATGCGTCCGTGGGCCACGTTCTCGGACGGGCTCATCCGCTCGTCCGGCAGGGTGGTCGGATTCCAGGCCGAAATCACGTGGCGTCGCGAGTCCGGTCGACGCCGGATGCGCTCGATGATCGCGGTGAGCTGATCGATGTCGCCGCCGGCCGGATCCGGCCAGGACCGCCATTGCTTGCCGTAGATCGGCCCCAGTTCGCCTGACGCGTCGGCCCACTCGTCCCAGATCGAAACGCCGTGTTCGTTCAGATAACCGACGTTGGTCTCGCCGCGAATGAACCACAGCAGTTCGTGGATGATCGAGCGAAGATGCAGCTTCTTGGTGGTCACCAGCGGAAATCCGTCAGCCAGGTCGAAACGCATCTGGTAACCGAATACGCTCATGGTGCCGGTGCCGGTTCGGTCGGATTTGCGCACGCCTTTTTCCAGCACGTGTTCGAGCAGCTCGTGGTAAACCTTCATCGGCGGCTCCCATTGTCAAGACGCCCGTCATATCGATACGCGTAGACCAGCAACGCGATGCCGGCCAGGAACATCGGCAGCGACAACAGCTGACCCATGGTCAGCCAGTCGAACGCGATGAAACCGAGGTGCGCATCGGGCTCGCGGAAGAACTCGGCAATCCAGCGGAACACCGCGTAGCCGATAAGAAACACGCCGCCCACGGCGCCGGCCGGTCGCGGCTTGCGGGCGAATACCCACACGATGGCGAATAGCGTGAAGCCTTCAAGCGCCGCCTGGTAGAGCTGAGAAGGGTGACGGGCCAGGTGGTCCAGCGCCCCGGTTTCCCAGGCCTGCTGCAAGGACATGCCGGCCAGGTCCTGTCGGCTGACGGCACCCGGAAAGATCATCGCCCATGGCGCGTCGCTGGTGCGGCCGTAGAGTTCGCCGCCGATGAAATTGCCAAGCCGCCCGAAAGCCAGCCCCAGCGGCACCACCTGGGCGACGAAATCGCCCAGGGTCAGGAACCTCACCCCGATATGGCGCGCGAACAGCGCCATGGTCACCAGCACGCCGATCAGACCGCCGTGGAAAGACATGCCGCCCTGCTGCAGCCAGATCGGAAACAGCGGATCGGCAAACCAGCGGTCCAGCGCGTAGAACAGCACGTAGCCCATGCGGCCGCCGACCACAACGCCGACCACGCCCCAGAACATCAGGTCGCCCGCCTGCACCGGCGTGATCGGCCAGTGGTCCGCATGGGCTCGCCTGCGAAGAAGCCACCAGCAGGTCGCGAAGGCCAGCAGGTAGCTGATGCCGTACCAGTGAATCTGCAACAGACCGAGATCGAGCGCAACCGGATCGAAATCGACGAGGAAGTGACGAGATGGCATTGAGTGCTGCGCCGGACTACGCGGTGACTGAATCGCCATTGTAAACGAGGCAGTGCGCCCGGCTTCGGTGCGATTTGCAGCCTGTTATTCTGTCGGGCAGTCTTCAATGCCTGGTCGATCATGCCGAATCGCCTGTCGGGCGCACTGAGCCCGTATCTCGAACAACACGCCGAAAACCCCGTCGACTGGCGCCCATGGGGCCCGGAAGCGCTCGAGGCCGCCCGCACCGCCGACCTGCCCATTCTGTTGTCGATCGGCTATTCGGCGTGCCACTGGTGTCATGTCATGGCGCACGAGAGCTTCGAGGACGACCAGACCGCAGAGCGAATGAACGACTGGTTCGTCAACATCAAGGTCGATCGCGAGGAACGACCGGATCTCGATCGCATTTACCAGCTGGCCCACCAGATCCTGACCGGGCGCGGGGGCGGCTGGCCGCTGACGGTATTCCTCGATCCGTCGGACCTCGCGCCCTTCGTCGCCGGCACCTACTTCCCGCCGACCGCCCGCCATGGCCTGATCGGTTTCGGTGAACTGCTGCAGCGTGTTCACGGGGCGTGGCTGAACCAGCGCGAAACCCTGAAGGCGCAGAACCGGCAGCTTCACGAAGCGCTGACGATGATTTCCGCTCAACGCACGCCGGTCGAAGACCACAACGACGATCCCGAGCAGGTCCTGCTGGGCCAGCTGGATGCCCGCCGAGATCGCCGCCACGGCGGATTCGGCGACGCGCCCAAGTTTCCCCAGGCCCCGATGCTGGAATGGCTGCTGGGGATGTCGGCCCGCGACGAACAGGCCGCCGACATGCTCGGCGATGCGCTCGACGCGATGGCCGACAACGGACTTTTCGACCATCTCGGAGGCGGATTTTTTCGTTATTGCGTGGACGCTGCCTGGGAAATCCCGCATTTTGAAAAGATGCTCTACGACAATGCCCAGCTGCTGCCGCTGTACGCCGAGGCTGCCGCGCGTTTCGACAACCCGTCGTGGGCGCAGACCGCTGCGCTGACCGCGGAGTTTCTGGCGCGCGACCTGCGACTGCCCCAGGGCGGGCTGGCCAGCAGTCTCGACGCCGACAGCCTGCCGCCGCCCGACGGCGAACCGGATGACGCGCCGGCCGATTCGGCCATCGAGGGCGCGCACTATCTGTGGACGCCGGACCAGTTCCAGGCATGCCTGGGCACGGATCGACTCGAGCTTGCCAAGGCACGCCATGGCCTGGACGGCCCGCCCAATTTCGAAGGCGATAAATGGCACCTCGTGCGTGCGCGCAACATCAACGAGTTGACCCCAAGTGCCGGCGATGCCGAGCGAACGCGGCGCGAACTGGACGCCGCACGATCCGAGCTGCTCGCATGCAGGCAGGCGCGACCGCGGCCGGCGCGCGACGACAAGATGCTGGCCGGCACCAACGCGCTTGCGGCGGCCGGCCTGATGCGCGCGGGACGACTTCTGTGCAAGCGGGACTGGCTTGGCCTGGGCGTGGAAACGGCCGGCCTCGTCTGGCAAAGACAGTTTGCCGAGTCGCCCGCAAGATCCGTCTGGCGAGATGGCAGACGCGATCACCCCGCGCTGCTCGACGACTACGCGGCCATGCTGCTGGCATGCATGGAATCGCTCGAGTGCCGCTGGGACACTGACTGGCTGGAACGCGCAGAGCAATTGGCTGCCGTTGTCCTCGACCGTTTCTTCGATGGAGAAAGCGACTCGCTTTACCTCACGCCCGTCGACCACGAGCGGCTGATCATGCGCCCGACCGCCAACACCGACGATGCGTCCCCTGCCGGTGCGGCCCTGGCCGCACGCGGCCTCGCTCGGCTGGGGCACCTGATCGCCAGCGGCGAGTGGCTGGACCTTGCCGGTCGGATCGTGGACGCGGCCAGAGGCGACATGCAGCGTACCCCAGCGGCGCACGCCGGAATGCTGCTGGCTGCCCGCGAATTAGACAATCCGAAGCCCCAGGTTCTTGTCGGCGGCGCGCCGGGCGAAGCCGACGACTGGCACGCCGGGCTGATACAAAGACCGGGCCTGCACGTCTACCGGGTTGTCTCCGGCGAAGACGGCCTGCCCGATCTCCTTGCCGAAGTCACCGGGGCGAAATCCGCAAGGGCCATTGTCTGTCTGGGCACCCATTGCCTCGAACCGGCGAATTCTCTGGTAGAGCTCGAGGCCCGCCTGGCCGAGGCCGAAAACGAGCGGTCTGGGCCTGGATGAATGCTATTGCCACCCGCATCGCGGGCCGAGGTCTGGCCGCACTCGCAGCCGGTCTCGTCTGGTGCTCGGTCAACGTCGGCATCGCCGCGGAGATCGTCGAACAGGGCCAGCCGCGAATAGTTTCGCTGGCGCCGCACCTGACCGAACTGGCGTTCGACGCCGGCATGGGCGACTTGCTGGTCGGCGTCGTCGAGTGGAGCGATTATCCAGCCGCCGCCGCATCGCTGCCGCGGATCGGCGACGCATTTCGATTCGACCTGGAGCGAATACTTCGTCTTGATGCCACGCATGCGCTGGCCTGGGGCGGCGGCACACCACGTGACGCCATCGCCGGGCTTGAAGCGTTAGGCGTGACCGTGCAAGTCATAGAGATCACCACGCTGGACGAGATTGCAGACGCGATCGAGCGACTGGGCTCGCTGGGCGGCAGACCGGACGCGGCGACCCGCGCCGCCGCCGAGTTTCGTGCTCGGCTGGCGCAGTTCCGCGCCCGGCGCGAACCGGCACGGCGCGCCACTTCAATCTTTTACCAGGTGTCGGAAAGGCCGCTTTTCACGCTCGGGGCAAAGCATGTCATCAACGAGGTGCTGGCGCTGTGCGACGGTGTCAACGTTTTTGATGACCTGAATACCGAGGCGGCGAGCGTCGACCTGGAAGCCGTGCTGGCGCGCGATCCCATGGCGATCGTGATTGGCGGCGACGAGGGGAGCGAGTCCGAAACGCTTTGGGCGTCTTATCAAGACCTTCGCGCGGTTGCCTGCGACAATATTCTGCACGTCGACCCGGCGCTGCTGGTCCGGCCCACGCCGCGCGTCCTTGACGGCGCCCGCAAGCTCTGTGCCTGGCTGGATGAAGCGGCAGGACACGCTGAAGATTCAGCGTGCAGAATCGATCGGGATTGATTGCTTTTTAGCAAGTCAACCGCCGATCCGCGCAAACGAAACGCCTTGAACCAGTGTAAGGACGGCAAGGAAGCCCTTGCCGCCGTCGAACGCCGGGGCCATTACCCGCGCGAGTGAGCCATGGGGGTTGATTCGGTGATACTCAGCCGGCCGCCCTGCCCTCGCGCGGCCGAAGCAGCCAGCGGGCCAACGCCGGCAGAATAAGCATCGCGCCTATCATGTTGAAGATGAACATGAACGAAAGCAGGATGCCCATGTCGGCCTGGAACTTGAGTTCTGAGAACAGCCAGGTCCCCACTCCCACGCCAAGCGTGATCGCAGTGAACAGCACCGCACGGCCGGTGAGGCGTAACGTGCGCATGTAGGCCTCGTCAAGGCTCGCCCCCTCGTTAAGGTACTCTCGCAAGCGGCTGAAGATATAGATGCCGTAGTCTACGCCAATGCCCACGCCCAGCGCCACGACAGGCAACGTGTTGACCTTCAGCCCGATGTCGAGAAAGGCCATCAGCGAATACGCCAGGTAACTGACCAGGACCAGCGGCAGGACGATACAGATAGTGCCGCGGATCGAACGGAAAGTGATCAGACAAAGCAGGATGATGGCCCCATAGACGTACAGCAGGATCGGTGTCTGGGCCGCCTTGACCTCCTCGTTGGTCGCGGCCATCACGCCGACGTTGCCTGTCGCCAGCCTGAATCGCAGGCAGTCCTCGATGGGTTCGACCTGCTGCTTGCAAGTATCGGCGTTGGTCAATTCCGGCGCAACCTTGCCGGCGACCAGTCCGATCGAGGCGGCGAACTGCATCAGGCCATTTTGTGTCGAAGAGGCGGCCTCCCCCCTATCGGCGTCGGATGTCTCCTGCGCCATCGCGAGCCCGGGCTCGATGCTGTACTTTTCGCGTAGTTCCTTGGCCCGCCCCACCACGCGCTGGATGGTTTCGGCCTTGTGGTCTTCCATGAACACGAGCACCGGCATGGCACTGCAATCGCGATTCAGGAGCCCTGTATCGGTATCGATATTCTGCAGGTTCTGGCGCATGATGAACTTGTTACGCGGCAACACTTGCCACCGGAGGTTCCCTTCGTTCCAGCCCGCATTGACGATCTTTGCGATCATCGGCAGCGTAAGCACCTTCTGCACCCCTTCGACCTGGGCCATCTCCCAGGCGAAGTTATCGAGGTGATCCATCACCTCGAAGTTCTCGGTGCAGGCCTGGGAACTGGTCTCGGCGATCACACCCAGCTGGTCAACGCCCAGCGCGAACCGGTCGCTGATCAGTCGGGCATCCTGGTTGTAGCGGGCATCGCTTCGCAGTTCTGGCACGCCTGCCTCGGAGTCGCCGATCTTCATATCCTGCGATTTATAGACCGCACCGACAAACAATACCGCGGCCACCACGATCGTGATCAGGGCGGGAACGGGGCGCGAGAACGTCGCCAGGGTGCGCCAAACCCAGGAGGTATGCGCAGCACCCTTGTAGAGTTTTTCACGAAACCGCTCCGGGTTGCGGATCCGGGCATACGAAAGCAGCACCGGCAGCAACAGCAGGTTGGTGAAAATGATCACGGCAACGCCGATACTGGCGGTCAGCGCAAGTTCCTGAATGATCCGGATATTGATCAGGTAGATCGCCAGAAATCCGATGGTATCGCTCAGGAGCGCGATAGAACCCGGCGCCAACAGTCGGTGGAACGTGGCCTTCGCTGCATCCAGGCTGGAGGCGATGCTGTACTCGTCAACCGCCTCGCCGCGACGGTGCAGCGAAGACGGTGAATTCCCACCGAACAGCTTTTCGGCAGTCCAGCCGCTGATCATCTGAACGCCATGGCTGACGCCGATGGCGAAGATCAGGAACGGCGTGAGGATATTCATCGGATCGATTCCGTAGCCCAGCAGGCTCAGGATGCCGAGCTGCCAGACAACGGCCACGGTCGAGCAGACCAGCGGCAGGACTGTCAGCCATACCGATCTGGAATAGATCGCAAGCAAAAGCGCGGTGATCAGGAACGCGACGCCGAAGTAGGCAACGACCCCTCGAGCACCATCGGCGATATCACCGACGATCTTTGCAAAGCCGATGATGTGCACCGAATGCTGTTCGTTTTCGAACTCGGCCCGAATCTTTTCGAGTTGGGCGGCGACCTGCTGGTAATCGATCTTTTCGCCGGTTTCCGGGTTGGTTTCGAGAAGGTTGGCCCAGACCATCGCACCCGAGAAATCTTCAGCCACCAGCCGTCCGACCTCGCCGGACTTGATAATGTTGGAACGGACCCGTTCCATCATCTCCGGCGTCGGAGAAAAATCGGCCGGTATCACATTCCCTCCGGCAAAGCCATCCTCTACGACTTCAACGAAACGAACGTTGGGCGTGAATATCGACCTTACGCTGGCACGGTCGACGCCCGGCAGCAGAAAGACACGGTTGCTGATCTGCTCGAATGCGCGAAAGAATTCCGGCGTGAACATGTTGCCGTCGCGGTCCATGAGCGCGACCAGTATTCGGTTGGCTCCGCCGAACTCCTCATAGAACTGGAACGTCTGCATGTACTCGTGATCCAGCGGAAGCTGCTTCTTGAATCCCGAGTCGACCCTCAGTTGGGCCATGTAGAAGGCCATCAGCGCGGTGCCAATCAGGAAGACCAGCAGAACCAGTGGGCGGATCGAAAATATCGCGTTTGCAATTCCGGACTTCAGCCCGCCCCTGTTACTCATAACGAACTCCATTCTCTCCAACCAGGATCATGCTGTCGTTTACGACTTTCACTGCGGCATAATCGCTGCCCAGTTGATCAGCCTCGGTATCGACGCCGCCATCAGGCGCCACGTAGATGCGCGTAGCGCCGGCACCGACGATTACCGCCGTGCCCGTGGTGTTGATGTCGGCTCCCATCAGCGACTGCTGGCTATCGGTCTGAACCTCGTCCCAGCTGTTTCCGAAGTCACAGCTTTTCTGAATATGCCCCCTCAAGCCGAAGGCGATGATGCAGTCTCGTTGCTCGACCAGCCCAAACATCGACCCGGGGTACGGAAAACGGAAGGATTCCCAGGTTGCGCCTTCGTCGTTGCTGCGGAAGCCATAACCGGCCTCTCCCGCGATCATCAGACGACCGTTGCCGAGATCGATCATTGCGTTCAGATGACATTCTCCGAACTCGTAGCAACCCTTGTTGACGGTCGCTTCAAGATCGTCGTTTCCTGCGTCCTGAAATTCCTCTGGTATGGTGTCGATATCGCCCTGCTGACGAGCCACTGCGGCCCAGTCAATCGACTCCGAATTCACGCGGTCGGTCAGCCGGTGCATTTCCCAGTTGATGCCGCCATCAGCGGTTGTCATGAAACGACCGTAGGCGCCGATTGCGAACCCCTCGTTCGGGTTCATGAACATTATGTCCAGAATCGGTGCTTGAATCATCGGATCGTCGGGATCGACCTGTGCCTCACGGTGTTGAATGAACCAGTTCTCACCGCCGTCACTGCTCGAGATGATGACCGCGTCGTGGCCGACTGCCCACAGACGGCGACCAAAGCTGGTCGCTCGGGTCAGCGTGGCCTGCACCGGTACCGACTGCGCCTGCCGCCAGGAGCGTCCATCCTCCGAAAGCAGCACGTGTCCGCGGGTACCGGCTGCGATATATCCACCGTCATAGGAGACGATGTCCAGAAGCAGGCTTTCGTCGGCCAGCTTCGCCTCGATAGCCGGCTCGGGCTCGGCTTCCGTTTCGCCATTCTGGGCTGAAACGAACGATAGCGGCATCAAGGTAAGCAAGGCCAGAGCCGACAGTGTTCGCACGCCGCCCATTATGTTCATTTTCCGCATCGAGAAAACTCCAGGGTCTTTACACGAAAACGACCGATCCGGGAGGCCCGGATCGGTCGATTCCAGTAAACGCCTACTTTGCCAATCCGATCACCGGCGTCCGCGCGTGCGCAGTGCCTGCGGCGTGTAATTGCTCGGCGACAGCTCGACGTTGAACGTGTTGACCGGATCCTGGTTATCCAGTCCAACGGCAACGTAACGGCCGGACAACAGGTCCATATGCGTTTCGATCGTTGTCCAGAATGTCGGTACATCGTAATAATTGACCGAATGGGCTTCGGACGCGCGCCATAGCTGTCCGCGCTGATCGTAATGGTCGGTCAGCATTATCTGGTAGGAGTCCTCGTCCAGGTAGAACGTGCGGCGCGGGTGGATGTGTCGCGTGCCTTCCTTCAGGCGGGCGTCGATGATCCAGACCCGATGCAGTTCGTAGCGCATGTACTCCGGGTTCAGATGACCGGCCATGGTGAGCTCGTCCACCTGCACGTCACCGCTGTGGGCTTCGTAGGAATTGTATGGGACATACATTTCCTTCTTGCCGATGATCTCCCAGTTATAGCGGTCCATTGCACCGTTGAACATGTCGGTCATGTCATTGGTCCGCAGCCCGTCCGAAGCTGTACCCGGATTGTCATAGGCGACGTTCGGCGCGCGGCGAACGCGTCGCTGGCCCGGATTGTAGATCCAGGCCTGGCGCGGCTGCTCGATCTGGTTCAGCGTTTCATGCACCAGCAGGATGTTCCCGGCCAAACGCGCCGGAGATTCGACTTCCTGGAAGAAATACAGCAGGATGTTGTTGATCTCCTCGATTGTCGCGCCCGTCTTGTAGTAAAGGCCGAGGATTTCCTCGCGCAATTTCACAAGCTGGTAGGCCCCACTGGTCGTCGGAGCGACCTGGTTGTTGTAGCGGGTGCCGCCGACGCCCTTGAACTTGAGCTTGTGGTTCCATATCAGCTGATGCGGACTCTGAGGCAAGGGGAACGGAAAGCCTACCGACGCGTTTACGACGCCTTCACCATTGGAAACCGATTCCGCGGTAGCCGCATTCTCGATTGTCGCCTCGTAGACGCGTTCCGGGAACGACGCCGAGCGGCGGGTCGGGTAGACCCGCATGAAATAGGTCTCCGGATAACGTTCGAACGTCGCGATCTGTCCCGCGGAAAGACGATCGGCGTAGTCCTGGTAGTTTTCACCGGTAATCACGAACTCTGGGCGATCATTCGGGAACGGGTTTGGGTGACGCAGACCAGGTTCGTAGCCGGCCGGCCAGTCTTCACGCGTCAGACCGCCTGTCCAGGCCGGGATCTCATCACCGTTGCCGGCAACGGGCGAACCCATGGGGGTCAGATCATTTCCAAGCCGGGCAATGTTCTCGGGCGTCCGCGCAATCACGCCTTCGGCTGCGGCACCGGCATTCAACGAATCACCGGTAACCGCCCGCGTGCGGCCCTCGGCGGCTTGGGCGGCTTCGGTCTCGGCCATTTCCTCAACCTGCTCCGGCTCCATCGCAACTGCGGTGTCATCCATCGGACGCGGGTCACGGAGCTCTTCTCCAGCTTCAGGCATGCCTTCCTGCTCTTCTTCAGCCGCCAGGGCTTCGGCTTGTTCGGCAGCTCGACGCTCGGCTTCGGCCTGAGCCGCGGCTTCGGCGGCTCCGCGTTCGGCTTCGGCCTGACGTTCGGCTTCGGCCGCGGCAGCCGCTTCGGCCGCACCGCGCTCGGCTTCGGCGGCCGCTTCACGCTCAGCTTCGGCGCGCGCCGCCTGTTCAGCCAACTCGCGTTCAGCCGCCTCGCGTTCAGCCTCGGCACGCTCAGCGGCCTCGGCAGCTTCCCGTTCGGCCTGGGCGGCGGCTTCTGCAGCCTGACGTTCGGCTTCTGCCTGGGCGGCCCGACGTTCGGCTTCGGCCCTTTCGGCGGCGGCTTGACGCTCGGCTTCTGCACGCGCTTCTGCACGCGCTTCGGCTTGTGCTGCGGCTTGTTCCTGCGAGTCGGCTTCGGCCTGCGGAGCATCTGCATCTTCGCTCACCGGAGATGAACCGCAAGCTGCCAGAGCAAGCGCGAACAGGGCCGCGGCAAGCAGCCTCAGGATTTTCTGGTTCGATTGAATGGACATGAGTTCCTCCGGATTAGAACGAGTAGCTGACCGATGCCGAGACGAAGTCCCGATCGAGCAACAGATTGTTTTTGCCGCCACCAAAGAAGTTCGTGTAGCCGAACTGGAGTTGCAGGTTATTCAATCGAGTAAAGCTTGCTGCGAGCGTCAGCGACTTGCGATCCTCGATGAAGTTGCCGCCGGGACCCGGGGATACGCCGGTCACGTCGTGGTTGAATGCCACCCGTGGACCGAAGTTCCAGGCCGTACCCAGGAACGAGTTGTATGTTGGCGCAATCACGAGGCGGTAGCCCCAGCTGAACGAGGTCGCGAATCCATCTTCAGTGGTTACCGGGTTGCGCAGGTCGCCGCCGTTGAGCCGGTTGCCCATGCCGCCGCCGGTATCCGTGCCCGGGCCGTTGAAGCGAAGCTCGGAGGGGTCGGGAAGATCCCAGACATGCTGGGCGCCGATCTCGCCGACGAGCGCGACGTCATTGGCACGCAGCCAGCGCACCGGGCCTGTCAATCGGGTGAAGGTCATCTGAGCCCGGGAAACATCGCGGCGCAGGAAGCCTTGAATATCCTCACCCGGCGCAAAATTGCCCAGTTGGCTGCGGAAACGCAGCGCCGGCTCGGGAATCACGGCATTAAGCGGCGACAGACCCGCGAACAGCACTTCGACATCGTCGATCTGCAGCGGTAGATTGGGGCTGTAACTCACTTCGCCCTGCCAGGCCCATTTGCTGTCGAAGATCGTCGTATTGAAACTACCGGCAATGACGTCGATATCTTCAGGATAGGCGATGTTATAACGGCCGGAGCCGGTGTCGGTGTTGGTCACAGCGGTACCGCTGATCAACGGAAGCCGGCTGTGATAGTGCAGGTAGAACAGGCCGAATTCCGTATCGTTCAGCCAAGGTGCGTAGTAGCGCAGCGAGACGCCGAACTCGCCCGTGAGCTGCGGTGCAGAGCCGCTGTCGCCCGGACGATCATCGTTGGCACGCGGCAGGGCCCCTTGCGGAAAACAGCCGATCGGCGTCGGGTCGACGCCGCAACCGGGCAGGTTCAGCGGGTCATCCGGAAACAGACCGAAGCCCAGCATTGCGTACTGGCCGCCGTCGACCGCAAAGTCGTTGCTCGAGAAGAAAGATCCGCGCGATTCCGGCTCGACCCGATCCCATTCGAACATCACCAGCGCCTCGGCTGAAAGGTTCGGCGTGAGTTCCAGCGATGCCCAGGTCATGCCGAGCGGAATGAATGCGTCTCGAAGCTCCGCGCCAGCCGTACGCAGTGCAGTGACGTCGACCGGGTTAAGCACGCTCAAGCCGCCGGGGATGAACGTGCTTTCGCCCCAACTGACGACCTGGCGTCCGACGCGAACGGAAAACAGCTTGCCGCCAAGATCGAAGTCGCCGTACACGTAGGCATCCAGCAGCCGTCCGCGCTGGCCCACGAAGTCCTTGGTATCACCGCTGAGGCGATTCATTTCCTCGAGCTTGAAGTCGCGAAAGAAGTTGCCGCGAATGAAGGCCCCGTAGTTCTTGTAGCTGAACGACAGCTCCGATGTGATTCGCGCCTGGCTGAAGATCGCCTCGCCGGAATCGAAGTTGAGGTTGCCGTCGTCGGAGTTGTTCGAGAAGCGGCCAGGTGCGGCAACCTGCTGCTCGATGGGCAGAAGCGAAATAGCCGGGTTGAAGGCAGCCTTGCCGACGAAGTCGTCGTCCCGGTCCTCGGCGCGAACGCCGACCGAGTAGGACACCTGGGTGTCGATGCTCAGGCTGAAATCGTTTCCGCTGAAATCCAGTGCCTGAACCGAGCCGGCGGCCAGTGCCATTCCGATCGCACCCGCAAGCAGCGAGGGACGGAGCACGGGGCGCCCTGAAGTGTTTTGTTGAGTTTTCATAGCTGCGAATTCTCCCTTGCTCAGTCAGTCTGAATTACGGACGCGTCGTTGACGATCACCGTGGTGCCGCCGCTTGCGATCAGGCTGGCTGCCTGCCCTTGCATCTCGGCCGTGGTCGCCGGACTTGCGCTGGGATCGAGAAGCGAGCCGTGGGAACCCGGGTTGAACCTGACCGCTGCACGCACGCCTGCGGCGTTCTGCGTGGTGGCAGAAATCGATTCCAGTCCCATGATCCGGATCATCGGCTCGGTGCCCGACAATGGTGCGCCCGGCACTGAATTCGGTACCACGGTATCGCCGATAACCTCGTGCAGCAGAATGCTGTTGTCCAGCACAGCCACCTCGCTCCAGTTGATCGGGTCGGCAGAATCGACGACCTGCTGGGCCGCGCCCAGGAACTGGAAGAATTCCGGCGAATCGGGCTCGACGCCCGCTTGTTGCAATCCGGCGCGGATCACCGGGCCGAAGGTCGGCGAAGCCGCCAAAAGATTGGCAATGCCGCCACCCGGCACCGAAAGAACCCCGGTGTTGACGGTCGGCTCGACGGCCAGGAATCCGGTCCCGACGATGGAGCCCAGCGACAGACCGGCAAAGCTGATGCTCGAGCCGTCGAAGTCGGAAACCGAATCACCGTCGATGTCCATGAACGGCACGTTCAACGCCAGCGTCGACAGGTCGACCTGACCCTGGCGCAGATTGTCACGCGCGGTCAGCAGGCTCTGCAAATTGATGAAGAAGGCGCCGGAGGAATCGATCTGGCCGTCGGGGCCCGGGGCGCCCGAGGCGTTATCCTGGAGATCGAGATCGAAGGTACGCTCGGTCGCCCCCGGAATTGCTCCGAATGGCGTATTGCCGATATACAGTGCCGCCAGCGGTTGCGTCGGATCCATCGGGTTGGTCTGGGTAATGCCGTGCAGCGGCAGATCCATCGAGACAACCACCACGCCGATAGAAGCCATGGTGTCGGCCAGCGCCAGCGCCTGCGACCGGTTGCCGGTAATGCCGTGCTGGAAGATCACCACCGGCCAGCCGCCGGGCGGCTTGACCTGGCCCGAGAACTGGTTTGGCACCGTCACGAGCACCGGCGCCGTTTGCCGAGCACGCTCGACCGGGATGGGGTTTGCGACCGTAACGTTGGTGGAACTCGGGTCGAGTCCAAGCGTATCGAACGGCGGAATGTAGTTGCCCGGAGACGCTTCCCAGAACTGATTCAGCGGCGCGGTCGGATTCTCGGCGCTTGGCACGCCCAGGAAGTACGGCAGTTCGATCACGCCGATGAAGACGTCGGCAATACCCGGCGACGCGCCCGGCGGAAGCACGTCGGCGGTAGTCAGACCGGTCGGCGCCAGCGTCGAGCTGGTTGCAGACAACGTTGACCGCACGACATTGAGTACCGGCGTGATGGACTGGGTAGTTGCCGTCCAGGACAGCACGATGTCGTCGCGCGCGATGCCGACGGCCTCGGCGGCCGACTCCTGCGCGTTGACCAGTTGCCGGACCGGCTCGAGCGCCTGTGCAGTGGCGTTGTCCAGCAGGGGATCGGTGCTGACGCCGCCCTCGGTTACCAGCGGTTCAGTGCGCTTGGCAAGGAAATAGGTCTGCGACGGCGTTGCCGGGTTGCCTTCGGCATCCTGTACCGCGTCGGTGACCACGGCCATGTAGCCGGTCATTTCGTCCAGCGGCCGGAGCGGCACGATTGCTATCGTTCGGCCTGTCGGGTCGGTGCCGGCCACCGTGGCGACATAATCCTGACCCGGCACGAGTTCAGTCACGACCTGCTGGACAGCGATGGTGCCGAAAACGAATTGAACCTGGAACAGCCGGACCGAGCCGCCGTTAATGGTGGAAGGGTCGACCGGAGCGGAGAAACTGAAGGTCCAGGGGCTGACGGTGCTGAAACCATCCAGCGCGTTGAGCGCCACCTGCGGGTCGCCGAAATCCGTTGGATCGGCAACCGGAATGTTCAAGGTCAGGTCGCCGCTGCCGGAAAGCAGGAGGTTGATTGGAAACGGCAATACGCCGCTGGCAGGGTCGAAATTCGCAGTGATGACGTCGGTGGTCGGGGTGCCGTCCGGATTTTCCGTTGGCGGCGCCGGTACCGATCGTGGGGTACTGGAACTTCCCCCGCAACCTGCAAGAATGCTTACAACCAGCGCGAACGCCGGAATCAGGCGGTACTTCATCAGATTTTCTCCCCGAAGCTAGGCTTGTCGGTCATTTTTAAGTTTGGTCACATCCGATTAGCTACTTATGGCAACCGGACTGCCCACCTATGATATGAACAGCCATCGGTGGAATGCAAGCATTTACGCGGTTTGTGACCCTTATTTTCGCGGAATCAAGCGTACATCAATTCTTGCCGGCGCGCAGCTTTTTTTGAAATCACGTTTCGGCACATACGCCCGCGGCACGGTTTACACTCGATCCGTCCGGTCGAGCCAGATCGAAAAGCCGGGCCAAAAGCGTCACGCTCGGTCCGATCCCGGTCGAAATCCCGAGCGCGGCTTGCCGATACTTTCAAGCAATAACCAGAACGAATACCACAAAGACATCCAAGTTGGAAACATCCACCCTTCGCAACGCAATCGGGCCAGGCCTTCTCATGGCCGGCGCCGCCGTTGGCGTTTCACACCTGGTGCAATCAACCCGGGCCGGTGCCGAATACGGCCTGACACTGCTGGGCCTGGTGCTCGTCGGCTGCGCCCTCAAATACCCATTTCTGGAATTCGGCCCGCGCTATGCCGCCGCGACCGGGGAACACATGATCCGGGGCTACCAAAGGCTCGGCAGATGGCCGCTGAGCGTGTTCGTTTTCCTGACGGCGACAACAATGTTCATTGTGCTGGCAAGCGTCACGATCGTGACGGCCGGACTGGCAGGCGCATTGTTTGGACTCGACATTTCGGTCGCAATGCTGGCATTCATCATCTTGCTGATCTGCGCGCTCGTTCTCACCATAGGCAACTACCGCGGCCTGGATTTTCTGATGAAGATCATTATGGCCGTGCTATCACTTGCAACGCTCGTTGCGGTAATTCTGGCTGCCGTCGAACAACCCGACTGGTCCAGCCTGTGGGTACCACTTTCAGAGTCGCAGCTGCTGTCAGGCGCCGGCCTCGCCTTTGCGCTTGCGCTGCTCGGCTGGATGCCAATCCCTCTGGACGCCGCCGCCTGGCATTCGCTCTGGACGCTCGAGCGCGCCCGGGAAACCGGATCGCTTCCCAGCGTTGCGCACGCATCTGCCGACTTCCGGTTCGGCTACCTCGGGGCCGTGATACTGGCCGTGGCATTCATGCTGCTTGGCGCGCTGGTCATGCACGGCGGGGGGCAGGAAGCGGCCGGCTCGGCAGTCGGCTTTTCAACCCAGTTGATCACGATGTATACCGACTCGCTTGGCACGTGGGCGCGACCGCTGATCGCCTTTGCCGCATTGGCCGCGATGTTGTCGACCACCCTGGCGGTCGCAGACGCCTATCCCCGCGCCCTGCGAGCGGTCATCGAACTGGCTGATCCGAATGCCGAAACCCGCAGGCGCAAGCATCGTGCGCGTTATCTTGGCGGCATGCTGCTGACAATGCTGGGCGCCTGGCTCATCATTGCGCTGTTCGGCCGGCAATTCACGCTGCTGATCGATTTCACCACAACGGTTGCGTTTCTGACCGCGCCGATCATCGCCTGGCTGAACCTGAAACTGTTGACCGGTTCGCATACGCCGCCGGAAGCAAGACCCGGACCCATACTTTACTGGACAGCGTGGGCCGGCCTGTTGTTTCTCGTCTTGTTCTCACTGATCTGGGTCGCCTGGCGCATTTCGACCATTTAGATCGGTCGACCATTCGGCAATTTTCTGAACCAATCGCACGATTCAGCATCGAAAGGATGACATCGAGCGCATCCGCGCCCTCTCCGCCGGACCGGCTGGAATTGCGGCACGTTTTATCGGCCGCAATCCACCAGCCGTAATACACCAGTTGTAATACACTAGCGGCCTGTCATGATCGGTCCGAGACGACCGGTTCCTCATCCAATATCAGCCTGGCATCACCTTTAATGTTCAAAAGACTGCGCGGTTTATTTTCCAACGACCTGTCCATCGACCTGGGCACGGCCAATACGCTTATCTTCGTGCGCGGTCAGGGCATCGTGCTCAACGAGCCCTCGGTCGTCGCGATCCGAATGGACCGTGGCCCGGGCGGACCTCAAAGCGTGGCCTCGGTCGGCATCGAAGCCAAGCAGATGCTGGGCCGCACGCCGGGCAATATTCGCACGGTCCGTCCAATGAAAGACGGCGTCATCGCCGACTTCGACATGACCGAGCAGATGCTCCAGCATTTCATCAAGAAGGTGCATTCGTCGCGCTTCCTTCGGCCCAGCCCGCGCGTTCTTGTCTGCGTACCGTGCTCGTCCACCCAGGTCGAACGGCGCGCCATCAAGGAATCGGCCGAAGGCGCCGGTGCGCGCGAAGTATTCCTTATAGAAGAGCCGATGGCCGCGGCCATCGGCGCCGGCATCCCGATTCATGAAGCCCGCGGCTCCATGGTGCTGGACATCGGCGGCGGCACGTCCGAGGTTGCGGTGCTTTCGCTCAACGGCATCGTCTATTCGGCCTCGGTGCGCGTCGGCGGCGACCACTTCGACGACGCCATCATCAACTATGTCCGGCGCTCGTACGGAACGCTGATCGGCGAAGCCACGGCCGAACGCATCAAGCTCGAAATCGGTTGCGCCTACCCGCTCAACGAGGTCCGTGAAATGGAAGTCTCGGGACGCAACCTGGCCGAGGGCGTGCCGAAGATGGTCACCCTGAATTCCAACGAGGTGCTCGAGGCGCTCTCCGAACCGCTTTCGGGCATCACCAGCGCCGTCAAGAACGCGCTGGAGCAGACGCCGCCGGAGCTGTGTGCGGACGTCGCGGAAACCGGCATCGTGCTGACCGGCGGCGGTGCCCTGCTCAAGCAACTCGACAAGCTGTTGATGGAGGAGACCGGGCTGCCCGTGATCATCGCCGAGGATCCGCTGACATGTGTCGCCAGGGGCGGCGGCCGTGCCCTTGAAATGATGGACGAGAATCGCGGCGACTTCTTCTTCCCGAATTGATCGTGATCGAAAACGTTCTTTCCTCGACCCGCATTGTTTGCCATCCTTCCGTCGCGGGGGGGTCGCCAGGGTCTGGCGACATCGCAGCAGGAAAAACGGTGAACAACTCGTGCTCGAGCAACGCTGACACGCACCCGGGGTCGTGAAAAGTCTCGGCACCGGCGGCACGGTATCCGATACGATCGGCGGGACCGCCCGCCTGATGTTCTACTCGCTGCTCGCCATCTCCATGATGGCACTGGACTATCGCGGTCAGTACGTCGAACGCTTTAGAACCGTGGCCAGCCACTTGGTCGAACCGATTTTCTGGGCCATCGAACTGCCGTTTTCCAGCGCCGGACGAATAGCCACATCCTGGCGCGACCGCGCCGAAACCGGGCAACGCATAGCTGAGCTCGAACTGGCAATCGTCAAAGCCAGGGCGCGTCTCGGGCGGTTGACCGATCTCGAGTCGGAAAACGCGCAACTGCGGATTCTGCTGGAGACCGCCCGCAGAACCGATCAGGACGTCATCGCTGCCGAAGTGGCCAGCGTCGACCTCGACCCCTTCGCGCACCGTATCCTGGTGCGCCGGGGCCGCGGCGACGGCATCCGGCCCGGAATGCCGGTCATCGATTCACGCGGCGTGCTCGGCCAGGTCGAGCAGGTACTCCTGGGCATGTCCCAGGTCATCCTGATCTCGGATCCCGACCATGCACTGCCGGTTCAGATACTGCCGAGCGGCGAACGCACTATTGCCTACGGCAGCGGGTCGCTGGACCGCCTCAGGTTGACCGACCTGCCGATGAACGCACAGGTCGATCGGGGCAATGTGGTGGTCACGTCCGGAATCGGCGGAAGGTTCCCCCCCGGCCTGCCGGTGGCCCGAATCGGATCGATTCAACGCCAACCCGGTCAGGCGTTTGCGACCGCAATTGCCGCACCGCTATCGGCCATGGATCGCAACCGCCTCGTACTGATTCTCGAGTCCGCGCCGCGAGTTGATGAAAATGCCCCGGTACAAGATTCGGGGGCCGAATCCGGGCCGGATTCCCCAGCCGGGCAGGCGGCTGAACCGGCCGAGGACGAAGATCCATGAAGCGAACCGGCAACCTCATCCCCGCCCTGACTATCCTCGCGGCGATTTTGCTCACTGTGATGCCGCTGCCCGAAGGGCTGGCGGTGTGGCGACCCCACTGGGTGGCGCTGGTGCTGATCTACTGGCATCTCGAAACCGGGAGGCTGCGTTCGCTTGGGACGGCCTTCGCAATCGGCATCGTGCTCGATCTGACGACCGGAACGCTTCTGGGCCAGCATGCGCTGGGACTGGTGATCATCAATTTCCTGATCGGCCGGTTCCGCAACCGCTTGAGATTCTTTCCGCCCTGGCAACAGGCGCTTGCCGTGGGCGCACTGCTGATCAACGAACGCGTGGTCCAGCTCTGGATCATCGGGCTGCTCGAACGCGGCTGGCCTGACTGGAGCTGGTGGCTTCCGCCCGTGACCGGCATGCTGCTTTGGCCATGGCTGTTCCTCTTGCTGGACGCACTGCGCTCGCAGCGCCGCTTGGCCCGATGATTCTTGCCGAAAGCACAGAAACCCTGCACGACAGCGAAAACCGGCGCACGGTCGATCGGCGAATCTGGTTTCTCGTCGCTTTCATGGTGCTTGCCCTGCTCGGCGTCCTGGCCCGCTTTGCGCAACTTCAGATCCTGGAGCACGGCGCCTACGCCGCCAGGGCCGAAAACAACCGCGTGCGGTTGCGCGCAATCGCGCCCAACCGCGGCCTGATACTGGATCGCACGGGTCGCGTACTGGCCGAGAACAGGCCCGCCTACCGCCTCGTCGTAGTGCCGGAGCGCGTACCCGACATCGAAGCGACGCTGGACACGGTCGACAGCCTGGTGGGACTGACCGAAACGGAGCGCGAGCAGTTTCGGTTGATGCGGCTGCGCAACCGGCCGTTCCAGCCGATCACGATCAAGGGCAATCTGGATGAGGAACAGGTGGCGATACTGGCGCTGGACCGGCATCGTCTCGAGGGGCTGGACATCGAGCCGTACCTGATTCGTTATTACCCCTATGGCGAAGCGCTGGCCCACGTCCTGGGTTATGTCGCTCGCCTCGACGAGTCGGACCTCAGACGGCTGGATGCCGACAATTATCGTGCCACCACGCACACCGGAAAGACCGGCATCGAGCGCTACTACGAGGACCAGTTGCACGGCAAGAGCGGCGTGGAGCGAGTTGAGACCAACGCCCAGGGCCGAATGGTCCGGGTCCTCGAACGCACCCCGCCGGAGCCGGGCCTGGACCTTCGATTGTCCCTGGACCTTGATCTGCAGCTGGCCGCCATCGAAGCCCTCGGCGAACACCCCGGCGCGGTTGTGGCGCTGGATATCGAGACCGGCGGCGTGCTGGCTCTGGTCAGCAAACCCGGATACGACCCCAATCAGTTCGTCAACGGCATCAGCCATACTGCCTACCGGGCGTTGCTGGAATCTCCGCAGCGGCCGCTGTTCAACCGGTTCCTGGCCGGCGGTTACGAGCCCGGCTCGACGGTCAAGCCGTTCCTTGCCCTTGCCGGACTGGATGCCGGACAGATCACCGCCGAGACCAGGGTCTTTTCGTCGGGCAGTTATCGCCTGCCCGGCCATTCACGCGAATACAAGGACTGGCGCAAAGGCGGCCACGGCTGGGTCGACCTCCAGAGCGCACTGGAGCAATCCGTCAACGTCTTTTTCTACGAGCTTGCGCACAATCTCGGCATCGACCGGATCTCGCGCGAGCTGGCGCTGTTCGGTTTCGGCCAGACGACGGGCATCGATCTTCCTGGCGAATTCAGCGGGGTGCTGCCCAGCCGAAGCTGGAAGCGAAGGACACTCGACCAGGCGTGGTTCCCCGGCGAGACGGTGATCACCGGGATCGGCCAGGGCTTCATCGTCGCCACGCCGCTGCAGCTGGCCCATGCAGTCGCGACCCTGGCCGGCCGCGGTCGCGCCGCGCCGCCGAGGCTGGTCAACCCGGAACCACCGGCAATGCTGGTCGAACACAAACCCGAGCACTGGGACGCCGTATTCAAGGGCATGCGGGCGGTTGTTCACGGCGCGCGCGGCACCGCCCGTGCAATCGCCGCCGGGATTCCGGTGGAAATCGGTGGCAAGACCGGCACGTCCCAGGTCTTCGGACGGCCCGACGACGAGGCAGAGATAGACGCCGAGGAACTCCCCTGGTTTCTGCGCAACCATGCCCTGTTCATTACGTTTGCACCTTACGAGAACCCGACTATCGCGGTGGCCGTAGTGGCCGAGCACGGCGGGGGCGGTTCCTCGGTGGCCGCGCCGGTGGCCGCCGGCATCCTGGCGCGCACCATGCGAGATCGGCCATGAACCTCGACTGGCTGATTCGCGAGTTTCGCCACCAGCCGTTTCGACTTGACCCGCTGCTGTGTGGGCTGCTCCTGTTGTTGATGCTGATCGGCCTGATGGTGCTCTACAGTGCGTCCGATGCCGATCTCGGCACGGTCTGGCGGCAGGCCGTCCGGCTCGGTCTCGGCGTTGTGCTGTTGGTTGTCGCCAGCCAGATCACGCCGGCGTGGTACCGGCGCTGGGCACCCTGGCTGTACGCCATCGGTGTGGCTCTGCTGGTGGCGGTAGTTTTCTTCGGCGTTGGCCGCGGCGCCGCCCGCTGGCTGGACCTTGGCGTGATCCGCTTCCAGCCTTCGGAGATGATGAAGATCGGCGTACCGCTGATGCTGGCGGCCTGGCTACACAAGAAACCGCTGCCGCCGCGCCTGGCCGATTTCGTGATTTGTGCGCTGCTGATTGCAGTCCCCACGCTCTTGATCGCCAGCCAGCCCGATCTCGGCACCTCGCTGCTTGTGGCCGTCGGCGGCGGCATGGTGCTGTTCCTGTCCGGCGTACGCTGGCGCTGGATCGCGGCAGGCGGCGCGGCCGCGGTTGCCGCGGCACCGCTCCTGTGGAACGTGTTGCACGACTACCAGCGCAATCGGGTACTGACCTTTCTCGATCCGGAATCGGATCCGCTCGGCCAGGGCTGGAACATCATCCAGTCCAAGATCGCGGTGGGTACCGGTGGGCTGACCGGCCGGGGCTGGCTTGACAGCACCCAGTCGCGACTCGAGTTTCTGCCCGAACCGCACACCGACTTCATTCTTTCGGTCATCGCCGAGGAATTCGGCTTTATCGGCGTTGCAGCACTGTTCGTTTTGTATGCCGCGATCGTGCTGCGTGCGATCTTCCTGGCGTCGCAGGCGCGCGATCCATTCGGCCGAATGCTGGGCGCCAGCCTGGTGTTCCTGTTCTTCGTCTACCTGCTGGTCAATGCCGGCATGATCAGCGGCGTGATGCCGGTGGTCGGCGTGCCGCTGCCCCTGGTGAGCTACGGCGGCACATCGGCAGCGACGCTGCTTGCAGGCTTCGGTATTATCATGAGCTTCTACAGTCGAAGAAAGATGCTGAAAAGCTGAATAATTCAAAAGGGGTCTTCGACAGTTCGGTTATGTCCCGAGCCTTTTGCACACTAGACTCGTGGGCCGAATGCCGGCACAACATGAATCTATTCAGGATTTTGATGGTCAACATGATTACTTCGACACGGGCACATCCATCATGAAACTATTGAGCACCCGCTTCGCCATCCTTGCCGGCTTGTCGATTGTGGCAACTCTTGCGACAGGCGCCTCGGCGACCCATCCCGGCGCCGAGGCGTTCGCCCGCAAGCTGGCCGACGATGACGGTCTCGATATCGAATACGTACGCAGCGCCATCGATAATGCCCAATACCAGCAATCGATCATCGACGCGATCACGCGCCCGGCCGAGGCCAAGCCGTGGCACGAATACCGCAAAATCTTCGTGCGCGACACCCGCATCGACGGCGGCGTGGAGTTCTGGCGCGCCAACCGGACGCTCATCGACCGCGTTGCCGCCGAATTTCGAGTGCCGGCCGAGGTCATTCTGGCTATTGTCGGGGTCGAAACCAACTACGGGCTCAACACCGGGAGCTACCGGGTCCTCGACGCGCTGGTCACGCTGGGCTTCTATTACCCGAAGCGCGGCGAGTTCTTTTCGCGCGAGTTGGCGCAGTACTTTCATCTCAGCCGCGAGGAATCGCTGCCGCTGGAAGAAATCAAGGGCTCTTACGCAGGCGCCATGGGCCTGGGCCAGTTCATTCCTTCGAGTTATCGCGCCTACGCCATCGACTTCGACGAATCCGGCTCGCGCGACCTGTGGCGCTCACTGCCGGACGCGCTGGGCTCAGTCGCCAATTACCTCAAGGTGCACGGATGGAACGATCAGCTGCCCACTGTATTGCCGGTCTCTGCGGTACCGGCAGGGCTTGAAGAAAGTTTCAAACCGAAGCCGCAACACACGCTTGGCCAATTGAGAGACATGGGCATCGAATTCGCCCCGGCCGGCCTGGCGCCGGAAACGCCGGCGACGCTGATCGAGCTTGAAGCCGACGACGGACCGGAATACTGGATCGGCCTGAACAATTTCTACGTGATCACGCGCTACAACCGATCGCCGCTGTATGCAATGGCGGTGACCCAGCTGGCCGACGAGCTGGCCGTGCGCGCCCGACGTGAACTGGCGCTCGCCGACTGATGCGATACGCGCTTACCATCGCCGTTCTTGTACTGCTGGCCGCCTGCGGCGGGCGTGAAATTCGCGACGGCGCCGGGCGTCCGATCGACCCGAATCAGATCGAGGTGCCCGAACCCCGCCCGGAACCCCGTGCGCGCTACGGCAACCATTCACCGTACACGGTCCTCGGAAAGACTTACCACGTGCGCGCTTCGGCCCGCGGCTATAAAGAACGCGGGCGCGCATCCTGGTACGGCAGCAAGTTTCACGGTCGGCTGACATCATCCGGCGAGCCGTTCGACATGTACAAGGTATCGGCCGCGCACAAGACGCTGCCGCTACCGAGCTGGGTCGAGGTCACCAATCTCGACAACGGCCGCAAGCTGCACCTCCGCGTCAACGATCGCGGGCCGTTCAAGGAGGGACGGATCATCGATCTGTCCTACGCCGCGGCGGTCAAGCTGGATGTGCTGGACGCCGGGACCGCAGCGGTCGAAGTCCGTGCCCTGGATTTCGGCGGTGAGGCCGCCGCAATCGCGGCTCGCCCGGTGTCGGTGCCGGTCGAACTCCAGGCCGGCGCGTTCAGTTCTCGCGACACCGCCGATCAACTCGCCCGGCGGCTGAGCGACGCCGGAATCGAGCACGTGGAAGTGGAGCGCGCGCGGGTCAGGCGGGATACGGTGTGGCGGGTGCGCATCGGACCCGTCTGGGAAGCCGCGCATGCCCAAAGACTTGTGGAACGCGTGCTCGGGCTCGGGCTGGAAGCGCCGGTCTACGTATACCCTTAACGCGGTTTGTTCGCGACCCGACCGGCTGCGACGGCCGGAACATGAGCGCACCGGTCCCGGTAGCCCTGCACAAGGCAGATAAACCAAGGTAATCCAATGGAGTTCCTGATGAATTTTAAGCAGTTGCCGGTCGCGTTGAAGAACCTGGCGTTGAAGAGCCTGGCGTTGACAATCCTGGCGCTTGCACCCGCCACAACCGTTCAGGCCCAGGTCCCGTCGGCACCGGAACTGGGCGCGACAAGTTATGTGCTCCTGGATTTCCATTCCGGCGAAACAATCGCCGAGAAGCAGCCGAACCTGCGGGTGGAACCGGCCAGCATCACTAAACTGATGACCAGTTACGTAGTGTTTCGCGAACTGGCCGAGGGCCAGCTGAGCCTGGACGATACGGTGCTGATAAGCGAAAAAGCCTGGCGCACCGGGGGGTCGCGCATGTTCGTCGAAGTCGACACCGAAGTCAGCGTCGAGAATCTGCTGTTGGGCGTGATCGTGCAGTCCGGCAATGATGCGTCCGTCGCGCTGGCCGAGCATGTGGCCGGCTCCGAGGAGGTCTTCGCCCAGATGATGAATGCGGAAGCAAACCGGCTTGGCATGGACAACACCAGCTACGAAAACGCTACCGGCCTCCCGGCCCCGGAGCACTACACCACCGCACGCGACATTGCCATTCTGGCCCGGGCACTGATCGAAGAATTCCCCCAGTACTACCGCTGGTATTCCCAGGAGGAATTCACCTACAACGACATCACCCAGCCCAATCGCAATCTGCTGCTGTACCGCGACCAGAGCGTCGACGGACTCAAGACCGGCCATACCGAAGCGGCCGGATATTGCCTGGCGACCTCGGCGCTGCGCGACGGTATGCGGCTGATCAGCGTCGTGATGGGCACCGAGAGCGAAAGCGCCCGGGCCACCGCCAGCCAGGCGCTGCTCAATTACGGGTTCCGCTTTTTCGAAACCTTCAAGCTCTACTCGGCCGGCGACGTCATTTCCAGCACACCGGTGTGGAAGGGCGAACTCGAGGAAATGCGGCTGGGCATTGCCGACGACCTATTCGTGACCGTCCCGCGCGGCAGTCAGGGTTCGCTTTCGGCCGAGGTGCTGGTGTCCAGTAACCCGATCGCTCCGTTCCAGCAGGGACAACAGTTCGGAACGCTGGAGGTCAGTTTCGACGGCGAGCCCCGGATCCAGCGCCCGCTCGTGGTGCTGGACGCGGTGCCCCAGGCCGGCTGGTGGGGCCGCACCACCGACGGTATCGGCCTGTGGTTCGACGGACTGTTCGGCGGGGACTGAGCCTGCCATGTCCATCAAACTCGACACCGACGGCGCCCTGGAATTCCCCTGCCGTTATCCGGTCAAGGCGATGACGCATGCCCGGCAGAAAGCACTGGACCAGGTCATCACGACAATCGCGCGCCAGGGCGCCGACCCCGATCACGACAGCGTCTCCGTACGTCCGAGTCGAAATGGGCGTTTCCAGAGCATTACGGTCGAAGTCCTCGCGCAATCCCGAACCCAGCTCGAGTCAGTTTATGCGAGCCTGCGGGCGCTCGACGTCGTGGTCATGACGCTATGAGCGCGCCAAGCCTCAGGGTTCGTGAACTCGGTTGCATGCCCTACCTGGAGACCTGGGAAGCGATGCGCGCGTTCACCGACGGGCGCAGCGCGGAAACGCCGGACGAGTTGTGGCTGCTGGAGCATCCGCCGGTCTATACCCAGGGCCTGGCCGGCAAGCCCGAGCACGTGCTCGACCCCGGCGATATCCCGGTCATCCAGACCGATCGCGGCGGGCAGATCACCTACCACGGGCCGGGCCAGCTGGTCGCCTACCCGCTGCTGGATCTCGACCGCCTCGGGCTGGGCATACGCACTCTTGTGGCCAGGCTGGAGACCGTCATCATCGAACTGCTCGCCCACCTCGGCGTTCCCGGGCAGCGCAAGGAAGGCGTGCCCGGCGTATTCGTCGACGGCGCCAAGATCGCATCCATAGGCATGAAAGTCCGGCGCGGATGCACTTTTCACGGCCTGGCATTTAATATCACGACCGATATGTCGCCGTTTTCCCACATCAACCCATGCGGTTTCGCCGGTCAGCCGATGACGCGACTCCAGGATATTGTCGACGAGCCTGTCCGCGAAATCGATATCGTACAGGTCGGACGCTTGCTGGCAGGGCAACTGGCACGAGCGATCGACCTTGACTGGGACATCGAACCGACCCATGATGAGAAGCACCCGCTAGCCGTCGTGACAGGAGCTTCGAGCACCGAAAGCGTCGTTCATGTCGAATCCAATGAAACCTAGACAACCGAATTCGGGTCTGAAATGGTCATGAATACCAAAATCCTGCATCTGATTGCCACGCTCGCCCTGCTCTCGCCGATCCTTTCAGGGGCCACGGCCTCTGAAAACAAGCCCGAGGAAGCGGCGAAATCGCTCAGCCCAACCACGGAGCAGCGCTTCACCACGCGCCTTGCCTCAAGGTTTCTCACCAGCTATCACTACCAGAGCGAAGACCTGGATGACGCGCTGTCGGAAAGAATCTTCGACAAATACCTGGAACTGCTGGACCCGAACCGAATGTACTTCCTGGCCTCCGACATCGAGCAGCTGGACCGCTACCGTCAGCGCCTGGACGAAGCACTGCGGGCCGCGGAAATCGAACCGGCGTTCGAGATCTTCAGCATCTACAGTGAGCGCGTCGACCAGCGCATCGCGCATGCACGCAAACAACTCGAAGGCGAGTTCGATTTCACGGTGGAAGAAGACTACCAGTTCGACCGTTCCGAAAGCTCGTGGGCGGCGACCACCGAGGAACTGGACGCAATCTGGCGCCATCGGGTCAAGAACGACTGGCTGGGCCTGAAGCTTGCCGAGCGCGAAGTCGACGACATCCGCGAGACGCTGGACGGACGCTACGAGAATATTCACAATCGGGTCGGCGATTTCAACTCCGATGACGTGTTCCAGTTTTTCATGAACGCCTACGCCAGCGCGATAGAGCCGCATTCCTCGTACATGTCGCCGCGACTGGCCGAGAACTTCGAGATTTCGATGAAGCTCTCGCTGGACGGCATCGGCGCACTGCTCAGCAGCCAGAACGAATACGTCGAAGTGGCCGAGGTGGTTCCCGGCGGCCCGGCCGATCTTGACGGCAGGCTGCAGGCCGGCGACCGCATCGTGGGCGTAGCCCAGGGCGACGAGGAATTTGTCGACGTGGTCGGCTGGCGCCTGGACGACGTGGTCGACCTGATCCGGGGCGAACGCGAAACCCTGGTGCGGCTCGAGATTCTGCCGGCCGAGACCGGCATGAAGGGTCCGGCGGAAGTCATCGACATCGTGCGCAACGAGGTCAAGCTTGAGGAACAGGCCGCCCAGGCGTCGGTTGAGGAAATCGAAACCGGCGACGGCAGCACCAAGATCGGCATCATCGACGTGCCGGTGTTCTACGTCGACTTTCGCGGTCGCGCCCGAAACGAGCCGAATTACCGTTCGAGCACGCGCGACGTACGCCGACTGATCAACGAATTGCGCGCCGACGGGGTCGAGGGCATCGTCATCGACCTGCGCGGCAACGGCGGCGGCGCGCTGGTCGAGGCGACCACCATGACCGGGCTGTTCATCGATACCGGGCCGGTGGTCCAGGTGCGCGACGCCAACGGCCGGGTCTCGATCGAAACCGATCGCGAGCCGGGCATGGCCTGGGACGGCCCGCTGGCCGTGCTGGTCAACCGCTCGAGCGCTTCGGCGTCGGAGATCTTCGCCGCGGCCATACAGGACTACGGCCGCGGCATCATCCTCGGCGAACCGACGTTCGGCAAGGGGACCGTGCAGAACCTGTTCAACCTGGACAATTACCTGACCGACGACGAAAAGAAGCTGGGCCAGATCAAACTGACCATGGCCAAGTTCTTCCGCATCGACGGCGGCTCCACCCAGTTGCGCGGCGTGACGCCCGACATCACGCTGCCGAGTTTCGGCGATCCGGAAAAATACGGGGAAAGTGCACTGGACTTTGCACTGGCCTGGAGCAGCATCGACGAAACCGACTATCAACGCATCGCCGATCTGTCGCCGCTGCTTCCCCAGGCGCGTGAACAGCACCTGGCAAGGCGCGAATCGGACGATGAACTCAAGGAACTGATCGAGGATTTCGAGCGGTTCCGCGAGCTCGACGAGCGCACCAGCGTCTCGCTGCTGGAGAGCGAGCGCAAGCGCGAGCGTGAAGAGGCCGAGGCGCGGCGAGCGTCGAGCTTCGCCCATGCCGACACCGGCGAAATGCCGCCGGACGCCGATACCGGCGACGCCGCAACCCCGGACGCCGATACCGGCGACGCCGCAACCGATGACACCGACTCGGAAGGCAATTCGGAAAGCAACCAGGACGGCGACGCCGAAAGCGAAGCGGCCGAGTCCGAGGAGGATGAAGCCGACGTGCTGCGAACCGAATCGGCGCGAATCCTGGCCGACCTGATAGAGCTCGACCGCGACCAGCATCGCCTGGTCCAGGTCCAGCAGCCGGTGTCTCCCGGCGCGCTGAACTGAGCCCGGATCATGAATAATCCGGGCTGAGCACGCACATCGCCGGGCGGAGATGATTCACCGAACCCCGGGCCCCGTTGCCCGGCCCGGAACGGCGGCCACATCATGGCTATAGGCATCGTTCAGGTCGCGGTGCCGGTCCCGCTCTACCGATTCTTCGATTATCTGCCGCCGGCCGGCAAGCCGTCGCCACCGCCGGGTTCCCGCGTACTGGTCCCGTTCGGCAACCGCAAACTTGTCGGGGTCGTCATTGGCCGTTCAAGCGCTTCGGAAATCGATCCGGCCCGCGTCAAGTCCATCGAACGGACGTTCGAAACCGCCCTGGTCGGGGAAGAACTGCTGTCGCTGATACGCTGGACGACCCGCTACTACGCTGCACCACCGGGCGAACTCGTCAATCATGCGCTGCCGGCCGTCCTGCGCCGGAATCGCGAAATGCCGACGTCCCGGATTCATTGGCTGCACCTGACCCCCGCCGGCGCGAAAGCCGACCTGACCCGCGCGCCGCGCCAGCGCGAAGTTGCAGAGCAGCTTCAAGCCGGGGCTCAATCACGCGAAGCGCTCTCCGAGGCCGGCGCCAGCACCGCCACGCTGCGGCGCATGCTCGATACAGGGCTGCTCGAGGCCTGCCGACCGCCCCGGTCCCGACCTGCGCCGGGGCCTCGATTGAATCCCGATCAACGAGCCGCGCTGGCCGCCATCCTGCGCGCGCGCAACCGCTTCGAGACCTTGCTGCTTGCAGGCGTAACGGGCAGCGGCAAGACCGAGGTCTACCTGCAGGCCGCCCGCCATCTGCTGCGTCGGGGTCGGCAGATCCTGGTGCTGGTACCCGAGATTGGACTCACACCGCAGTTCGTGCGACGGCTGGAGGCGCGTCTTGGACACAAGGCCCACGTCTTTCACTCCGGCCTGGGGGAACGCGAGCGCCTGGAAACCTGGCAGGCCGCCGGAAACGGCGAGGGCGGGCTTCTGATCGGAACACGCTCAGCGGTCTTTCTACCCCTGAAACAGCCGGGACTGTTGATCGTCGACGAGGAGCACGACGGCTCCTTCAAACAGTTCGACGCCATGCGCTATCACGCGCGCGACGTGGCCGTGCTGCGCGCCAGCCGGCTCAACATTCCGGTCGTCCTGGGCTCGGCCACGCCGTCGCTGGAATCTCTGCACAATGCCGAGCGCGGACGATACCGGATGCTGCTGTTGCCGGAGCGTGCGGGTTCATCCGGGCAACCGCACTGGCGCATAGACGACCCGCGCGGGCAGCGCGTCGAGCACGGCCTGACCGAGAAGCTGGTCGAACGGATCGGAAAAACCCTCGCCGGCGGCGAGCAGGTACTGGTCTACCGGAACAGGCGCGGCTACGCACCGGTGCTGATATGCAACGAATGCGGCTGGCAGGCCGATTGCGACCACTGCAGCGCGCACCTGACCTGGCATCGCAGCGCGCATCGACTCAACTGCCATCACTGCGGCCGCTACCGCAGCGTGCCGGCGCGCTGCCCGGAGTGTCAGTCGCCGCAGCTTCAGGCCGTCGGGGCCGGCACCGAAAGGATTGAAATCGCGCTCAAGGAGTTGTTTCCCGATCACCCGGTGCTGCGTGCCGACCGCGACGTGGTGCGCGGCCGCGACGATTTCGAGGCGTTGCTGGACCAGGTCGCGACCGGCGACCCTTGCATCCTGGTCGGCACCCAGATGCTCGCCAAGGGACACCACCTGCCGGGGATTGGGCTGGCGATCATGCTGGACACCGATCAGCTGCTGTTCAGCGCCGATTTCCGGGCACCGGAAAGGCTGGCGCAAAGCATCGTCCAGGTCGCCGGCCGCGCGGGCCGGGAGCAGCAGGGCCGGTTCATCCTGCAAAGCCGCCACCCCGAGCACCCGCTGATCCAGACCCTGGCCAGCGGTGATTACCTGCGCGCGGCCCGCCTGATGCTCGAAGAACGTCGGGACGCCGGATTGCCGCCGTGGCAGAACCTGGCAATGGTGCGAGCCGAAGCGCCGAAAGCGTCCGATGCAGCCGGCTTCCTGCGCGAGGTCGCTCGCCGGATCGATCGACCGTCACTTCAGGTGGCCGGGCCGCTGGCCGCGATTCTCCAACGCAGGGCGGGCTTCTGGCGCTACCAGCTATGGCTGATGTCGGAATCCCGAACCGCGCTCGGTTCGGAAATCGCCCGCCTAACCACGGTCATAGAGGGCATGCGCGAGGCCAGGACGGTGCGCTGGCACATCGACGTGGATCCAATGGAAGTCTGACCCTGCCGAAAAAATCCGGCGATTTCGATCAACCGGCATGCCACGCAGCGCCCTGGCGCCGCGGGTCTGCGGCCTGATCGTCGTCGGCCACCGCATGCACGCCACCGAAATACAGGCTGCGCCCGGTCCACCGCCGAGCGTCGGGAAACCCGTTGCCCAACCAGGTGTGGGTCGCTTCGCCCCAGCCGGGGCTGCCGCACTCCAGTTCCAGCGACAACACATCCCCTTCGAGATGAAGCCGCGGGGCATCGACCGCTTGCTGCAGCCCCATGCCGAAGTGCATGACGTTGCAAAGCACCTGGGCGATCGCCGTTCGAATGCGGTTGGAGCCGCCGCTGCCCAGCATGATCCGCGTGCCGGCATGCTCGACCAGCGTTGGCGCCATCATCGACGAAAGCCTGCGATTGCGTGGCCAGTGCTCGAAACCCAGTCGATTCAGATCTTCCTCGCCCAGCATGTTGTTGAGCATGAAGCCGCAGCCAGGCACCACCCGGCCGCAGCCTTCTCCATTCGAAAGCGTGGTGCCGGCCAGATTG
>Ga0209947_1000249_pt1 | contig 33094 bp, 32 predicted proteins | sample SalPonR2_B_D2_MG_FD_185706 | JGI IMG/M metagenome (GOLD analysis project Ga0209947, IMG submission 185706) | Salt pond soil microbial communities from South San Francisco under conditions of wetland restoration - Salt Pond MetaG R2_B_D2_MG... ...
ACCGCAGAGCGATTGCGCCGCCGCAGGGGCCGGACCGAGGGTGGCATTGGCAAGACCGGCAAGCGCAGTGATGAGAACAGTGACCTTACATGTCTGCGCCTTTCCTGTTGCAGCCGCATCGCGTGCGAGCCTGCCTGATCCGAAGGGCGGGGCGGCCGAGCGGCGCGTCCCTGCGGCCGTCTCGGGCTTGATGGGTCGGCGCGGGTGCGCATGGCGCAGGGTGAAAGCGCCGACCGGACCATCCGGCCGCAACAGGCGTTAAGATGGCGTGATCGGCGCGACGTCTTCGCATGCGCAACAATATTCTTCTGCAGCGCGGCAATTCGGAACTTGATTTCGCGAACCGCACATGGTTCCACACGGCCCACATTCAAACTCCGGGCGCCCAGGCCCGGACGACGCCGCATTCGGAGGCTTCATCCATGGATCATCGCGCGCGCCCCTATCGCTCGGTTCTCTATATCCCCGGCTCCAAACCGCGGGCGCTGGAAAAGGCCAGGACGCTGCCGACCGATGCGATCATCTTCGATCTCGAGGACGCCGTGTCGGCCGACGAAAAGCCGGCGGCCCGCGCGCTTCTGGCCGAGACGCTGGACGCCGGGGGCTATGGCGCGAAGGCGCAGCTTGTCCGCATCAACGGGTTCGGCACCGATTGGGGCGCCGACGATCTAGACGCGATCGCCGCCATCGGCCCCGAGGCGATCCTTCTGCCCAAGGTGGGTGATGCCGCCGATATCGAGGCGCTGGCCCACCGGCTAGACGCGCGGCCAGAGACCGCGGAGACCACCATCTGGGCGATGATGGAAACGCCGCTGGGCATCCTGAACGCCGCCCGCATCGCCGCCGCGCCGCGCATGGCGGGCTTCGTGATGGGCACCAACGACCTTGCCAAGGAGTTGAACAGCAGAACGCGCGCGGCGATGACGACCTCGCTGCAGATGTGCCTTCTGGCCGCCCGTGCCCATGGTCTGGTCTGCGTCGATGGCGTCTACAACGCCTTCCGCGACGAGGCGGGCCTTGCCGCCGAATGCGCCGAGGGCCGCGACCTCGGTTTCGACGGCAAGACGCTGATCCACCCGGCCCAGATCGACATCGCGAACAACTCATTCGCACCTTCGCCCGACGAGATCGACCTCGCCCGCCGCCAGATCGCCGCCTACGAGGAGGCCCTGCGCGACGGACAAGGCGTCGCGGTGGTGGACGGAAAGATCGTTGAGAACTTGCATGTCGATACCGCCCGGGCGACGCTCGCCAAGGCAGAGGCAATTGCGTCGGTGGAGGCCGCTTGATGGGGTACGTTCTTCTAATTCTGGGCATCGCGATCTGGACCGGGGCGCATTTGTTCAAGCGCGTGGCACCCGACCGGCGCGCGGCGATGGGCGATGCGGGCAAGGGGCTGGTGGCGGTCCTGCTGGTGGGGTCCATCGTCCTGATGGTCATCGGATACCGCAGCGCGGGGGTCGTGAATGTCTGGTTCCCGCCGGCCTTTACAATCCATATCGCGAATCTTCTGATCCTGATCGGCTTCTGGTTCTTCGCGCTGTCGGCCATTCCCGGCACCATGTCCGCGCGCGTGCGTCACAAGCAGCTGACCGGCGTGAAATCATGGGCGGTGGGTCACCTGCTGGTGAACGGGGACCTCGCGTCGATCCTGCTGTTCGGCGGTTTGCTGGGCTGGGCCGTTCTGGAAGTGATCCTGATCAACCGGGCCGAACCCGAATGGGACCGTCCGGCGAATGCCAGTGTCCGCAACGACGTGATCGCCTTCGGCGTGGGCCTTGTCCTCTACCTCGTGGTGGCGGCGATCCACACATGGCTCGGCTATTATCCGTTCCCGCGATGACGCGTCTCTACCGGCTTCTGACAGAGGACGACAGCTCGACCTTCTGCCACAAGGTGAGCAAGGCCTTGGCCGACGGATGGACGCTCCATGGCGATCCGGTCATGTCCTTCGATGCGGCGCGCGGCGTCATGCGCTGCGGGCAGGCCGTCACGAAGGAGGTCGAGGTGGCCTATTCGCCCGACCTCAAGCTCGGAGAGCAGTGAGATGCCCAAGGACACGACACCCGCCACCAAGACCAACCCGGGCCGCTTCTTCGAGGATTACCGCGTGGGCGACGTGATCGAACACGCGGTGCCACGCACCGTCTCGGGTGGTGAACAGGCGCTCTATCACGCGCTCTATCCGTCGCGGCATGCGCTCTATTCCTCCGACGAATTCGCGCGCGCCTGCGGCCTGCCGAAAAGCCCGCTCGACGATCTGGCGGCCTTCCACATCGTGTTCGGCAAATCTGTGCCGGATGTCTCGCTGAACGCCGTCGCCAATCTGGGATACGCCGAGGCGCGATGGCTCCGCCCCGTCTACGCGGGCGATACGATCCGCGCCTCCTCCGAGGTGATCGGGCTGAAACAGAACTCCTCGGGCAAGACCGGCGTCGTCTACGTCCGCACCACGGGGCGCAACCAGCACGGGCTCGCGGTGATGGAGTTCGCTCGCTGGGTCATGGTGCGCAAGCGCGACCTCGATGCGCCCGCGCCCGAAACGGTGCTGCCCGATCTTGCGCCCGCCGTGGACCCCGGGATGCTGGTCATCCCCGGTGACCTCGATTTCTCCGCCTACGATTTCACCCAGGCCGGAGAGCCGCACCGCCTGTCGGATTACGCGGTGGGCGAGATCATCGATCACGTGGACGGCGTGACCATCGAGGAAGCCGAACACATGATGGCCACGCGGCTTTGGCAGAACACGTCCAAGACCCATTTCGACGCCACCCCGCGCGAGGATCGCAAACGCCTGATCTATGGCGGCCACGTCATGTCCATGGCCCGTGCGCTCAGCTTCAACGGGCTGGCCAACGCGCAATGCATCGCGGCGATCAACGCAGGCTCGCATGCCAACCCGTGCTTCGCCGGCGACACGGTGCGGGCATGGTCCGAAGTGCTCGACGCGGCCCGGACGCGCGCGCCGGGCGTGGGGGCGATCCGGCTCCGGCTGGTGGCGACAAAGGACGGCGCGGAGGTGGGCGCTCTGAAGAATGAAGACGGCAAGTACCGGCCCGACGTCCTGCTGGACCTCGATTACTGGGCGCTGATGCCGACCTGACGGCACCGGAGTTTTCGAAAACTCCGGACCGTTTTCTCCGGAGAAAACGGCGCCCTTCGATCGCCGCGGCACATGCGGGCAATGGACGCTTTTCGTGATCACAGTCCAAATTTTTGTGATCACATTACATCGCTCTGCGGCGTTAAGACCCACGTTTCACGACGAAAACCGACGCATCCCCCGTGACAGCCCGGCAAAACGCATTATTCATGTTGGCACGCAACACGACCAAGCCCAACCTGAAGGGGTTTCCGCCATGGCCGACGTGAACCGCGGCAACAGACCGCTGTCCCCGCACCTGTCGATCTATCGACCGCAACTGAACTCCATGACTTCGATCCTAGTACGGATCACCGGGAACGCGATGATTGTCGCGGCCTTCCTGCTGGTGTGGTGGCTGATCGCGGCGGCCTCGGGCGCGGGCTACTTCGCGACGGTCGACGGTATCGTCACCTCGTTTCTGGGCGATCTGGTGATGGCGCTTTCGGTCCTCGGCCTCTGGTATCATGCCTTGGGCGGGGTGCGGCACCTGATCTGGGACGCCGGCTACGGGCTCGACGTGGAAAGCGCCGACCGCATGGGTTGGGGCATGCTGATCGGGTCGATCGCGCTCACCTTCCTGACCCTGATCGCGATCTGACGGAGGACATGATGGCATTCGTTACCGACAGAAAACGCGTCAACGGACTGGGGGCGGCGAAATCCGGCACGCACCATTTCTGGACCATGACGGTCACCTCCGTGGCGCTGCTGGTTCTGACCCCCTTCTTCCTTGCGATCATCGGGCCAATTCTGGGCGCCTCCCACGCCGAGGTGATCGCGAGCCTCAGCCGCCCGATCCCGGCCGCCATCGTTGCCGCCTATCTCGTGGTCGGCCTTCATCATTTCCGCCTCGGCGTGACCACGTTGCTCGAGGATTACGTCCGCGGCCTCGCCCGCAAGATATGGATCATCGCGATGACGATCGTCAGCTACGGGCTCGCTGCTGCGGGACTGGTCGCGCTGGCACAAATCGCGCTGTGAGAGGGACAATCACGCGATGAAAGATACGTTCAACACATCGGCGAGCTACGACATCACCGAACACAGCTACGACGTGGTCGTGGTGGGTGCGGGCGGCTCGGGCCTGCGCGCGACGCTCGGGATGGCGGAACGGGGCCTGAAGACGGCCTGCGTTTCCAAGGTGTTCCCGACGCGCTCTCACACGGTTGCGGCACAGGGTGGCATCGCCGCCTCGCTCGGCAACATGGGGCCGGACCACTGGCACTGGCACATGTACGACACGGTGAAGGGCTCGGACTGGCTGGGCGACACCGACGCGATGGAATACCTCGCCCGCGAGGCGCCCAAGGCGGTCTACGAGCTGGAGCATTACGGCGTGCCCTTCTCGCGCACCGAGGACGGCAAGATCTACCAGCGACCCTTCGGCGGCCACACGACGGAGTTCGGCGAAGGCCCGCCCGTTCAGCGCACCTGCGCCGCGGCCGACCGCACGGGCCATGCGATCCTGCACACGCTTTATGGTCAGTCGCTCAAGCAGAAGGCCGAGTTCTACATCGAGTATTTCGCCACCGATCTCCTGATGACGGAGGATGGCCAGTGCGTCGGCGTCATGGCATGGAAGCTCGATGACGGCACGATCCACGTTTTCCGCGCGAAAATGGTGGTGCTGGCCACCGGTGGCTACGGGCGCGCCTATTTCAGCGCGACCTCGGCCCATACCTGCACCGGCGACGGCGGCGGCATGGTCGCGCGCCAGGGCCTGCCGCTTCAGGACATGGAATTCGTGCAATTTCACCCCACCGGCATCTACGGCTCGGGCTGCCTGATCACCGAGGGTGCCCGCGGCGAAGGCGGCTACCTGACGAATTCCGAGGGCGAGCGCTTCATGGAACGCTACGCGCCCACCTACAAGGACCTCGCCTCGCGCGATGTGGTCAGCCGCTGCATGACCATGGAGATCCGCGAAGGCCGCGGCGTGGGCCCGAACAAGGACCACATCCACCTGCACCTGAACCACCTGCCGCCCGAGACGCTGGCGCTCCGCCTGCCGGGTATCTCGGAATCGGCCCGCATCTTCGCGGGCGTGGACCTCACGAAGGAACCCATCCCGGTGCTGCCGACGGTTCATTACAACATGGGCGGCATCCCGACGAACTACTGGGGCGAGGTGCTGAACCCGACCAAGGACGACCCCGACGCCACGGTGCCGGGACTGATGGCCGTGGGCGAAGCCGGCTGCGCCTCGGTGCATGGGGCGAACCGGCTCGGATCCAACAGCCTGATCGACCTCGTGGTGTTCGGTCGCGCGGCTGCGATACGCGCCGCGGAAGTGGTCGATCCGTCGACCGGCGTCCCGGACGTTCCACGCGCGTCGATGGACTACGCCATGACCCGGTTCGACAAGATCCGGCACGCCGATGGCGGCACGCCCACAGCCGAGCTTCGTCTCGAGATGCAGCAGACAATGCAGGCCGACGCGGCCGTCTTCCGCACGGACAAGACGCTGGCTGAAGGCGTGGAGAAAATGCAGGGCGTCGCCGGCAAGATGGACGACCTGCACGTCACCGACCGGTCGCTGATCTGGAACTCCGATCTCATGGAGACGCTGGAGCTGACCAACCTGATGCCGAACGCCATGGCCACCATCGTCTCGGCCGAGGCGCGCAAGGAAAGCCGTGGGGCGCACGCCCACGAGGATTATCCCGACCGCGACGACGTCGACTGGCGCAAGCACTCGCTGGCCGTCGTGGATGGCGCGAAGGTCGATCTCGACTTCCGGCCGGTGCACCTGAACCCGCTTATTGGCCATAACGAAGGCGGCATCGACCTCGACCGGATCAAGCCCAAGGCGCGGGTCTACTGATGCGCGCAACCTCCTTCGTCATGGCAGGCCTCGCACTCGCCCTTGCGGCGGGTTGCGCCGCGCAAGCCATGACGCGGGAGCGCGCGGCGCGTCTTTGCGCCGACGAGGCACGGGCGGCGGACGGCATTTCCGGCTCGATCGGTGTCGGTGCCGGCAGCGAGGGCCCGGCGGCGGGCGGGCGGCTTGTGATCACATCGGCGATCCTCGACCCGCAATCCGAAGCCGAGGCGCTGGAGGCCTGCATCGCACGCCGCATGGGCGGCGGCGGCGCTGCGCCGCCACGCCCCGGCCTGACCATCGCAATCGAGGGATCGCTGTGACAGGCAGTGCCCGACCACGGAACGACAGTGCGGCCCAGACACCCGCACAGCTTAAGGAGACAGACGACCATGGTTGAACTGGCCCTGCCCAAGAACTCCCGCATCAGGACGGGCAAGACCTGGCCGAAACCCGAGGGCGCGACCAATGTGCGCAAGTTCCAGATCTACCGCTGGAACCCGGATGACGGCGAGAACCCCCGTGTCGACACCTATTGGGTCGACATGGACACCTGCGGGCCGATGGTTCTGGACGCTCTCATCAAGATCAAGAACGAGATCGACCCGACGCTCACCTTCCGCCGCTCCTGCCGCGAGGGGATCTGCGGATCCTGCGCGATGAATATCGACGGAATCAACACGCTCGCGTGCATCTATGGCATGGACGAGATCAAGGGCGACGTGAAGATCTACCCCCTGCCCCACATGCCCGTGGTCAAGGACCTGATCCCCGACCTCACGCATTTCTACGCCCAGCACGAAAGCATCATGCCCTGGCTGGAGACCAAGACATCCGCGCCCGAGCACGAGTGGCGGCAGTCCATCGAAGACCGCAACAAGCTGGACGGTCTTTACGAGTGCGTCATGTGCGCCTGCTGCTCGACCGCCTGCCCGTCATACTGGTGGAACGGCGACCGCTTTCTCGGGCCGGCGGCACTCCTGCATGCCTATCGCTGGATCATCGACAGCCGGGACGAAGCCACCGGTGAGCGTCTGGATGACCTCGAGGACCCGTTCAAGCTTTACCGCTGCCACACCATCATGAACTGCGCCAAGACCTGCCCCAAGGGCCTGAACCCGGCCAAGGCGATCGCCCAGATCAAGAAGATGATGGTCGAACGGCAGCTTTGAGGTCGGTGTCGCGGCGATCTCGCCCCGTCTAGCCGTACTGCTCCACGCCCGGCCACTGGCTGTCCGAATAGCGCGCGCCATGGGCGAAGCCCAAGGGCAGGATCGTTTCGATCTCGGCAAGGTCGTCGCCTGTCAGGATAATCTCCGCTGCCTGGGCAAGCTCGCGGATATGCGCGGCGCTGCGCGTGCCCGGGATCGGCAGGACTTGGTCGCCCTGATGCAGCGTCCACGCCACTGCGACCGCAGAGGTCGACAAGCCCCGCGCGCGGCACCAGTCCTGGAACGGCGCAATGGCGGTCTTGTTGGCGGAATAGTTCGGCTCCGTGAAACGGGGGTTCGTCGCGCGGAACTCGCCGGGCGGAAACGCCGCGCCGTCGGGAAAGCGGTCGGCGAAGATGCCACGCCCGACGGGCGAAAACGCGACAAAGGTCGTGCCAAGCTCCGCGCAGGCCTGCAGCATGCCCATCTCCGGCTGCCGCGACCACAGTGAATATTCCGATTGCACAGCGGCGACGGGATGCACCGCGTGGGCCCGGCGCAAGGTGGCAGGCGCGACCTCCGACAGGCCGATGGCGCCGATCAGACCCTCCTCGATGAAGCCCACGAGGGTCTCCATCACCTCTTCGACGGGGCGCGCGGCTTCGCGGCGGTGGATATAGAAGAGTTCCACCCTGTCGCGACCCAGACGGGAGAGAGACCCCTCCAGCGAGCATCGCAGCGCCCCGGCATCGTTCCGGAAATGGCGCTCGGGCTGGGTGTAGATGCCGGCCTTGGTGGCGATGCTCACATCGGCCCGGTTCTGTGCGAGATACCGGCCAATGACGGCCTCGGACACGCCCTGCCCGTAGATCTCGGCCACGTCCCAGTGATCCACGCCAAGCGACAGCGCCTCGGCCATGCAGGCAAAGCTCTCTTCCTCGTCCGTGGCACCGTAGACCCCGCCGAAGCTCATGCAGCCAAGGCCGACAGCGCCCACGCTCCGTCCGGCAAGATCGCGTTTCAGTCTCACGGGAATGCCGCCTCCAGCGCGATTTCGACCATGTCGGAGAAACTGGACTGTCGATCCTCCGACGCCATGGCTTCTCCGGTCACGAGGTGGTCGGAAATCGTGAGGACTGCAAGCGCACGGGCGCCATGGCGCGCGGCGACGGTATAAAGCTCGGCCGCCTCCATCTCGACGGCAAGCACACCGTGGCGCGTCATCTGCTCGTTCAGATCGGGACGTTCGTCGTAGAACACGTCCGACGAATAGATCCCCCCGACATGCACGGGCGCCCCCCTGCCCTTGGCCGCCGCATGGGCCGCCTGCAGCAGGCCGAAATCCGCCGAGGGCGCGAAGTTTAGCTCCCGGAACAGGCCGCGCGACGGTGTCGACATGGTCGAGGATGTCATCGCCAGCACGATGTCGCGAAGTTTCACGTAGGGCTGCATGGCACCCGCCGATCCGATTCGAATCAGCGTCCGGGCGCCATAGTCGCGGATCAGTTCATTGGCGTAGATCGACAGGCTGGGCATTCCCATGCCCGAGCCGTGGATCGTTACCCGGTGGCCGCGCCATGTGCCGGTGAACCCCAGCATGCCGCGGACCTCGTTCACGCAGTTGGCGTCGTCCAGGAACGTTTCCGCCGCCCATTTCGCACGCAGCGGATCGCCCGGCATCAGCACCGTTTCGGCAATCTCGCCGGGCGACGCGCCAATATGTACGGTCATCGACTAGATCGCGAGATCTTCGAGGCTTTTTCCCTCCGCGAGCGCCTCCTTGACCCAGCCGGGCTGCCGGCCACGGCCGGTCCAGGTCTGGTCGGGGTTCGCGGGATTCGCATATTTCGGCAGCCCCTTGGAGCCGGATTTCTCGTTCAGGATCTCATCAAGAGAGAAGCCAAGCTCCTGCGCCGCTTTCTGGGCTGCGTGGAGGGCCTCCTTCTTTCTACGCTTTTCGAAACCCCGGATCGCCAATTCGACTTGTTTGTTGAGTTCTTTGAGTTCCTCGAGGGTGAGTTTTTCGAGATCGATTGCCATTGCGGTTTCCTTGCCGTCTCTGCTCATTTTTGAAGCAACACAGAATTGCCTCAAGAGAGAAGGCAGCGCAAGGGGGGCAAAAGAAGTGAGTTTGGGATCGTAGGATTGTATCGATTACTCAGCGGCGATCGATTCAGGGTCGGCCAGCGTAACGATATCCATCATGATCCTGTTGAGTTCAAAGTCTTTTGGCGTATAGACGCGCGCGACGCCGTATCCCAGCAATGTGCGGGCATCCTCTTCGGGGATGATCCCGCCCACCATCACGGGAATGTCACCCAGACCCTCGGCGCGCATCAGACCCATCAACTCGCCGACCAGCGGCACATGGCTGCCCGAGAGAATCGACAGGCCGACCACATGCGCATCTTCCGCCTTGGCGGCATCGACAATTTCGCGCGGGGTCAGGCGGATGCCTTCATAGGCGATGTCCATCCCGCAATCGCGCGCACGGAAGGCGATCTGTTCGGCACCGTTGGAATGCCCGTCGAGGCCCGGCTTGCCCACGAGGAACTTGAGCCGCCGGCCCAGCGCATCGGACACCGCGTCCACGGCGGCCCGGATATCGTCCAGGCCTTCGGTCTTGTTGGAAACGGCCTTGGAGACGCCGGTGGGGCCACGGTATTCGCCGTGAACCGCGCGCATCTCGCCCGCCCATTCGCCGGTTGTGGCACCTGCCCGGGCCGCCGCGATGGAGGCGGGCATGATGTTGCGCCCTTCCTGCGCGGCCTTGCGCAACTCGGCCAGCGCCCCGCGCACGGCATCCTCGTCGCGGGAGACGCGCCAGTCCTGCAGCCGCGCGATCTGGTCCTGCTCGACCGCCGGATCGACAACCATGATGCCGCCATCCTCGCCCATCAGCGGGGAAGGTTCGGACTGCGTGTACTTGTTGACGCCGACGACCACGGTCTCGCCCCGTTCGATGCCGCCGAGACGGTCGGCATTGGCCTCCACCAGACGCCCCTTCATGTAGTCGATCGCCGCGATCGCACCGCCCATGGCGTCGAGATTGGCAAGCTCGGCCCGCGCGCCGTCCTTGAGTTCCTCGACCTTGGCATCGACCACCGGATTGCCGTCGAAAAGATCGCCGTATTCAAGAAGATCGGTCTCGAAGGCCATGATCTGCTGCATCCGCATCGACCATTGCTGATCCCACGGACGCGGCAGGCCCAGCGCCTCGTTCCACGCCGGAAGCTGCACCGCGCGGGCCCGCGCTTTTTTCGACAGCGTCACCGCCAGCATTTCGATCAGGATGCGATAGACGTTGTTTTCCGGCTGCTGCTCGGTCAGGCCCAGCGAATTGACCTGCACGCCATAGCGGAAACGGCGATATTTCGGGTCCGTGACGCCATAGCGCGTTTCGCAGATCTCGTCCCACAGATCGACGAAGGCGCGCATCTTGCACATCTCGGTGACGAAGCGGATCCCCGCGTTCACGAAGAACGAAATGCGGCCCACGAGGATCGGGAAATCCTCCTCCGGCACGCGCGGGCGAAGCTCGTCGAGAACCGCAACCGCCGTGGCCAGCGCAAAGGCCAGTTCCTGCTCTGGCGTCGCGCCCGCCTCCTGCAGGTGGTAGGAACACACGTTCATCGGGTTCCATTTCGGCACGTTTGTATAGCAGTACTCCGCCACGTCCGCGATCATCTTCAGGCTGGGCTTGGGCGGGCAGATATAGGTGCCCCGGCTCAGATACTCCTTCATCAAATCGTTCTGGACCGTGCCCTGCAGCCCGGCGACATCCGCGCCCTGCTCCTCCGCCACCGCGATATAGAGCGCAAGCAGCCACGGCGCCGTCGCGTTGATCGTCATCGACGTGTTCATCTGCTCCAGCGGTATCTCGTCGAAGAGCGTGCGCATGTCGCCCAGATGGCTGATCGGCACGCCCACCTTGCCGACCTCGCCACGCGCCAGTTCATGATCGCTGTCATAGCCCGTCTGTGTCGGCAGATCGAAAGCGACCGACAGGCCCGTCTGCCCCTTGGCGAGGTTCCCGCGATAAAGCGCATTCGACGCCTTGGCCGTCGAATGGCCGGCATAGGTCCGGATAAGCCACGGCTTGTCTTTTGTCCTTGCGGTCTCGGGGGGCTGGGTGGTCACGGGCAGTCTCCAGAATCGCGGATTGGCAATATCGTTGCGCTTGGGGCGGTATATTGAGAATAATATGTCCCTGTCAATTCGCTGCAATGCAGCAGCCATTTCCGAAGCGGCACCATGCCGGCCCGGGCGCGCACCGGCACCCATTGCCGGTGGGCGGCTTTCCTGCCACCGTTCCGAGCCATGACAAGCACCGTCACGCTACCGATCTGGCTGTTCCTGCTGATCCTGCTCTTTGCAGCGGTGACATTCGCGTCGCATTTCCTGTTCCCCTCGGTGCGCTGGTATCTGCGGCGGCGGCTTGAAAACGCGGTGGCGCAACTCAACGACAAGCTCGACCGCCCGATCCAGCCCTTCAAGCTGGCGCGGCGTATGGATACCGTGCGGCGCCTCATCTACGACCCCGAGGTCGCCAAGGCCATCGCAGAGCACGCGCGGGACAACGGAACGCGTGAGGACGTGGCCTTCCAGACCGCCGAACGCTACGCGCGCGAAATCGTCCCCGGCTTCTCCGCCTTCACCTATTTCTCCTTCGCCATCCGCGCGGCACGGTTCCTCAGCCAGTCGCTCTACCGCGTGCGCCTCGTGCAGCCGAATAACGAGGCGCTGGCCGCGATCCCCGAGGACGCGACCGTCATCTTCGTGATGAACCACCGCTCGAACATGGATTACGTGCTGGTGACATGGCTGGCCGCCGAACGCTCGGCGCTGGCCTATGCGGTCGGCGAATGGGCGCGGGTCTGGCCGCTGCGGCAGCTGGTCCGCGCCATGGGCGGATATTTCATCCGCCGCCGCTACAACAACGCGCTCTATCGCAAGGTGCTGGCCCGCTATGTCCAGATGGCGACCGAGGCGGGCGTGACGCAGGCCGTGTTCCCCGAGGGCGGGCTCAGTCGAACCGGCGCACTCGGCAAGCCCAAGCTGGGCCTGATCTCCTACATCCTCGACGGGTTCGAACCGGGTCAGTCCCGTGACGTGGTCTTCGTACCGGTCGCACTGAATTACGACCGGGTCATGGAGGACCGCAATCTGATCGAGGCGCAGGCGAGCGGCACCCGCGCGTTCCGCTTCTCGATCCGGCCGATCTGGCGCTACCTGCGGCGGCAGACCTGGCTCAGGCTCACCGGAAAGTTCCACCGCTACGGCTATGCCGCCGTCTGTTTCGGCGATCCGCTCGGCCTGACCGATTTCTACGCACAGCCCCACGCCGACCCCGCCGTCGCACTTGGCCAAGAACTCATGGCCCGGATCGCGCAGGCGATGCCTGTCACGCCGGTGCCGTTGGTGTGCCACGCGCTGGTCAACGGGGCGAGGACGCGGGCCGATCTCGAAGCGACGGTGACCGACCGGATCGCAGCGGCAAAGTCGCGTGGTGCGACGATCCACATCCCACGCGACGATATCGCCTATACGATAGAGGCGGGTCTGCGCGCATTGACCGAGCGGCGGCTCTTGTCGATCGACGACATCGGCGGCCTGCACATCACGGAGGCGGGCCTGCGCATGGCCGCCTTCTACGCCGCATCGGTCGCGCATCTGCTGGACGAGGCCAGTTCGCAAACGGGGAATAGCGGCGTCGCCGACACCCAAGCAAGACGCAGCGCCGCGACATAATATTTCAATCCCGGCAAATTCCGGTTTGCTTTATTGCGCGCGCCTGCCTATGTCTCGCTGCAAAAGCACATCCCGATTCCGCAATGCGGCATCGACCAGACAAAGGGGGGCCTCGCCATGGCACTCGACCAGAATCCGGCCATCGCCGATTACGATGCGCCCAAGAAAGACCTCTACGAGATGGGGGAAATTCCGCCGCTCGGCCATGTGCCAGCGCAGATGTATGGCTGGATCCTCCGGCAGGAGCGTCACGGCGAACCGACCGAGGCGCTGAAGGTCGAGGTGGTCGATACGCCGACACTCGACAGCCACGATGTCCTCGTCCTCGTGATGGCCGCAGGCGTGAATTACAACGGCGTCTGGGCGTGCCTCGGGCAGCCCGTGTCCGTCTTCCTCCAGCACAAGGCGGAATATGCCGTGATCGGCTCGGACGCCGCCGGGATCGTCTGGGCCGTGGGCGACAAGGTCAAACGCTGGAAGGTGGGCGACGAGGTCGTCGTCCATTGCAACCAGGACGACGGCGACGACGAGGAATGCAATGGCGGCGACCCGATGCTGTCCCCGTCCCAGCGCATCTGGGGCTACGAGACCGCAGATGGCTCCTTCGCGCAGTTCACCCGCGTGCAGTCGCAGCAGCTGATGCCGCGCCCCAAGCACCTGACCTGGGAGGAAAGCGCGTGCTACACGCTGACGCTCGCCACCGCCTACCGGATGCTGTTCGGCCATGAACCCCATGACCTGAAGCCCGGTCAGAACGTGCTGGTCTGGGGCGCGTCGGGTGGCCTCGGCTCCTTCGCGATCCAGCTGATCAACACCGCCGGTGCCAACGCCATCGGCGTGATCTCGGACGAGGACAAGCGCGACTTCGTCATGGATCTCGGCGCTAAGGGCGTCATCAACCGCAAGGACTTCAACTGCTGGGGCCGCCTGCCCGAGGTGGGCACCGACGAGTACAAGGAATGGTTTGCCGAGGTGCGCAAGTTCGGCAAGGCGATCTGGGACATTACCGGCAAGGGCGTGAACGTGGACATGGTCTTCGAACACCCCGGCGAGGCGACATTCCCCGTCTCCACTTTCGTTGTGAAGCGCGGCGGCATGGTGGTGATCTGCGCCGGTACCTCGGGCTACAACTGCACCTTCGACGTGCGGCACATGTGGTCCCACCAGAAGCGCCTTCAGGGCTCCCACTTCGCTCATCTCAAGCAGGCGAGTGCCGCCAACAAGCTGATGCTCGAGCGCCGACTCGACCCCTGCATGTCCGAGGTCTTTCCGTGGGAGGAACTGCCGCAGGCGCACATGAAGATGCGGAGGAACGAGCACAAGCCGGGCAACATGGCCGTGCTCGTGCAGGCCCCGCGCACAGGCCTCAGGACGCTCGAGGACGTGCTGGAGGCCGGTCCGACGGCTGGATAAGCCAGTAGCGCGCCCGGACGGGGCACGTCACTGCGCCAGCGCAGTCTCCAGCGCGCGGGACAGCTTGCCGACCAGTTCGTCGATCTGGGCGTCCTCGATAATGAAGGGCGGCGCGATCAGGATATGGTCACCGTCGCGACCGTTCACCGTGCCGCCGGCGGGGTAGACGATCAGCCCCTCGTCCATCGCCGCCGCCTTGACCCGCGCGTGAAGCTTGCGCGCCGGATCGAAGGGCCGCTTCGTCGCCCGGTCCTCCACCAGCTCGACCCCCCGAAAGAGGCCGCGTCCGCGGATGTCGCCCACATGGGCGTGCTGCCCGAAAGCGGAATGGAGCGCGGCGTCGAGCTTGGCACCCTGCCGCTGCACACGTTCGATCAGACCGCGGTCGATGATCGCCCGCAGCACGGCGAGCGCCCCCGCCGCCGAGAGGGGGTGGCCGTGATAGGTGTGACCGTGCTGGAAACTGCCCGAGCCCGAGGTAATAGCGTCGTGAACGGCACCCGAGCACAGCATCGCGCCGATGGGCATGTAGCCGGCGCCAAGCCCCTTTGCGATGGTCACGATATCGGGCGACACGACGTCCTGCTCGCAGGCGAACAGGGTCCCCGTCCGCCCCATGCCGCACATCACCTCGTCTAGGATCAACAGAACACCGTAGCGGTCGCAGATCTCGCGGATGCGCCGAAAATAGCCCGGAACCGGCGGCACCGCCCCGGCGGTCGCGCCCACGACGGGCTCTGCGATGAAGGCCATGACCGTCTCGGGGCCGAGGCGCAGGATTTCCGCCTCCAGCTCATCGGCAGCACGCAGGCCGTAATCCTCCGGGCTCTCGTCGTCACGCCGCTCGCGGTATTCGAAACAGGGCGCGATGTGGTGCGTCTCGACCAGAAGCGGCGCGTATTTCTCGCGCCGCCAGGCGTTGCCGCCCGCCGCCAGCGCGCCCAGCGTGTTGCCGTGATAGCTCTGCCGCCGCGCGATCAGGCGATGGCGTTCGGGCTGGCCGATTTCGAGGTGGTACTGCCGCGACAGCTTGATCGCGGCCTCCACAGCCTCGGAACCGCCGGACAGCAGATAGACCCGCTCGATCCCCTCGGGTGCATGTGCGGCCAGCAGCGCGGCAAGCTCCTCGGCCGGTTCCGAGGTGAAGAAGCCGGTATGGGCAAAAGCGATCCGGTCCAGCTGCGCATGGATCGCAGCGCGCACCTCGGCGTCGGAATGTCCCAAACAGGACACCGCCGCACCGCCCGATCCGTCGAGATAGACGCGCCCCTCGGCGTCGTGGATGTAGCAGCCCTCGCCCCGCACGGCTGTCGGAAGGCGCCCGGGGCCGCGCCCGAAAACATGGCTCATCGGCCTCAATCCCCCCGGACCACGAAAACGGACTGCTTGGCATGTCGTACGACACGCGCGGCGTTGGGGCCCAGAAGGTAGTCGGTCAGTTCCGGCCTGTGAGAGCCCATGACGATCGCGTCCACACCCAGCTTGTCGGCGGCATTGATGATCTGGTCATAGACCCGCCCATGGGTGACATGGGGGTGCACCTCGGTCCCGGCGGGCACGTTATCGCCCACCCAGACCGTCAGTGCCTCGCCTACCTTGTGCATGGCCTTTTCCTCGAAGCCGGCCTCGAAATAGCTTCCGACCACGGACATGCCGAAGTCGGGCACCACCGTCAGCACATGCAGCACGCCGCCGTCCTCGGGCTGGCACAGCCTTAACGCCGCCGGAAGCGCCTTTTCCCAGCTGCTGGGCGCCGACAGGTCGATCGGCAGAAGCACCGTCTTGAACATGGGACTACCCTTCCGTTCTGGCCATCAGAAGGCCGGTTTCGTCTGGCGCCGGCGCTGCAGCAGGATGACCAACCCCAGAAGCAGCAAAGCCGGAATGTAGAACAGCTGCTCCGGCAACCGGTCCTGCGCGACCTGCACCGAGGCAAGCGTGACCGGGTCATCGGCGTAGAAGTCGAAATCGATCAGCGCCTCGGCGGTGTCGGTTCCGAACATCGGCTCGTCAAGGCGCATGGTTTCCCCTTCTGGCATCAGCAGGAGGCCGGTATTGGCCAGCCGCTCTGCCGCGCTCGCCCCGGTGGCCTCGACGACAAGCGTCGTCTCCGCCGTCTCGCCGGTGTTGAAGTCCGGCCCCCGGATCAACAGCCTGATGCGTTCGCCTTCCTCCACCTCGCCGAGCACGGTCTCGAACTGGCTGCCCTCCACGGTGCGAAACGGGTCCTGCACCATGTCGAGCCACACGTTCGGCACGAAAAGCGTGAAAGCGACCAGCAGCAGCGCAGCACTTTCGTGGATGCGGGACCGGGCAAAGAAGTAACCCTGCGTCGCCGCCGCGAACAGCAGCATGGCGAAGGTGGCGATGACGAAGACGAATACCGCCTGCGCGATTCCCTGCCACGTTCCGAGGTCCACGCCGTAAAGGATCAGCGTCGGATTGAAGATGAACAGGAACGGCAGCGCGACCGTCCGGAGCGAATAGAAGAACGCGGTGAACCCGGTCTTGATCGGATCGCCCCCCGAGACGGCGGCGGCTGCGAAACTGGCCAGCCCCACGGGCGGCGTCACATCCGCCATGATGCCGAAATAGAACACGAAGAGGTGCGCGGCGATCAGCGGCACGATCAGCCCCTCCTGCGCGCCGAGGCTCACCACCACCGACGCCATCAGCGACGAGACCACGATGTAGTTGGCCGTCGTCGGCAGACCCATGCCGAGGATCAGCGAAAACAGCCCGATCAGCACCAGCATCACGAAAAGGATGCCGCCCGACAACTGCTCAACCAGACCGGCCAACTCGGTGCCGATTGGGGTGCGGGTGACGGTCGCCACGATGATGCCCGCCGCGGCCGTGGCCACGCCGATGCCGATCATGTTGCGCGCCCCCGCGATCAGCCCGTCGCGAAGGTCGATCAGACCGCCGGCGAACTCGGACCACATCTGCGCCGCCTGCCCCCGGAACAGCGCCTTCAGCGGCCGCTGCGTGGCGATGATCCCGATCATCAGCGCCGTGGCGAAGAAGGCCGAGCGCGCGGGGCTCTGGCGTTCGACCATCAGGAACCAGACCAGCACGACAATGGGCAGAACGTAATGCAGACCGGTGGAGTAGATGTCCTTGACCTGCGGCAGCTCGATCTTCTCGGCGTTGGGGTCGTCGACCTCGAGGTCGGGCTTTCTCGCCGCGATGGCGACGAGCCAGATGTAAACGGCTGCGAGAACCGCCATCATGATCGGGCCGCTCAGGCTGGGCACGGCGGCCTCAAGCGCGCCCACGCCGTAGATCAGCGCGGTGAAGCCCGCCCCCGCCACGGCGAAACCGACGAAGAACTTCCCGATCATCCCGACGAAGGACTTCGCCTCGCCCAGCGCGGGCATGTCCTTTTTCAGTGCCTCCAGATGCACGATGTAGACCAGCGCGATGTAGGAGATCACCGCCGGGATGAAGGCATGCTTGATGACCTCGATGTAGGAAATCCCGATGAACTCCACCATCAGGAAGGCCGCTGCCCCCATGACGGGGGGCATGATCTGGCCATTGACGGAGGACGCGACCTCGACCGAGCCTGCCTGTTCGTTGGTGAAGCCCACGCGCTTCATCAGCGGGATGGTGAAGGTGCCGGTCGTCACCACGTTGGCGATGGACGAACCGGAGATGAGGCCGGTCATGGCAGACCCCACGACCGCCGCCTTCGCCGGTCCGCCACGCAGGTGCCCGAGCCCCGCGAAGGCCAACTTGATGAAGTAATTTCCCGCGCCGGCCTTGTCCAGCAGCGAGCCGAACAGAACGAAGAGGAACACGAAGGCCGTGGACACGCCCAGCGGGATGCCGAAGACCCCGCCAGTATCCAGCCATTGCGCGTTGATCAGCGCCGTGAAGCTCAACCCCTCATGCGCGATCAGGTCGGGGATCAGCCAGCCCTGCCCGAAATAGGCATAAAGCAGGAAGAGCGAGCCGACGATGGTCAGGGCGGGCCCGAGCGCGCGGCGGCTGGCCTCCAGCAGGACGAGGATACCCACGGCGCCCACGATCACCTGGAACTGCGTGGGCAGGCCCGAGCGCGCGGTCATCGCCAGCGTATCGGCGAACCAGAATATGTAGAAGGTGCAGAACCCGCCCACCGCCAGCAGAACCCAGTCAGTGAGGGGAATGCGGTCGCGCGGAGAATTCCTGAAGGCCGGATAGGCAAGGAAAGCCAGCACGATGGCGAAGAACAGGTGCAGGGGTCGCGTCTGGGAGGAGTTCATCACGGGAAACCACTCCCCGAACCACAGCATCGGCTGCGCGATCCAGAGCTGGAACAGAGACCAGACCAGTGCGAGGCCCGCGATCAGAAGCGCGATGTTGCGGTTCTTCGGATTGCGCGCACCGCTGTCGGTGCTTGCGACGAGGTCCTGAAGCTCCTCGTCGGAAAACTGGCGCCCCTCGCGCCTATCGTTATCCGCCGCCATCGGGCCGTCCCCCTGTTCGGCCGAATGACGCGGCCAGTGTCCCCGTATGGTCCGGGCGACTGTGCCGCCCGGACCCCGATTGAACAGGCTTGGTCAGCCGATCATTCGATCAGGCCGGCCTCGCGGAAGTACCGCTCCGCACCGGCATGCAGCGGCGCACTGAGGCCGTCATTGGCCATCTGCTCGGGATCGAGATTCGCGAAGGCCGGGTGCAGGCTCTTGAATTGGTCGAGGTTCTCGAAAACGGCGGAAACGACCGTGTACACCACCTCGTCGGACACATCGGCATGGGTCACGAAGGTGGCGCCGACGCCGAAGGTCTGCGTGTCCTCGGGGTTGCCACGATACATGCCGCCGGGGATCGTCGCGGTGCGGTAGAAGGGGTTCTCCTCCACCAGCATGTCGACGGCGTCGTTTGCGACATCGACCAGCACGCTGTCACAGGCGGTCGTCGCCTCCTGGATCGAGCCGGAGGGGTGGCCGACCGTGTAGATCATCGCGTCGATATTGTTGTCGCACAACGCCTGGGACTGCTCGGCGGCCTGAAGCTCGGAGGCCACGGCGAAGTCGTCCATGGTCCAGCCCATGGCCTCCATCAGCACTTCCATCGTGCCGCGCTGACCCGATCCTGGGTTGCCGACATTCACGCGCTTGCCCTGCAGGTCCTCGAAGGTCTCGATCCCGGCATCGGCGCGCGCGACCACGGTGAAGGGCTCGGGGTGCACCGAGAACACCGCGCGCAGGTCCTCGAACGGGCCCTGCTCCTCGAAGCGGGAGGTGCCGTTATAGGCGTGGTACTGCCAGTCGGACTGGGCCACGCCGAATTCCAGCTCTCCGCCGCGAATGGCGTTGATGTTGAAGACCGACCCGCCAGTCGATTCCACGCCGCAGCGGATGCCGTGCTCGGCCCGGTCGCGGTTGACCAGACGGCAGATGGCGCCGCCGGTGGGATAGTAGACGCCGGTGACACCACCGGTTCCGATCGCGATGAAGGTCTGGTCCTGTGCCAAAGCGGCACCACCCGCAAAGGCAGTGGTTCCCGCGACCAGTGCGGCAATCACATGCTGTTTCATAGTACACTCCCTGACTGTCTTCGTAATGGATGTCCGCAAGCATGAAACAAATCATTGAAATTGGTCAAGGACTGGAATCAGATGTTTCACATGGCGAATGACGCGGCCCCCGATACCCTACCCGAGACACCTACACGCGATGACCTGATGCGCGCGCTCGCGGAACTGACGCGCGAAGGCTCACCCGCAATCGCGGGGCTTGCGCAATGGGTGCTGGAGCAGCCGCAGGAACTGGCCTTCCATTCTGTTCGCGGACTTGCCGAGGCCGCCGGCGTCAACGTGAACACGGCCTACCGGCTTGCGCTTGCGCTTGGATTTTCGGGCTATGACGACTGCCGTCGTGCATTTCAGGAGGCGATGCGTCAATCCGGCGGGCTATATGGCGCACGCGCCATGCGGCTGTCGCAGCGCGCCGAGGGCGCGCGCATCGACGATCTGCGCGCGGCCGCGCAGGCCAATCTCGACGAGGCGTTTTCCGACGGCAACGTTGAAAGGGTCAGGCAAGCCGCGCAGCGCCTGCTGAGCGCCCGCCGCATCTATTGCATCGGCGTACGCAGCTGTTTCTCGCTTGCCCACTACCTTTCGTACACGGGCCGGATGGCCTTCCCGCATTTCGAGCGGCCACTTGTCGAGCCCGGCAGCATCGCGGACACGGTGGCACAGGCGGAGCCCGGCGATGTGGTGATCCTCATCACCTTTTCGCTCTATTCGGCCGAGGTCGTGCGCGCCCACGAGGCAGCCATCGCCAAGGGGCTCGACGTGATCGCGATCACCGACACCTTCGCCTCCCCTATCGCACGGCAGGCGGAACTCGTGTTCTGCCTGCCCATGGCGGGCCCGCAGCCGCTCCCGTCCCACGGCGCGGGCTTCGCGCTGGTGGAAGGCATCGTCTCGGAGATGGTCGCCGCGAGCGAGGACGCGCCCCGGCGCATCATGGACTTCGAGCGGACGATGGTAGAACTGGGAAGCTACCTTACACCGGACTAAGTGCCGGGATGGGACACGCCTATCCGATCAGAGCCGTCGACAGCCATGGAAACCGGCTGAGCAGGATCAGAACCACGAGCGTCGCCAGCAGGAACGGCCAGAGCGCGCGAAAGATCGCAACGGGCTTCACCCCGCTCATGGCGCTCGCAATATAAAGCCCGATACCCACCGGCGGCGTCAGCAGGCCGAGGATCAGGTTGATCGAGATGACCACCCCGAACTGGTAGGGCGAGATGTCGTAATCGTTCATCGCGATGGGCAGCAGGATCGGCGTGATCAGGATGACGGCGGCGATCCCGTCGATCAGCATACCCACGATCAGGAGGCACAGGTTGACGATCAAAAGGAACAGGAACGGATCTTGCGTGATCGTGATCAGAAGCGCGGCAAGCTTCTGCGGGATCGCCTCGTAGATCACCACCCAGCCGAAGACATTGGCCGCCGCGATCATCAGGATCACCAGCGCCGCGTTCTGGGCCGTGCGCCGGAACGCGGGCCAGAGGTCCGAGATCCGCAGCTCGCGATAGACCAGCATGCCCAGCGCGAAGGCCACGACCGAGGCGACGGCGGCCGATTCCGTCGGCGTGGCGAAGCCGAAGAGGATACCGCCGATAATCGCGCCCGGGATGGCGATGGCGGGCAGCGCCTCGGCCAGCGCGCGGAGCGCCTCGGCCCGTGTCATCCAGCGTCCGCCGGGAAAGGGCGAGACGAAGCCGATGGCCGCGATCACCACGGCGAAGCTGCCGAACATCAAGAGCCCCGGCAGGATCCCGGCAAGGAACATGTCGCTGACCGGGATCTGCGCCAGCACCGCGAAGATGACGAACAGCATCGAGGGCGGGATGACCGGCGCCAGCAGCCCCCCCGCGGCGGTGGAGGCCGCCGCGAAGCCACGGTCATAGCCCTCGGCCTCCATCGCGGGGACCATGGCGCGGGACATGATGGCGATCTGGCTTGCCGCCGACCCCACGATGGCCGCCATGAACATGTTGGCGACAAGGTTGATCCACGCGAGCCCGCCCCGGAACCCGCCCACGAAGACGCGCGCCGCCGCGATCAGGCGCTTGGTCACGCCGCCCTCGTTCATCAACTCGCCCGTCAGCATGAAGAGCGGGATCGCCAGAAGGCCGTAATTCTCCAGCCCGCCAAACATCTGCAGCGCGAAACTGTCGAACAGCACGGTGTTGTCGCTCTCGACGATATAGGCGACGGCGGCGAGGCCCAGCACGAAGGCGATGGGCACGCCGCCGAACAGCAGAATGGCGAAGATCGGCGCGGTCATCTCAGGTCGCCTCCGCCCGTTCGGCGTGTTCACCGCCGCCGAACAGGTTCGACAGGCTGTGCAGCAAGAGACCGAAGGCGAAACTCCACATCACCAGCCAGACGATCCACTTCTTGAAGGGCAGAGTGGTGGTGGGTTCGGAGTAGATGAAATTGAACGTGCTGCCCTGGAACGCGCGCACGTCGAAGCCCGCCTGCACGAGGTCCAGCGGCAGGTACCAGCGCCAGACGAACCAGACCATGAGCAGGGCGAAGACCAGAACGCAGAGGTCCTTGAAGACGCGCAGGACGTGCGCCATCGACGGCCCGAGCGACGTTTCAAGCAACGTCACCGCGACCGAGTTGCCGTAATGCACGGCAGCCGACCCCGCGAGAAAGGTCATCCATGCCATCGCGTAGATCGCGGCCTCGTCCACCCAGTAGATCGCCTGACCGAAGGCGCGGGTCACGACGTTGAACAGGATCAGAAGCGTGATCGCCACAGCGAGGAACGCGGCCGCGAAAAGCTCGACCCGGGCCCAGAGGGCGGATGCCTTGTGAAGCATGTCGGTCCGGTTGCCCCAATGAAAACGCGCCCACCAAGAAAGCTGGTGGGCGCGTCGCGGTAAAGAGGGTTCAGGCGCTCATTCGCGCGTGGCGTCGGCCACGGCCCGAAGATCGTCCAGCATTTCGGAGCGTTCCGACCAGATCGCGTCCCACTCCGCCGGCACGTCGCCGAAGAACTCGGGGCCAACCTGCACATAGGTGCGGTCGGTGCCCTGGATCTGTTCCAGCCAGCCGGGTTCCTCGGCCACGTAGACGTCGATCGTGCCGTCCACGGCCGCGCCCATAAGCTCGGCGATCAGTGCCTTGTCCTCGTCCGACAGGCCAGCCCAGACACGGCCCGAGACCAGCGCCACCATCGGGAACATCATGTGGTTCGACTCGATGATCGTGTCGGCATGCTCATAGTAGCGCAGGCCCCAGATCAGCTCGGCGTCCATGTCGATGGCATCGACCTGTCCGTTGGCCAGCGCGTCGTAGACATCCGGCAGCGGCATGGGTGTGGGCGCGGTGCCAAGTGCATTGTAGAAATCGAGGATTGGCGTGAAGGGCGTGATCCGGATCTTGAGGCCCGCGAGATCGGCGGCCTCGTCCACGTCGCCACGGCTGACGATCTGGCGCAGGCCCGCCATGCCGTAGCCCAGGCCTACGACGCCGATCTGTTCGGGCAATTCGTCCAGCATCCCCTGCGCCACGTCGGACCGCAGGATGCGCGCTGCATGGCCCAGGTCATCGGCGAGGAAGGGTGCGTAGAAGGCGCCGAAATTGGGCGCGCGGTTCGACACCTCGGCCACGGTCATGAACGCCATGTCGAGCGCGCCGGATTGCAGCTGCTGCAGCATCTCCGCCTCGTTGCCGAGCTGGCGCGCCGGGAAAACCTGCACGCTGTGCGCACCGCCCGAGCGTTCGGCCAGTTCCGCGCCGAAGGCTTCGGCCGCCTGCGTCCAGACATGGGGCGGCGGCGTGATCAGGCCGATACGGAACTCTTCCGCCGCCACCGGCAGCGCAGAAAGCGCCATGGCCGAGCCCACGAGGGCCCCGCCGAAGCCACGCACAAGATTTTTCGTCATCCTTCCAACTCCCTGTTCCAGTCACTTGCCGCGTTTTCGCGATCGTACCATGCCATCCTGTCAGCAGGTGGCTACAAAGTCACCCAACCTTCAGGCGGCTCCTTGCCCGGATGCACGGCACCGCAATTGGGACAGGTGCGCGCCTCTTCGCTGGCATAGAAGGCCTCGTAGACCGGCGGCAGGTCCTTGACGATGGACTTCAGTTGCATCTCGGCGCGATGGACGCGCGTGCCGCACTCGAAACAGTACCATTCGATCGCGTCGCGCTGGCCTTCCTGCCGCTTGGGTTCCACGACGAGGCCGATAGACCCCTCCTGCGGGCGCTGCGGCGAGTGGCGGACATGGGGCGGCAAGAGGAACACCTCGCCCTCGCGGATCGGCACGTCATAGAATTCCTCGCCATCATGGACCTTGAGCAGCATGTCGCCCTTGAGCTGGTAGAAGAACTCCTCGACCGGGTCGTCGTGGAAATCGGTGCGCCTGTTGGGACCGCCCACCACCATCACGACCATGTCGGAGTCCTCGAACACCTTCTGGTTTCCCACGGGCGGTTTCAGCAGATGCTTGTGATCCTCGATCCACTCGTGGAAGTTGAAGGCGGCAAGGCGTGCCATGGCTTTTCTCCGGTTGACGGGTCGGGCCTGCTGCAGTCCCGTTGGCGAAAACTCTGCCCGTTGGGAACCGACCGCATCAATCCCGCAATCAGAATTCAGTTATCCGCTTTGGTTATAGCTGCCGGTCCCGGTCTCCGGTTTTTTCCGCCCGGATCGCGCCGGCCTCGGTCCGCAGAAGCTCAAGGAACGCATTCGCCGCCGGCGACAGCGCGCCGCCCGCGCGCAGGGTCACGCCGACCGGGCCGCGGCCCACCGGCACGACCCAGTCCAGCGCCGCGATCCGGCCGAGCGCCACGTCCTCCTCGACGACTTGCGCGGGCATGAGAGCGATCAGCGCGTTATCCTGCAGAAGCTTGCGGTTGGTCAGGTAGGACACGCTTTCTACACGCACGGGCGGCGCGCCGAGGCCCGCCTCGACGAAGACCTCGTCGATCTGACGGCGCAGCGTGGTCTCAACAGGCGGCAGGATCCAGCCATGGCCCAGCAGGTCCGCAAGCGACAGACCATTGCGCCCGGCAAGCGGATGTTGCCGGCCCGCGACGGCGAGAATGCGTTCCTCGTAGAGCGTCTCCTGCCTCAGTTCCGCGCGGTGCCGCCGGGACGACAGCCGCCCGACCACCATGTCGATCTCGCCGGTCCGCAAGGCGGGCATGAGCACCTCGTTCGTGCCCTCGACCACATGCACCGCGACGTCGGGCCGGCTGCGCGTCAGTGCCATGATCGCCTTGGGCAAAAGCCGGGAGGACGCGGTCAAAAGCGTGCCGACGGTCACGCGCCCGCTGTTGCCCTCCGACAGGTCGTCAAGCTCCTGAACGGCGTTGGACATCTGCGCGGACAGAAGCTTGCAGTGACGTATCAGCACTTCGCCCGCCTTCGTGGGCACCACGCCGCGATTGGTCCGCAGGAAAAGCTGCGTCTCGAAGTCGATCTCGAGGTCCTGGATCATCTTGGTGGCGGCGGGCTGGCTGACGCCAAGCTCGCGGGCGGCACCCTGGATGTTGCCATGCTCGCCCACGGCAATCAGGAGCCTCAGCTGCCGCAGCTTCAGTCGGCGCAGGAGCCTGTCGGCATTCCGACCCACGGCCATCAGGTCGACACCGGCAGGGCGCAGCGCCGGGTCCCAGCCGCCTCGCCCATCGTCCGCAGGCCGATTGCCACCGCGCCGGTCATCGTCTCACGCATCGCACCCTGCCATAAGATTTCCGGCAGCCATGATGGCTGGATATTCGCAGAGTGGATAGCAGATTTCGCAGTTTGCCGTTTACCGCGTGCCCGCTCGGGTGCTTGGCTCCACCCCGCAATGACCGGAATGCGCGAGAAGATGATTGGCAGGGCCGAGCGGCGGCAGGAGGATGCGGCGCTGGTGTCGGGCCGTGCCTGTTTCACCGATGACGTGGCGCTCGACGCGCCCCTTTACCTGGCCTTCCTCAGAAGCCCGGTCGCCTCAGCGCGTATCCTGAGCCTCGATCTGGAGGCCGCCGCCGCATCGCCCGGCGTGCACGCGGTGCACCGGGCCGAGGATCTCGGCGCGACCGCCGCCCTGTCGGTCAACACCGTCCTGCCGCTGGAATGCGCGCTGCCCTTTCCCATCCTCGCAAGGAATACGCTCGACTGCATCGGCCAGCCGGTCGCCGCCGTTCTGGCCGAAAGCGCGGCAGCAGCACAGGACGGCGTCGAGTCGATCGGCCTCGATATCGAGGGCAGCCCCCTGCCCGACCCGGACCGCATCGCCGGACGCTCCTGGAACCGGGGCGATGTGGAGCGCGGCTTTCGCGAGGCCGAAACGGTGGTGGAGGTCGAGATCCGCCATCCCCGCCTCGCGCCCAGCCCGATGGAGCCGCGCGCCATCGCCATCCGCTACGACCGTGGGACCGACGCGGCGACGATCTACCAGTCCACCCAGACCCCGCATCGCAGCCGGTCGGAGTTCGCCAAGATCCTGCAGGTCGATCCGGATCGCCTGCGTGTCGTGGCCCCTGCCGTGGGCGGCGCCTTCGGCATGAAGGCCTCGGTCTACCCCGAGGAGGTCTTCGCCGTCTGGGCCGCGTTGCACCATCGCCGCGACGTGAAGTGGACCGCCACCCGGTCGGAAGAGTTCCTGTCCGCCACCCATGGCAGGGCGCTTACGACACGGGGACGGCTGGCGCTCGACGCTGATGGAAGTTTCACCGCGCTCGCGGCGCAGGTGGTGGCCCCTGTGGGTCCCTGGCTTCCCAACTCGGCGCTCGTCCCGGCGTTGAATGCCGCGCGCATCCTGCCCTCCGCCTACGACATCCCGAATGTCGCCCTCGCGACCGAGGTCCGGTCCCATCCCCTGCCGCCGGTGGGCATTTATCGCGGCGCCGGACGGCCCGAGGCCAATACGCTGATCGAACGGCTGGTCGACAAGGCCGCCGCCGTGACGGGGCGCGACCCGCTGGAGTTGCGGCGGCAGAACATGTTGCCCGCCGACGCGCTCCCCCATGAGACGCTGACCGGTGACGTGCTGGATTCCGGCGACTACCCGGGTCTTCTGACCGCAGTCGCGCCGCACCACGCAATGCTCCGGGCTGAACGCGATGCCCTGCGCGGGGCGGGCCGGATCGCGGGGCTGGGACTTGCCTTCTGCCTCGAGCCATCGGGCGCCGGCTGGGAAACCGCGCGCGTGACCCTGCGCGAGGATGGTAGCGCGCTTGTGGCCAGCGGATCATCCTCGCAAGGACAGGGCCGCAAAACCGCCTACACTCAGATCGCGGCGGATGCGCTGGGGTTGGCACCCGAACGGATCTCGGTGCTTGCCGGCGACACCGGCACCTGCCCCGAGGGGATCGGCGCGCTCGCCAGTCGTTCGACCGCCATCGGCGGCAGCGCGGTTCTGGAAGCCTGCCGCGAGGCCGCCGCGCGCCGCGATGCGGGAGAGGCCCTGCCGATCACCGTCGACACGCGCTACGAGAATCTCGGTCAGGCCTGGGGATACGGCGCCTATCTCGCACTGGTGGAGGTGGACGCGGAAACCGGCGCGATGACGGTCCTCAAGGCCCATGCCACGAGCGATTCCGGCCAGATCGTGAACCCGACGCTGGTCGAGGGCCAGCTGATCGGCGGCTTCGCGCAAGGGCTGGGCGAGGCGGTGATGGAGCGCATCGTGATCGACGCGGACGGCCAGCTTCTGACCGGGAGTTTCATGGACTACGCCATGCCGCGCGCCGCCGATATCCCGCCCCTCAGCCTTGAGAAGACGACCACGCCAAGCCCGATGAACAGTCTTGGCGCGAAAGGCGTGGGCGAGGCCGGCACGATCGGCGCGCCCATCGCCATCCTGAACGCCGCCCATGACGCGCTGCGCCCCTTGGGCGTGTCGGACCTGCAGATGCCCCTGACACCCGCCCGGCTCTGGCGGGCGATGCAGGAAGCCAGAAAAGGTAGCCATCCGTGAAATATCGCAAATCCGACGCCAAGGATCATGCCAAGGAGCATATGCGCGGGATCTGGGCCGCCGCCCTCAACCCGTTTCATCACGACGGATCGTTCAACGAGGAGGGGCTGCGCGCCAACATCCGCCACTGGATCGATGACCTCGGGATTGCCGGGCTCTTCATCGCGGGCAAACAGGGCGAGTTCTTCTCGATGACGCTGGAGGAGCGCAAACGCAATTTCGAGATCGCGGTCGAGGAATGCGACGGCAAAGCGGGCACGATCATGTCCGCCTCGGACCAGAATTTCGCGACCGTGGTGGAACTCGCCCGCCACGCGCAGGACATCGGCGCCGACTACATCGTCGTCCACGCGCCGATGCTGCATTTCGTGACCGACCCCGACGACACGGTCTACAATTACTACAAGCTGCTGTGCGACGAGGTCGATATCGGCATCGCCATGTGGTCCCATCCCGACAGCGGCTACCTGATGAGCCCCGAGCTTTGCGCGCGCGTCGCCGAACTGCCGAACATCGTGGCGATCAAGTATTCCGTCCCGCGCGAGATGTATATGCGCCTGACGGAACTGGCGGGCGACAGGATACAGGTCTCGACGGCATCCGAGGCCGAATGGCTCGACAATATCGAGGAACTGGGCTGGACCCTCTATCTCTGTTCCTCCCCGCCCTACCAGCTGCAGACGAAGGCGGATCAACGGATGAACGACTACACCCGCCTTGCCTTCGAAGGGCGTTTCGACGAGGCCCGGCGCGTGCGCGACAGTCTGGAGCCCGTGCGCGAGGCGATCCGCACCACCAGGCCGGGCGGCAAACCGCAGGCCCACGGGAAATACTGGCAGGAACTACTCGGCCAGGTCGGCGGGCCCGTCCGCGCGCCGCTCCTGCAACTGACGGAGGAGGAGAAACGCGCCACGCGGGCGGCCTTCGAGTCCTGTGGCCTGAAGCTCTAGGACCAAGCCGTTTCGGCCGCCGCGCGGATCGCCCTGATGTTGTCCCCGTAGACCGAAGGCTGCTCGACCGATCCGCCTCGGAACACGGCCGATCCCGCCACGAGAACATCCGCGCCCGCCCGCACCACCATAGGCGCGGTCTTTGCGTCCACGCCGCCGTCGATCTCGATCAGCACGGGCCGGTCGCCGATCATCTCGCGCAGGCGGCGGATCTTGGGCGTCATGTCGATGAAGCTCTGCCCACCGAAGCCCGGGTTCACGGTCATCACGCAGACGAGGTCGCACAGGTCCAGCACATGCTCCACCGCCTCGGCGGGGGTGCCGGGGTTGAGCGCCACGCCCGCCTTCATGCCCGCCCCGCGGATCGCCTGCAGTGTGCGGTGGATATGGGCCCCCGCCTCCACATGGGCGGTCAGGATGTCCGCCCCGGCCTCGGCGAAGGCGTCGATATAGGGATCGACGGGCGCGATCATCAGGTGGACGTCCATGACCGTCGTCACATGCTTGCGGAACGCCTTCACCGCCGGCGGGCCGAAGGTCAGGTTGGGGACGAAATGCCCGTCCATGACGTCGACATGCACCCAGTCCGCGCCCTGATCCTCGATCGCACGGATCTCGCGCCCGAAATCGGCGAAATCGGCCGAGAGGATGGAAGGTGCGATCCTGATCTGTGTCTGTGCTGCCATGACGTTCCCCCGGGTCTGATGCCCGCGCCCCTTAGCGCGGGTCGGGGCGGCTGTCACGCCCCTTGCCGCCCGATGCCGCCCGGCGCAAGCTTGCGCCTCCCACGGGACAGGAGACCCAGATGACCCTCAACGTACTTGTCGCGCTTGGCGTCATCGCGCTGGGCGGCGCCTGCGCGGCCCTGCAGGCGCCGATCAACGCGCGGCTCGGCACCCATGTGGGCGACACCCTGCCCGCCGCCGCGATCTCCTTTCTGGTGGGGTTCGTCGCCCTTGCCGCCCTGACGGGGCTGAGCGGGCGCGTGCCATCTTTCGAACAGGCCGCCTCGGCCCCCTGGTGGGCCTGGGCCGGGGGCCTTCTGGGCGCCGCCTATGTCTGGGCGGCAGCGTGGTCGGTGGGCACGCTCGGCGTCGTGACGATGATCGCGGGGCTGGTCTTCGGGCAGCTGGCCGCGGCGCTCGTCGTCGACGCGACCGGCGCCTTCGGCGTGGAGGTGCGGGAGGTCAGCTGGACCCGGATCATGGCGGTGGTGCTCGTCGGCGCGGGCCTGGTCCTGTCGCGGGTGTGAAATTTGACCGTTTGGTCAAGCTTGCCATGGACGCCCCCGCGTGAGACGCTTTTCGACAGGATTCCCCCCGAACAGGGCCGCCCCATGACCCAGCCGCAGACCGCGACGCATCCGCTCCACAGCGCGACCTCCAGCCAGTTGCCGCAGCTTCACGAGGCGCGCAACGCGGGGATGCCGCTCGACCTCGACTGGGTTGCGCGGGTGCAGGCGAATACGTCCGCCATCGAACGGCGCGCGGCGACCCTTCCGGGGCGGCGCACGGTGAAAAAGGCCTACCAGGCCGCGTGGCTCGCCCGCGCGATCACGCTGATCGACCTGACGACGCTTGCCGGCGACGACACCGAGGGCCGGGTGCGCCGCCTCTGCGCCAAGGCGCGCCAACCTGTCCGCGCCGACATCCTCAAGGCGCTTGGCCTGCCGCCCATCACCACGGGCGCAGTCTGCGTCTATCACGAGATGGTGCCGGCCGCCGTGGAGGCACTCGAGGGCTCCGGCGTCCCCGTCGCCGCCGTCTCGACCGGGTTTCCGGCGGGCCTGTCGCCCTACCACCTGCGCGTGAAGGAGATCGGCGAAAGCGTCGCGGCGGGGGCGAAGGAGATCGACATCGTCATCTCGCGCCGCCACGTGCTGACCGGCGACTGGCAGGCGCTCTACGACGAAATGGCGGAATTCCGCGCCGCCTGCGGCGAGGCGCATGTCAAGGCGATCCTCGCGACCGGAGAGCTCGGGACACTGAGGAACGTCGCGCGCGCCAGTCTCGTCTGCATGATGGCTGGCGCCGATTTCATCAAGACCTCCACCGGCAAGGAAAGCGTCAACGCGACGCTGCCCGTGACACTGACCATGGTCCGCGCCATCCGCGCCTACGAGGCCGCGACCGGGTTCAAGGTCGGCTACAAGCCCGCGGGCGGCATCTCCAAGGCCAAGGACGCGCTGGTCTACATGGCCATGATGAAGGAGGAACTGGGCGACCGCTGGCTGCGCCCCGACCTCTTCCGCTTCGGCGCGTCCTCGCTTCTGGGGGATATCGAGCGACAGCTGGAACATCACGCGACCGGCGCCTATTCCGCCAGCTACCGGCATCCGGTGGGGTGAGGGGCACATGTTCCTCGCCTGGCAATGGATCATCCTGATCGTCGTCGCGCTCCTCGGCGCGGTCGTCACGATCCGCTATCAACGCCAGGCTGAAGCCGTCGCGCAAAAGCTCAGCGCCGAGGACCGTCTGACCTTCAACAATCGCTACCTCAACCGCGGCGACCGCGCCGGCATGCCCGCAAAATTCAACGAACTCGCCGCCGCCGCCGATCGGGTGCGTGGTGCACGCACCGGGGTGACAGTGATCATCGCAATCGCCCTCCTCTTCTTCGTGATCTGAAAAGGCCCAGCCATGACCACCCGCGAGATTTTCGACACGATGGAGTACGGCCCCGCCCCCGAAAGCGACGCCGAGGTGCGCGACTGGATCGCCACGAAGGGCCCCTCCTTCGGGCATTTCATCGACGGTCGGTTCACGACGCCGGGGCAGACCTTCGCGACGAAGAACCCGGGCACAGGCGCGCCCCTGGCCGAGGTCACGCAAGGCAGTGCCGAAGACGTTGACGACGCCGTCGCCGCCGCGACGCGCGCCTTCCCGAAATGGGCGAAGCTGTCGGGCCACGCACGTGCGAAATACCTCTACGCGCTGGCCCGCCTGCTCCAGAAACACGCGCGCCTCTTCGCCGTCCTCGAAAGCCTCGACAACGGCAAGCCCATCCGCGAAAGCCGCGATATCGACGTGCCTCTGGCACAGCGGCATTTCTACTACCACGCGGGCCTTGCCCAACTTCTTGCAGAAGAAATGCCGGGGCACGCGCCGCTTGGTGTCTGCGGCCAGATCATCCCGTGGAACTTTCCCCTCCTGATGCTGGCGTGGAAAATCGCGCCCGCGCTCGCCACCGGGAATACCGTCGTCCTGAAACCCGCCGAATACACCTCGCTGACCGCGCTGCTCTTCGCCGACCTCTGCCGCGAGGCCGGGCTGCCGAAGGGCGTCGTGAACATCGTCACCGGGGACGGCGCGACCGGGCAGGCCATTGTCGAGCATCCCGGCATTGCCAAGATCGCCTTCACCGGCTCCACCGCCGTGGGTCGCCGCATCCGCGAGACGACCGCGGGCAGCGGCAAGTCACTGACGCTCGAGCTTGGCGGCAAGTCCCCCTATATCGTCTTCGACGACGCCGATATCGACAGCGCCATCGAGGGGCTTGTCGATGCTATCTGGTTCAATCAGGGGCAGGTCTGCTGTGCGGGCTCCCGGCTTTTTGTACAAGAAGGCATCGCGGAGGATTTCCACACCCGCCTCAAGGCCCGGATGGACAGGCTCCGCGTGGGCGACCCGCTCGACAAGTGCATCGACGTGGGCGCGGTGGTCGACCCGGTCCAGCACGCGGCGATCACGCGGATGGTGGATGCCAATAGCGAGGGCGAAGTCTATCGCGCCGCCGTGGACATGCCCGACACCGGCTGCTTCTACCCGCCCACGCTGATCACGGGCCTGTCGCCTGCCGCACCGCTGATGCAGGAGGAGATCTTTGGCCCCGTCCTCGTCTCCGGGACGTTCCGCACCCCCGCGGAGGCGGTGCAACTGGCCAACAACACGCGCTACGGGCTGGCGGCGACCCTCTGGACCGAAAACCTGAACCTCGCGCTCGACATCGCGCCGAAGCTTGCGGCGGGTGTGGTCTGGGTCAACGCCACCAACCTCTTCGACGCCGCAGCGCCCTTTGGCGGCCTGCGCGAAAGCGGCTACGGGCGCGAGGGCGGGTGGGAGGGCCTCATGGCCTACCTCAAGCCCGAAATCGCGCTGAAACCCGCCCGCGCCCTCGACCCCGCGCCACAGCCGGACACCGTCGACGCGCCCGGCCTCGACCGGACGGCCAAGATGTATGTCGGCGGCAAGCAGGTACGGCCCGATGGCGGCTATTCGCAGCCGGTCTATTCCCGGCGCGGCAAGCTGCTGGGCCATGCGGGCATCGGCAACCGCAAGGACATCCGCAACGCCGTGGAAGCCGCGCGCGGGGCTGGCGCTTGGTCGAAGGCCACAGGCCATCTGCGCGCGCAGATCCTCTACTACATCGCCGAGAACCTCTCGGCCCGCGCCGACGAGTTCGCGAAGCGCATCCGGGATCTCACATC
>Ga0209947_1000250_pt1 | contig 33050 bp, 23 predicted proteins | sample SalPonR2_B_D2_MG_FD_185706 | JGI IMG/M metagenome (GOLD analysis project Ga0209947, IMG submission 185706) | Salt pond soil microbial communities from South San Francisco under conditions of wetland restoration - Salt Pond MetaG R2_B_D2_MG... ...
GGTGGCATACCAACCCAGATCGAGCAAACAGCCGCCGCCGAGAGCGGGCTGTAGCCGATGGTCTCCCGACTGAAAGGGTTCGTAGAAGGAAACCGCCGTCGTCAGGTGCCGCAGCGATCCCAGTTCGCCGCGCCGCGCGATGGCGGAGAATTGTTCGCTCCGCGGGTGATGCAACCATCCGGTGGCGTCCATCCAGCGGACTTGTCGTTGTGCACAAGCGGCGGCAATTTGTCCCGCCTCTTCGCTGGAGGTGGCCAGCGGTTTCTCACACAGCACGTGCTTGCCCGCATTGGCGGCGGCGACCGACCATTGGCAATGCAGCGCGGGCGGCAGTGCGACATAGACGGCATCGATATCGGACCGGTCCAGCAAAGCTTGATAGCCGCTCACGCCAGTTCCGGCGCCGTATTGCTGTGCATACCAATCGGCACGCTCGGAATCTCGACTGGCAATCGCCACGACCTCCACGTCGGGCGTCGATTGCAGGTCGGCGACCAATCGCCGCGTGATACGTCCTGTACCCAGAATTCCAAAGCGCATGGCAACCTGTAAAGCTTAAAAAGAGGCAAATTTTGCGTAGATCGTCCAAGCCCCGGTAACCACCATCAGCCCGGCCGAAATCCACAAGCAAGCGTCCCACCAAGTTCCCGGACGCAGACCGTCGACACAGCGATGGTAGCGGAAATACAAGGCGGCGGCAGCCAGCATCGGCAGCATCACGCCCTGTGCAACACCGCTGAGCAATACCAACTTGGCAGGTTCGCCGACAACCAAGTAAATCACCAAACATAAAACGGGGAAGAAGCCACTCAGCCGGACTACCCATTTCTGCCGTGTGTCCGGATCGTCCGCGATCAAACCGACCACACGCAAAGCATCCGAAAAGACCCTCGCGTGGCTGGCGTTGGCAATAAAAAACGTGCTGTATAAAACGGCAAATGCACCGAACAAAAAGATCGGTGCCGCCCAGGCGGAAAAGACGGGAACGTACATCACGGCGAGCGTTCGCACCATGCCATCCCCAGCAGGATCTAATCGCAGCGGATGCAGGATGGCCGCTCCGAGCAAGTAGAACGCAATCGTGGCAAAGGTGTAAATCACCATCGCTCCCCACGAATCGTACTGCATCACACGCAGCCAGCCTTTGGCCCGCGTCAGCCACTCCGCGGTTTGTTCGTAGCGACCGGTAAAGCGTGCGTAGCCGCGTTCCAAACACCAGTAGGGATACGTCACCAATTCCGCCGCACCGACCCCGATGATTCCGAAAGTTGCCAAAGCGGTGGCGATCGCCATCGTCGCCGACCCGTCGGGCAGGCCGGGAGTGAAACCGGTCAGCAAATTTTCCGAGGTGACTCGCCATGCGTCCTGTCGCTGCAACAAAAATAGATTGCCGACCGTCAAGGCGGTGAAGGTCGCCACCAGCGCCGTCGACAACGACTGAATCAAACGATAGCGCCCGACAACCAACAGCACCGAGGTCAAGCCCGCCACAATCGCCGCCCACATCGCGGCATCCGCGGGTGCACGCGTCATGAGTTGACCATCTTGGCGGACGCTGTACCGAACGTCGTAGGCGGTGCGCAATGCTTCCGCTGAGGGCGCATCCGAGTCAGCGGTTTCGGACGTCGACAATTTTTTCGCAGCGCCGGCACGTTGCATGATCAGCTCGCGTTTTTCGGCATCTTCGGCTGCGTTATAATCGCGTCCCATCTGCGTCAGCGGCACACTGATCGCCAACGCTTGACCCACGCCACCGACAATCCCGCCAAGCTGACTGATGCTGGCGATCCACATGATCAACCAATACCAAACCAACCAGTTTCCGCGTCCGCGAATCCTGGGGCCAGGCACTTCGGATAACGCGTGCAGCGTTGTCTTGCCGCTGATCAACGTGTAGCGACCAAATTCGATCTGAGTGAACACCTTCACCACACAGCCGATCACGATCAGCCACAGCAGGGAGAACCCGGCTTGAGCACCGGTTTTGGTCGTCGCGATTAATTCTCCAGAGCCAACGATCGAACCGGCGACGATCAAACCAGGCCCCGCATATCGCAAAATCCCAGGAACCGATTGCGGTGGTTGCCGGACGTCGTGTTCAGTGGGAACGCTCATTAGCCCAATGTTGGGAAAAGGGGGTCGCGAAAGCGGAGGAGGGAATCGATACCCTAGCCGATCCCGAGCGGATCGCCCAGCGACCCAATCGTCATCCGGCGGTCTGGCAACGCGACACCTAATCGCTCGCACTAGAGGCGGTGGATCGAGTTATGGATGACTCGTTCGACGACTTCTCCGTCAGCCAATTGGACTCGACAGCGGATTTCCATGCACCACGTGGGCTGCATATCGGGAACGCTCAACGTGACGGTACGTCCATCTTCGCTCCGCTGTGCGGTCGTAACGGGCAGCGTCTTGGTGTCGTAATGTTTCGAACCGTAATTCGCCGTCCGCTTCAATCCCCAGGTGGTGATCTGAAAATCTTCGGGCTGCGGCACGGCCGGCCCCAGCGACTCGCTGAACTGGAGCGTCAGTGTCTTGTCCTTCGCCTTCAACTGCGTCGGTAAGCCCGCCGGACGGCCCGTGTATCGCAACCGAAACAACCCGCCATCTTCGTGCTGGGTCCCGGCCCAAGCAAACATGCCGCACAGATACAGTTGACCGTCGGTGGGATGGAAACGCCCGCGATGCACTCCGGTGGGAAACATCGGGATCGGCAGCTCGCACATGCCGCCTTGAGCCACATCGCCAAGCTGCTCATGCGGCACGATGTACGCCTTGCCGTAGCCGTAAGAGAGATTCAGCAGGGATCCGTTCAGCGGTCCCCAACGATCGCTGTCGACCCACAGCAATTCCGCCGGAGAGCGATCAAAGGCATTGGTGATCCAGCACAGCGGTGGCTGCATCGCCGAATCGGAGGAATCGGTGACATCGTGGTAGCCAAACATATTGCCGTAGAACCCGCCTTCGCGGACCCAGTTAATGCGGTTCTTTGGATTCCAGTGGCCCTCTTGATCGGTCACAAAAAAGGTTCCGTCAGGATTCAAACAAACGCCGTTGGCGGCACGAAATCCGGTCGCCAAAATTTTGGTTTCGCTGCCGTCGCTGGAGACCTTCAGCAGCGTGCCATGATGCGGCACGACAGCCTTCAACGCGTGCCGCGCCGATTTGGCGTAATACAGATTGCCCTCCGCGTCGGCTTGCAGGCCCATGGCAAACTCATGGAAGTGTTCGGTGACCTGATGATCGTTATTGAAGCTCTCGTAGTAATCGGTTTCGCCGTCGCCATTCAGGTCGCGCAAGATGCAGATTTGATCCCGACAACTCACGAAGACTTGGTCATCTAAAATCTTCACCCCCAGCGGCTGGAACAGTCCCGATGCGATCCGCGTCCAGCGCAACTTCGGGGCGTCGCCCGTCGTTGGCTTCCCCGCAGTCGCTTCGGCGGTTGGAACGGCGTCGGCCGGCGCTGTCCTTAACAAACCATCGACGCGCCACACGTTGCCGTCCCAATCGGACACCGCCGCACTGTCGCCGTTGGAAAAGAAATCGATCCCGGTTAACCGCATGCGACAAAACCAAGGATTCTGACGTGGATAGGTCAATTGATCGACCGCGAACGGCCCTTGGTCAAACATCACCTCGGGTTCCGTCTCGATGGTCGTCCGCCAGCGTTTCGGGCCACCGTTCGTCTTGGCCTGCAGGTCGATCACTCCCGGCTGTGCGTCGACACGTTCCGCCACCGCGGCGGCCGTGGTGGCATCGTCGGTGCGGAGGTGATGAATCGTGAAAGACCGAGTCGTCGCGGTCGGCGGAATCTGGAGTCGCAGATTGCCCGCTTCCCAGCTCCACTGCAGACCGTCGGTCATGCCTTGCAAACCGACGGTCAGAGGCTGCGTCATTGACGACACAGCGTCGGCGGCGACGGGGACCGCATGGTGTCCTTGACCGCTGGCATCTTCGACACGCGTCGCTTCGGCACCGGGGCTGAACCGCAGGTCGACCAACCGCGCTGCGGATGCCTCGTCGCGACCCGCTGTATCTGATTGGATTTGGGTTTTGGCTTCCCATTCGGTTTCGGAAATCGATTGCTGGAAGAACGCAACCCGCTCGATCGTGCCGCGAAACGGCGACTTCGCGGGAAAGTTTTCCGCCGCCAGGCCGATCCGCAGTTCATGCCCCGCCACGCTTTGCTTCGGTCGCAATGTTCCGTGGGCTTCGCGCTTGCCATCGACCAGCAGCGTCACTTCGCCTGTCGCGGCCTGATAGATCACCGCCGCCGTGTGAGGCCGACCGTCATCGACGCGCCGTTTCGTTTTCAGCGCCCCCACCCAACCGATGTCGAAACAGAGCTGTCCGCCGCGCACGAACAGTGCTTTGGCATCGGGAACCCAAGCCGCTTGAGGCGCGGTCTTGGCGACCAGCGTTCCATCCTGCCGGGTCCGAAAGCGGACGATCAACGTGTAGTCTTGATCGAACATGTTGATCGCCTGCGCATCGGGAACGTGCAGGTAAGCTTGGCCGTCGAACTGTCCTGCCAGCATCCGTGACGAAAAAGCGTCCGCTTCGACCACCACCTGCTGCCAAGTCCGCGGGTCCAGTGCGGGGAGTGACTTCAGCGTTGCCGAGGGATCGAGCTGTGCGACTTGCATGACCAGCGGTTGCTGATGCGGCTGGACCTGCAAGTGTCGCCGTACCACGTCCACCGCAGCAGCCGCCTGCGTTTCGTTTACCGATTCGTTTTTGGTGGTGGCCGACGAGGCGGCAAGTTGTTCCAGCGAAGGCATCTCGACGATGGACGCGTCGCCGACGGTGTAATGCAACAGCGTGTCGGGCCCATGGGCGGACATCCCTTTGTAGTGTGCCCAATCGCGTCGCAGCGGACCGTATTGACGATCGTCGCGTCCTGGAACTCGTCGGTCGGTGAAATCTCCGGCCGCGTCGCCCCAGCCAGGTCCGGTGCCGTTCTCGAACAGCAGTTCTCCGACGACGCGCGGATGCACGCCGTGTCGCCCATTGAAGTGAATGCAGTTGTAATCGATGAATCTTTCCTGGCTGCCGGGAGTTGCCCGCCACGCCGCGGCAACGCGCATCGTATCGGTGTCATAGACGATCCAGTGGCTGCCTTGCGAAACGCCGCCGGCTCCGTGATCCAACCGAATCGAGTTACCTTTTTGCGCAAAGTTGTGGCCATCGGAACCGACTTCGATGGTCGCGATCAGATTGGGACCGTAATCCATCTGTTGCCAAGGCTGCGTTTCCGACGGTTCCGGCCCGAGGGTGTCACCGACCGGCAGCGCTGCCAAATAGTCATCGCTGACCTCGGTCACGCCCGCCGGATGATGCTCCTTCAGGTAGGCTTCGCGAATGTAATGAATCACGTCGTACTTTTGTCGCGGCACCATCCATGACTGGGCGATCATGGCACCGAAACCGCGCGTCAACGTTTGGTACATCGAAAACGGGTCACTACCGTTTTTGAGCTTGGCCGTGGCGAAGCGGGGGGACGTCGGCATCGATCCCGGCTGGTCGACCGTCCCATGACAGTTGATGCACAATCGCTGATAGATCGCCTTGCCACGTTTGAACGAATCTTGATTCCATTGCCCGATCAATTTCGCATGATCGACGTGGGCTTCGTATTCCGGCAACGGTTTGCTGGCCAATTGCGACGGCAGTGGCTGCAGTTGCCGCGCCCGTGCGACTCCGCCGTCGCGGATCTCTCGCAGGTAGGCGATCAGGTCTAGAAACTGCGTGCGACTGGTCAGTTGATTCACCAAACCGGCGGGCATTGCCGAGTTGGCTTGCGGCGTGACTTCTTCGACCATCTCGGCGGCAAGGGTTTGCATCGAGCCATCGGTCGGGTTGCGCAATTGAAGTTGCTGGTCGTTGGCATCGTCGACGCGCAAACCGGTCACCACTCGGCCATCGACCGTGACGACCGACACGACTTTGTAGGCAGGCTCGATTTCCAAGCTTGGTCGCAACACGGACTGCACCAATTGCACATCGCTGCGACGCGAATCGGCCACCGTCAAGTCAGGCGCCCAAGCGATTTCGGACGGCCCGTTACTGTGGCACTGGGTACAGGTCATCCACTGCTGATGAAACAGAATAGCACCTCGCTGGGCATCTCCCGATTGCTTCGCGTCGCTTGCCAACTGCTGAACGTCTTCGCTCAACAATCGCTGCTCGAGACCTTGCGGTACGGGGTTCCGCGGTGACTGGGCTTTGGCAACAGGTGGGCTGATGCCACAAGCGATTAGCAATGACCCGCTTAACACGAGTCGCAGACAGTGAGCGGGAGCAAGCATAAGGAGCGCTTTCGCGAGAGCAAGGCTTGAATGTTCAAACATCGCAGGGGCGGGGGGCGGGCAACCAGGTCATCGACAGGCAAAAAGACGTCTCGATCGACACCCGACGGATTGAGCAAACGAGGCGTAGCAAGCATCTTCCGAAGTTGAACTTTACTCGTTCGCGCAGCCGAACGCAAAGCTTGGCACCACGGACTCACGTCCGTGGCTACAGCCTGCCATGGCTTCGCCATTGAAGCGACCAGCGCCAGCCGTGGCCCGTGAACCTCAGGCGCTAGCCGTAGGCCGTGAACCTCAGGCGCTAGCCGTAGGCCGTGAACCTCTAATTAAACCGAAGGATTTGTGCCGGCGTGCTTAGAACAGGTCTTTCAGGCGATCGGTGATGCTACCGTTATCCGGGGTCGCTTGACGCCCCTCCAGGTAAGCCACCCAGACTTCGGGATCGTTGCCCAACTTTTCGCCCGTCACCTCCTCGAGGGACTCGATGGCAGTCAGCCGAATGGCGGGGTCGCGATCGGCCAGAGCCAACTTGAGCGAATCGGAAACCAACTGTCCACGATGCCGCGCGATCGATCGCAGGGCAGCCTGGCGGACATCCGCGTTTGTCGACTCGCCAGCCGTTTTTGCCAACAGTTCTGCCGCCTGAGGTTCCGGACGATTTCCCAGCACGTCACAGGCTGCCATGCGGACCTTCAGACTCTCATCGGTCAACGCTTCTTCAACCAACGTTAAAGCGGCCTCGCCTTGAATCGCTTCGGTGGCCCGCACGGCCAAGTGCCGCATATCCGAACTTGGATCGTTCGCCATGATCTTATTCAGATGAACCAACCACTGCGTACGCTCTTCAGGAGGCATTGCGGGGACCGTCCGCACCAGCAATTCCAGCTCTTTGCGACGCTGAAAGTCGGTCACCCCCAACGCCTCATCTTTTTTCCACTCCCGGACAAAATAGGGATTTGCGTGCTTCAGCGCGTACAGCGGCCCGTCATGGCAACCGGAAAGGGTCACGCACAAACCAGCAATCAGAAACAACGAACAACGCAACATTTTCGGACCTCTGTCCAGGGAATTCAGCAACTTCGAGTTGCCATGTAGCAAAACCCCGCGTCCCTTCGGTAGGCGAGTTTTTTTCGCAGACGAACGGGCCGGCGGCGAGAAGCGAAAAACAGGCCTCAACGAACCAAGCCGAGTTGGCTTGGACCTAAGGTGTCAACGAGCCATGCGATAACGTGTTCTGTCAAGCAACGGCTTGCGGACAGGAATCGCAATTTGAGACCATGCGTCTCATTGCGAGTCTTGCTAGCAGAGTTTCTTGATAAAGGGCGACTCGCAATTGTTTGGTATCGATCCGGCGAGTCCGTAAAGTCAAGTGATTCCGATAATTCTGTTGGATCTTCATTTGACGGCACGCTTTTTGTTCTAAAGGCCTCCCTAACGAGTTTTTGTTTTTTCACTAATTGGAAGGAATCCCAAGCATGTTGGTACTCAGTCGAAAAGAAGGCGAGCGTTTGGTCATCGGCGAAAACGTGATCATCACCGTCAATCGCATCTCCGGCAATCGCATCACGCTGGGCATCGAAGCTCCGCGTGACGTTCGGATTGTGCGTGGGGAACTGGAACCCAAAGGCCCTGCCCCTCAACAGGCGAAACCTTCCCGGGAGTCGACCGACCAGCCCCCCTCGAACCAGCGATCGACGCAGATGGCCTTCATTGAACTCGACGCAGCTCAACTGGAAAGCATGGTGGGCTGAGCCGATTGCGTGCTACGGAAAATGCTTCGTCGCGCACCCCTTGCCAGTCCGTCATTGACGAGCCAAGGGTTCGTGCAAGTGAGAGATCGTCAATTTGCCAGCAAAGCAATGTGCGACATCGCTTCCCATTTTCCGTGGCCGATTTTGATAATTGGAAGTGAACTGAAAGCCTTGTGACTCCAAATCCATGAATTGCACGTCCATGGGCGAATCATCGACGTCGCAAATCTGCCGTGGTGGTGAATCCCCCGGATCAATCGCCGGCAGATTGACGTTTCGCAGAAAGGGCCCCTGCGGCACGTGGGTGATCGCTTCGGTGAGGAGATCATAGATCCAGGCAGGCACATGGTCCCAGGTACGTGGCCGCTGAGGATGCCGGTAATGTGAGATCGCGACGGCTGGCAAGCCGCGCAGAAAGGCCTCTTTGGCCGCGGCAAAGGTGCCGCTCATTAATAAGTCGACCCCCAAGTTTCCGCCGTCGTTGACGCCTGAAAGCACCAACTGCGCGTCGGGTGCAAGCTTGGTCATCGCCAGCCGCACGCAATCGACCGGAGTCCCATCCACGGCCCACTCCCGCGGTGCTTTCTGGAACATCCGCAGCGGACGCCGCGTCGTCACGCTATGACCGCATTCACTGCGCTGCCGGTCAGGGGCCACAATCGAATACCGCACTCCCAGGTGGGTCAACCGGGCGACACTGTCACGTAAAGCTGACAGTCCCGGAGCGTCGATGCCATCATCATTGGTCAGCAAGATATGCATGCTTCGAAAAGTACCTGAATCGCGAAACGAAAATTTTCGGCCGAGAACGGGGTTTCAGAACAGGGTTTGAGACCGGGGGTCCAGAGGCTGAGCACGAAGGCGAGAGCGGATGCGGCTTGATCGATGGCTGCCTGGCTCCGCTAGACGGAGGGGCCGCTGGACCGAGGAACCGATCCCCCACAGTGACAGCACGGCCCTTAACGCAGCGCCCGCCGAAGCACATCCTCCACGCCTTCGCCCAACCTCGCTAGCAAATCAGCTTCGGCTGACAGCACAGGATGATCAATCGTCAATAAACAGTTGGCCGCATGATCGGCATTTGGCAAGGCAAAAGGAATCCGGCAGCGTCGCGGCGAGACTTTCCCGGCCGAACGATAGCCTGTCCGGATCGGCAGGTTCCAATCGCTCGCAACCTCGACGGCTCGGTTGCGAGTCCTCGCATCGGGAGCGAACCATGCCCATTTGTAGTAATCGGGCTCCATATCGGCAGGGGAGCTAGCCAAGCTTGGCTGTTTGTTTAGCCACCAACCGGCGGTCTGATAACGAGCAACGGCCGTGGAAAGCCGCGAAACGGCGGCAATTCTTTTACGCTTCATTTCCGGTAAGCGAGCCAACTGAGGCAGCAATGCCGCAGCCTGCAGCGGACTGAGCGGAACGCTGTCGCTCGGGCGGTTTGCTATCACCGCGGCACGTTGGGCGAGCCTCCGATCGGCGGTCAACAGGGCTCCGCCATGACCACTAGTCAATGTTTTGCTGCCGCCGAAGCTGAGGATTCCCACATGCCCCCAGTTGCCGACCGGTCGCCCGGCTAGCACCGCCCCTGGGCAGTGGCAAGCGTCCTCGATCAGTAGCACGTCGTTCGCGTCGGCCCAGGCTCGGAGGCTCGGCATATCGGCCAAGGCACCGTAGAGGTGCGACACCACGGCGGCTCGCGTCTGCGTGGTCGCGGCAAGCTTTAGTTGCTCGGCGTCCACGGCGACCGATCGCGGCAAGCAGTCGACCAACAGCGGCTTCATTCCCAGCAACTCAACCGTCCGGCGAATTCCAGGGAAATCGAAAGCACAGACGGCGACCTCGTCTCCCGGTGCCAACCGGCCTGCCCGCAGAGCCAACTCAATGGCCGCGGTACCGCTGGCGCACAACTGCACCGAGGGAGCCTCGAATTGTTCCGCCAGCCGCTCGGCCAGCGTGACCGTGATCGGCGCATGGTACTGCCCCCACTGTCCAGACCGTAAAGTCTCGGCGATCGATTCACCGATCTCCGGCCAGTCGGGCGGCCAGGAAGGCCAATGGGGAGGCTTGATTTGGGCAGGCAATCGTTAGTTCGTCGGCGGAGGGCTGGGCTTGTGGCTGGTTTTCCAACGGCCTATTATGCCGCGTTTGACGATCTCGTGAAGGAATGCGGGTTCTCAAGAAGTTCCCGCCACACGTCCGCATTACCGACGAACCTGACTGTGATCCCCCTAAAGCCGCTCGCTTTATTTGCTGAGTCCTCCGCTTATCGTCTTTGTGACGCCTTCTTTCTGCTGGCTCAGGAGCTCGGTGGAGAAGGGGCTGGTGGTGAAGCCGAGCCCATCAGTCCGCTACAGCGGATTTTAGGCAGCCCCTTCGTGCTGGGTGGTGGGTTGCTGGCGTTGTTTTACATCATGGTGTTATTGCCAGAAAAACGCAAGAAACAGCAAGCCGCCAAACAACTCAGCTTGCTGAAAAAGAACACTCGGATTGTTACCGTCGGCGGGATTCACGGCGTGATTGTCTCCGCCCCAGCGGATTCGGATGTGGTGACTATCAAAACCGACGAAAGCAGCAACAGTCGCCTGCGGATCAATCGATCGGCGATCGCGACGGTGCTGGACGATGAAAAAAGCGACGCCAAAAAAGAATCGGATTCTTGAGCCGACTCGGCGAGAAATCGCTGTTCGGCTGTCCGTTTAAAGAAATCCCTGACATTTCAACCTCATTTCTTCCCCGATACCGTTTAATTCCATGATGGATCTTTTGAATTTTTCCGCCTTGGCCGATGGGGGCCAAGTTGCATTCGGTCAATTCCTGATGCTGGCCAACGAGGTACAGCAACAGGAGGTCGTGGAAGAAGGCTTCGACTGGGTCAAGCTCGCTTGGCTGGTTGGCGTTGCGGCCGTCTTAATTCTGCCGTTCGTGCTTGGTAATTTCTTTGCCAAGCAACTGCGGATGCCTGCCGACGGTACGCGGATTGGCGTCGTATTGCTGGCGTTGATCGCTTCGGTGTGCGTGCTGGTGTTCGGGACGTTGAAGTACGGCGTCGACTTGAGCGGCGGCACGATCCTGGTCTACGAGATGGCTCCGGAGGCGGCACGAGAACGGGCTTTGGCGGGTGAATCACGCGTCACCGCCGAAGATGTAGTGCCTTTCTTGATCAAGCGAATCAATCCAGCGGGCACCCAGGAAATCGTCGTTCGGCCCTACGGCGAAGAACAGATCGAAATCATCATTCCCGAAGTCGACCAAAACGAAGTCGGCCGGATTAAAAACATTATCGAGCAAGCCGGTATCCTGAAGTTCTCCATCGTTGCCAACGGCCGCGATGATGCCGAATTGATTCGTCTGGCAACCGCCCAAGCATCGCAGCAAGATCCAAATTTGCGGATGGCCAAAGTCGTGTTCGATCCTTCCGGTCGGGCCGCGGGATATTGGGCCACCGTCGACCGCGAAACGAAGCCCACCCCATCGGGCTTGCGTCCGCTCCGCGTGGCCCCTTCGGACAGCACGGTCCGCAATCGCGCCACCGGTCGTTTGATTCAATTGCCTCCCGCCGCGGCGGCCGACCCCGAAGCGGCCGCGTTGTACCTTGCTCAGGCAGGCATCGAGCAGATTCAGATCTTGATGGCCAATCGTCCCGGCATGGATGTCACCGGTGAAGATCTAGCGATGTCCTCGCGTGGACTCGACACCGACGGCAGTCCCGCAGTGAACTTCAAGATGGACGGGCCTGGCGGAAAACGCTTCTATCGCCTGACGCTGGAAAACAAGCCCGAAGGCAACTTCAAGCGACGCCTGGGAATCGTGTTGGACGACGCCCTACTGTCCGCTCCCTCGCTGAATTCACCGATTTCCGGTGCCGGCATCATCAGCGGAAATTTTACAACCGAAGAAGTTGACGAATTGGTCAACATTCTCCAAGCCGGAGCGTTGCCTGCCGCCCTGACGCAGCAACCGATCGCGGAAAACCAGATCGGCTCGACCCTGGGGGCTGACACGATCAGCAAAGGATTGTGGGCAATCGGCGGTTCGTTAGCCGCGGTACTGGTGTTTATCTTGATTTACTACCGTTTTGCCGGAATCGTCGCCTGCATCGCTTTGGTGTTGAACCTGGCGATGACCGTGGCGGTGATGATCCTGATCAGCCAACCGATCACTCTGCCGGGCCTAGCCGGGCTGGTATTGACGGTCGGAATGTCGGTCGACGCCAACGTGCTGATCTTTGAACGCATCCGAGAGGAACTGAAAAAGGGTGCTGCGGGCCGCATGGCGATTCGCAACGGATTTGCGCGAGCCACCACGACGATTATCGATGCGAACTTGACGACGTTGATCACAGCAATCGTGCTGTATGCGATCGGCACCGACCAGATTCGTGGCTTTGCCGTGACGTTAATCCTGGGAATTCTGTTCAGTATGTTCACCGCGATTTACATGTCGCGAACGTTCTTTGATATCGCCGAGCGTCGCGGGTTTATTTCGCTGTCGATGTCCGACCTTGCCAATCGGGTGCGCGGCGAAGGCGCGCCCTTCAACTTCATTCAGTTGGGCCGCGTGACCTTGCTCGCTTCGCTGGTGCTGGTCGTCGCGGGCGGGTTGGCGATCTATGCTCGTGGAGCGACGATTCTCGATATCGACTTTGCCGGCGGGTCATCGTTGACCTTCCAACTGAAGGAACCCCGCGATGCCAACATTGTTCGTGGGTTTGTCGAGAAAGCCCTGAATCCGAGTCCCGAACAAGATCGGATTCAGTTCACGCTTAACAGCGTGACCATCAATTCGCTTGGCGAAGATGCCGATCGCTTGGTCTACAAAGTTGATACCGCGATCGAAGACGTGAATGAATTGAAAGCCATGATCCGCGAAGGTTTTGGGGCAGAAGAGGACATCGAGCTGGTGACCTACAGCGTCGAATTGATGCCAGGCAACCAGCCAGCGGTCGAGGACAGTTCGCTGGTTCACCCAGCGACCGATACGCAGTTCGTCGCCTTCCGCCCTCAAGATCCCGCTCCAGCAGAAGGGGAAGCACCGCCAGCCGAGGAAGCTCCAGCAGAAGAAGAAGCTCCGGCAGAAGAAGAAGCTCCGGCAGAAGAAGAAGCACCGCCAGCCGAGGAAGCTCCAGCAGAAGAAGAAGCTCCAGCAGAAGAAGAAGCTCCAGCAGAAGAAGAAGCTCCGGCAGCCGAGGTGACTCCGACGGACATGCCTTCGGTGGGTGTGCTGGCTCCGAGCGATTCGGATGCAGCGATGACCGAGGAATTTTCGGCGACGATCCAGCTCAGCGTTGAAGAGGACGCAAACGCGGAGACGGCGAAGTTGAACGGTGCCGTACTGCAAGAATTGATTTATAAGGCGGCCGAAAAGATCGGTGTGACGCTTGGTGAAACGGCGGTATCGGTTCGTCCCGCGGATTCCGACGTGGAAGACTGGACCCCTGATTCGGCGCTGACCTTTAGCGCTTGGGAAATCAACCTCCGAACCGATCGCGAAACCGGCATGCTGGTGACACAGCAACTGAAGGAGTCGCTCAGCAGTGACCCGATCTGGATTTCCAGTAGCAGCATCGGCAAGCGTGTCGCCGGTGACATGGTCAATCGTGCCGCGGGTGCGTTATTCGCCAGCTTGCTGTGCATTATCGGCTACATCTGGTTCCGCTTCCAACGCGTGATGTATGGCCTCGCCGCCGTGGCCGCTTTGATCCACGACGTGCTGATTACCTTGGGTGCGATCGCGGTCAGTGCTTACGTCGCCAATGCCTTGGGTTTCTTGTTGATCGACGAGTTCAAGATCAGCTTGACCGTGGTGGCGGCATTGCTGACGATCATCGGTTATTCGTTAAACGATACGATCGTCGTCTTCGACCGCATCCGCGAAACCAAAGGCAAGAGCCCTCGGTTGACCGAAGAGATGGTGAATTCGAGCATCAGCATGACGCTCAGCCGGACCTTGCTGACATCGTTGACAACACTGTTCGTCGTTGCTGTGCTGTATGCCTTTGGGGGCGAGGGGATCCATGCCTTCGCGTTCGCTTTGGTGATCGGCGTGATGGTCGGTACCTACAGTTCGATCTTCGTCGCCAGCCCGTTGTTGTTGTGGATGATCCAACGCAGCCAACCCGAAGCACGGACGTAATGTTGACATGCTAAAGGATCGGCTGTTTTCCTCAGCGATCCTGTTATCGCTGGTCGGCTTGCTGCTGTGGCTGGATGCACGTTTCCCGCCACTGGGCGTGCATGGGTTGTGGCTGGTGCCGCTGCTGCTGTTGCTGGCAGTCGGCACGGCCAATGACATGGTCCGGTTATTTCAAGGCGCGAACCGCCTAGTTAACAAACCTGCCACGCTTGTTGCCACGGCATTGATCCCGCTAGCCGCTTGCATTCCCTACGGATGGGAACTGGCTTCGCAAACCTATCCGGCCGATTGCCCTGTTGGTCGCGTGGGTTGGATGGCGATTGGCGCGGTATTGGCCATCGGTTGTCTGTTGCTGGTCGAGATGTCGCAGTACGGCCGAGGTCCCGCGGGAGCTACCGAACGGCTCCAGGCTGGCGTGTTTGTGGCCGCCTACGTCGGGATCCCCATGTCCTTGCTGGTAGCGGTCAGGAATCTCGAGGGTGCCAATCCCAACTGGGGCCTAGCGGCGTTGATCTCGTTGATTGCGGTGACGAAATCGAGTGATGCGGGCGCGTACTTCACGGGTCAGTTATTGGGCCGGCACAAACTGATTCCAAGACTCAGTCCAGGTAAGACCTGGGAAGGCTCGATCGGAGGCGTCTGCTTCTCGGTCGCCGTCGCTTATGGATGTGTCCATTGGCTCTTTCCCGCTTTAACCGAAACCGCGACCACCCCTCCTCCTTGGTGGGGGCCCCTGATTTTTGGCATCGCCTGTGCATTATCGGGAATGTTGGGAGATTTGGCCGAATCGTTGATAAAACGCGATACGGGTGCGAAAGATAGTGGGTCGATGCTGCCTGGATTGGGCGGGGTGTGGGATGTAACGGATTCGCTGATTGCAGCGTCAGCCCCCGGCTTTTTGTGCTTGGCAGGAGGCTTGGCAGGATCGTAGCTTGTCGTTCGTGAAGCACCCTATAATGAAGAGCACCACCCAGACTGTCTTTTTGACTGCATAGGTTTATGACAGAAGCGACCCTTCCAGGGACTCAACCCGACGAGCTGCTGAACATTTTTGGTCCGCGTGACCAAAATCTACGCATGCTGAGGCGGATGTTCGACGTAGCCATTACGCAGCGTGATGGGCGAATTCGCATCACCGGAGCGGCCGATAATGTCAAGCAGGCGACGCGTGTTCTGGAGCAGCTGCGCAGTTTGGCGCAGCGGCGAGGGGCGCTATCGATCGAAGATGTCGAAGCGGTCGCTAGTGGGGAACCGGCTCCGGCGGTCACCGAACCGGTCGTTCCCGGCGAAGGCCGCTTGCCCAAGAAGCGGGCGATAATGGGGGGGGTCGATATTCAACAAGCCGGTCGCCAAGTAAAGCCACGCACCCCCGGACAAGCGGCATATATCGAAGCGATTCGCAAATACGATCTGACATTCTGCATCGGCCCCGCCGGAACGGGAAAAACGTTCCTGGCCGTGGCGACGGCCGTCGAAGCATTGAAGAGTCAGCAAGTTCGCAAAATCGTGTTGGTTCGCCCGGCAGTCGAAGCTGGCGAGAGCCTCGGATTTTTGCCCGGCGATTTACGCGCCAAACTAAATCCCTATCTGCGACCGCTGCTGGATGCGTTAAGTGAGATGATCGACTACGATCAGACGCGAAACTTAATGGAATTGGATGTGATCGAAGTCATCCCGTTGGCCTATATGCGGGGACGGACGTTAAACGAAGCATTCATCATTTTGGACGAAGCCCAAAACACGACCGTGGCGCAGATGAAAATGTTTCTCACACGGATGGGCGAAGGCAGCCGCATGGTAGTGTCCGGTGACATTACGCAACTCGATTTGCCACGTGGGGTAACCAGCGGCTTATCCGATGCGTTAGACCGGCTCTCGTCGATTCGCGACATCGGTGTGGTTCGGCTAGGAACCTCCGATATCGTGCGTCATCAACTGGTTCAGAAAATCGTCAATGCGTACGAGGAACAAGAGAGCGGTAGTTAGCGGTTACCCGCGATCGTTCGTCTGCCATGAGCGGCAACCCATCCAAACGCACGCGGTCTGAACGCGCTCAGTCGTTAGGCACACAGCCGCCTCGCCTGCGAAAAATGTTGCAGGAATTTTCCGAAGTCGGTGTGATGACGCGGTTGGCGCTCGCTACGGGTGCGGCGGTACTGATGTTGCTGGCTTGCCAAACCTGGAAGCCACCGTTCTCCTACCGCACCGGTTTTATTCCGCCGCGCGACATCGTCGCGCGGATCGATTTTGAAGTTCCCGATATTGCGGGGACGCAGGTCGCTCAAGCCCGCAGGCGCTCGGAGGTGGTGACCTACTACAGCAACGATCCGAAACCGCTGAATCAGTTGCGTGAGAACCTAAAAAACCAGCTGTTTGTCATCCTCGACGCGCCTTCGCATGAGCAGATGACGTCTGAGCAACGAAAGGTTTTCGCGGACTTTTGGATTGGCGACGAAAGGTCTCCCGAGGAAGCCGGACCCGCCGCTCAGTTTGCCGCACTGAAGAGCACTCTAGCGGTCGATAGCTCTCTCTCGGAACTCGACGCGGCGGCCAAAATGGCGATGGGTGACATGTACACCAATGGCTTGCTGAACGTACCGAGCCACGACATCGACAAAGGCAATCAGCGGGTGATCTACGTCTATCCCGTGGAACAACCCAGCGAAGCTCGCCAAGTGGAAATTTCGACCGTCCGTGTTGTGCAAGCGCGAGACGAACTGGCGTCGATGTTAACCGACCAGTTTCGGCAGCGGTTCGGAGACCAGCCCTACGAAGCGGCCGCCAAAATGATCAATCATTGGTTGCTCAGCCGCCTGCCCGAGACGCTCACCTATGATGAGAAGCGGAGCGAGCAGGCACGAGTCGAAGCAGCACGGGAAGTCGGCACCGTGATGATGCCTTATCGCAGCGGTGTGACTCCCATCGCGGAGGCCGGGCGGCCGATCGACACCGTTCAACTGGAATTACTGCGCACCGAGTGGAACGTCCTGACGGATCGCATGGCATGGTCGGATCGCGTCCTGCGTGTGCTGGCCTATGCCGGCATGATCATCGCCATTTATCTGCTGTGTGGTTCCTATATCTACTTCGTCGATAACCGGGAACTACTGACCGAGCCGTACAAGCTGGCGCTGTTGCTGGGGTTTATGGTCCTGACGGTGGCGTTGTGTCACTGGACGGCGCGCGAACAATGGCAGGCTGCCACGATCCCGTTAGTGATCGCCTCCATTACCACGACGGTGGTCTATGGCCGTGAATTGGCCTTGCTGCTGATGGCTTCGGTCTGTCTGGCGGTCACCCTCTTCAACGGCAGTGATTTGGCGGAACTGGTCACGATGGCGGCGGCTGCGACAAGTTGCATTCTGTTACTCGGGCGACTTCGCAGTCGCACACGGTTGCTGTACCTGGGCGCCACCGTCGCGGCGATCGTGGCGGCGACCGTCGTCGGTGTCGGAATCGTCACTGGCCAGTCGCTCTCGGCCGGCAGCGCTGGCGCAGGGCAAGAAGCGTTGATTCGCGCTTCGTACTTAAACGATTTACTGCAGATGCTGTTTCACGAAGCGGTCTGGGTGGGCGGGTGCGTAATCGTATCGTGTCTGGCGATGACCGGCTTACTGCCCGCGGTCGAACGCATTTTTGGCGTCCAAACCGATCTCAGTTTGTTGGAACTAGGGGACGCTGGGCATCCGCTGCTGCGACAATTGGCACAGCGTGCGCCGGGCACTTACAACCACTCCATCAACGTGGCCTCGATCGGCGAAGCGGCGGCCGATGCCATCGGTGCCAATGGCCTGTTGGTTCGTGTCGGCGCCTACTTCCACGACATCGGGAAGATGTTCAAGCCGAACTATTTCATCGAAAACCAAGGACAAGGTCCCAATCAACATGACTCGTTGCAGCCCGCGATGAGCACGCTGGTGATCATCGCGCACGTGAAAGACGGCGCCGACTTGGCGCGCACCCATCACCTGCCCGAGTCAATTATCGATTTTATCTTGCAACACCACGGCACCACGTTGGTAGAGTATTTTTACCGCGAAGCTGCCAAACGCAGCGAAGAAGATCCCAATGGTGAAGAGGTTTCGGACAAAGACTTTCGTTACCCTGGGCCCAAACCGCAGACTTTGGAAGCGGCCGTGATGATGCTGGCTGATACGGTCGAAAGTGCCAGTCGTACGCTGGTCGATCCCACTCCCGCGCGCATCAAAAGCTTAGTCGATGCGATTGCGATGAAGAAACTAAGCGATGGCCAATTTGACGAATGTGGCTTAACGCTGATGCAACTCGATCGCATCAAGCTGAGCCTGGTGAAGTCGCTGACGGCTATCTATCACGCACGTGTTAAGTATCCCGGACAACAGTCTGCCTAACGTGAACGATTTGTCCCCCGACCGCTTGCTTGTCGAAATCAACGACTCCACTGAACTGCCGGAGTCCCTGCGAAAACAAATCGTGGTCGCCGTCCGCGCCGCGGCTCGGTTCCGCGGGATCCTCGAGGGCGAAATCGGTGTCGCCGTGGTCGATGACGCGGCCATCGAAGTGATTAACCGGCAACATCTCGATCACGACTACCCCACGGATGTCATCAGTTTCGGCTACGGACTGCGGGAGAATCATGGTGCAGGGGAATTGATCGTCAGCCGAGAAACGGCCGAGCGCGAAGCCCACCGGTTGGGTTGGACTCTGGAAAGCGAATTGCTGCTGTACGTTATCCATGGCACGCTGCACATTTGCGGTTTGGAGGACACCACGCGCGAAGATCGTCAGATCATGCGGCACGCCGAACAGACGGTGCTGGCGGAATTAGGAATTGAAAACGCCCAGCGGTTCAGCCCCGACAGTGGCGATCCAGCTTCCTCTCAGGGCTGCCAACAATGACGCCAATCTTTCTCATTTTGTCGTTCATCGGTTTTCTCGCCGGTGCCACCGGAGGACTGGGAGCCGAGTTGCTGGACCGCTTTGCCGGCCGCTCGCTGGAAGCGTACTGCCGGTTGCGACAACGCCGAGAACGGTTCGGAGCGGTGCTGGATAACTATGAAGAGGCGATGCACGCCGCGGAGTATTTTCGTGTCATTGGCACCGTGACGTTCCTGATTTGTGGAACGTCGGCAATGTTTTCTGGCGAATCCGATCCGAGCAACACGCAACTGGTGGCCTGGGCCGTTAGCGCCGGCGGGCTGATGATGTTTACCCATCTGTGGTTTCCTGGGGCGGTCACTCGGTTTGCCTCTTCGCCGTTGCTGTTTCATACCTGGCCCTTCTGGATGTTTTTGTCGATCGCAATGCGTCCCTTTTCGGCCCCCGAAGTTTTGCTCTCCCTGGTCACGCGACGGCTGACGGGAACCCAAGAGAACGAATACGAAGAGGAAGAGCAACTCGAAGATGAAATCCGCACCATGGTGGCCGCGGGAACCCGCGAAGGCTACTTCGGTCCCGGGATTCGTGAAATGATTCAGGGGGTGATGGACCTGGATGACGACACGGTCGGACACATCATGACGCCACGCAGCGAAGTCGACGCGGTCGAACTCAACACTCCGTGGCCCGAAGTGCTACGGTTTGTCGCCGACTGCAATCGGACGCGCATGCCGGTCTATGACGGGACGCTCGATAAAATCGTCGGCGTGCTGTATGCCAAAGACCTCATGGAACAATTGATCGAAGACGGCAAACCCAAAGCCCCACTGCAGGAATTGCTGCGAAATGCGTGGAGCGTGCCGGCTGACCGCACGGTCGAACAATTGCTCCGCGAATTCCTGCACAGTCGCAGCCATATGGCGATCGTGGTCGACGAATTCCACCAAACGGTCGGCGTGGTCACGATCGAGGACGTGCTGGAGGAGATCGTCGGAGAGATCGTGGACGAATCGGATGAGCAAGAAGAGTCCGGCGTGCTGGTGATCGACAACGAAACGGCCGAGGCCGACGGTCGGGTGATGGTGGACGACCTGAATGAGTTGCTTGGTTGGGAATTACCCGAAAGCGAAGACTACGAAACGATCGCCGGCTATATCCTGCATCACACCGGCGGGATTCCCGAAGATGGCGAGCAACTGGAAATTGGCCCGTTACTAGTCGAGATCATCAAAGCGACCAACCGCCAAATCGAACGCGTGCGTCTGATCCATCAACCGCACCGCCGGCGCGAAGCGGTCTAGCAACTGCCGAGATGAAACCAAACCGCACTAACGAGCAGGTTGGGGCGGAGTGGGACGGCGCAGCAAGACTAACGTCTCCGGTTTAAAAACGCTGCGATGAAAAGGGGGGATCGTAGCCTCTACGTTTGAAAAGACGACGACCGGAGCCGCATCAAACCGCGACAAGTCCTCGTACGCGACCACTTGCCCCGCCATCGTGGTGAACTGAAAACGGTTTGGTGCGAGCAGCGCTGTTCGCATCTCCGTCACTTGCCTAGTTACCGGCACCACACGGGTCCGCGTTTCAGTCCGGGTTTTGGTCACGACGGTTTCGCGGCCGTCATTGGTAACAACCGTTTCGGAGTAAGGAACCTCCACCGTGTAAGTTTGTTCCACTTCCTCCGTAACCGGGATACTAACGGCGTAGAGCAATTGAGTGGTGTCGTTTTCGGCGATTAAACGACCAAAAAAGAACTCACTGGTGCTGGGGATTTCTTGCCCCTGTGCCGAGCTGACCAAAACCCCGCACAGTCCAATCGCAACAAGCAATAAACAACGCATTTCCAACTCCTGTGGATGGCTGATTTTGTAAACGATCCTATCCGATCCAAAGCCGAGATTCTAAAGGACCCGGCGGCCTGAAGCCATCAACCAGAGGGGTGCGAATGTTTTTTATTTTGGAACTCAATAGGAGTCCTAAGACCGACCGTCGCGTCACCAGTGGTGAATGAAAGCTATGCTTCCAAACGCCTACTTTCGCGCCGTCTTTCATTGCAATGGATTCCTCCGATGCCTGTCCAGCAACCACTAATCGATACGACCCGACTGTGCCGCATGCGCAGTGGCCGCATTATCGTGGATGCCGGGCAGTTGGTTTCGATAACGCGCCTTTGGCTTCCTGCCCAGGTCTCGGTGGCCCGCGTCTGGTGGGACAGCTATTTCTCGCCTGGTCAAGCCGATCGATGTGTGCTCGATTTCCATCAGCCTTGGGGCTCTCCTGGTTTCCTGACCTTGGACTACGTTCGCAGCGGTCCGCAGACGAGTTTCGCAAGCTTTCGCCGCGCCGTGATGACGCTTGATGAGGTCGCTCGGATCCGCGGCAGCCTCGCCATCGTGGCGCACATCAGCACTCGTTCCATCAGCGACCGGTTGCTCAAACGCTGGGGCTGGGAACAACATTGCCTGCACTGGAAAGGGCGGCACTGGATCAAACGCTTTTACGGTGGGTATCCTACCCCGTCGACGCCACTGGGAACCTCGCGAAACAGTACCTATCCGTCCCCTTCGTTGACCTGACCCAGTCACCGATCTGTCCAGCCACATCGGCTTTCTAGTTCGACGCCTAGCCCATCGTTCGACGCCTAGCCCATCGTTCGACGCCTAGCCCATCGTTCGGCGGTCGAGCGATGGGTCCCGCAACCGTTTGATGGAATCGGTTATACTCGTTTGTCTCCCCAAGAGAACGAAAACCGCTTCTTTGTCATGCTTTCGAGAACCGCGATGCGATCCACGCCATTGGGCTGTGCTGTAGTGACTTTTTTGGTAGTACAGATTGCTGTACAGATATCTGTCACTGTCTCGGCCGCAGAGTCGACTCCAAGACCCCAACTGCAAATCATCAACGGCGGCGATGTTGCTGTCGACCTGTTTTGGCTGAACGATGACGGCGACCGCGTGCCCAATGGGCGTTTGGCCGCCGGAGAAGACAAGGTGATCCGCACGACGCTGGGCCATCGTTTCGAAATCGCGAACCTCGATGGCGAAACGCTCGCCACGGTGACCAGTAAAGTATTAGTGCAAGGCTTCCGCTGGGATCCTGACGGTCGCGACGGCGTGCCACCGTTTTACACCCAGCAGGCCAGCGCTGGCGGGTTTCCCGTTGTCGCATCGGCGACCGTCAATCCCTATGCGCTACGGGAAGCGACTTACTTGATCAATCAGATGCTGGCCCAACGCGATGACTTGCGGCAAGCGTTGATCGACAGCGGAGCTCGGATGTGCATCATCGCTTACAACGAGTTCACCACCGACTTGCCTGAGTTCGCTCCGCTGGCACGCTCTTCGGTGCGCGGTTTTCCGCAACTTGATCCAAAGGATTATTGGGACGCGCGGGCGCGCGGCACCGGTGGCAGCACAACCGATCCGTTTTGTTCCTGCGGTGAAGAAAATTTGTTGGCTTATCCAGGCGATCCTTACGCCGCGGAATGTATTTTGATCCACGAGTTCGCGCATTGCATTCACCTTCGCGGAATGTCGAATCTCGATCCGCAGTTTGACGCTCGGCTAAAACGCACCTACCAACAAGCGATGCAGCGGGGGCTGTGGAAAGGCAAATACGCGAGCGTGAACCACCACGAGTATTTTGCCGAAGGGGTGCAATCGTGGTTTGACGACAACCGCGAAGACGACCACGACCACAACCACGTCAACACGCGGGCAGAACTGTTGGCCTACGATCCCGGCTTGGCGGCGATCTGTCGCGAAGTCTTCGGGGAGACGGCCATCCGATACACCAAGCCGACGCAACGCCTGGAAGCCGATTCGATTCCAGGGCAGACCAATCACCTGCTCGGCTACGATCCCGCCGCGGCGCCGCGGTTTGCGTGGCCGCGGCGACTGCAACAGGCGAAGCAGGTGATTCAGCAACAGGCACGGCAACGCGAAGCCGACGCCGCTACTCACAAAGTGCGTGACTTGCTCGGTTGGAAACTATCGATTCACAAGGCTCTGCTAACCGAAGATCAGCGAAAGATGACCGAGCGTGCGATCGAATTGTTGACCGTCCAGTTAGAGGAGATTGTCGAACAGGTACCGCCAGCCGCGGTGGTCGAACTTCGAAAAGTGCCACTGTGGTTTTCACCTGAGTATCCGGGCACCCAACCACGAGCAGAATACCATCCCGGCGCGGGCTGGCTGCGAGATAACGGACGCGATCCGGCAATGGAGCGGTGCATCGAATTTACGAACATTCGTGTCTTCGAAGCCGAGACACGGCGGATGCCGAATTTTGCCTTGCATGAATTGGCTCACGCCTATCACCATCGCTTCCTGCCGCAAGGCTTTCAGAATCCGCAATTAAAATCGGCCTACCAGCGGGCCAAGGCGAGCGGCACTTACGATCATGTCGAACGTCAAGATTCCGAAGGTCGCAAACGCCTCGATCGGGCTTATGCACTGACGAACCCGCAAGAGTATTTCGCGGAGACGACCGAAGCCTATTTTTCGAGCAACGATTTTTTCCCCTTCAACCGCGAAGAGCTAGCTGCCCACGATCCGGCAGTCACGGAACTGTTGCCGAAACTGTGGAGCGCCGCCCCCTTGCCCGAATGATTCGGAATTCGACAGGTTGCCCATCATAGACCGCCCTGGCAAGCTGGCATCTCGGCAGATCGTGAGGGGATGTCCGTTCACCGGAGGTTTCATTTTAGCAATGGATTTGCTTGTTGTGGCGTCTTCTGCCTACGTCTCGCGGCGACCGCGTGCTACCATCCTAGGAAGAACTTGATGTACCCTGAGGGAGAACACCAATGCGACGGCAAGGGTTGAACTGCGTTTGGATGTCAGTACTGCTGCTGTGGCCGATTCCGCAAGCGATAGCTCAGGAAATTGGTCGCCGGAATACCGCGGCGCGCCAGGACGTGACCAACGTGGTCGCGGTGGCAGGCGAACCGTTCGGTGTCGCGCGGATCGAACTGCCGCTGTCGTTCTCTGAATTCCTGCTCCCCGATGGGGAGGTTCAGGTCGAAGATGCCGAAGGCCGCGTCCTGTACAGCGCCTCGCGCCCGATTCTCCAACCAGGCGAAGCCCCACCGAAGTCGGGCGACGTGAACGACCCGCGATCGCGTCGCATCGGTGGCGGAAGGTTGCTGGCTCGGTTGGAATCGGCCATTCGGAACCTATCGGCCGCCCCCAACCAACGCGCTGCCGGCCGAGAAATTTTATTTTTGTTTCAAGGCGATGATCCGCTGACCGTTCAACTGACCGGGGCGACTTCGACCAGCGTCACGCTTCGCCCCAAACGTGATCCACAGCAGTGGCGTTCATCGCTGGAGTCGTGGTGGTCAGCTTACACCAACGCAACAAATGAGCGTCTCGAGAAATCGAAGTATCCTCCGATCGTTGAAACCTATTTGCTGACGACGCTCAGTCGTCGTTTGGAACTCCCTCTCCCCGACACGCTGTCCTTTCCTGACGCGACGACCGAGACCGTCGATGAAGACGAAAATCAATTGGCTGCGACACTCGAATTGATCGCAGGCACCGAAAAATTGAAGACAGCGATCCTTCAGTCAGCGGCGGTCACAGCGGATCTCGAACAGTCGGCGGCCAACTTGGAATTGCCCGCTTCGCCGGACTGGAACGACGTCCCGCCAGCGGTCGTGGAAGAGGACATCGAAATCGAGACAACGGCTCGGCACGTTCCACCGGAATGCTTCTACCTGCGCTTCGGTTCGTTCGCAAACTACCTCTGGTTTCGCGATCTCTCTCAGATGTATGGCGGCGACATCTCGCAAATGTTTCGGCTCCGTGGAATCCGCAATGGAGGCACAAAGAGGATAGAAGACCAACTGGCGGTCAAGCTGACCGAACTATCACGGATGCTTGGGGCGACGGTGATCGAAGACCAAGCGATCATCGGGACCGATTTGTTTCTCGCCGAAGGAGCTTCGTTGGGCGTGCTGATCCAAGCTCGCAACCGCTTTCTGCTGGAAACATCGCTCCGCACCGATCGCGCGGCTACCCAAAACGCCGTCTCCGGTGCAACGCTCGAAGACGAAACGATTGCCGGCCGTACGGTCAGTTTCTTATCGACGCCCGACAACCGTCTGCGATCGTTCCTGGCGTTGGAAGGAAATACGATTTTTGTCACCAACAGCCGAACGCTGGTGGAACGCTTCTATGCCGTCGCCGACGGTGGCCAGTCTTTGGCCCAGACCGCTGAATTCCAGCTCGCGCGCCAATTAATGCCGCTCGACCGTGAAGACACGCTATTCGCCTATTTTTCTCCGGCCATGCTACGGAACCTTGTCGAACCGGCTTACCAAATCGAACGGCGACGAAGGCTGTTTTCCCAAGCCGAAATGGCGCTGCTGCGGGTGGCTCGCTTGGCCGCTGCCGCCGAAGGGCATGACTACCAGTCGATCGAAACCTTGGTCGATAATGGTTACCTACCGCGGGGATTTGGGCAGCGTGCCGATGGCAGCACCTTGGTTGTCGATGGCCAAACGGTCCGCGATTCGATGCGTGGTGGCGAGGGTACTTTTCTACCGATCGCCGATGCCGCTCCCACCACGGTGACGCAAATCGAAAGCGATTGGTACAAACGTAGCGCCGATTACTTCAGTGAAAACTGGCGACAGATCGATCCAATTATGGTTGGCATTCAGCGTTCCAAAGTGGAAGCCGCCGATTCGGCAGGCGATTGGGAGCGTCTCCAGATTCACGCCGAAATCGCACCCTTTAAGCCAGGCAAGTACGGCTGGGTCGCCAAACAATTGGGCCCTCCGACGACGACGGCAATTCAGTTCGCCGAAGATGACATCGTGGCGGGACACGCCCATGTGGTTTCCAACCGCCTGGGAGGCATGATACCGCCACACTATCTGTTTGCGGCGATCAAAGATGCCGAACTGCCAGAACCCGAGCAGTGGAAGGGGATTGTTCGATCCTATTTAGCACTGCGGTCGGTTCCCGGTTATTTAGGCGCGTGGCCGCAACCGGGATTACTTGATCGCCTGCCGTGGGGTTTGGGACAGGGAACACCGGTGTCGCCGGGTATCCATCGCCTGCTGGGAGGCCTGTACCGCTACCAAGATGGCGGCTTCAGCGTGCTCTCCTTCCAACAGGATATCCTCACGCAAACCCTGCCGGAATTGGCCGCGGTGCAAACCGACAATGACGCTCAAGTCCGTTTGCATGTCGGAAATTTAGTCGACAGTAAATTGGAAAACTGGGTCAACGATCAACTCTACCAACAGGCGGCCAAGATGTCGCAAGCCGGTGCGGCGTTTCTAAAGCGTGTGACGTACGAGCTGAAATTACCTCCCGACGCGGCTCAACAAGCCGCCAGCGAGTTGCTTGGCGGAGAACTGGTCTGCCCGCTCGGTGGCGAATACCAGTGGGCTGAAACCGATCGCGGGCAGCAATGGGTCAGCACCGCTTGGAACCAGGATACGGCAGCCCCGCCAGAACATGCACCGGAGACCTATACCAGTCCGGTGCTAACTTGGTTTCGTGGACTCAGCGCCCAATTGGCACAGTACGACGACCGCTTGGTGGTCGATGCGACCGTCGATACGCAACATGTCGAGCCGTCGACCGATACCGCAGCCAAGTCTTCCCAAGAGTCGGCCAAACCAAAACCAAAACCAAAACGTGCCGACTTTTGAGTCGCTGAGGTTGATCTGCGGAAAAGTGGTTTTTTGATAACATCCCGGCGGGAGTGATCATCGTCACGCCTGCGCGGTCTAGGGAACCGTTTCGAGTTATTCCAGATGCGCCGGCGCAGCATGCTGCAATAGGCTTGGCGACGTCGGTCGGGCGATGAAAGAAAGGTTGTGCTACCGCAGGCTGCTCCTGCTTTCCTCGGTCTCGTCCTCTCGTTGTAAGTTGTGAAAGTGTGATGATGACTCCCAGCAATCGAGCCGCGGTCCTGTGGATGGTGACGGCATTGGCTACCTCTTTTTTAGCCCGACCCGAGGGCCATCAGGTGCTCGCCCAGCCACCGGTGTTTGGTCAACCCGCGGCACAACCACTAACCGAAGTCGACTCGCCGGCAGCTCAAGAACAAGCGGCCGAGCGGGCCAAGCTGTATGAAGAACTGGCCAGCGAAGTCGCCGCCTTGGAGCGGATGGAGAATTTGGTTAAACGCGTGGCGCGTTTGGTGCGACCCAACGTGGTACACATCGAAGCGCAGAAGACCGAGGAACAACGTGGTCGACAAGAATCTTTTGAAGAAGCCGGCTCGGGGGTCATCGTCCAACTCGATAAACGGCTGTGGGTACTGACGAATCGGCATGTGATCAAAGGTGCCGGACCGAGCAAAATCACGCTGCGGCTGAGCGACGGGCGTCAGATTCGTGCCTTGCAGGTGATTTCGGACATTAACACCGATATCGCGCTGATCGAAGTTCGCGACAACAAATTGTCGCCCGCTCGCTTGGGAGACAGCAGGGCTGTCGAAATTGGTGACTTCGTGCTGGCGATCGGCAGCCCCTTCGGGCTTAGCCATTCGGTCACCTTTGGCATCCTCAGCGCCAAGGGGCGACGGGACTTGACGCTTGGCGATGAAAAGATTGAACTGCAAGATTTTTTTCAAACCGATGCGGCAATCAATCCCGGCAATAGTGGTGGTCCGCTGCTGAACTTACGTGGAGAGGTGATCGCCTTGAACACCGCGATTGCCAGCAGCAGCGGTGGCAGTGAAGGGATTGGATTTGCCATTCCGATCAATATGGCCATTGAAGTTGCCGATCAACTGGTGCGATTTGGCCGCTTCCAGCGGGCCTACCTCGGCGTGACCCTGGATCCGAACTACACGGCCGCCGACGCGCTGCGCGACGGCGTGGGATCTGCCGGTGGAGCGTTGGTAAAAGACATCCGGCCGGGCTCGCCAGCCGCCGCCGCTCAAATTCTTCGCGGCGATGTGATCGTGCAATTCGGCGACTTGCCGGTCGACAACGATGATCACCTTGTCGCACGCGTCGGCCTGACACCCGTCGGCTCCGCAGTGCCCGTCATTATTTATCGCGACGGTCGGCGATACAAAACTCAAGTCACCTTAACGGCGATCCCAAAGTAGAACGCAACTTCGCCGCAGGTGGCTCGAGACCTTTCGCCGCAGGTGGCTCGAGACGGAGCCCAAGCCGCAACTGCATCGTCTCGGCAATTACCTCTTCGGCAGACGCATATCAAAGCGGCTGCCGGTTCCGAGGTTGCTGGTGACCTTTAAGCTGCCTCCATGGGCATCGACGATGCTCTTGCAAATCGCCAGCCCCAATCCACTCCCGCCGGTCGAACGTGACCGGGCCTCGTCGACGCGATAAAAACGATCGAACAGCCGTGGCAGCGAACTTTCGGGAATGCCAACACCGGTGTCTTCAACGGTAAGCACCGCTTCGTTGTCGGTTTGTGAGCTCACGATCGTGACGCTGCCGCCAGGTCGGTTGTAGAGAATCGCGTTGTGAACCAGATTCGAAAGCACTTGGGAGATCTGAGGGGAATCCGCTTTACAAATCGCCTCGGTTCCGCTGCATTTCAAAGTCAACCGATGCTGAGCCGCCAGCGGTCGCAGCAGCGCAACCGTCTGCTCGGCAAGCCCCCGCAGATCGACCTGTTCACTCGCCAAATCCAAACCACCGCCATCGGCTCGAGCAAGTGTCAACAAGCCTTCCACCAAGCCTTGCATCCGCTGACCCGCCGTTTGGCAAGTTGCTAAGGTTTGCTGGTATTCGTCGGTCGATCGTTCGCGTCGAAGTGCCAACTCACAATGCGACAGCAGCACCGCGATCGGAGTTCGCAACTCATGCGACGCGTCGGCGGTGAATTGCAACTGCTTCTGAAACGAACCCTCTAGCCGACCGAGCATCGAGTTCAAAGTGTTTGCCAAAGAGCGTAGTTCGGCATCCATGCTTTCGGCTGCAATCCGCGCCGAAAGATTGTCCGACGAAATACTCGCCGCGGTATGGCTAATATCGGCGATCGGCCGGATGGCTCGTCCCGACAACCACCATCCCCCCAGCACCCCAAACGCCAGCACAGCGAGCCCCATTCCGATCAACATTATCAACGATTGATGTAAACGATCAAAGACGTGCTGGATGTCGCGTCCGACAATGATCCCGGTCCCTCTCGGGCCCGGGATCACCACTTCACGGCGTCCCTCGACATTGCGGAATTCCACGCCACGTTGCAGCGGTGACCACTCCGTCGCCTGCCCGGGAGGCTCGGCGCGCAACCGCTGGCCATCGCTGGTAAAGATCACGAAGTAGCTGGACTCTCGTCGCGGTGGCTCTCGCGGATCCCGCCGCCGTGGGTCGCCAAATCGATCCTGAGGTCCTTCTGGAGGTCCCGAACGCGGGCCGTCGGGTGGCGGTGGACGGGGAGGACCAAAGCGAGCTATCGGCGGCTGCGGCAACTGCAACGGCCAATCGGCAACCGCGGCTTCGAAACCTGCCTCAGGCATCCCACGCATTGAGCGTTCTAGGTCTCGGGCGCTGCGAAGCAAATCGTTGTCGATGTCGCTGAACGTGGAACGTTGGAGCACTCGATAAAAGACGGCACCGAACACGACCAGCACGATGCCAAGGATCAATGCATGCCACAATTGCAGACGCCAACGAAGCGATTTAAGCATGAATCAAATAGCCTTGCCCGCGCCGCGTCTCGATAAAACCAGCCCCCAACTTCTTGCGTATGTGCGAGATGTGGACGTCCACCACGTTCGACAGTGAATCATCCTCTTCGCCAAAAATGTGATCATAAATCATGGTGCGGGTAACCAGTTTACCGCGTTGCAAAGCCAACAGCTCCACCAACGCGTATTCTCGGGCTGTCAGTGCGATCGGTTCCTCGCCTAACAGCACGGTACGGCAGGAAAGGTCCACCGTCACGTTGCCAATCTGCAAGACCGAATGTGCCTGTCCCGCGGAGCGACGGATCAATGCTCGCAGCCGAGCGATTAATTCATCGATCGAAAACGGTTTTACTAAGTAGTCGTCCGCTCCATCGTTCAGGCCGCGAACGCGATCGTTAACGGCATCGCGGGCGGTCAGAATCAGCACCGGCGTCGGCTTCGTTTGACGCAGCTCCTGCAACACATCCCAGCCACTCTTGCCAGGTAGCATCAAGTCCAACACCACGACGTCGTACTCCCAGCTAAGTGCTTTGTACAATCCGTCTTCGCCGTCGCCCGCCTGATCGACCGCAAACCCTTCTTCAACCAAAGCTTGCACGATTGCGCTGCGCAAATCGGGTTCATCTTCCACGACGAGTAAACGCAAGAGAAAGCTCGACAAGAGAGGAAACGGGACGGGCACAAACCGAGATCGCTACCTTGGTTTTGCCAAGTAGCGATGTATCAGGAACGGCCGAGCTTACTCGTCCGAAGCGGGCCGCGTCGGACGTGCGGGTCGCGAGGACTCGTCACCGCCGGGGCCGCGACGGCGACCTTCCGGAGGTCCGCCCGGTCCGCCACCGGGGCGATGTTGCGGCATCGACCGAGCAAATTCCAACAGTTCCTGCTTATCAAGCTTACCATCTTGATCGGCATCAAATTCCAACGCGTGCTCGACAAATCGTTCCGGATCAGGGCCAGGACCGCCGGGACCGGGACGTCCCCCAGGACCACCGGGACCAAATTCAGGGCCACCAGGGGCAGGTCGCCCATCAGGGCCACCAGGGCCGGATCGTCCACCGAATCCTGAACGGGGGCCAGAGCCACCGGGGCCAAACCCAGCGCCGCCCGGTCCTGGCCCGGGACGTCCCTCTGGACCTCCGGGACCACGCCGCCCATCAGGGCCACCACGTTCCGGAGGTTTGGGACGGACTTCCTCGTCGCTCAACTTGCCGTCGCCGTTCTGATCCAGTTTAGCGAGCACGCTCGACGCAGCTTTGATTTCTTCGGCTGAGATCACGTGATCGCCGTCGGTATCGAACAGACGCATTAATGGATCGGGGGGGCGACGATCATGGTCACGCCCTTCGCGTTCCATCGGTGGCCCCCCGGGACGACGTCCACCGTCAGGGCCTCCGCGACCACCGGGCGGCTGAGCAAATGCCGCAGTGCTGCATAACAGACCGAGCCCAACGACGACTGAATTCCATGGCAACTTCATTTCATTTCCTAAGGTGTAACGGATCACTTTCGGGACATGCACTTCGCATGGCCGAAACTTAGTCGATGCAACCTGAAGAGAACGTGAAGCTGCTACGCAAAACGGGAATTATTTTCACCGATCGGTCGGGCACGCGCCGCTCGCTTCAACCCGTTTGCTCCCGTCCTTAGCATCACCAGCGAATCGGCGGGTCTAGTCAGGCACCGCCGTTGCCACCGGAGTGCCCGACCACACCGGTCCCGAGATGCATTGCGGCACCAAACTACCGATCACCATGCCGATCAAGCTAGCCGCTAAGCCCCACAGTTGTGCTGGAATCAGCGGATCGGTTACTCCGAACAACACCACCAACCAAACGGTGATACCGGAGACAATCGAAACCGCCGCGCCTTGCGTGGTCGCTCTCCGCCAATAGATCCCCATCGCCAACGGCACCAACGCCCCAACCAACGGTACGCTGCAGGCACCTTGCACCATCTCATACATCGTGCTGCTGCTGTTAATCGCTTGCAGCGCCGCAAAGACCGCGAATAACACCAGCACGATGCGCAGCACTGGCAACATGTTGCGTTCGTTCAGCCGCCCCGTCAGTGGCCGTAAAACGTTTTCCACCATCAGACTGGAAGGTGCCAACAACGTGCCACTGGCGGTCGACAAGATGGCCGAAATCAAAGCTCCCAAGAACATCACTTGAATCCAATAGGGTGTCTTGGCCATGATCAGCTCCGGCAAGATCCGCTGCACTTCTCGCTCATCGGCGTGCGCAAAAAGCTCTTGATAAGCGCGGTCGATCACGATCGCCTGATTCAACGTCAACCCGCTCAGCCCGGCACCTCGCCCCAACACCAACAACACCAATCCCAGGGCGGTCAATTGGGCTCCAGCCCAGCCTAGATAAGACAAAGTGATCACGATCGATGTCGCCACTTCGACAGGCTTGCCATAGCGTTGCCGATAAAAGTCTCCGATCGTCAATAAATTCAGACGATAGAAGACGCGTGCGAAAAACAAGGCCACCAAGACTAGACAGAGCGAAAACCCAAACGGATCCCCAGGAATCGAGCTCAGCCCATCCCTGGCAAAGGTTGCCGAGACCGATATCACCGTTTCGGCCCCAAACCAAGTCGCAAAGACACAGATGAAATTCATCGCCAACGGCAAAGAACGCCCGGCGACCATAAAGTCGGCCGCACCATGCACACGACGCGAAGCATACACGCCGATTAGAATCGTGATTACGAGATAGCCCAAGACAGCAAGCGTCACCATGACAAGCGTATCCTAGCGATGACCACCGAGCCAAATTTTCGCTAAGACGATCCGTTGGCGGTATTTCCTGGGGAAGGAGTCATCTGCCAAAATGGGTGCAGTTCGATCTGGGTAATTCGCATGAAATCGCAAAGATCATACTACGCCCCTCCCACGATGACTTCGCCGGCACCGGCAGCCGATTCCAGTTGCCAGGTTTTCCGGGAATGGGCTCTTGGATCAGCTACCGAATACTTCGGCCGCAAATGTTTGATCGCGCGACGGTTGCTGGAACGCGGTGTCCGCTTCGTCCAAATTTGGTCCGGCAATGATAACGGTTTCACTCGCCGCAATTGGGATTCGCACAAAGACATCCGGCGTGACCACCAGCCGCGGCGCCCGTTGCATGGCAGCCGGCGCGGCGGCCTTACTGAAGGAACTCAAACAATCGGAATGGCTCGATGACACGATCGTGCTGTGGACGACCGAGTTCGGACGCATGCCCAGTACTCGAGGCAGCATCGGTCGGGACCATAACCCGTATGTGTTCACCAACGGGTTGGCCGGTGGCGGCATTCGCGGCGGCACGATGCATCGACAGCCCGACGAACGGGGTTACAAACTGCTCGATCGACAAGA
>Ga0209947_1000253_pt1 | contig 32848 bp, 33 predicted proteins | sample SalPonR2_B_D2_MG_FD_185706 | JGI IMG/M metagenome (GOLD analysis project Ga0209947, IMG submission 185706) | Salt pond soil microbial communities from South San Francisco under conditions of wetland restoration - Salt Pond MetaG R2_B_D2_MG... ...
GCCCGGCGCAAGCTGGTCGAGATCACCCGTACCGGCCCGGCCCCGATTGCCGAAGAGAGCGTGAAGCGTATCGGCGAGCTCTATCGCATTGAGGCTGAGATCCGGGGCCATGATCCCGCGGCCCGCCGCGCGGCGCGACAAGAACGCTCCGCTCCGATCATCGCCGATCTCGAAGCCTGGCTCACCCATCACCGTGCCCGTGTCGCGACAAAATCCCCCCTGGGCCAGGCCCTGAAGTACATCGCCAAATACTGGGACGGCCTGTGCCTGTTCCTGGCCGATGGCCGGATCGAGCTCGATAGCAACACCGTCGAGCGGACCATCCGCCCCATCGCGCTGAACCGAAAGAACGCCCTCTTCGCCGGACACGATGCCGGGGCGGCAAACTGGGCCGTCATCGCCTCGCTGATCGAGACCTGCAAGCTCAACGCCGTCGATCCCCACGCCTGGCTGGCCACCACCCTCAGTGCGATCGCGACCGGCCACATGCAAAGCCAGGTCGAAGAATTGCTGCCCTGGAACTACCCCGGCAAGGTGTGATCGGAACACCGGTTACGAAAAACCCTGTCCCGCCTGCTGGTGCAAAATCCGCCGCTTTCGCTTTCATGGCTCCAAAGGAAGACGCCTCCACAACGACGTCTGTCAGCGTTTCGCCGATCTCAATATCCGCAATCTCGGCAAGCAGCCCGACTGCCCGACGACGATCCGCCATCATGTCTGCGTAGTGCAGCATTGCCGGCCTTGGCCTTCTGTCGGTCTGTAGCGTCTCGACATAGTGCCCGGCCACAGACTCGAGTGTCCTGCTGCTGTAGTCCTCAAGGTCGAGCGCGCCGCACAGGAAGTTTTGGATGGAATCCGGCAAGGGCTGACGCATTGGGTCGTCCTGACGCCCGACCGTCATGTTGGCGTAGTGTTTCCGAAGCGAGAAAAAGACATCCAACGGGTGGCGATAAACCGTAATCACAGTGACACCGTCCCAAACTGGAAAGCCATCGAGCGGCGTGTGGGTTTTTACGACGCGACGCCCGGTTTGTGCCGCAAGCGCCGCGAAAACATCATCGGCCGGAATTCCGAGATCGGCATCGATCCAAGGGGAAAGCGCAGGCAACTTCATCGGCAGATCAGCGCCGCGATGAAGCAGCATGGCAAGCATCGTCTGCGTCCAAGTCGTACCGCTTTTCGAAGGCGTACAGACAATGATGTCACCCCGCCTTGGTTCATAGGCTTCCCATCGTTCAGGTCGCGGGATCAGGCCGCTGTAGCGACGTAGTGCTGGTCTGATCATCGGGGCCGTGTCGGTCATCGCAGCACATCCTCGTCGCCGCACTGGCACGTTCTAGCATGCTAAACTTTCTCACTTCATGTCCACTTACTCGGACCTTCCATGCCAAAGTCATTTTTCACCGATGGTAGCTGCAAGCACCCCTCACCCGCCGACCATGGGCGTCTGACTGGGAACCGTCATGGCTAAGACTCCCGCGCATCAGCGTAGGCACCGGTGGAGGCAGGCGAGCCAGTTGTCGCGCGCCAGTTTGCCGAGGAGCGGCGCATCGTAGCCATGCGCGCCCATCGCCTCGAAGAACAACGGCACGCCGGTCACGTCGCCGACCAGGTCGGGCAGCACGCAGCCATCGAAATCCGAGCCGAGCCCGACGTGATCCTCGCCCGCCTCGGCGATCAGGTGGTCGAGATGGCGCAGCATCACGTCCCAGCCGGTGCCGGGATCGGCGGTGCCGTTTGGTTTCAGATAGAATGTGGCGAAGTTGAACCCCACCATGCCGCCGCGCTCGCGGATCATGTGAAGCTGCCGGTCGGTGAGGTTGCGCGGGCTTTCGCAGAGAGCGTGCGCGTTGGAATGCGTGGCGACGAGCGGTGCGCCGGAGACGCGGGCCACGTCGTCGAACCCCTTTTCGTTCAGATGCGACAGGTCGATCAGGATGCCGAGTTCGTCGCACAGGCGGACCAGGTCGCGGCCCTTCCCGGTGAGGCCGGGCCCTGTATCGGGCGAGCCGGGAAAGGCCATCGGTACGCCGTGGCCGAAGATCGTGGGCCTGCTCCAGACCGGGCCGAGCGACCGCAGGCCCATGTCGTGGAAAAGGTGGAGCGCGTCGAGATCCGGGCCGATGGCCTCGGCGCCCTCCATGTGCATGACGCCCGCGATCACGCCCGCCTTCATCGCGGCACGGATCTCGGGCACGGAGCGGCAGACGCGGAAGTCGCTTGGGGCGGCCCGCTCCATCCAGTGCAGAAGCCCCGCCATGGCCAGCGCGTCGGGTTGGGCCTGCACGTGCGTCATCTCGGGCGGCATCGGCAGCGCATAGGGCGGGTCGGCCATCAGTACCTTGAAGTCCGGCGGCGGGCCACTGGACGCCGGCGGCACGAAGATCGCGAAAAGCCCGCCCGCGAAGCCCGAAGCCTTCATCCGCGCCAGATCGAGATGGCCCCGGCCGCCGGCGCCGAGCCAGGTCTCCTCGCGAGGGGCGGGTGTCTTCATCAGCCGCAGGAGGAAGTCGTTGTGGCCGTCGAAGAAAGGGACAAGGGCGGTCATGAGGGCAGCACCTCCCGTGCCAGATCTGCAAGATGGGCGTCCACCGCCCGCAACAGGTGCGTGCAATGCGCGTCGGCGATGCCAAGATGCGTGAGATGCTCGACGATGCTGGCGAGGTAGTCCCGGCTGGTGCCGAGGTCGCCCGCCCCGTGGGCGACGTAGCGGACCTGCTCCTCGTGGGTCAGGTCCGGGCGGACATCGGGCACGTCGTGATCCGCGAGAAAGGACAGCACGCGGACCTCCTCGTCGCCGATCCGGGCCGGGATGAACCGGGCCAGGTAGCCGGGTGCCAGCATTTCGCGCTGAAAGAGAATATCGGTCTCTGTCTCCACATCCGCGGCGGCGATCCGGAAGGCCAGCCCATCGCAGCCGTCGCCCGCGTCGAGCGTGGCCATCAGGCCCGGCGCCTCCATGGTTCCGCGGCCGCCCCGGTATTCCACGAGGATCAGGCGGCGGGCATGGTCCGCGACACGCGCGCGCCGCACCTCGGCGAAGCGCAGGGCGGGATTCCACATCAGCGATCCGTAGCCGAAGACCCAGAGGTCGCCCGAGTGGTCGGCCAGCGCCTCCGCGCGGATCGCTTCGCGCCTTGCTTCGGGATACACCCAGTCCCGCAGATGCGGCTCCTGCACGACGAGGTCCTCCGCCCGGAAGGTCCGGAAGGGCGAGGTTTCGGGATCTGCGATCCGGTCGCGCAGTTCGGGATGGTGGACGAACGGGTCGGGCATGTCAGGCAAGGCGGTTCTCCTTCGCGACGTTTCGGGCTGGGATCATTTCCATGCAGATGTCGACGCCCTCCACGATGCCCGGGAAATCCGCCGAACCGGAAACCTCGCGAAAGCCCGCGCGGCGGTAGAGCGCCTGGGCCGCGTGCAACTTGTGGTGCGTTGACAGACGGTAGCGGGCGTATCCCGCAGCCTCCGCCTCGGACAACAGCACCTCCAGCATCCGCCCGCCGACACCCTTCCCCCACGCTTCGGGACGCACGAACATGCGCTTGATCTCCATCGTCTCGGCGTCCTGTCCGTAGAAGGCAACGCAGCCAACCGGCGCCCCGTCGAGCCGCGTCAGAAGCAGGCAGCCCGTAGGTGGGCCGAAGCGTCCCGGCAGGCCCGCAAGCTCGGCTTCGAGGTTGGCGAAGACGGACGGGTTCGGGTCCTTCCCGCCCTCGGCCACATGCGCGATAGCCCAGCCGAAGAAATCGCGGATCAGGTCCCGGACGGCGTCGATGTCCTCGCGGTTTTCGGCCCGGGTGATGGTGAGGGTCATGGCGGCACTCCGGTGCGATGTCGTTTGACGTTTGCGGTTAGGCGTTGCGGGCGATCATCGTGAAGAAGGGGAGGAAGCCGTAAAGCGTTCCCGCCTCCGCGCGACGCAGATACTCGGCCTCGAGCGCCTCGGCGAGGGGCGCGCCTATGACACCATCGGCGACCAGCCGCGCCGTCGACATCTTCACCCAGACGAGGTTGCCCATGCCACCGGTCACGAGGCGCGTGGCGACGTCGAAGCTTTCAACGGTAAAGCCGGCGCCCACGACGAGCGACCTGAGCTTGCCCGCAAGCCACGCCTCGGTGACCGAGCTTGCCACGAAAGCTTCGGCGCAGGCGCCCAGCGGGTCACCGGGCACGAGGCCGAGCGACGCCTTCGAGAAATCGGCATCACAGATGACGACCGTGCCCCCGGGGCGCAAAATGCGCCTGGCCTCGGCGACAAGCGCGCCGGGGTCTGTCACGTGCGACAGCACGGTGTGCAGGATCGCGACGTCGGCGCTGCCATCCGTAAGGTCGAGCGCCGCGCCATCGCACACCCGGAAGCTGAGGTTCGCCCTGTCACCAAGCAATTCCTGTGCCTTCAGGGTCAACGCGACCGAGGGTTCCAGACCGACGATGCGTGCCTCGGCGAAGCGGTCCGCGATGCGCCGCGTCACCCCGCCCGTGCCACAGCCGATATCAACGACAAGGCTGTCCGGAGCCACATCGATGGCGTCGAGATAGGCGTCGATGATCGGCAGCATGCTCGGGTCCGCCGCGCGGGTCTCGAGGCCGGCGACGATGATCTCGACAAGGTCGGACGAGACGGCATCGACGTCGGCAAATGGATCGCTCATGATTGCTGCTCCGGAGAAAAGGAGTCACGCGCACGGGGAACGGCGCCAACCGCCTTGCAGACGGCACGACGCGGGACATGGCCCGGACTGATCGCGACAGGGCTCACTGCGACACGTCCCGTGAGTGCTCCGGTAGTGCGCTTCGCCACCGGTCCAGCGTCGGTCGGTTCGACCCCGCCATGCCCTTCGCGATCTGCGCGTCCCAGAAGCGCTGGAATTCCGTGCCGTAGATGTGCCGCTGGATCGACCACATGGCCTGCACCCCCGGCCGTGCCGCGATCTGCTCGGCGATGGAGGCCGCATAGCCGCGATAGGCGTCGTCATCGATCAGGCCGTGCGTGAACTGGTAGTGCTGGTTCTCGCAGCCCATGAAGATCGTCCGGCAGATGAAGTAGAAGCGGCCGAACTCCTCGCCCGTAAGGTCGGTGCGCCCCTCGGCGCCGCGCGCGTAGGTGCGACCGGTCTCGGGGTCGGCCATGAGCGCGAAGAAGTCCTTCCAGAACATCATGTTCGCCTGAAGTGCTGCCGCGCGCGACGTGGTTGCGCTCTGCCGCAATTCGACGCCGATGAAGATGAGGGATGCCACGAGCGCGACCGCGCCCACCAGTTCGGCGATCTCCATGATGCCGACGGCGGAAAGGTCCATCACCGCGCCTCCAGGTCCGCAAGCTGCACGATGGCCAGTCGCACGTCCTCGTCGCCGATCACCGTCGTGATGTGTCCCGATCCCGAGACGTCCTCCATCCGCCAGATCGCGCCGGCGCCGAACTCGCGCACCTCACCGTCGCCCGCCTCGACCCGAAGGCGGCCGGACAGGCAGAAGGCGACCTGACTGCGTGGGGAGGGATGCTGAGCGCCGCCCCATCCCGCAGGCAGGACAAGATAGAGAAGACCCGTGGCCCGCTCCACCTCCGAGACCGGCATGGGGGGCGCGGGGGGCGCGAAGCCGCCGAGACTGAGCGGCACGAGCAGGTCTGAGAAGCGCGAGATGCCGTCCGCACCCTCCGTCAGGTGCAGGACGGGCATGGCATCGGCCAAGCGTTCGGCGACTCCGGTCATGTGCGATTCTCGGCGCAACGGCTGCCGTCCGCCCGTTGGCACGGCGTTCTCATCCCGCCACCTGACGGGCGTAATCCGCGGCGTCGAACCACCCTCGGGAGGCCGCGACCTTACCGTCGGCGTCGGTATCCCATTCCTCCCATCCCGTGATCCGCAGCGGGTTGCCTGTTTCCGTATGGTGGCCGGTGAAGGTCCACAGGTAGACGACGTGATCGCCCGCGACGCGAAACCCGTCGCAGGTAAGGTTCAGGTCAGGGACATCGGCGAAAAATCCTTCGGCCATGGCCTGCACGCCCGCGCGCCCCTCCCATGGCGTGCCCCGGTTGATGACGATGCCGCCCGTCTCGGCGTAGAACGACGCCACCACTTCGGCCGAGCCGCTGTTCCACGCGGCTGTGTAGTTGGCGGCAATCGCCGCGATGCCCTCGGTCATGTCATGACTCCTTCCCGCAATTCAGCAAACGGATCGCCGTCCCAGTCACCATGGCTGCGCAGCGCGCGCAGGCGGGTGAAGGACGAGTAGTCGAACATCAGCCCGGCGCGGTTCTGCTCCATTCGGGCGCGGTGACGGCCGTCGTGATAGGCGGCCTCGCGCATTGCCTCGTCCGAGCGCCAGAGCGAGCAGGTGAAGCCGCCGCGCCCGTCGGCGCCGTTGAACACGTCGTTGCGCAGGTTCGAGGGCAGCGCGCCATACCACGCCATCACCTCGGACACGCCTTCCACGAAGAGCCGGATGCGGGGCAGCATCCAGTCCTCGCGCGACAGGAACCCTGCTGTGGTGACGACGACCAGCGGACCGCCGGGATCGGCCGGGGCGGGACGTACGGCGGTGCCGTCCTCGACATGGCCGCGCCAGTTCACCTTGCCCCGGTGCGACACCGGGATGGCGAGGCAGTGCCACGCCGCGACGGCTTCCGTCATCCAGGGCATCGCGGCACCCGGATCACAAAGCATCGACTCGGCTTCGGCCCGACTGTCCCAGATCCCCAGGCCGCCCCAGATCTCCGAGGTCAGGGTCGTCAGCCCGTTCTCGCCGGGCACGTGCTGCGGGCAGAACCGCCAGACCGCGGCGCCGGGCGCGGTGGGAAAGCTGCGGTCCCGAGCGGCGATCGGCGCGCCAAAGCGCACCCGGTGCAGAGTGATCCAGTCGTGGTCCCGCCCGTTCATGTCTTCACCTTCAGCAACACTACTGGTCATCGGCCCCTCGGGGTGATCCGGCGATAAACGGCACGCGCCGGCTTCCGACACGCCCAGGGTCCGTCGGAGCAGCGCCGCGCGACCCCGCCGAGTGCGTCGGCCTTGTCGGAAGACGCCGCCTGGAACGAGCTACCCGTGCGGCGGCTGGTATGCGCCGGTGACCTCGCCGGCCTTCTTCAGGGCCGCCATCGCCTCGGACGAGGTCATCAGCTTCGTCGTTGCCGAGGCCGAGACCGTGCCCGCCGAGCCGACGGCCGCTGCGCCCGCCATCATGAACATGTCGTCCGGGCCTTCGATCAGGCAGACCACGTCGTACTTGCCGAAGGCGAAGAACAGGTGGTGCAGTTTGCCGCCGAGCGCCTCGACGAGCTTGCGCGCCGCAGCTTCGCGGTCGGTCGGGTCGGCGACCATCGCCTTGATGGCATCGCCTGAATAGGCCAGCTGGTACAGGTAGAACGGCATGGTGATTACTCCCCCGTGACGGGCTTCGGCGTGATGCCGTCCCGCATCTGCGAGAGTGGTGCCACTGGGAGAACGGCGTCACCCAGCAAGGCTAAAACGATATAAATCGGAGGCCTTGCCGCTACCTGAGCATCTTGACCGCGTCAGCCGGGGCGAGGCCGGCCGCGATGCGGAAGAAGGTATGCGCACGCGCCAGGTAGTCGGGGTTCGAAGTGAGCCACCGCCCCGCAAGCCGCGCCTCGACGAGGGTTGGCGCGATCTCGGCGACGCGCGCGAAGGCCACCTCGGCCCGGTCCATGCGCCCTGCGCCGACCCAGGCGATCGTTCCGAGGATGAGGGGCGTGGCGCTTCCCGCGGCCTCGGCCAGCGCCGCCTCCGCCGCCTGCGCGGCCGCGTCGTAGTTGCGCACGGCGAATTGCGCGAAGCCAAGCGCCGCGAGGAGGGAGCCGCGCGAGGGATCACGCGGGGAGCGGCGCAGCGCGGCCTCGGCCAGCGGCACCCCGCGTTCGGCATCGCCATGAAAGCCCTCGTAAAGGCCAAGCCACGCCAGCGTCACCGCGCAGTTCGGGTTCATCTCGTGCGCCTGTCGAAGCTCGGGCAGGCCGGCCTCGGCATCCTGATTCATGAAGTGCAGAAGTGCCCTGAGCCGCCGCGCGTGGTGGTCAGTCGGATCTGCGGCGATGGCCTTGGCGGCCGCATCGATGCCTCCGGCGAGCGTGTCGGGCACGGAGGGTGTCGTGGCGTGATAGACGTTCCACCACGCGACCCATGCCAGAACGCGCCAGGCGAGGCCCGAGGTCGGATCGAGGTCCAGCGCCTGCCGGGCAAGCTCCGCCGCCTTGTCGCGCGGTGCGGGGTCGTAGGCCATGTCGCCAGCCGAGACCAGGGACCAGCCCCGCGCGGCGATGCCGTGCGCGGTCAGGTCCTCGGGTGCGGCGGTGCGGATGCGCTCAGCCTCGGCCCGGTCGATCTGCGGCGCGAGGCAGGTGACGATGGCTTGCGCCACCCGTGCCTGCGTGTCGAAATGCCCGACAAGGTCGCGGTCGAAGACCTCGGCCCAGACATGCCCCCCTGTGTGGGCGTCGATCAGCTGCGCGGTGACGCGCACACGCTCGGACGTGGCGCGGACACTGCCTTCGACGACATAGCGGACGCCCAGTTCCCGCGAGATGACCCTGAGATCGCGCGGCATGCCCCGGTAAAGGAAGGCCGAGTTGCGCGCCACGACGAAGAGGTCACGGAAGCGGGACAATTCGGTCGTGATATCCTCGACGAAGCCGTCGGCGAGCCAGGACAGCGTGGGGTCGCCGACGAGATCCGCGAAGGGCAGGACGACGACCGAAGGCCTGTCGGGAAGGGCCAGCGCCAGCGGACCCGCCGATGCGAGCTCCAGCGCGAAGCGCAGTCCGCGCCCAGGCACTGTGACGATCGCCTCCGCCCCCAGCAGCCGCCGCAGGTTCGCGAGCTGCACGTTCAGGTTGTTCTCGCCCACGACGGTATCCGGCCAGACCGCCGCCATGATCTCGTCTCGCCCGACAACGCGGTCCCGGCAGGTGATCAGAAGATCGAGAAGATCGAAGGCACGTGCGCCGATGGCGATGTCGTCGTCGCCCCGCGCCAAGCGCCTAGCCCGCCGCTGCAATGTGAATTCTTTGAAACGAACGCTGTCCATCGGCAGTTTCGCGGCCCCTCGGCAGTCAAGTTATCAGAGTAGGAAAGGATCGTCGCCTTTTTCTCGGTATGTCCGCAAAATCAAGTCGGAGTGGCGCGCCTGCCGCGTTGTTGCTCAGTGCACGCGTGCGGCGAACGACTGGTTCGTATTTTGGCGAGATTGACCGTGTGTTATGTCCGCTTCGGGCAAATCGTGCGCACTGCCGCGGCTGGTTCAGAAACTCGGTCGCCACTCACGGGCAAGTTTCGCTGCATCGGCATCAGGCCGCTTGGTCCCACATAGCTGACCGTCCCTCCCCAAAAGAAAAGGGGCGCCCCTCAAGGCACCCCTTCAACTTGCCGGCCGCAGGTTCACGTCCGCCGTGATTGCCACTCGCCGGGGATGTGGCGGGTGTTCTTCTCCGCGCGTTTGGCGAGGTCCGCCTTGAAGGACGCGAGCGCCCGGGCCTCACCTTTGCCTTGTCCGGCGCGCGTGGGGCTTTCGCCGTCATCACGCGCCTGCGGCATCAACCGCTTGAAAGCTTCGATAACCTGCATCTCAGGCGCGCGCGCTGTCCTGCGCCGCGCCGATGCGCCGGGCGCGCCGCGCGACGCGGATCTGGTCGGCCTTGAACGCGGCCAGGGCGCGGTCATGGCTATGCCCCTGCGCGATGCGGTTGAGTGGGATGTCCGGCACGGATGTGTCGTAGCCGGGAACAAGCCGCCTGATCTGTTGAACGAGCCTGTGCATGTGCTGCCTCTTGGTTTTGTTGTCATGCTTGGATAGGTGCAAGCAGCAGATTGGCCGTCGGAATGTGGCGAAATCTGGGCAGGCGTGGAGCAATCCCGCATCCAAAACGACAACTGTGTCCCGACTGCCACCGGGCACGGCAAGACCCTGTTAACAGGGGGAAACCCTCTGTGATGCGATTGGCAGGCGTCCGACGTCAGAAGCGCCCGAACCGCCGCGCCAGCTTCATGACCTGCCGCGTGGTGCGCTGGTTCCTGCCCACATGCGCCCGCTGTTTCGGGGTCAAGTCGGCGGGCCGGCCATCGGCGGTGCGCCCTCTCGACATGCGCGCCATGCCGGTGTCGATACCCTTGCCGACGGCACGCATGACGAAGCGACGGGCGATCATGTTCACGATGCGGTCCATGGGTCTGCTCTGCCTTCTCTTTGGTCCACACGCCCAGCATACGCGGAAATGTGACCAAAATCAGTCGTCGTCTCCGGCCTCCTCGGGATCCTCGAAGAGCTGTCCGGTATCGTCCTCCGGCAGGTCCGCCGCGTCCGCGTCGGCGGGCCGACTGTCCAGAAGCCCCGCCTCCCGCAATTCCTTCAGCCCCGGGAGGTCGCGCGCGTTCTCCAGCCCGAAATGGTCGAGGAAACCTTGGGTCACCACGAAGGTCACTGGCCGTCCCACCGTCATCCGCCGCCGCCCGAAGCGCACCCAGCCCAGTTCTATCAGCTGGTCCACCGTCCCCCGGCTGGCCGACACGCCGCGGATTTCCTCGATCTCCGCGCGCGTCACCGGCTGGTGATAGGCGATGATCGCCAGCGTCTCGATGGCCGCGCGGCTGAGCCGCCGGCTCTCCACCACCTCGCGGGCCATGAGAAACCCCAGGTCGGCCGCCGTCCGGATCGCCCAGCCATCGCCCACGCGCGCGACCTGCACGCCGCGCCCCTCGTAGCGGCGGCGCAGGAGCTGAAGTGCCTCGGCCGGGTCGCAGCCATGGGGCATCCGCGCCTCCATCTCGGCCACGCTCAGGGGTTCCGCGGAGGCAAACAGCATCGCCTCGACCATGCGCTCCTGCTCGGCCAGGGGCGGCGCTCTAAAGAGGCTTTCGCCCTGCTCCATACCGGGCGCGGAGGTGTCGTTGTCCGGCGTGTCGCTCACGCGTCGTCCTTCCGTTTCAGATGGATGGGGGCGAAGGTCTCGGACTGGCGCAGGCTCAGGCGTCCCGCCTTCACAAGCTCAAGCGCCGCCGCAAAATTGGCCGCCGTGGCGGTGCGCCTGCGCCTGGGATCCATGGTCCAGCCGTCGGGCAGGAAGGACATCAGGTCCGTCCATTCCGCCAGATCGCCAACCAGCGGCCGCAGCCGTTCCAACGCCTGTTCCAGCGTCAGGATCTCGTCGCGATCCATCGCGTAGGGGCGAAAATCGTCCCGCGTGCGCACGCGTGCATAGGCCTGCAACAGGTCGATCAGGCTGGCGGTATATTCGACCCGGCGCGCGGTGCCCGTGGCCTCTGGCATGCCGCGCACGAAACGGTCCTGCCCCAGCCGGTCGCGCGCCATCAGCTTGGCCGCGCAGTCGCGCATCGCGGCGAGCCGTTCCAGCTGAAACGCCAGATGCGCCGCCATGTCCTCGGCGCTCGGCCCCTCGTCCGAGGCCTCCGCAGGGACCAGCAGGCGCGATTTCAGATAGGCCAGCCAGGCCGCCATCACGAGGTAATCGGCCGCCAGTTCGAGGCGGAGCGCCCGCGCCTCCTCGATGAAGGCGAGGTATTGCTCGGTCAACGCAAGGATGGAGATCTGGCGCAGGTCCACCTTCTGTGTCCGCGCAAGGCTCAGCAGCAGGTCCAGAGGCCCCTCGAACCCGTCGACGTCCACGACGAGCGCTTCGGCCGCACGGCGCGAGGCGACGGCATCCCATTCCTGTGCGTCATTTGCCGGAACCGGCGTGTCAGCCATCCACATCACCCTTGCAGAAGGCGCTCAAACTCCGCTTCCGCCGCCGCGATGTCAAGCGGCTGGCCCCTGTCACGCAAGCCCAGCGCCGCCTCCCCCCGCGCCAGCGCGTCCGGGTCCAGCGTGCCGGCCTCGCCCAGCACGTCCTCCATCTCGCCGCGCCTGCCGTTGCAATGCAGGATCAGGTCGCAGCCCGCCGCGATGGCCCGCCCTGCGCGCTCCGCGATCGAGCCGGGCAACGCGCCCATGGACAGGTCGTCGGTCATCAGGAGACCGGTGAACCCGATCTCCTCACGGATCAGCCGGATCGCGGCCGGCGACAGCGTGGCGGGCGCCTCGGGGTCGATGGCCTCATAGACGATATGCGCCGTCATCCCCAGCGGCAGGTCCGCCAACGGCCGGAACGCCGCGAAGTCGACCGCATCGAGGTCCTCCGGCGGCGCGGCGACCCGTGGCAGGTCCTCGTGGCTGTCGACCACGCCCAGCCCATAGCCCGGAAGATGTTTCAGGACCGGAACGACGCCGCCGCAGGAAAGGCCATCCGCAACGGCGCGAGCGACCGCAGCCACGGTCTGAGGGTCCTCACCATACAGTCTGTTGCGCAGGACGGGATGGGTGACATCACGGGCCACATCGGCCAGCGGCGCGCAATTGACGTCAATGCCCGCGTCCCGCAATTCGGCGGCGATGATCCGGTAGCGCAGCTGCATGGCCCGCAGACCAGCCTCGCCGCCCACTCGCGCCATCTGCTCCAGCGGGGGCATCCACTCGCGCCAGTGCGGCGCGCGCATGCGTTGCACCCGCCCGCCCTCCTGATCGATCAGGATCGGCGCGTCACGCCCCACCGCCCCGCGCAGGTCCGAGGTCAGGCGGCGCAGCTGCTCGGGGGTTTCGATGTTGCGCGCAAAAAGGATGAAGCCCCAGGGCTGCGCGATGTCGAAGAACATCGCCTCCTCAGCTTCGAGGATGGGCCCCTCCAGCCCCAGGATCGTCGCCGAGATTGCCACCATTCAGCGCACGGTGACCGGGATGCAGGGCGAGCCCTCGGCCACCAGCACGGCACAGAAGCGACGCGAGCCAGCGAGGTCGTCGAAGCCCGCCGCGCGTAACCGGAAGAAGGTCTGACCGCCGGACTCCGCCTCCTCGATGACACGAGGGCGGGCATCGAAATAGTCGGGGAAGCGGCTGGCGATACGGTCCCACTCCTCCCGCGCGATGTCTGGCGTGTCGAAGGCGCCCAGCTGCACCAGCCGCGTCCCGTCGGCAAGTTCGGACACCGGAATTTCCGGGGTGCTGGCGGTCGATGCGGCGCTTGCTGCGCCGGGTCGGGCCCGCGTCACGAAAGCAGCCGGCCGCGCCGCAGGCCGGAGCGAGCGCGCGATCCCCGGAGCGGAGGCGGGCAGAACCTGTGGCTCGCTCTCGGATGCGGCGATCTGCGCTGCGGCGTCCGGTGTCACGGTGTCGGCGGCTGCGGCCTCAGTCGCCGCAGAATCCGGCTGCGCCTCCTGCAAGAGGCGGTCGATCAGCTGGATCGTCTCCTCCCGCGTCGCGGTGTGAGGCGTGTCGGCCGCCAGTTCGCTGCGCGGAACGGGGGCAAGATCGGCCTCCTCCGAGCTCTCGAACCGGACCTCCTGCAATTCGATCGGCGGCGGCGCAAGGACCAGACGGTCGGGCACGGGCTGCGCTTCCTCGCCCTCGGCGATACGGTTGACGGCAAGCCCCTGGTGCGGGGCCTGCGTGCCGCCGGGATCGGCGGGCGGTTGGCGCATCGGGCCCTCGAGCGCCTCGATCACGGGCACGCCCGAGACATCGCGCACCATCAGCTGAAAGGCCCAGATCCCCATTCCGGCGACGAGCCCCAGCGACATCAGCGCCCCGGCCCAGTTCACCAGCGTCCCAAGACGAGACCCCGCAGCAGAATGCGCGGCGCCCCGGGCCTCGCCCTGCCCGGCGCGAAAATCGTCGCAGCCGTCCTCGACGTAATCGAATTGTGCCATGCCTGTCCTCATGTCGCCCGGTGTCCGGGCACACCATGAGGTCACGCCCGGCCGGATCTGTTTGGTGCCTGCTCGGCCCGGCCGCGTGCGAGGTTATGTCCTCACATCTTTTCGACCGGTTTCACCCCCAAGATACCAAGACCGTTGGAAATGACAATCGCCACGGCACGAATCAGCGCCAGTTTCCCGCGTGTCGTGTCCACGTCATCCTCCTGGATGAAGCGCAGCTCGGCCTGGGCGTTGCCCTTGTTCCACAGCGCGTGGAACTCGGACGCAAGGTCATAGAGGTAGAAGGCCACCCGGTGCGGCTCGTGGGCCTGGGCCGCGATCTGCACCATGCGCGGCCAGTCGGCGAGCTTGGCCACCAGCGCGAATTCCGCCGGATCGGCGATACTGGACAGGTCCGCGGGCGTGGCCGTGTCGATGCCCGCCTCCTCGGCCTTGCGCAGGACCGAGCTGATCCGCGCATGGGCATATTGCACGTAGAAGACCGGGTTGTCCTTGGACTGCTCGCGCACCTTTTCCACGTCGAAGTCGAGCGGCGCATCGTTCTTGCGCGTCAGCATGACGAAGCGGGTTACGTCGGGGCCCACCATCTCGACCACGTCGCGCAGGGTGACGAAGGTGCCCGCGCGCTTGGACATCTTGAGTTCCTCGTCCCCGCGCTTGAGCCTGACCAACTGCATCAGCTTGATGTCGAGGGGCACGCGGTTTTCGCTCAGCGCCGCGACGGCGGCCTTCATCCGCTTGACGTAGCCCCCGTGATCGGCGCCGAAAATGTCGATCAGCTCGTCGAAGCCCCGGCTCACCTTGTCGTAGTGATAGGCGATATCGGGCGCGAAATAGGTCCAGGAGCCGTCCGACTTCATCACCGGCCGGTCCACGTCGTCACCGTATTCGGTGGATTTGAACAGCGTCTGGACACGTGGCTCCCAATCCTCGGGCGTCTTGCCCTTGGGCGGCTCCAGCGTGCCCTCGTAGATCAGGCCCTTGCCCTTGAGATCGTCGATCGCGGCCTCGATCCGGCCCGTGCCGTAGAGCGACTTCTCGGAATAGAACACGTCCATCTCGACGCCCAGAACTGCCAGATCCTCGCGGATCAGCGCCATCATGGCGTCTGTCGCGAACTCCCGGATGGGAACGAGCCATTCCCCTTCATCTTTCCCCAAATACGCATCGCCCACCTTGGCCTTCAGCGCGGCGCCGACGGGAACGAGGTAGTCGCCGGGATAGGTCCCATCCTCGAAGGCCACGTCCTTTCCGTGCGCCTCGAGGTACCGCAGGTAGACCGACCGGGCGAGCACATCGACCTGCGCGCCGCCATCGTTGATGTAGTATTCCCGCGTCACATCATGGCCGGTGAAATCCAGAAGCCGCGCCAGCGCGTCGCCGAATACGGCGCCACGGGTATGGCCCACATGCATCGGCCCCGTGGGATTGGCCGAGACGAATTCGACGTTGACCTTCCGGCCCTGCCCCAGCGTTGAACGCCCGAATGCGTCGCCGCGGTCCAGCGCCGCGAGGACAAGCTCCCGCCAGGTCCCGGAGGCCAGCCGAAGGTTCAGGAACCCCGGGCCCGCCACCTCGGCGCTTGCGATGCGCGGATCGTCGGCCAGCTGCCCGGCCAACACCTCGGCGATGTCCCGGGGCTTCCGGCCCGCGGGCTTGGCCAGCACCATCGCGGCATTCGTCGCCATGTCGCCATGGGCCGGATCGCGCGGCGGTTCCACCGCAACCGCGTCGAGCGACAGCCCGTCGGGCAGCGCGCCATCGCGCATCATGGCGCCGAGCGCGTCGATCACGGCCGTGCGGATGTCGTCGAAAAGGTTCATGGCGGGTCCTCGCGCTTGCCGGCGCGGGTGTATCACGGGCGGGCCCAAGGTCAACGGCGCGCGCGAAGGCTCAGGCGTCTTCCAGCGGCGGCTCCGGCAGGCAGGTCGACAGCGTCGCGGCCAGATCGCGCAGCACGATGACGATGCTGGTGGCGTCCGGCCCGCCGCCGAAGAAGATGCGCGCGTCGAAGGCATCACCGTCCTCGTCCGTGCAGACCCCGTCATAGAGAAACTGATCGGGCAGTCCGCGCAGCCGCGTGGGGTTCGACAATTCGCAACAGGCACCGTCGAAACAGATCTCGGGGAAGGTCAGCCGCGCCTCTTGCGCGCCCTCGGCCGGAACGCCCTCACCCGCGCAGTCGGAGAAATAGGTGCCGTCGAGGGGGAAGGCGTTTGCCGCGCCGGCGGCCAGCGCGGTCGCCAGAACCGAAAAGATAAGGTGTCGCACCATGTCCGGGACCCTCGGCGTGTCGATGGTGCGAAGTCTGCCGCAAGCCCCTTCGCGGTTCAACCGCCCGGCTCATAGCACGCGGGGAAGCGCCGTCCCGCCGATCAGCGCCTCATGTCGCTGCAGCGCGAAGCGGTCGGTCATGCCCGCGATATAGTCCGACACGATGCGCGCGAGCGCCGTCTCGTCGCCCTCGATGGCCTCCACGTCCTTGCGCCACTGCTTCGGCAATTCTTCGGGATGCGCCATGAAGAAGGGGAAAAGTTCGGCAACCACCTTCGTGACCTCTGCGCGCATTTCCACGACCTTGGGCGCGCGATACATGCGCTTGAAGAGAAAGGCCCGGATTTCCTTGAGATCGGCGAAGAGCGCATCGGAGAAACGCACCACCGGCCGTCCCGCCGCCCTGACATCCTCGGGCGACTTCGGGTCGATCTCGGCAAGACGCCCCTGGCTTTGGGCCAGAACATCCTCGACCAGCAGCCCGAAGAAGCGGCGCAGCGCCTCGTGGCGGCGGCGGTAATAGTTCAGGCCCGGATAGAGCCGGTCAACCTCGGCGAAACAGCCCCGCAGGATCGGCAGTTCGGCCAGCTCGTCGGTGGAGAAGAGCTCCGCCCGGAGACCGTCATGCAGATCGTGGTGGTTGTAGGCCACATCATCGGCCAGTGCGGCGACCTGCGCCTCGGCACTGGCGTGGGTATGAAGCTCCAGGTCGTGCGCATCGCAATAGGCGGCCAGCGCCCAGGGCACAGGCGTCGGGACCGGGCCGTCGCCCGTCACGGGAGCAACGGGCCCATTATGTTTCGCAATGCCTTCAAGGGTTTCCCAGGTGAGGTTCAACCCGTCGAACTCCGCGTAATGGCGTTCCAGATGAGTCACGATCCGGATCGCTTGTGCGTTGTGGTCGAACCCGCCATAGGGCGCCATGGCGGCGGAAAGCGCGTCCTCGCCCGTGTGGCCGAAGGGCGGATGGCCGAGATCGTGCGCCAGCGCCACGGCCTCGGTCAGGTCTTCGTCGAGGCCCAGCGCGCGCGCCATGGTCCGCGCCACCTGCGCCACCTCCAGCGAATGGGTCAGCCGCGTGCGGAAGTAGTCGCCCTCATGCTCAACGAAGACCTGCGTCTTGTGCTTGAGCCGCCGGAAGGCCGAAGCGTGGATGATCCTGTCCCGGTCGCGCTGGAACGGCGACCGGAAGGCGCTTTCGTCCTCCGGCACGAGGCGGCCACGGCTATGCGCGGGGTCGCAGGCGTAGATGGCGCGCATGGGCGGGGCTCCGGCGATGGGATCAGGGGCTTCAGACGCGCCTTGTTCGACGCGCCCCTCCCCCATATATTTGAAACAGTCGAAAATCGACCACCCCGGCCAAGGATGCACCCGAGATGACCCTGACGTTGACCGTTCCCCCGAAAGTCACCGAGCGCGCCTTCGCCCGTCTGGCGGAGATCAACGAAGCCGCCGGAGAGGCCAAGGCGCTGCGGGTCGCGGTCGATGGCGGCGGCTGTTCGGGGTTTCAGTACGATATCAAGCTCGACGATCCGACCGAGGACGACATCGTTCTCGAGGGTCATGGTCAGAAGGTCGTGGTCGACAGCGTCTCGCTGCCGTTTCTCGCCGATGCGGTGATCGACTTCACCGAGGAGCTGATCGGCGCGCGCTTCACGATCGAGAACCCCAACGCCACCTCCTCGTGCGGCTGCGGCACGTCGTTTTCTATGTGATCCTCTCGCCGCTTGGCTTCCCGGACGGGAGCGGGCAAGACTGGCCCCGGACCACCGGGGGACATCATGCGCATCGCGACATTCAACATCAACGGCGTGAAGGCGCGGATCGGCGCGCTCTGCGACTGGCTGGACGAAGCGAAGCCCGACGTGGCGCTTTTGCAGGAGATCAAGTCGGTCGACGAGGCCTTCCCCCGCGAGCCGCTGGAGGATCGCGGTTACAATGTCGAAACGCACGGCCAGAAGGGCTTCAACGGCGTCGCGATCCTGTCGAAGCTGCCGCTTGAGGACATAAGCCGCGGCCTGCCCGGCGATGACGGCGACGAACAGGCGCGCTGGATCGAGGCGACGGTCAGCGGCGATCACAGGGCTGTGCGGCTTTGTGGGCTCTACCTGCCCAACGGCAACCCCGCCCCGGGGCCGAAATACGACTACAAGCTCGCCTGGATGGCGCGGATGCGGGCCCATGCGAAGGACCTGCTGCACAGCGAGATGCCCGTCGTTCTGGCCGGCGACTACAACGTCATCCCCCTCGACGAGGACGCCGCCAACCCCGAAAGCTGGCGCGAGGATGCGCTGGCACTCCCCGAAAGCCGCGCCGCGTTCCGGCGCATCCTGAACCTCGGCTATACCGAGGCGATCCGCGCGCGCACGGCGGCCAAGGGGCTCTATTCCTTCTGGGATTACCAGGCGGGGGCGTGGGATCGCGACAACGGCATCCGGATCGACCACCTTCTGCTGAGCCCGCAGGCGGCCGACCTGATGACCGACGCAGGGATAGATCGCCATGTGCGCGGGCGGGAAAAACCGTCGGATCACGTGCCGGTCTGGATCGACCTCGCCGCCTGAGCGTGGCGGAGTTCCTTGCTGGTCGACGCCTTCGGCGGCGACCGGGTGCGAGGGGCCCCTTTGCCCCCTCGCGCTCCCCCGCGCGTGTTTTCGGAAAGATGAAGGGGATGCGGTGGTGCTTGCGGCGGAGGCGTCGAGCGGGCAGGTTCGGCCTGCCCCGATCCAGCGAAAGGAAGACCGACGATGACCGAGACCGCGGACGCGATCGTGATCGGCGCCGGTGTGATTGGTGCCGCCGTGGCTTACGAGCTTGCCAAGGCGGGCCGCCAGGTCCTGAGCCTCGATGCCAACGGGGCCGCGGGGCATGGTTCCACGGCCGGGTCCTGCGCGATCGTGCGGGTGCATTATTCCACGCTTGAAGGCTGCGCGATGGCGTATGAGGGCTTCCACGACTGGACGGGCTGGCGCGACTATCTCGGCGCGCCTGATGGCGAGACACTGGCGGAGTTCCGGCAAACCGGCTGTCTCGTGATGAAGACCGGGGCCAATGACCAGCTCGCGCGGCACATGGAGATGAGCGACGCGTTGGGATGCCCCTACGAGGAGTGGAGCGCCGGACAGATCACGGCGCGCCTGCCCATCTATCGCATGGACCGCTTCGCCCCGGCGAAGCGCAAGAACGATCCGGATTTCGGGGAGCCCACGGGCGGGGCGCTCGAGGGGGGCGTCTACTGGCCAACCGCAGGGTACGTCACCGACCCCGCGCTGTCGGCTCAGAACATCGCGGCCGCCGCCGGACGCGCCGGCGCGCGGTTCCGCTACAATGCCGAGGTGGCGGCAATCCTGACCGAGGGCGGCCGCGTCGCTGGCGTGCGGCTGGCCAGCGGCGAGGAGATCCATGCGCCCGTCGTCGTCAACGTGGCCGGACCCGCGAGCCGGAGGGTCAACGAGATGGCAGGCGTCACCGGCGACATGACCATCGAGACGCGCCCCCTGCGGCAGGAGGTGGTGCATGTGCCGGCGCCCGAGGGGTTCGATTTCTACAATGACGGGCTTATCGTCTCGGACAGCGACATCGCCTGCTACTGCCGGCCCGAGCGCGGCAACAACATCCTGATCGGGTCCGAGGACCCGCCCTGCGACGACCATCACTGGGTCGACGACCGCGATTGGAGCACCGATTTCACCGACCAGTGGACGACCCAGGCGTTGCGCTATGCCCAGAGGGTGCCGTCGCTTGGCATCCCGAGCCGCACCCGGGGCGTGGTGGAGCTTTACGATGCGGCGACAGACTGGATCCCGATCTACGATAAATCCAACTTGCCGGGCTTCTACATGGCTTGCGGAACCAGCGGGAACCAGTACAAGAACGCGCCCGTCGCCGGGCGGCTCATGGCGGCGCTCGTCGACTTTTGCGAAGGTGGCGAGGACCATGACAAGCGGCCGCTGATCTTTCGCTTCGAGCATATCGACCGCGATATAAGTGCAGGATTTTTCTCGAGAAAACGGGAAATCAACAGTCAGTCGAGCTTCTCGGTTCTGGGTTGAGGCACGGCGGCGCATCGAGTCTTGCAATCCTTTGCAGCCACCGTAACATTTCCGTCACAGAACAACGATAACGAAGCCCCCGGGGGCGGATGCTGTCTGCGCCCGGAAACTGTAATCGACAGGACCGCCGGCCGCACGAGACGACCGGTCAGAGGAGAGACAAGATGACCTTCCGAGTTATCGCGGCAGCCACGGCTGTCAGCGTTCTTGCTGTTGCCGCTCATGCCCAGGAGCGTACGGAAATCCAGTTCTGGCACGCCATGGGCGGTCAGCTGGGCGAGCGGACCGACGCCTTCGCCACCGATTTCAACGCCCTGCAGGACCAGTGCACCGTCACCTCGGTCTACCAGGGCAACTACACCGACACGATGACCTCGGCCATCGCCGCCTTCCGCGCGGGCGAGCAGCCGCATATCGTGCAGGTCTTCGAGGTCGGCACCGCGACGATGATGTCTGCCGCCGACAACGGCGCGATCTACCCGGTTCACCAGCTGATGGCGGACCAGGGCATGGATTTCGACGAAAGCTCTTACCTGCCCGGCGTGATCTCGTACTACTCCGACACCGAGGGCAATCTTCTGTCGCTGCCCTTCAACTCTTCGACCCCGGTCATGTGGATCAACCTGACCGCCTTCGAGGAGAACGGTCTCGAGATCCCGACCACTTGGGACGAGGTCGTCGAGGCGGCTCGCGTTCTCAAGGACGCCGGCTTCACCTCTCCCTTCGGGCAGGGCTGGCAGAGCTGGACGATGATCGAGAACTACTCGGCATGGCATGACCTGCCGATCGGCACGATGGAGAACGGCTTTGCCGGCACGGGCACCGAATTGGCCGTCAACAACGAACATGTGATCAACCACATCCAGCGCCTCGCGGACATGGCCGAGGAAGGCCTCTACGCCTATGGCGGCCGCCGCGGCGACTCGCGCCCGCAATTCGTGAACGGCGAAGCGGCCATGTGGATCAACTCTTCGGCCTATTTCGGCGGTTTCGTCGCCGACATCCAAGACTTCGAGTTCACGCAAGTGCCGATGCCCTACGACCCCGCCGTCCGCTCCGAGCCGCAGAACTCCATCATCGGCGGCGCAACCCTTTGGGTCCTGCAGGGTCACGAGAGCCCGGAATACGCCTGCACGGCGCAGTTTCTCGACTTCCTGTCGGGCACCGAGCAGCAGGCCGACTGGGCACAGGCCACGGGCTACGTCCCGATCACGCTGGCAGCGGCAGACCTGATGGAAGAGCGCGGTTTCTTCTCCGGCAACCCCGGCACCGACGTCGCCGTGGCGCAGCTGACGCTGAACGAGCCCACGGCCAACAGCCGCGGCCTGCGGTTCGGCAACTTCGTGCAGATCCGCGACGTGATCAACGAAGAGCTGGAGGCCGTCTGGGCGGGCAACAAGACCGCCGAGGAAGCGATGAACGCCGCCGTGGAGCGTGGCAACGAGCTTCTGCGCCGCTTCGAGGCCGCCAACTGATCGGCCGATGCTTCAAGGCCGGGCGGCGCCGATCGTCGCCCGGCCATCTTTTGCTTGCGAATGGACCCCATGGAAAAGCGCGTCTTCTTCCGCAACTGGTGGCTGCCCTATGCGCTGGTGGCGCCCCAGATCATCGTCACGCTGGTCTTCTTCATCTGGCCCGCCTACCAGGCGCTGGAGATGTCGTTCTTCATCGAGGACGCCTTTGGCTTTTCCCGCAATTTCGTGGGCTTCGAGAACTTCATCCGCCTTTTCAGCGACCCAGGCTACCTGCGTAGCTTCTGGACGACGCTGGTGTTCGGGCTGGCCGTCACCTTCCTGTCGATGTCGATGGCGCTGGCGCTGGCAGTCGCGGCCAACCGCGTGGTCCGCTCGGCCACGACATATCGCACCTTCCTGATCTGGCCCTATGCCGTTGCGCCGGCGCTGGCCGGTGTCCTGTGGTTCTTCATGATGAACCCCTCACTGGGGATCGTGGCCTACATGCTCGAATCCATCTGGGGCTATGACTGGAACCACTACATCAACGGCAACCAGGCGCTGATGATGGTGATCATCGCCGCAGCGTGGAAGCAGATATCCTACAACTTCCTGTTCTTTCTCGCGGGTCTCCAGTCGGTCCCGAAATCCATGATCGAGGCGGCCGCCATCGACGGGGCAAGCCCCACGCGACGCTTCTGGACCATCGTCTTTCCGCTCCTGAGCCCGACGACGTTCTTCCTGCTCGTGGTCAACCTCGTCTACGCCTTCTTCGACACCTTCGCGATCATCCACGCGACGACCAGCGGGGGGCCGGCGGATGCGACCTCGATCCTTGTCTACCGCGTCTATTCCACGGGCTTCGTGGGTCAGGATTACGGGTCGAGCGCGGCACAGTCGGTCGTGCTGATGGCACTGGTGATCGGCCTGACCTTCGTGCAGTTCCGATATATCGAGCGGAGGGTGCAGTACTGATGGTCGAAAACCGCCCATGGCTTGGCGTGGTGACGCATGCGACCCTGATCCTCGGCGTGGCCTTCCTGTGCTTCCCGGTCTGGATGGCGCTCGTGGCCTCCACCCACCCGGGCGAGGCGCTCAGCCGGTCGCCCATCCCGCTGTGGTTCGGAGACCAAGGCTGGGAGAACTATGCGCAACTGCTCACCGAAGGCTCGCCTGCCGTGGGAGGCGTGGCCCTGTCCACCATGCTGTGGAACAGCTTCATCATGGCCATCGGCATAACGGTGGGGAAGATCGCGATCTCGCTGATCTCGGCCTATGCCATCGTCTATTTCCGCTTCCCCTTCCGGATGCTGTTCTTCTGGCTGATCTTCATCACCCTGATGCTGCCTGTCGAGGTCCGCATCCTGCCCACTTATGATGTCGTGGCCTCGCTTGGCATGCTCAACAGCTACTCGGGCCTCATCATCCCGCTGATCGCCTCGGCCACCGCCACGTTCCTCTTCCGGCAGTTCTTCCTGACGATCCCGGACGAACTGGTGGAGGCCGCGCGCATCGACCGTGCCGGGCCGATCCGGTTCTTCTGGGACATCCTGCTGCCGCTGTCGAAAACCAATATCGCGGCGCTGTTCATCATCCTGTTCATCTACGGCTGGAACCAGTATCTCTGGCCGTTCCTCATCACCACCGATCAGGACCTCTACACGATCGTCATGGGTATACAGCGCATGGTGAACGTGGGCGAGGGCCTGCCGATCTGGCACCTGACCATGGGCACGGCGATCCTTGCGATGGTGCCGCCCGTGATCGTGGTGCTGGCGATGCAGCGGCTCTTCGTGAAGGGCCTTGTGGAAAGCGAGAAGTAAGACCATGGCCGAGCTGACGCTGAGCAATGTGGGCAAGACCTATCCGGGTGGCGTGACGGCCGTCACCGGCGCTGATTTCGACATCGCCGACGGCGAGTTCATCGTGCTCGTGGGCCCCTCGGGCTGCGGCAAATCCACGATCCTGCGCATGATCGCGGGGCTTGAAGAGATCACCACCGGCGAGGTCTCCATCGGCGGTCGCGTCGTCAACCGGCTGGAGCCGGGCGAACGTGACATCGCCATGGTGTTTCAGAACTACGCGCTCTACCCGCACATGTCGGTGCGCCGGAACATGGAATACGGGCTGCGCAATCAGGGCATGCCCAAGGACGAGATCACGCGCCGCATCGCCGAGGCCGCGCGCATGCTGCAGATCGAGCAATATCTCGACCGCAAGCCCCGCGCGCTCTCGGGCGGGCAGCGCCAGCGCGTCGCCATGGGCCGGGCCATCGTGCGCGAACCGGCGGTGTTCCTCTTCGACGAGCCGCTGTCGAACCTCGACGCCAAGCTGCGCACCCAACTCCGCGCGGAACTCAAGGACCTGCACACGCGGCTGGGCGCCACCTTCGTCTTCGTGACCCACGATCAGGTCGAGGCCATGAGCCTCGCCGACCGGATCGTGATCATGTCCGACGGCAAGGTCGAACAGATCGGCACCCCGATGGATCTTTACCGCGGCCCCGCCAGCCGCTTCGTGGCCGAATTCATCGGCGCGCCGCCGATGAACGTCTATCCCCTCGCCTCCCCCGGCGGTCGGGCGCTGACGCAGCTTGCAGGCAGCACGCCGCAGGGCGCGGCGCTGGCAGGCATCCGGCCCGAGGCGCTGCGCATCGCGCGCGATGGCCCCGAAGGCGAGGTCATGCTCGTCGAGGCGCTGGGCGCCGAGAGCCTGATCCATCTGCGGGTGGGCGGCGACCGGATGATCCTGCGCGCCAGCCATGAGACGCGCGCCGCGGTTGGCCAGACGCTGAGCTTTGCAGCGGAGGGTGGCACCATCACCTTTTTCGACGCCGAGGAACAGGCGATGGATAACGGCACTCCCGCGCTCCGCGTGGTAGAGTGACGGCCCCCGTCCGACCGGCTGACTGACCCCATTGCTCGACTTGCCGTACGGGCAAGCGGTGTCAGGCGACGGCGAGCCCCTCGTCGCTGAGCCCGTCGAGGCGTGGCATCAGCGACAGGAGGTGCTGCGTGTAGGAATGCTGCGGATCGGCAAACAGCGTCTCGGTCTCCGCCACCTCGACCAGCACGCCGTCCTTCATCACCCCCACCCGGTCGCACATCTGGCGCACCACCGGCAGATCGTGGGAGATGAACAGCATCGTCAGGTTCAGATGTTCCTGCAGATCCTTCAGGATGTTCAGGATCTGCGCCTGGATCGACACGTCGAGCGCGGATGTCGGCTCGTCGCAGATCAGGAATTTCGGCTGGGTCGCCAGCGCGCGGGCGATGGAAATCCGCTGCCGCTGACCGCCCGAGAACTCGTGCGGGTATTTCAGCCCCGCCGCGGCGCCAAGGCCCACACGGTCCAGCAGCTCATCGACCCGTTCCGCCAGCGCCGCACCCGACAGGATGCCGTGGTGCTTCGCGGGTTCGGCCACGATCGCATCCACACGCATGCGCGGATTGAGGGAAGAATACGGGTCCTGAAAGATCATCTGGATCTCGCGCCGGTACCAGTCGGGCACGCCGCGCGGCCCCGATGTCACGTCCTTGTCGCGATACCGCACCGTCCCCCCATCGACCGGGTAGAGCCCCGCGATCATCCGCGCGATGGTGGATTTGCCGGACCCGCTTTCGCCCACGAGGCCGAAGACCTCGCCCTGACGGATCTGGAAGGTCGCGGCATCCACGGCCGTGAAATACTCGCGCCGCGAGGGCAGGATCGCGCCCTTCGACAGGAACCGCTTGGTGATCCCGTCGGTCTCGATCAGGGCCTGCCCGCGCTCGGACGTGTCGGTGGGCCAGCTTCGTGCGAGATCCTCGATGGCGAAGCCCGTCAGCCGCCCGCCATAGGCGATCAACGGAAAACGGTGGAGCTTCACCGTGGGACGCGGAACCGCCGCGATCAGGGATTTCGTGTAAGCGTGCTGGGGCCGGCCCAGCACATCGGCCGTCGGCCCACTTTCGACCACGGCGCCCTGGTACATCACCGTAACGACGTCGGTCGTGTCCGCGATCACGCCCATGTCGTGAGTGATCAGGATCACGCCCACCTGCCGCTCCCGCGTAAGCTCCTTGATCAGGTCGAGGATCTGCGCCTGGATCGACACGTCGAGCGCCGTGGTGGGCTCGTCCGCGATGATCACGTCGGGCTCGGAACACAGCGCCAGCGCGATCACCACGCGCTGCCGCATGCCGCCCGAGAACTGGTGTGGATACTGGTTCGCGCGCGCCTCCGGGTTGGGAATGCCCACCCGCCGGATCAGGTCCACCGCGCGTTTGCCGGCCTCCGCCTCGGTCATGCCCAGATGCGCCTGGATCGTCTCGACAAGCTGCTGCTTGACGGTGAAAAGCGGGTTGAGCGAGGTCAGCGGGTCCTGGAAGATCATCGAGATCTTCTTGCCGCGCAGCTTCTCCATCGCAGCCGCATCGAGGCCCGAGATCTCCTCGCCGCGGAACCGGACGATCCCGCTCGCGATCCGCCCCGGGCGCTCCAAGAGGCCCATGACCGCGGCACCGATGGTGGACTTGCCCGCCCCGCTCTCGCCCACCAGCCCGTGGATCTGCCCCGGCTCCACCGTCAGGTTGGCCCGGTCCACCGCGACGAAGGTCTGGTGGCGGGTCGGGAACTCGACGGTCAGGTTTTCGATCTCGAGAAGAGCCATCACCGAAGCCTCGGGTTCAGCGCGTCGCGCAGCCAGTCGCCCAAGAGGTTCACCGCCAGCGCCAGCACCAGGAGCGTCAGGGCCGGGAAGAACAGGATCCACCACTCCCCCGAGAACAGGAACCCCTGCCCGATCCGGATCAGCGTGCCAAGCGACGGCTCGGTCGGCGGCGCGCCCACGCCGAGGAAAGACAGCGTCGCCTCCGCGATGATGGCCAGCGCAAGGCTGATCGTGGCGATCACCAGAACGGGGCTCAGCACGTTGGGCAGGATGTGGCGCGCCATGATCGCGAAGGGCGAGCGCCCGATCAGGCGCGCGGCCTGCACGTATTCCTTGGATTTCTCCACCAGCGTCGCGCCCCTCACGACTCGCGCGAACTGCACCCAGTCGCTGAGGCCGATGGCGAGGATCAGCACCCAGATCGCCATCTGGTCGCGATATTCGGGCGGCGTGATGCCCTTGGCGACGCCGAAGATCAGCATCGCCACGAGGATCGCCGGAAAGGTCAGCTGCACATCTGCGACACGCATGATGACGGTCTCGACCCAGCCGCCCACATAGCCCGCGATCAGGCCCAGCGTGACGCCCAGCACCAGTGCCAGGGACACCGCCGCGAAGCCCACGAAAAGCGAGATGCGCAGGCCATAGAGGATCGTGGAAAACACGTCCCGACCCTGGTCGTCGGTGCCGAGCCAGAAGGTCTCGCCGGTGAACATGTTCGCCTCGCCCGGCGGCGTGAAGCCGTTCATCAGGTTCAGCGTGGCCGGATTGAACGGATCATGGGGCGCTATGAGCGGCGCGAAAACCGCCGACAGGATCAGCAGAGCCGTGACGGCTGCAGAGATCAGCGCCACGGGCGAGCGGCGGAACGCGTAGCCCACGTCGCTGTCCCAGGCCATGGCGATCCGCGATCGCGCGCGCTCGGCCTGAACGGTGTTCGGCTGGTCGGTCATGCGCCCTTCCCGTCGGTGCGAAGCCGCGGATCGATCGCGACATAAAGGAGGTCCACGATCAGGTTGATGGCCACGAACATCACCGAGATGAGCATCAGGTACGCCGCCATCACCGGGATATCGACGAACTGGATCGCGTTGATGAACAGAAGGCCCACCCCCGGCCACTGGAACACCGTCTCGGTGATGATGGCAAACGCGATGATCGAGCCCAGCTGCAAACCCGTCACCGTGATCACCGGCACCAGCGTGTTCTTCAGCGCGTGCCGGAAATGGATCGTGCGGTCCTTCAGCCCGCGGGCGCGCGCAAACCGGACATAGTCCGCCCGCATCACCTCCAGCATCTCGGAACGCACCAGCCGCATGATCAGCGTCATCTGGTAGAGCCCCAGCGTGATCGACGGCAGGATCAGCGCGACAAGTCCCGATTTCGTCAGGAACCCGGTGGACCACCAGCCGAGATCGACCACCTCCCCGCGCCCGAAACTGGGCAGCCAGCCCAGTTCCACCGCGAACACGTAGATCAACAGTATCCCGATCAGGAAGGTGGGCAGCGACACGCCGATCAGGCTCAGCGTCATGATGGCGTTGGCGGCAAACCCGTCCCGCCTTATCGCGGTGAAGATGCCGAAGACGATCCCGAAGATCAGCGCAAAGGCCCCGGACACGGCGGCAAGCTCCAGCGTTGCTGGCAGGCGTTCGGCGATGATCTCGGCCACGGGCCGCCCCTGCCGGTAGGAGATGCCCAGATCCCCGTGCACGGCGCGCACGAGGAAATCCCAGTACTGTATGAAGAACGGCTTGTTGAGCCCGAGGCTCTCGCGGAGCCGCTCGATGTCCTCCATCGTGCGCTCCTGTCCCAGCATCGTGTCGACCGGATCGCCCACGAAGCGGAACATGGCAAAGGCCACCAGCCCGACCACCAGCAGGACGAGCACGGACTGAAACACTCGTCTCAGGATATAGCTGAGCATGCGCCTGGCATTCCTTTTCGCGTCTGACGGTGCTGCCCGGTCAGCGCGCCGCGGTCAAGCCTTCATCCTGCCTGCACCGCCGCCCCGGCCTTGTGGCTCGAACTCCAGTCGATCTCGGGCCCGGCCGGCACGATCCCGAGCGGATTGCGCAGCTCCGAGGGGGAGAAATACCCCTGCTTGTAGATATCGAAGGCAACGGTGCCCGCCACGCCCGGCCGGTGATAGATGGCCCGCGCATACTCCCACAGGCTCGGGTAGTCGATCAGCCGCCGGATGTTGCACTTGAAGGCGTAATGGTAGGCCACGTCGAACCGCGCCAGCGTCGGGAACAGCCGAAGATCGGCCTCGGTGTACCGGTCGCCGCAAAGCCAGTCCCGGCCCGTCAGATGCGCCTCGATTTCGTCGAGCGCGGCGAAGAGCTCGTGCACCGCCTCGTCATAGGCAGCTTGCGTCCGCGCGAATCCCGCGCGGTAGACGCCATTGTTGACCTGCGCGTAGATCCGCGCGTTCCACGCGTCGATCTCCTCGCGCAATTCTTCCGGCGCGAGGTCGGGTCCTCCGAAATCATAGGCAAACGCGTCGTTGAACATCCGCACGATATCGGCGCTCTCATTGGACACCGCCCGATCGGCCACCTTGTCCCACAGAAGCGGCACGGTCACCCGCCCTGTGTAGGGCACCGCATCCTGCGCATAAACTTCGTGGAGCGCCGACACCCCTTTCAGCTGGTCCGCATAGGACCCGTCCGCGTCGAAGGCCCAGCCGTCCGGCGTGCGCCGGGGCCGGGCATAGGACACGCTGATCGCCGCCTCCAGCCCCTTCTCGACCCGCATCAGAAGCGCGCGATGCGCCCATGGGCAGTTCCACGCGGCATAGAGGTGATAGCGCCCGGCCTCGGCCGGAAAGCCGCTCGACCCGTCCCGCGTGATCCAATTGCGGATCGTGGTCTTCGACCGCCGGAATTCACCGCCCTCGACCGTGTCGGGACCCGGGTCCTCGGCCGAATAGGCGCCCGCGATCATCACACCCAAATCCCGATCCCCCTCATCTTTCCAGAAATACGCACCGCCGACAGGCGCGGCCGGGCGGGGGTCTGCAAGGCCCCCGCCCGGCCGGCCCCGTTCACTCCAGCTCCACCCAGCGCAGGATGAAGAAATCGTCCGGCCGCTGGGTGACCGAGACGCCGTCCCGCACCCCCCAGAGCAGCGGCTGCACGTAAAGCGGCACGTAGACCACGTCCCGCTGGATGATCTCCGCCGCCTCGTCCATGACCGCCTGACGCGCGACAGGGTCGATTTCCGACTGCATCACCGGCAACAGTTCGTCGATCCGCGGGTTCGAATACCCCCCGAAGTTCCACGTGCCCAACCGCTCGCCCGCGCTGTGCACGAGGAAGCGGATCGGGTGCTCGGCGTCGAACGTGCCAGGGCTCCAGCCCAGCAGGTACATATCGAAATTGTCCGCGCGCAACTCGGGCCAGTAGTTCGACACCGGCATCGCATCCAGCGTCGCGGTCAGGCCCACCTGAGCCAGCATGCCGACGATCGCCTGACAGACCGCTTCGTCGTTGAGATAGCGGTCGTTCGGGCAGGACAGGTCGAAGGCGAAACCGTCGGGATACCCCGCCTCGGCCAGCAACGCGCGCGCCGCGTCGGTGTCGTAGTCCGGCCGCAGCGCATTGGCGTCCGAATAGCCCGACGTGACTGCCGAGACCAGCTGCGACGCAGGCTCGGCCGAGCGGCGCATGATCGTCTCGAGGATCGCGGGCACGTTTACCGCATGGCCCACCGCCCGCCGCACGCGAACGTCCGTGAACGGGTTCTCCGCCCCGTTCCTGAGCGTCTCGTGGTCATGAGCAAAACCCAGCATGATCACCCGGCTCTCGATCCCGCGTATGACGCGCGTGCCGTCGTTGGCCGCCACCCGCTCGGCATCTTGCACCGGCACCGGGTTGATCATGTCGACCTCGCCCGAGAGCAATGCCGCGACGGCGGTGGCGGAGTTCTGGATCGGCGTGAAGATCGCCTCCGTGATCCCGTGATCCGCCTCGCCCCACCAGCCCTCGAACGGTGCCAGAACCGTCTCGAGATCCGGCTGGCGGCTTTCCAGCATGAAGGCGCCGGTGCCGTTGACGTTGCGCGTGGCGAAATTCTCGGTATCGCGCGAGGGCAGTTCCGCCCCGTTGGCCTCGGCCCAGCCTGCATCCATCATCATCCAGTTGGCGATGCTGTCGGGAAACAGCGGCTGGGGCGAGTTCGTCAGGATGTCCACGGTGTAGTCATCGACCAAGACCACGTCCAACACTGGCGCGAACCAGCTGCGCACATCGGCCTCTTCCGAGGATGCACGCCGGTAGGAAAACACCACGTCTTCGGCGTTGAACTCCGACCCGTCATGGAAGGTCACGTCCTCCCGCAGGGTGAAGCGCCAGCCCTCGCCGTCGCCGATCGGCTCCCATGCGGTGGCCAGCGAAGGCTCGATCGCCATGTCGCGGCCGCGGCGCACAAGCCCCTCGTAGACATTGTTGAGAAAACCCAGCACCGGGGTCGAGTTGACGGCGTGAGGGTCCATCGTCTGCGGATCGGTCGTCCCGGCCCAGCGGAAGGTCTCGGCGGCGACCGGCAGCGCCAGCAACGCGGCGGCCGAGGTGAATAGCAGGAAACGGGTCATGAGATATCCTTTCTGTCCCGGGCGAACGCGGGCGGACCTGCGCCGCATCGTGCGGCAGGCTGACGCATATGTGGCGCCATGACCAGAACCGAAGCGCTCACTTGCCCGTGATGACCCGCAATCAGGAACAGGACGACCAAGAGAAAGGGGCCGGACGGTCTGTCCGTCCGGCCCCCGCCTGTCGTTTCGAAACGATGTCAGTCGGCTTCGAAATACTTGAACTTCACCTGGTCGTCGGCGTCCACCGCCGTGGACCAGTCGTCCGAGATCCCCCAGTTCAGCACCTGGTGATGGATCGGCAGGTAGATCCGCGCCTCCTCGGCCATGGCCCAGAGCTCGGCGACCGCGGCGTCGCGCACGTCGAGATCGGTTTCCGAAGACAGGCCCACGATCATCGCGTCCATCTCGGGGTCCGAGAAGCCGGTGCCGTTCCACGACCCGCGACCCTCGGTCCGAGTGTGGTAGAGGAAGTTGAAGACGTATTCGCTGTCATAGGTCGGAACGCCCCAGCCCAGCAGGTAGAAATCCGTCTCGCCATTCGCGATCAGCGGGAAGTGCTGCGCGCGCGGCAGGGCCGAGAGGTTCACCGTGATCCCGATCTGCGCGAACATGCCGACCGCGGCCTGGCAGATCGCCTCGTCGTTGATGTAGCGATCATTGGGGCAGTCGAGCTGCACCTCGAACCCGTCTCCATAGCCCGCTTCCTCCATCAGGGCGTTGGCCGCCTCGATGTCGTAGGCAGGATATTCCTCCAGCTCCTCGGTCCAGCCCGCCACCGGCGGCGGCAGCATGGCGCCTGTCGGATCGGACTGGCCGCGCATCACGACCTGCTGGATCGCGTCGCGATTGATCGCGATGTTCATCGCCTCTCGCACGCGCACATCGGCGAAGGGATTGGCGCCCTCGACGTTGTCGTTCCCGAGGTCCTCGGCGCCCACGTTCAGCCCGAAGAAGATGTTGCGGTTCTGCGGCGCGGTCGCCAGACCGATGCCATCGGCCTCCTCGACCCGCGCGAGGTCCTGCACCGGCACGTCCTGGATGAAGTCGACCTCGCCGGTCAGAAGTGCGGCGACCCGGGTCGCGGGGTTCTGGATCGGCGTGAAGACGATCTCGGTGACCGCCAGCGGGAACTCTCCCACGCCCCAGTAACCGGAGTTCGCCGTCAGGACGGTGCGGACATCCGCCTCGCGGCTCGACAGCACGTAGGGCCCAGTGCCGTTGGTGTTGCGCGCCGAGAACGTGTCCTCTCCGGCGGCGTAGTCCTGAACGGCCTCGGCGCCATTGGCCACAGCCCAGCCCTCGTCCATCATCATGATGTTGGTCAGGTTGTTGGGCAGCAGCGGATTGGGTCCGTCGGTGACGATCTCGACCGTGTAGGGGCCGGCCGCGCGCACTTCGCTGACCGAGGACAGAAGCTCCTTGAAGTTCGAGGTCTCGCTCATCGCGCGGTTGAGCGAGAACACCACGTCTGCGCTGTCGAACTCCTCGCCGCCGTGGAAGGTGACGCCCTCGCGCAGGGTGAAGACCCACACGTTGCCATCGTCGGCCGACGGCGCCCACGAGGTGGCGAGCGCGGGCTCCATCTCACCTTCCATGTTGCGGATGATGAGGGGCTCGTAGACCTGGTGCATCAGGGTCGTGGTCGGCCCCTCGTTCTGGGAATGCGGGTCGAGCGTGAGCGCTTCGGCCGCGCGTGCCCAGCGCAGCGTCTCGGCGGACACGGCCGAGGCGGTCAGCGCGGTCGTGGCCAGCAGCGCCGCACCGAAGGCGGCATAACGGGTTGTCATGAAAAGGCTCCCTGTCTTGGTTTTTTCCTCGGGCGAGTATGGCCGGGATTGGCCGCTTGTCCAGCCGGCCTGCAAGGACTTTGCGCGCTCGGGGTGAGGCGAAAGCTCCGAGGGCTCTCCCGGGAAGGGTCCGCGGGGGGATGCAATCCGCCGCTGCCTCGAATACATGCACGGTGCAAACGACGCCGCATGCCGGAGACATCGAATTGACCGCGACCGCGACCGCCGGGACCTGGATCGAACGCTTCAAGGGCCTCAAACGGCTCGAGCCCGGCATCCGTGACGTTCTGACCGGCCGTTCGCAGGTGATCC
>Ga0209947_1000254_pt1 | contig 32824 bp, 27 predicted proteins | sample SalPonR2_B_D2_MG_FD_185706 | JGI IMG/M metagenome (GOLD analysis project Ga0209947, IMG submission 185706) | Salt pond soil microbial communities from South San Francisco under conditions of wetland restoration - Salt Pond MetaG R2_B_D2_MG... ...
AGCTTCATGTTGGGCGGGACCTGAATTGGAGGCGAGGCAGCCGGCCATTATAGCCCAGTTCGGCAGCGAAACCGAAAGGTAATCCACAGTTTATACAGATGAACATCGATATGAAAAGACGAATAACCCTTTATGCAACAATGCCTTGAGAGCCCCGCCTCAAGATTTTCGGAATATCAGCCAGACTGGCGGCTCGTAATTTCCGCAGATCGAGCTGGTTGTCGGCCTGTCAAGACACAATCATCAATCCATGTGAATCGGCGTAATCTGTGGACCGTTTTTCATGTACGGCGGGAGATGAAGAACTTCTTCAGCGTCTCCTCGGCCTCACCGGCCAGCAGGCCGGCCGACACGATGCACCGATGGTTCATGTGCGGGTGGTCCAGCAGATTCATGATCGAGCCGCCCGCCCCGACCCGAGGATCCCAGGCGGCAAACACGACACGCCGGATGCGCGCATGCACCAGCGCGCCGGCGCACATGGCGCACGGCTCAAGCGTTACGTACAGCGTCGCGCCGGGCAATCGGTAATTCCCGTCTCGGGCACAGGCGCGGCGAAGCGCGACCATCTCGGCGTGGCCGCTGGGATCGGAGTCGCGAATCACCCGGTTATTGCCTTCGCCCAGGATCTGGCCATCGCGCTCGATCAGCGCGCCTACGGCCACTTCACCGGCCGCCTCGGCCTCGGCGGCCAGTTCCAGCGCCCGGCGCATCATCCGTTTTTCGTGCTCGTGCCAGATCAACTCGAACGACTCCCATTGAAAACCACTGGATAGTGCCACAGCCAGTGTACTGGCCTCATGCAGCGGCGCGGACTCATTGGCCCGATCGAGAACTTCAAGGCGCTCGTCAGGTGTTTTCCGAATTCAACCCCCGATGCAGCCAGATTCGGGCAGTGGCCCGCTCGCGCTTGACGGTCGTGGGCGATAAATCCAGCGCGCTCGCAACCTGTTCGATGGTCAGGCCGCCGAAGCATCTCAGGATCACGATTTTTGCCTGGCGCGGGTCCATCTGCTCAAGTTCGTTCAAGGCATCGTCGAGGCACTCGAGGTCCAGCGACTCGATCTGTCCACCTGCGACATCGCCCCCTCTGAAGGTGTTCAGCGTCAGCACGGCCGCCCCGCCGCCGGGCCTGCCGCCGATTACGCTGAACTCCGGGCAGATCGACATCACCGAAAGCCTGGCGATAGCCGGACCGGAACGCGGTCAAGTTATCGACGCCAACGGAGATTCGCGTATCTTCGCCGTCACCGCAGCGAGCGCGGCACTGGAATTGAATCGACTGGCGCTAATAAATGCCAACACGACGAACCCCGGCGTCCCATCCAGTTCAACCCCCAGGACGACAATGCGGGCGGGGGCTGGCGCCTCACGTCCCTGATTCAGGCGACAATGAACGGCATCGTCAATGCTCAGCGCTGCAGGGAAAGCTCGATTTCCCGAATCTCCTCGATGATCAGGTCGTTGATCATTTCCCTGCCCCTGCTGGTGGGATGGTCGTCATCGGCATAATAGAGATGATCTTCGTCATGCGTCACGCATCGTCCCTGGATTTCGGTGTTGCACAACAACTTGTGTGGATACACTCGATGCACATTCGGGTGGTCGAACGAATCGAATACTTCGAAGGTCTGGTGCGCGCGCGTCATGTATGCATTGAAGCTCACGGTCAGCGGATTTTCCCGCAGCCACTTCTTCAGTTCTGCAAAATCATCCGGGCGTTCGCTGTTGAGCTTTTCCGGCACATTCCAGCCCACCTCGACAAGTGGGTAGACCAGCAGGACCTGCTTTTCGGCATCCAGCAGACGCTGGATACCCCGGCGAACTGCTTCGGCCGGCGAAAGCCCCTGCTCGCTGCGTATCTCGATGTAGTCGGTGCTCTCGACACCCCCTTCCCGGTTATCGAACCATCGACCGCTCAGAACAAGCGGATAACGCCCCATGAGCACGACGATCTCGGCGGGCGAATCGACGACGGTCTCCAGGCGCTCGGCCTGACGCTCGGCCGAACACTTGTTTGCAACGCCGTCGGACTCGTACCGGGAAGCGCCGAGATAGAAGGGACACCCGCCGAGCAGATCGAAATAAAGATCGTGGTCTGCCAGGCGTTCCCGCAGACCGCTAGCCACGGCGGCCAGATGGCTGTCGCCGAGGAAGAATATGCCGGGCCGGCCGTCTGTAGCCGCCGGTTCCTGCTCGGCCTCGAATACGCATACACCGCCATCGAAACAAGGATTTCCGTCAGGTTTTTTCAGTGTCATCCAGGGCTCATCCTCAAAGGAGCCCTCGCGAAACATCGAAGGCACCCGCTCGACGAAGCCTTGCGTATACAGCGCCGAAGCCTGCAAGCCGATAATCAGGGATGCGGCTGCCGACAGGGTCCAGAGCAGCGTCTTTCGACGCATGATCGATTGCCGGCGAAATGGCTGCTCGACGGCAACGTAGGATATCGCCGACAGGACAAATGTGATCAGCAACCACACGAGTTTGTCGCCGTATCCCGGACTCGAATTGCTGATGCGGGCAAATGCAAAAACGGGAAAATGCCAGAGATAAGCCGAGTAAGAAACCAGTCCGACAGCCACTATTGGACGCCAGGCGAGGATGCGGCCCACCGGGTCGCTTGCGGAGGAGGCCGCAATGATCAACGCGACACCGAGCACCGGCAGCGCAGTCAGGTACCCCGGATGTGGCGTCGCGTTGTCAAAAAGAAACACCCCGCCTCCAATAAGCGCGATTCCCGCCGGCGGCAACAGCAGGCTTGCCAGCCGGTTGCCTAGACGTCCTCGTTTTATCTCCAGGTAAGCCAGGATAGACCCTGTCAGCAACTCCCAGAATCGCGAAAGCGGAAAATAGAAATTCAGTTCCGGCTGACTGGTCGACATGCTCGCAGACCAGACAAGGCTCACTAGTAAAAGCAGCGAAAACAACAGCAGAATGTAGCGGTTCAGGAAGCGATGAAAAAACACCACCAGCAACGGCAACACAATATAGAACTGCTCTTCAATGCCGAGGCTCCAGGTATGCAGGAACGGCTTGAGCAACGAACTATCGGCACCGTAATCGGTTGTCGCGTAGTAGAAAAAGAAGTTGGAACCGAAAAAGACTGCCGAAAGTATGCTCTTGCTGTACTCGACGAAATCGCCTGGGAGCAACAAACGCCATGCGAACGGAAAGCTCACCAGCATGACGACGAAAAGCACCGGCAGAATACGCCGTGCCCTGCGCTCGTAGAAAAACGCGTAGTCGAATGAGCCGGTCTGGCGCAGCTCGGAAAGAATGATCTTGGTGATCAGGTAGCCACTGATCACAAAGAAGACGTCGACCCCGATATAGCCGCCCTGGAACCAGTCCCGGCCGAATACGACGAATTGCGCGTGATACATGATCACGCTCAATACCGCGATTGCCCGGAGACCATCGACCTCGGGTCTGTACTTCATGCCGAGCTCACGGGCCGAACTGCCTGGACTATCAGGTTTCATTGGTGCCTAAACCATGATCGTACCGGCCGCCTACTCCCATTCGATAGTCGCCGGCGGCTTGCCGGAGATGTCGTAGACGACCCGGGAGACGCCGTCACACTCGTTGATGATGCGCCGCGAGACGTGGTCCAGAAATTCATGATCGAGATAGGCCCAGCGCGCGGTCATGAAATCGATTGTCTCGACGGCCCTTAGCGCAATCACCCATTCGTAGCGGCGGGTATCTCCGACTACGCCCACGGACTTGACCGGCAGAAACACGGCGAAGGCCTGGCTGACCTTGCCATAGAGCCCGGCTCGGCGCAGTTCGGAGATAAAAATGTGATCGGCTTTCTGCAGCGGCTCGATATATTCCGGTTTGACTTCGCCGAGAATGCGCACGCCCAGTCCAGGACCCGGAAACGGATGGCGCATCACGAGTTCGGCCGGCAGGCCGAGTTCGACGCCGATCTTTCGAACCTCGTCCTTGAACAGTTCGCGCAATGGTTCCACCAGCTTGAGGTTCATTTCCTCGGGCAGCCCCCCGACGTTGTGATGGGACTTGATCACCTTGGCCTTGCCGGTGGCAGCACCCGCCGATTCGATCACGTCGGGGTAGATCGTGCCCTGGGCCAGCCAGCCGGCCTCGCGGTGCCTCCTGGCCGCGGCGTCAAACACGTTGATGAATTCTCGGCCGATGACCTTGCGCTTCTCTTCCGGCTCGTCGATACCGACGAGCGCATCGAGAAACTGCTCGCGGGCGCCCACGCGCTCGACACGAACGCCCAGGTGCTCGGCGAAGGTGGCCATCACCTGGTCGCCTTCCTGGTAACGCAGCAGACCGGTATCGACGAAGATACACAGCAGCTGATCGCCGATCGCCTCGTGCAGCAGTGCCGCGACCACCGACGAGTCGACGCCACCGGAAAGCCCCAGCAGCACGCTGTCGTCGCCGACCTGCTCGCGTACCCGGGCGATCTGGTCTTCTATGATCGCCTCGGTGGTCCAGTCGGCGCTGCAGTTGCAGATCTCGAGCACGAAACGCTCGAGGATGCGCCGGCCTTGCGCGGTGTGCGTCACCTCGGGGTGGAACTGCAGGCCGTAATAGCCCCGCTCGTCATCGGCCATGCCGGCGATCGGCGCCGAGCCTGTCGTGCACATGGTCTTGAAGCCTTCCGGCAGCACCGTCACCTTGTCGCCGTGGCTCATCCAGACTTCCAGCACGCCGCGTCCATTGGCCGCGACTCTATCCTCGATGCCGTCGAGCAGGCACGATGCATTGGCGATCGCGACCTCGGCATAGCCGAATTCCTTTTCGTCCGAAGGATCGACCGTGCCGCCGAAATGCGTCGCCATGGCCTGCATGCCGTAGCAGATACCCAGCAACGGCACAGCCAGTTCGTAAACCACCTCGGGTATGCGCGGGCTGTTCTCGAACGAAACCGACTCCGGCCCGCCCGAAAGCACGATACCGCGCGGCGCGAAATCCCGAATCGCATCCTCGCCGACGTCGAACGGCATGATTTCGGAGTAAACCCCGATCTCGCGGATTCGCCGGGCAATCAGTTGGGTGTACTGCGAACCGAAATCCAGAATGAGGATGCGGGAGGCGTGGATGTCGGGCTGCGGGACGGTTTCGGGCATTGCTGGATTTCCGTATGGCGGTGGCTGGTTTGGCCCCGGGTTTCAGGTTTAGGGTTTAAGGGTTAGGGTTTAGGGAACCCCAGAACCAGCATCCAGTCAATCGATCGCGCCAAGGGTTGCGCGGATCGCTTTCACCCTAAACCCTAAACCTTAAACCAAGGGTTTAACCGAGCTTGTAATTCGGCGCTTCCTTGGTAATCGACACGTCGTGAGCGTGCGATTCGGTGACGCCGGCGTTGGTCACGCGTACGAAGGCCGGCTTGGTGCGCATTTCCTCGATGGTACGGCAACCGGTGTAGCCCATGGCCGAGCGCAGGCCGCCCATCATCTGGTGGATGACGCTGCCCAGCGGGCCTTTGTAGGGCACCCGCCCCTCGATACCTTCGGGCACCAGCTTCTCTGCCGCGACTTCGGACTGGAAGTAGCGGTCCGACGAGCCGCGCGCCATTGCGCCCAATGATCCCATGCCGCGGTAGCTCTTGTACGAGCGCCCCTGGAAAAGTTCGACATCGCCCGGCGCTTCCTCGGTGCCGGCGAGCAGGCTGCCGATCATCACGCTGGAAGCGCCGGCGACAATCGCCTTGGCCAGGTCGCCGGAAAAACGTATGCCGCCGTCGGCAATGACCGGGATATCGCGTTTGGCCATCGTGGCCGCAGCGGCCGAAACGGCGCTGATCTGCGGCACGCCGACGCCCGCCACGATGCGGGTGGTGCAGATGGAACCGGGCCCCTGACCGATCTTGACCCCGTCTGCTCCGGCGTCAGCCAATGCTTCCGCGCCGGCGGACGTCGAGATATTGCCGCCGATGATCTGCACGTGCGGATAATTTTTCTTGCACCAGGAAACACGATCCAGAACGCCCTGCGAATGCCCGTGGGCGGTATCGACGACGATGATGTCGACGCCGGCTTCGACCAGGGCGGAAATTCTGCCCTCGGTGTCGCCGCCCGTGCCAACCGCGGCCGCGACCAGCAGCTGCTCGGAAGAATCCTTGGCCGCATTGGGAAAGTCGCGCGATTTCTGGATGTCCTTGACCGTCACCAGGCCGCGCAGCTGGAATTTCTCGCTGACCACCAGAACTTTCTCGATCCTGTGGCGGTGCAGCAGTTCCAGCACCTCGTCCTGGCTGGCACCCTCCTGCACCGTGACCAGCTTGTCCTTGCGGGTCATGATGTTGCGTACCGGGTCGTCGAGCTTCTTCTCGAAGCGCATGTCGCGACTGGTCACGAGGCCGACCAGTTCTTCACCGTCGACCACCGGCACGCCGGAAATATTGTGTCGACGGGTAATCTCCAGCACTTCCCGGATGGTGGTCTGGGGGCCGACCGTAATCGGGTCCTTGATGACACCGGCCTCGTACTTCTTGACCACCCGCACCTGGTGGGCCTGCTCATCGATGGACATGTTCTTGTGCATCACGCCAACGCCGCCGGCCTGGGCCATGGCAATGGCAAGGCGCGCTTCGGTCACCGTATCCATCGCCGAAGACATCAACGGAATGTTGATTGCCAGATCGCGCGTCACACGCGTGGTCAGGTCTACATCACCCGGCAGGAAATCGGAATGCGCGGGAACCAGCGAAACATCGTCGAACGTAAGGGCTTCCTCGATCAGTCGCATGGCGCGGGCCTCCGGCAGGTAAATCCCGCAATTATAGCTTGTTTGCGTTCTTTTCGAAACAAGCAAGCACAACGCGGGATCTTTCCCGTTGAGAGCTGCTCTCGCCGTCACTGCCTCGAGTGTGCAGCATGCTTCGTCACGCCGCGGACGAAGACTGTCTATTGATACGGCAGGCCCGCGCAACCGTCGGGAACATGAACCAGGATGTCACCAGGCGTGCATTCCAGCACTCGGCAAATGGCGTCGAGTGTCGAGAACCGGATTGCGCGGGCCTTGCCGGTCTTGAGTATCGACAGGTTTTGCGGCGTTATCCCAACCGCTTCGGCCAGGTCGTTGAGCTTCATCTTGCGCCTTGCAAGCATCACATCCAGATCGACTCGAATGGCCATGGTCAGACCGTCAGTTCCTGCTCGTGCCGCAGCTTGAGGCCTTCCTGCATCACCCAGGCCATGACCGTGACACCAAGACCGGCGACGAAGTAGAAAAGCGCGTCCCAGTCGGCGCTGAACCAGTAGCCCTGGTAGCCCTCGGCAAACCAACCGGCCAGCACCCGGATCAGCGCCGGGAATCCAAGCAGAATTACGCCCCAGAGAATCAACAGCAGTCCGATCCTGTGCAGATACAGCACGTGCCGAAAGGTAAAGATCAGGCCTTGCTGGTAAAGGCCGAACATCTGCACGACCTGGATTGCCACGGCCAGAAAGACCAGCACTCTTGGCATGACCAGAAATGCAGAAGGCGACCAGCCGATCTCTGCCAGCGCCGCGTGCAGCGACGGCCACTTCGACCAGATGTCCCAGGTGATCCGCAACGGACCGATGGTGAACTCGAGCACGCGCGCCTCGACCAGCATCGGGGCGGTCCAGCTTGTCACTGCCAGCAACGCACCCAGGGCCAGCAGCACGCGCGTGATGGCACTGACCCGGGCGATCCGCCGCAGACGCCCTTCTGGATGGAATGCAGGGGTCATTGCGGCGTTCCGACTTGCGTATCTGAGAGTGTGCCTCGGATCAGCCCAAGGGCTGTTTCCAGCGCTTCGTCCGATGCGCTCGGATGGTCGGGTCGAACGCCGCGGCCTTCCAGACGATTGCCGTCGGCGGTGTAGTAATCGGCAACCGGCAGAATCAGCCACCATCCGTTGCCGACATCGAAGCGGCTGGAGCTGAGCATTGCCCCGGCGGTCGGCTCGCCGACCAGCGTCGCACCCTTATGCTGCAAATGCCAGACCAGGGGCTCACTGGCGCTGCCTGTATTGCCGTCGATCAGGACCCAGACCGGCCCCTCGTAGCGTGGCGAGCGCGGCTGTACCTGACCGCGGAGGCCGCCATCATGATAGAGGTGTTCGAAAAAACGCTTCAGATCCGGTTCATCGAGTACCGGCAGACGCGCCGCGGCCCGTTCGGGTGTCGGCTCATCGGAATACATGCGCCACCAGGACCGGGAAACGAAATAACCGGCGCCGGCCTGATCGCCCATCAAGTGTGCTGCAACCAGCATCGACGAAAGATTGCCGCCGGTGTTGCCGCGCAGGTCGAGCACCAGCGCGCTGGCTTGCTGAATCTGCGCGAACGTGTCGGCCAGCTGCTCGGCAAATACATCGACGGAAACGGCAAATGAGGGCACGCGGATCACCGCCACGGATTCTTCCCATTCCAGACTCAAGAGCTCGCGCCCCGACCCGTTGGACTGGGCGAACATTTCCTCGATTGGCGGTCCACCGCGTTGCAGCATGATATGAGATACCGGCAAGAGGCCGGCGGCACCAAACCAGGCCACGAGCATGTCCAGGTCATCATGGATTATCGGAAGATCTTCGCGCAGTGTGCTGATAAAGTTCCGCCAGCCAGCATTTTCAAGCGCATCGCGGCGATAGATCTGCTCTTCGGCCATGGCTTCAACGCGATCGAGCAGAGCGCCATAGTCGTCCATCGGCAGGCCCAAATGGCTGACCGGCCGAATGCGAGCAGTGCCCATCTGCCTGCCGTCATTTTCCAGGCTGCAGGTCCATTCGGTCGACGCCGCCGGGCAGCGCAGTTCGAGAGGACTGCGCAGCATCACGCTTCGCGCGGTAGCGCTCAAACTCCAATCCGGATTCAGCCGGCCATCCACCAGGTGCAGCCAGGCACCCCTGCGTAGCTCGGGTTTGAAAAGTCTTCCGACGAGACTTCGCCAGAAACCCTGGAAATTGCGCAGTGCGCCCGGGCGCGAATGGGCATTGAATCGCTCGTTGCGACGTTCTCGCACGATCATCCGGGTCCGGATATCGCTCATTCGAAGTGACGGGAGATCGAGTGAAACATGCCAATGATCCGCCGCCGTCGGCGGCTCTTCGGCCACGACCGTCGTCCAGCCAGTGGCGCACAGCAAAATACCCGCAATCCAGACTTTCATTCAGCCTCCGGTAAAGGAATGATCCGGACGGGATTGTATGGCATTTTTTGGTTGCTGTACATTAAAAAAGTAATGTTTATCATTAAAAAATGGCTGCGCGGCCAGAAGGATGCTGCCGGCAACCTCGCGGTTGGTATAGCCACCGGCCGGCCAGCTAGCCATCCGTACCACAACCCGGCCCATCACCCGCCGAAATCACTCGCGAATACTGCCCCCGCCTGAAATCCGGGCTGCATCGGCGCTTTGGATGACATGGGCCTCGGTCACATGAATCGAACATCGAGAGTTCGCAATCACCGGCCGCCCTGCCTACAATACCGGCACCAAAACAACAACGCCTGCGCGACAGGCCCGGAAGCGAAATGACCGAACCCCAAGCTGGTCCGAAGACCCCTCCGTTCCGCATACCCCACACGCTGGCCCTGATGTTCATCATGATGGTCGTCGCGCTGGTGCTGACCTGGATTCTTCCGGCCGGCGAATTCGAAACCGTCATCAATGAATCCGGTCGGGAAGTGGTGCTGCCCGGGACGTACGACACGCTGGAAGAGGCGGAAACGCTGTCGCCGTGGTCGCTGTTCACGGCGGTCCCGCGTGCAATGGCCGATGCACAGGGCATCATCTTCTTCGTACTCATCATCGGCGGTGCACTGCGCGTAATCAGGGAAACCGGCGCCATAGACGCCTTCCTCGGCAGCGTGATCAATCGTTACAGCCATAATTCAGGCCTGCTGATCTTTTTCGGCGTGTTTCTGTTCGCAGCCGCTTCGGCCACGCTGGGGATGGCCGAGGAATACATTCCGTTCGCCGGCATCCTGATCGCGGTCTGCGTGGCCATGCGCATGGACACGGTCGCGGCCATCGGCATCATGGTGGTGGGCTACGGCGTCGGATACGGCGCGACCATCATGAACCCGTTCACACTGCTGATCGCCCAGGATGTGGCCGAGCTTCAGCCTGCGTCCGGCTGGCAGTACCGCCTGGCGCTGTTCGTGCCCTTTCTGGCCATCGGCGTACATCACGTGTGGTCCTACGCCCGCCAGGTTCAGCGCGACCCGTCGAAAAGCCTGGTGCACGGTATCGACGAAGCTCAGCCGCCGCCACAGGGCGAGCAGCTGAAAATGACCGGACGCCGCGTCGCGGTGCTGGCGGCCACCTTCGGCGCGCTGGCGCTGCTGGTCTACGGCATTACCGCGCATCACTGGTACCTGGTCGAACTGGGCGCGATGTTCATTGCCTTGTCCATCATCGTCGGGCTGATCGCGCGAATGGGCATCGACCGGCTGGCGGTCACGTTCAGCAACGGCGCGGCCGAACTGGCCGGCACGGCGGTGCTGATCGGTTTCGCCCGGGCGATTGCACTCTTGCTTGAAGACGGCCAGGTACTGCACACCATCGTCAACGCCATGGCCAGCCCGCTGGTGGGCCTGCCGGCCGAATTGTCGGCCGTGGGCATGCTGGGCATCCAATCGGTCATGAACATCTTCGTATCGTCCGGCTCGGGCCAGGCCTACCTGACCATGCCGCTGATGGCGCCGATCGGCGACCTGGTCGGCGTCGAGCGGCAGGTTTCGGTGCTGGCCTACCAGTTCGGCGATGGTTTCATGAACATGATCGTCCCGACCAACCCGGTGCTGATGGGCATTCTCGGCCTGGCCGGCATTCCCTACGCAAGCTGGTTCCGGTTCATCGCGCCGTTGCTCCTGAAACTGCTGGCCATGGCCGCGCTGGCGATGGTGGTCGCAGTCTGGATTGGATATGACTGAATGCGCTCTACCCAGACATGAAAAAAAGCCCGGCGTTGCCGGGCCTTTTTCTCTGGTTCGCGATGGCCCCGGAACGGTCCGGCAGCATCTGCTCGGTCGTCCTTACGGCGCCGGCGGCGTTTCAAAGCCATTGGCAAACAACAGCTCAGAGCCGCAGGCTTCAACGCGAACGTCATCGAGGGTCCAGCCTTCACGACCGCCCACGCTTCCGTCGGTGCCGAGGCGGAAGCGGAACTGCACTTCTTGTCCGGCGAACGCCGATAGATCAATGGTGTAGTCTTCGTATGCCCGCGGATCGCCACACCAGGCCGGCAAACCGGCAAGCGGATTCGCGCCGCCGCCAAAGGTATTGACGATTCCATCGAAATCACGGAACAGGACCTCGCTTTGCAGCTGAGTCCAGGTGCCGCCGCCGTCGGTAGAGATTTCGATCACGCCAGCATCCCAGCAGGCAGCACCAGCATCATCCTCGATTTCCTGGAAGTTCTGGAACCGAAGGGAAAGAGGGAGTACCGAGCTGCCGGGTAACTGAATGGCTGGCGAGATCAGACGCTGGTCGCTGATCGAAGCCACGTTTTCCGCATTCCAGGCCGTGGTCCCACTGAAGGGATTGGTTGTGGTCTGCTGCCACGTGTTCTGGGTACTTCCGGCGCCGAGGGTCCAGCCATTGACGCCATTTTCCATATCGTCCTCGAACACCGGCAGCACCGCAGCGCCGATCGGACAATCGCCCGGCTCCGGCTGGGTGGTGAAAGTCGAAGTGGCGCTGGCCCCGCCGTTGCCGCATTGGTTGGCCGGGGTCACGCGCCAGTAGTAAGTCGTGCTGGAATCGAGCTGCACGTCGACCTGGGCCTCGGTGCCCGAGACGATAGCGTCGAATACGACAGTGTTGAAGGCCTGGTCGGTCGCGACTTCCACAAGATAGGATTCGGCAGCGGCGGCAGCCTGCCACTCGAGCAGCGGCTGGAAAGCGACGTTGCCGGCACCGTTGACCGGGCTGTCGAGCGTTACGGTCGCGGGCAATTGATCGGAAACCGAGACCTGCAGTCCGACCGTTCGGTCGTCCGCCCCGGCCGCCGAACCCAGTACCGTCAGGTCATAAACGCCAGCGGCCACGCTCTGGTCGATCGTGACCGTCGAAACCGACGAATTCCCCGGAGTGACCGGATTCGGGCTGAAGCCACCGGAAAAGCCGCCCGGTAGCGCCGGTTCGAATCCGAGCGTGACCGGACCGACGAAATCGGCGATGGACAGTACATCGATGTCGGAAACAAAGTCCTGGGCGCCGCCGATGGTGCAAACGCCGCCCACCGCGTTGGGCGAAGTGAGGGCGAATCCGGGCTCGCCGCAGGCGACGAAGCGGAATGCACCGATCCGGGTGCTCCACTGGGCGGCGGTATTGTATTCGCCGGTAAACCAGAACGTGCACTCGTCGACCGGGTCCACGGCAATGCTCGAGTAGTCGCCGTAGCGATTGCTGGCATTGGCGGCCGATCCGTCGACCAGCGTGACCTCGCCGCGCGGCATCGTATCGAGTACGTCGGACACGATGCGTCCGATATAACGCAACCCGGGGAACACGGTCGCGTCGTCGGAAACATTGTAGCCCATGGCAATGTTGCCGGTGCCGTCCATCGCGATGGACGACATCCAGCGATTGACATTGTCCGGAGAGACCACGCCTTGTTGGTACCGCATCCAGCCGGCGCCGGTGTCGCGCAACTCGACCCACTGAACACCGTGCACATCAGCGGCGCCGCCCACGACGTCGCTGACCCAGCTCCCGACAATCGCCCCGTGACTGCCGAAATTTCGATACTGGGCGCGCCACATCACAGGTTCGCGCAGCGGGTCCAGCTGCGTTGTGGAACCGGGCTGAGGGACACAGGCGAAAGCCGTCAGTCCACACAATTCCGATTCGAAGTCCGAAACGGCGATATCGGTCGGACCGGAGAAGGTGCTGTTTCCGGCATTGTCCCAATCGACGCTGAACTCCCAGATTTCGAAGAAATCGTCGACAGGGTCGGACGTACCTCCATTGTGGACTTCATCGTCGCGGTGACGCACGAACAGGCCCGGCGCACCCAGAGGCGGCGCTATCCGCCCGTCCCAGTCGACCGGCTGCAGCATCTGAAATCCGAACCCGGACAGCAACGGCGCCTCGAATACCTGCGCCGGTCGCGTGGTCTGGCCCAGCAGCATGTTTTCGCGGTCAAACGCGTAGACCGTGCGCCCATTGCCCGGAATCGAGCCGTTCTCGTTGGCACCGATGTAGTACGCGTCCGGCCATATCGCCCACTTCGGGTAGTCCGGCAAGCCGCCGGAATTGGAGACAAATTCGTAGAGGAACCAGTTGCCGGCCGTCGGATCCGAAGTCTCGCTGATGTAGACGCAAAACGACTGACCGGTGAATTCTGTGAGAAACCAGCGCCCCGTCGGCTGGCCGGGGCCGTTATCGACGGTCTCGTCGAACATCACGATCGGGTCTCCGCTGCCATTGGTGCAGCCGGTGCCCGAGCCGGTAGCCAGCGTGCCCAGGGCGAAATTCGCCACTTCAAAACCGTCGGACTTGTCGAGAATCAGGACCTGGGTGCCGCCGACGGCGCCGCCACCGTTTATCATCTGGATGAAATAGTCGTTACCGACGTCTCCGACCGTGTCGGGCGGGTTGACGCCGGTGAAACCATTGCCGTCCTGGTTGATCAACGGCACATCGAACGCCGGGCCGCCACTGAGCGTCGGCATGCGCTGGTTGAGCTCGCGAAGTGCGTTGGGACCGGTCGGCTGGGGATCGGTAAACGGCTCGACGTAGTCACGCGGCACGCCCTTGCGCTGAGGAATTTCCTTGATCGGATCGCCGGGCTTCCAGGTCCGACGCTCCGGCAGCCGGGACATGTCGACCGAGATGTAGGCCGGCGTCACGCCCTGGTCGAACAGTTCTGCGCCGCGCAGGGTAACCTGCTCTTGCCCGACGGCACTCGCGGCACCCATCATTGCGACCGCCAGTGAAACTGGCTTCAATATCGAATCTCGCACGAAATCTTCTCCCATGATTGAACCTGTTTTGAATCGATGAACGCTCCGGCTTGATGACATCCGGTCGTCCCTGTCCCCGAAAATTTCCGATCAGCGAATACCGTGCACAACCAGCCTCACTGGTGCGGCATCGGTCTGGATTTCAAGCAATGCGTCGCTGTCGCTACCCAGGAAAGTCGTCTTTCGCCCGTCCTGACCGCGTCGCTGCAGCAATTGCAGCGAGTCGGTGGTCACCGCAGCGCCGGAGATTACGCTGAAATCGATCAATTCACGCCCGCGCAGCAAAGCATCGACGGGCGCTGCGCTGGTCTGGATTCTACCGCCCTGCAGCCTTCCTTCGGAACCGGGGTTATAGATCACGTGACCATCGAGCACTTCGACGTCCACGCGCCCGGAGGTGCGCAGGTTCACGTTGCCCGCCTGTGCCCGAAGCCGCAGCGGATATGTTGCCGAGTGCATCGTGAAGTCGCCGCGCCCGAGTTCCACGTCCAGTTCGACCGTGTCGGGAAGCGCCAGAACGAAATCGGCGCGCAGAAAATCCTCGTTCGTATCCAGCCGTGCCGTGCCGCCTGCAATCGAGAGCGACAGGCTGTTGTCACTGCGGTCCTCGACGATACGAGCTGCGACATCGCGACCGTCGCGGGTCTGGACGGTGACTCGGAGTTCGGCCCGTGCGGCCACGGGGACTTCGCGGATACGCACGTTGCCGTAGGGGTTGACGGCGCGGACACGAAAACCCGGCTTCACATCGAAAACCAGGTCCAGTTGTTGCAATCCGCCCGACGCTTCCTCAGCCTGCGCCAACAAAAGATGTGACGGCAGCCACAAAACCAGGGCCGAAACGGCGAAGGCAAACAATCTTGGGGAATTCATCTGGTCGACAGTATCAGAAACCGGTCCAAATTTACAGTTCCGGGTTCCACAACGTGCGGATCAAAACCCGGCCCTGGCCAACCGGGCTCCGGATCGACACTGCTGCGGCCAGAGCGTCTGAAATCAATCGACGTAAAGTGAACTGACCGATTCGCCCTCGGCCATGCGCCGGATGGTCTCGGCCAGCATCTGGGCCACCGATAATTGTCGAATACGGCCGCAGTCGCGGGCCTCGGCGCTCAGCGGGATGGTATCGGTGACGACGATCTCGTCGATCCTCGAATTGGTGATGTTCTCGATCGCGCGCCCGGAAAGGATCGGATGAACGCAGTACGCCACGACCTGGCGCGCGCCGGCATCCTTGAGCGCGCCGGCGCCGGCACAAAGGGTACCGGCGGTATCGATCATGTCGTCGACCAGCACGCAGGTCTTGTCGGTGACATCGCCGATCAGGTTCATCACGGTGGCCTCGTTGGCCCTGGGACGGCGCTTGTCGATGATGGCGAGGTCGGCGTCCAGGCGCTTGGCGATGGCGCGCGCGCGCACCACGCCGCCGACGTCGGGCGAGACCACGATCATGTTGTCGTCGCCGTAGTGCTTCCAGATGTCGGCCAGCGTCAGCGGGGATGCGTATACGTTATCGACCGGAATGTCGAAAAAACCCTGGATCTGATCGGCGTGCAGGTCGACGGTCACCACCCGGTCTGTGCCGACCACGCCGATCATCTTGGCCGCGACCTTGGCCGTGATGGGCACCCGGCTGGAGCGTGGGCGGCGATCCTGGCGCGCATAGCCGAAATACGGCACGATGACGGTCACGCGACCGGCCGAAGCACGCTTGAGCGCGTCGATCATGACCAGCAGTTCCATGAAATTCTCGGCCGCCGGCTGGCAGGTGGGCTGAATCACGAAGATGTCCCGGGCGCGAACGTTCTCGACGATCTCGACCATGACTTCGCCGTCGCTGAAGCGTCCCACGTTGGCCTTGCCCATGGGCACCCCGAGGTGCCCGGCAATCGCATGCGCCAGCTCCGGGTTCGCATTCCCGGTGAAAATCATCAGAGAGGGTGTGCTCACGGCCGGGGTCCATCCTGCTTGGGAAGTTTGAATACGATTGTCAGAAACTATCGGCAAAGATGGCTGGGACGGCAGGACTCGAACCTGCGAATGCGGGGATCAAAACCCCGTGCCTTAACCAACTTGGCGACGTCCCAGTCGATTGCGCATTTCACTCCCGCGAAACGATCGCGCGTGAGCGAAACGAAATTATAACGATTCGCCCGCCACGTTGGTGGGCTCTGGTGCGCCGGTGCGCGCCCAGTGTGCGCGCAACCCGATTCTCAAAGGTTTGCGGGCGTGCCGTCGAGCGCGAATCGCCAACCCGAAAGCGCTGCGCGCAGTCGGTAAGGCGGGTTTTCGGCGGTCACGCGCGCCGGCAACAGCACGCCGTCACCGTCCAACTGGTTCCAGCGGGCGAAATCCAGCCGCCATCCAGACCACTCCAGTGCTTCAAGAACGCCGTCCTCGGCATAGCGAGTCGGCGCCGCTGGCGGGGCGGGCAGCCCGCGTAGCCATTCGCTCATCCATCGCACCGGAATCGGCCAGCCCACGGCGCGTTCCACCAGCGAATCCGGATCCGGACCCTGCAGGCGACCAATATCCGAGCCCGTCAGCGTAGAACCGCCAGGCGACATCTCCAGCCGCCACTGGCGCCCTCCGGCGACCGTTCTGAGCAGCACAAGATGGTCGGCCCCGTCGGCAGTCCAGGTCATCGAGAGGCTGCCGCCGCGTTCGCCGTCCGACAGTCCCAGCCGACCGCGCACCGACCACTCCGGGTGCGCGCTGAACCAGGCCTGGCGCTCCGTCAACCAGGCGCCCTCGGGCCGCGGCTCGCGTATCGCGCACCCTGTGATTAGGAGCACCAGCGTCAGCGAAAATGCGACCCATGCCGCTGCGCGCAAGGGCATCAGTCCAGCCCGATCCGCTGCAGCGTGGCCGCGTAGACCGCATCGCCCGCCATCTCATCTCGGGTCCGGACAACCCACGCACGCGCCTCGTCGCGGCGATCCAGCCGCCAGAGCACTTCGATCAGGTGAGCGACGATTTCGGGATGCGGTTGGGCCTCGACCGCACCGCGTAGATAGGGCAGCGCGTCCTCGGCGCGACCCAGCTTGAAAAGCACCCAACCCATGGAGTCGAGTATGGCCGGATTTTCAGGTTCGAGCGCCAGCGCGGTCTCGATCAGGCGCAACGCCTCGCGATGGCGATCGGTGCGATCCGAAAGCGTGTAGCCCAGCGCGTTGAGCGCGATGGCATTATCGGGGTCGCTCTGGATGATGGTTCGCAGATCCTGCTCCGCCAGCGCCATTTGTTCCTGGTTGACCGCAGCCATGGCGCGCGCGTACAGCAGCGCGGCGCTGCCCGGCAGCTGGGTCAGCGCTTCGCTGAGCAGTTCCAGCGCCTGCATGTCATTACCGCTTTCGGCCAGGATCTGGCCCTCGACCAACCAGGCCTGTTCGGTAATTTCCGGTTGCTGACTGCGGCGGACATTGGTCAGCAGCTCTCTTGCCTGCGGCAGGTCGCCGCGACCGGCAAGCAGAATCGCCCGGCGCAGATCGGCGCGTTGCTTCAGGGTGCCGTCGACGCGCGAGTACCAATCGATTGCTTCGTCGCGCATTTCCAGGATCTCGGCCAGGACTCCGGTCAGCCACGCATGCCTGAGGCCGGTCTCAACCGATTCCAACGACGCCATGCGCTGCCAGGTCGCGCCGGCGGCTGCAATCCGGCCCAGATCGTGCTCGACCATGCCGCGCGTATAGAGAATCTCGGCATCCTGCGGCAGTCGGGCGAGCACGTTCAACGCCTCTTCGCCGCGCCCCAGTTCGCGCAGCAGTTCAACCTCGGCGATGGCCGCGACCCGGTCGTCAGGATCGAATTCACCGGCCAGGCGGAAATATTCCAGCGCCAGTTCGGGTTCGGAGCGGGTCCGGGCCAGCCGCGCCGCCCAGCTGGCCCGCCGGGAATCAGGCTGGGTCCGGAGTGCCTGCCGGGCCAGTTCGAACGCCTTCTGGGGCTGTTCGAGCTGCCATGCAAGACGGCTTCGCAGGTAATCGTCGAAACCGGGCTCGAAACCTTCTGCCTGCTCAATCAGGCGTTCGAGCGCAGCACTCGCAATATCGCTGGAACCGGCGGTTGCCAGCAGCGCCGCGGCCGAGTCCCAGTCCATCGGATTGCCTTGGCCCACGAGCCGGGTCTGCAACAACTCAACCGCACGATCGACCCGCTGCCGGCGCAGGGCCGCGATCGTGGCGAACTGTGCGGCCTGTTGCGAATCGGGCTCCAACACCATCCAGCGAGCGGCAGCAATGGTCGCGGTAGGCCAGTCGTCGATGGCCGAAGCCAGCTGGGCCGCCTGGCGGGCCACGGCCGGATCACCGGTTGTCTCCAGCGACTGCATCAGGAGATCGACCGCGTAACGGTACTCCCCGGCCTCCGCCGCGGCGCGCGCATCGGCGACGAGCGACGCCTCATCAGCCGTCTCACCGCGATCGGCGGAACCCGGTGTCGTCGCACATCCAGCCAGCAACACGGCTATCATTGCGACGGCTGTCACGCCAATCGTTGCCACGGGCCTAAAAGTGATCCTGGGCAAAACTATCTTGAATTGCTTTGCGTAAGCTAGGACAATGTCGGGTTTGCCCGTTTCTGGTTCATTCATGTCGGTATTTGCTCTTGGGCTGAGTCATCAAACTGCGCCGGTCGCGATCCGGGAGCGGCTCGCGTTCGCGCCTGAAAGGCTCGGTGAGGCGCTTGGTGCCATGCATGCGGTTCCCGGGATACGCGAATGTGCAATCGTGAGCACCTGCAACCGAACCGAACTTTATGCCAGCGGCGAGCACGCTAGCATAACGGCGTTGCAGGAATGGATGCATGACTGGCACGGTGCGCGCCGGGGCGAATTCCGGGAATACCTTTTCACACTGCAGCGACGCATGGCGGTCGTTCATCTGCTCAAGGTCACTTCGGGCATGGATTCGATGGTTCTCGGAGAGCCACAGGTCGTCGGGCAGGTCAAGCAGGCCTGGCAGTCGGCGCAGGAACACCAGACGCTGGGCACGATTCTGGACCGCCTTTTTCAGCATTCGTTCCAGACATCCAAGCTGGTGCGTTCGGAAACCGGCATCGGCCATAATCCGGTCACCCTGCCGTTCGCCGCGTTGAAGCTGGCGCACCAGATCTTCGGCGACGTGAACCGGCTCTCTGCACTGATGATCGGCGCCGGCGAAATGATCGAGGATTGCGCCCGACACTTCAGCAGTCAGGGCATACGTGCGATGACCATCTGCAACCGTAGCCCGGAGCGCGCGAAGCTGCTGGCCGAGCAGTTCAACGCAACGCCTATCGGACTGGACGGATTGGGCGAGACGCTGGCCGATCACGACATGGTGATCGCCTGCACCGGCAGCTCGACGCCGCTGGTCGATCGGGATATGATTCGCAAGGCACTGGCGCGGCGGCGCAACCAACCGATGTTCGTGCTCGACCTTTCGGTGCCGCGCAACGTCGATCCCGGTGTGGGCGAATTCGGCGACGTCTACCTCTACACCGTCGACGACCTGCGCGAAATCGCCGAACATGGTCACCGCAAGCGCACCGAAGCGCTGGACGCGGCAACGAAAATCGTCGACGGCCAGGCCGAGGCCTTCGACCGCTGGCTCAACCTTCACGCCGCCGGCGAGACGCTCAAGTCGCTGCGCCACCGTGCCTTCGACGAGCGCGACAAGCTGCTCGATCAGGCGCGTCGCGAACTGGCCGCCGGCCGCGACGCCGACGACGTGCTGGCACGCTTCGGTCATCGGCTCACCAACCGGCTGCTGCACGCGCCAAGCATGCAGCTTCGCCGGGCGGCCGAAATCACCGACGAGGAATTGATGGCGGCCGCGCGCAAGCTGCTGCTGGACGACCCTTCGTGACCCCGGGTCTGGAACGGCGCCTGGAGCGGGCCGTGGAGCGCTTCGAGGAAATCGAGCGGCTGCTGGCCGAACCCGAGCTGGCCGACGATCCGCGACGCTTCACCGCCCTTTCGCGCGAGTATTCCGATCTTCAAAGCATCGTCGAGACCTGGCGGGAAATGGAGCGGCTGGACGAGCGCGAGGCCGAAGCTCGGGAAATGCTCGCCGAAAGCGATTCCGACATGCGCAAGATGGCAGTCGATGAATTGGGCGAAATCGAGACCGGGCGCGAGCGGCTGGACCGCCAGCTTCAGCGCCTGATCGTTCCGCCCGATCCGAACGACCGCAAGAACCTTTTTCTCGAAATTCGCGCCGGTACCGGCGGTCAGGAAGCAGCACTTTTTGCCGGCGACCTGTTCCGGATGTACGGGCGCTACGCCGAATCGCAGGGCTGGCGAATCGAAGTCCTGTCCGGGCAGCAGGGCGACGCCGGCGGCTGGCGCGAGCTGATCGCGCGGGTCATCGGCAACGGCGCGTATTCAAAGCTGAAGTTCGAATCGGGCACGCATCGCGTACAACGCGTACCGGCCACCGAATCGCAGGGCCGCATCCATACCTCGGCGTGCACCGTCGCGATCCTGCCGGAGGTCGACGAGGTCGACGATGTCAGGGTCGACCCCAGCGAGCTGCGTATCGATACCTACCGATCCTCGGGGGCCGGCGGCCAGCACGTCAACACCACTGACTCGGCGATCCGCATCACTCACCTGCCCACCGGTATCGTGGTCGAATGCCAGGACGAGCGATCGCAGCACAAGAACAAGGCGCGCGCGATGAGCCTGCTCAGCGCCCGGCTTCTGGAAGCCGAACGCAGCCAGCAGCAGTCCGAACAGGCGGCCGACCGCAAGCTCCAGGTCGGTTCCGGCGACCGCTCGGAGCGCATCCGGACCTACAACTTTCCGCAGGGCCGGGTCACCGATCACCGAATCGGCCTGACGCTTTACGACCTGGAAAATATTCTCGAAGGCGGGCTCGACGAACTTATCGAGCCGTTGGCGGAGGCGCATCAGGCGGATTTGCTGGCCGAACTCGGCTGACGGCACCCTTGCCGGGCGCGACCGCGTTTGAATCAAATTCAACTTCTAAAATCATTTCGCCACGCGATGGTGAGGGCACCGGGCCGGGTGCGGCGGCCTGTAAGTCCAATTCAACTTCTAAAACCATTTCGCCACGCGCTGCGCGCTTGCAGGCGACCTACTTTTCACAAGCGCCTGAAAAGTAGGCAAAAGCGCTTTTTACAGGCGGCAGAGGGTTGCGCTGCGGGTTGATGCAGCGGGTGGTTAGGTGTTTGATCACGTTGCTCGCTGGAGATCTTCTTGTCCGTGCGGCGTGTTCCTCTTTGGCTTACGGGCGATCCGAGAATTCCGGCTTCGATGGTTATCGGACCGGGGTCGTGGCGATTGGGGGCGTTGCGTGGTTCGGTGGATGCCGAAGCGGGTTCCGCTTTGGGGTGGTGAGTGGGTGCGATGGCCTTGCCGGTCCCTTGATGGTACTGCCGAAAACGTCTCTTTCCGTAGGTCGCGGTCGCATCCGCGACGGGATGCCTGTATCGACCCTTTGCGTCGGGGATGCCACCCCGATCTACGAATGCCGACAGGGGTTGGTTCGCCATGGCCGGCACCTGGCAAGAACACGGACCGCAACCAGGCCCGAATCTCGGTCACCGCCCGATACTGGAATCCGCTTCAGCATCCCCAACAGTGCAGTGCGAGCAGGATCGAGACAACCCCCCTCCGATAATTATCGAAGCCGGAGTGACGTCGCCGCCCTTAAGCCGGGGCGAAACGGGTTTGAAGTCAAAGCCAGCCAAAGGAAATTGAATCACGTGGCGAACAGATCAAAAGCCCCGCACTTCCTTGATCAGATCGTAAGCCTTGCGAATTTCCCGGGTCTTTTCTTCGGCCATCGGCCGCATGCTTTCGGGCATGCCGCGCGACGCCAGCTTGTCCGGGTGATGCTGGCTCATCAGGCGTCGGTAGGCCTTCTTAACCTCGGCGTCGCCGGCTTGCGAATCGACGCCCAGCGTTGCATAGGCGTCTGCCAGGCGTGTTTCCCGGTCCGGCCCACTGGCGCCGTCGCCGGTCGAAGCCGAACCCCTGAGCGCCGCTTCCAGCCGATTTACATCGGCCTCGGACAGGCCCAATCCGCGCGCAACGCGCAGCAGCATCGCGTGCTCGGCCCGATGAACCACGCCGTCGGCGGCGACGGCGGAAAGCTGGACCTGCAAGAACAGTTGCAGCAGGGCAGGACTGCGCCCGGCCGTGACGCGCAGGCGCTGCAGTTCAGCATCGAGATCGAATTGCGCCCCCTTGCCTCGATTGAACGCCGCCCTGGCCGACTGGCGCTGTACTTCGGACAACGACATCCGCGAAAAGAACTGTTCGGCTATCTGGATCTCATCGTCAGTCACGCGCCCGTCGGCCTTGCAAAGGGCGCCCATGACGGCGAAGGTCGAGTCGACGAACTGGGCTCGTACGGTCTCCAGCCCGCGGGCAAAAAAGGTGGTGAGCAGGAATTGCCCCGCCGCGCCGCCGACAACCGCGCCCAGCACCGCGCCGACGACACCGCCGACGATCAGGCCGAGCAGGCCGCCAATCACGATGAATAAAAGCATGGCGGGATGATACGCAAGCTCATCGTTGCGCGGTGGCGAATCGATGAGGGCTCCGGATTCGGCCGGCGTCCCGCGTCAACCCGGCTTGTTCATGACCCCGTCGTCGCAGTCATGAAAAAACCGGAGGCAAAGCGGCCTTGCGCAGGACTCGTGCGCGGCGCCATACAGAAATGGCGTCACTCATCCGGCCGGGCGCAACCCTCTCCTGCATGACCCTGGAGGGCTTTTGTATCAATTTCCGGCCGATATTGCGATCGAGCTGCACACGAAGCAGAAAGTGCCGGTTACGCCAGGCTGTGGCTGCCGGGAGCGCGTTGATTTCCCGGTCGATCGCAAGCATGGCATCACCCGCCATGTGGCGCACCAGCGCGTCCAATCGTCGACCGCCCTGGCCAGAGACCACATGCTGCCGGCTGATCTGGTACTCGGCCTGCAATTCCAGCGGCACCAGCCAGCGCTCCTGGCGTGCGTCCATCACCAGGTCACGCGTGATCCTGATCCGGTAGCCGGCGGCCGCAACGCGGATGAGCCGACGAGCCTCGTCCGCATCCGGGTCGGCGCCGAGGCCGACAAGCCTGGCCTCCAGCAGCGCACCGGGACCGGCAATGCCCCGACAATGCTGCTCCAGAGCTTCGCTCTGCTCAAACCTGGGCGGCAAAATCTCGGTCGCAACCGCGTCGATCAGCGGGTCGAATCCAGATGCCGGAACATGCTGCGCCGCCCCGCTCTTCAGCCAGGCCTGCACCGCCGGATGCGGCAGACCTTCGGCGAGCGCCTCGCGCCACCAGCCCAGCTTGCGCCGTGCGACATCCGCATCGCTTACATCACCGGGCACGGAAGCAATTTCGCCGACAATCGCCGACAACGCCACGATAGCGTCGCGCTGCCCGACCGGCGCATAAGGGAGTGTTATGGCCAGCGGGTGGCCGGGCACAAGCAGCCTGCTCGCGCACCACGCAACCGGGTCGTCAGTGGAAGGTGACTTTGTCGTCATCGTCTTCCGGCAGATCGCTGTACAGGATCCGGCTGACGTCCAGCGGATCGAATTGATACTGCTCGTTGCAGAATTCGCAGCTCACTTCAACTTCGCCCTGCGCTTCGACGATTCCGTCGAGCTCTTCGGCGCCCAGCCCACGCAGCACCCGAACCACGCGCTCGCGACTGCACGGGCAGTGGAATCTCAGCGGGCGGGCCGGGAACAGTCGCCGAGTTTCCTCGTGGAAAAGACGGTGCAGCAGGGTTTCGGAATCGGTCGCCAGCAGTTCATTGTCCTTGACCGTGTCGAGTAGCCGGCACACCCGGTTCCAGCCGTCTTCGTCCTCGGCGGTACCCGGCAGGCGCTGCACCAGCAGGCCGGCCGCGCGGGTTTCGTCGACGGCCAGCAGAACGCGGGTCGGAAGCTGTTCGGACTGATCGAAGTAGCCGGCGATCGCCTCGGCCATGGAATCGCCTTCCAGCGGAACGATGCCCTGCCAGACTCGACCGTTGCCGACGGGCTCCACGGTCATGGTCAGCACCCCGCCGTGGGCGATCTCGGAAAACTCGCGCGCCGCCAGCATCGCATCCGGATCGAAGCGCGCCAGGCCGCGCAGGCCGCCATCATCGGTGCAGTCGGCCATCAGCAGCTTGAGCGCGCCACTGGCTCGCAACTGAAGGCTTACCCGGCCTTCGAACTTGACCCCGCTGGAGCACAGCGCGGCGACCACCAGCGACTCGCCCAGCAAGCGCGCCAGCGCATCCGGATAGCGTCCCCGCCGCAAAACCTCGGCCTGCACCGAATCGAGATGGGCCACGACGCAGCGCACGTTCGCCTGCTCCAGCAGCAGGCGTTGCAGGTGATCGTCGCTCATACCGCGGCCCTCGGATGGCGAAGATCAAGCAGATCGGCGAGCATGCCGGGCGTTTCTGCAATCGCGTCGGCGCCCCACGCCTTGACCCGCGCCGGCTCCGGGATGTAACCCCATAGCGCCGCGACGGTCCGCGTACCCGCCGCGCGCCCGGCGATCACGTCGCGTTCGTCGTCGCCGATGAAAATCACCCGGTGCGGGTCCGCCCCCAGCGCGCTGCACGCAGCCAGCACCGGATCCGGGGCCGGCTTGGCTCGGGTCGCCGTATCGCCGGCCACCAGGCATCCCATTCGATCCGCCCATCCGGCCTGATCGAGCAACGGCCGAGCGAGTCGCTCGATCTTGTTCGTAACCACGCCCCACGGCACGCCGAAGGCTTCGAGGTCGTCGAGAAAATCCGGTATGTCGTCGAACGGCCGGCTGGCTTCCCAGCATCGCGCCTGGTAATCGTCCAGGAACCGCCCGCGGAAGGCTTCCCGTTCGGCCTGGCCAAGCTCGGGCAGACCACTCTCGAGTATGGCGACGGCGCCGCGGCCCACGCGCTGCCGCAAGGGGCTGGTGTCGATCGTCGGCAGCCCGAGTTCAGATCTCAGACGTTCCAGCGCGGCAATCAGATCCGGCGCCGTATCAGCGAGCGTACCGTCCAGGTCGAACAGCACGGCTTCGGGTACCCGGCCCATCATGACTCGTCGGCCGTCTCTTCGGCCGCTTCCGGCTTCCGGGCCGACAACAGGTAATTCACCCGCGGCGCGCCGCCGATCGCAACGGTGCGCGAGAACGGGTTGTAGGCCACGCCTTCGATCTTCATCACCCGCCCGCCGGCGGAGCGAACGAATCCTGCCAGTTCCGACGGCCGAATCAACCGGTCGTAGCGATGCGTGCCGCGGGGCAACAGGTTGAGCACGTATTCGGCCCCGACAATGGCCATGCTCCAGGCCACGGGCGAGCGGTTGATGGTGGAAAAGAACAACTTCGCTCCGGGACGGGCCAGCTTCATGCAGGCGGCAACGACGCTGGCCGGCTCGGGCACGTGCTCGAGCATTTCAAGGCAGCACACCACGTCGAACCGGCCGGGACATTCGTCGGCCAGCTGCTCGGCCGTGATCTGTCGATAGTCGATTTCCAGGCCGGATTCGATCTGGTGAAGCCGGGCCACGGTCAGCGGTTTCTGCGCCATGTCGATACCGGTGACTTCGGCGCCGGCGCGTGCCATGGCTTCGGTCAGCAGACCGCCGCCGCAGCCTATATCGACCAGCTTGCGGCCCGCCACCGGCGCCTGAGCCCGAATCCACTCGACCCGCGGACCGTTCATGTCGTGCAGCGGGCGAAAATCGCCCTGCGGATCCCACCATCGCGACGCCTGGCGATTGAATGCATCGGCCTCGCGCGGATCCAGATTCAGCCTGGCTGCAGTCGCTTCCTTCGCTTCGCTCACTGTCGTTGTTCCGTCTTTGGCAAAAGCGCTGTCATTGCAGCGGATCGTCCTCGTTGATGGCCGAGGAAATTCTCTGCTGCCATTCGCGACAGCTTTCCATTATTTCGTCTTCATCCAGCGTCGTCAGTTCCCGGCCGTCGACAATCCTTCGGCCGCCGATCCAGACGTCGGTCACCTGGCTGTCCGGCACAGCGTAGACGATCTGCGAGATCACGTCGTAAACCGGTTGGGTTTCGATCCGGTCGAGCCGGATCGCCGCCAGATCGGCTTGCTTGCCGACTTCGATGCTGCCGATCTCGTCTCCCATGCCCAGCGCGCGGGCGCCGTTGATGGTGGCCATGGAAAGCGCACGGGCCCCCGGGATCGCTTCCGGATTGCCCGACGAGACCTTGGCCAGCAAGGCGGTCTGACGCATCTCGGCCAGCAGGCTCAGATCGTTGTTGCTCGCCGCGCCGTCGGTGCCTATGCAGACGTTCACGCCGGCGGCATCGAGGTCGGCCACCGGGCAGATGCCGCTGGCAAGCTTCATGTTCGAATCCGGACAGTGCACCACGTGGACCCCGGCCCGGGCCAGCCTGGGAATGTCGGTCTCGGTGATCTGGGTCATGTGCACCGCAAGCAGTCTCGGCCCCAGCAGGCCCAGCGTCTCCAGGCGGTCGAGCGGCACCAGGCCGTGCTCTTTACGGCTGGATTCGATTTCGCCGGGCGCTTCCAGCAGGTGGAGATGAACCGCGATATCGAGCTCCTCGGCCAGCCGGGCAATCCGGCGAAACGCCTCGTCGCCGACCGAGTAAGGCGCATGCGGCACGAAACTCATGCTCACCATGGGCTCGTCGGCAAAGCGCCGGTGCACCTCCAGGCCGCGCCTGAAGTATTCGTCCTCGGTCTCGGCCCAGGGCGTGGGGAAGCCGATCACCGGCATGCCGATCACGCTGCGCATCCCGGCAGAAACCGCCGCTTCGGCGGTGACGTCGGGGAAGAAATAGTTGTCGTTGAAACAGGTCGTGCCGGCTCGCAGCATCTCGGCCATGGCCAGCCGCGTGCCGGCACGCACGTAGTCCGGCCCCATGATGATCTTTTCGGCCGGCCAGATGTTTTCGTGCAGCCAGCGCATCAGCGGCAGGTCGTCGGCCAGGCCGCGCAACAACGCCATCGCCGAATGCGTATGCATGTTGACCAGTCCCGGGATCAGCACCCGATCCGGCAGTTCGACACGCGCGGCGCGCGGGAAACGTGCCTCGACTTCAACCGCTGGAATCACGGCCGCAATCCGACCGTCCTCGACGACCACGGCGTGGTCCTCCAGCACCCGGCCTTCGGGTACCACCGGCACCACCCAGCGCGGCAACAGGACTTGAGTCATTCCTTGACCCGGGACACGTACTCGCCGGAGCGGGTATCGATGCGCAGCACCTCGCCCTCGTTGATGAACAGGGGCACGCGGACCGTCGCGCCGGTTTCCATTTCGGCCGGCTTGCCGCCGCCGCCCGAAGTATCGCCGCGAACGCCGGGATCGGTGCGCACGACCTTCAGTTCGACGAAATTGGGCGGCGTGACACTGATCGGGGCGCCGTTGAACAGCGTGATCTGGCATCGATCCTCTTCCTTGAGCCACTTGGCGCCCTCGCCGACCGCATTGGCATCGGCAGCCAATTGCTCGAAGCTGTCGGGATCCATGAAGTGCCAGAATTCGCCGTCGCTGTAGAGATACTGCACTTCCTTTTCGAAGACATCGGCGGGCTCGACCGACTCATTGGACTTGAAGGTCTTTTCGACCACGCGTCCGGTCTTCAGATTTCTTACCCGCACCCGGGTGAACGCCTGGCCCTTGCCGGGCTTGACGAATTCGGTATCGACGATATTGTGCGGCTCGCCGTCCAGCAGGACCTTGAGCCCGTTCTTCAGTTCGTTTGCGCTGTAATTGGCCATTATTCTCGGCAGTCCTCTGTGCAACAGACATAAAATGGGCACTCCCCGCACCCGGTACAACTCTCCCGATGGCAGGAAATGCAATTCAGCCCGACATGATACCTGTCGCGTCACGGATAAAGTTTGGCGCTCGCTGGCAAGCCCAGCTTCGGACGGCCTGGCGCGACCCGCCCGCGCTGCTGCGCCACCTGGGACACGACCCGGGAGACTTCGGGCTTGCATCGGGAGGGACGTTTCCTTTTCTGGTCACCGAGGCGTTCGCCGCGCGCATGACACCCGGCGACCGGGACGATCCATTGCTGCGCCAGGTGCTGCCGCTTGCCGATGAAGACCTGGAAATGCCGGGCTTCGGTCCGGATCCGGTCGGTGATCCCGCCAGCCGAGCCGTCAAGGGCGTGCTGCACAAGTATCGCGGTCGCGCGCTGCTGATTACGACCGGCGCCTGCCCGATACATTGCCGCTACTGTTTCCGGCGCGAATTCGACTACGCCGGCGGCGCCCTGTCCAGCACCGCTCTGGCCGAGGCGGTCGACTACATCGCCGCGACGCCTGACGTCGAGGAGGTGATCCTGTCCGGCGGCGATCCGTTGACGCTGGGTAATGACAAGCTCCGGCGATTGACCGATGCACTCTCCGTTGTTCCACATTACCGGTGTCTGCGCATCCACAGTCGCATGCCGGTGACGCTGCCGGCGCGAATCGACGACGATTTCATCGCGTGGCTGGAGAAGCTCGACCGGCAGGTGGTGATGGTGGTGCACGCAAATCATGCGAATGAATTCGATTCGACGGTTTCGGGAGCGCTGGCAAGAATCCGCGACGCCGGCGCGACAATCCTGAACCAGGCGGTACTGCTTGCCGGTGTCAACGACACGGTGCCGGCGCTGGCGCGCTTGATGGAGACCGGTTTCGCGGCCGGCGCCTTGCCGTATTATCTGCACCTGCTGGACCGGGTGACGGGCAGTGCGCACTTTGAAGTCGGTCGCAACCGCGCAGTGGCACTGATGGATGAACTGCGCGAGCAGCTACCGGGCTACCTGGTGCCCAGGCTGGTCGAGGAACGCGCCGGTGCAGCTTCCAAGTTGCCGGTATCTTGACGGTCTACTGGTCTTGTATGCCTGTTGCACGTACCATACGGCCCTGGGGGATCCAAGGTAAATCCAAGGAAGCAAGATGACCGAAGAAGTCGATCCGCTGAATATCCTGGCCGTAGATGACGATCCGGGAAGCGTGCGCGAGATCGAGACGCTGCTGGGCGATTCAAGGCTGCGTTTTCACTTTGCCGACACCTCCAACGCCTTCAGCCGGATTCTGGAAGCCGAGCCGGTGCATCTGGCTATCGTTCATGTTCATTCCGGCAGCGAGCCATTACTGGATCCGCTGACGCGCCAACTTCGTTCCAGCGAGCCGCCGATCGCGCTGATCGCCATGGTTTCTCCCGACGCCGAAGCCGCGCTGGCAGCGGCGCACTCGGGCGTGAACGGCTGCGTTCGAATCGACGACCAGCGCTCGGTGGCCCGGGTCATTCAGGAGCGCGTCGCGCTGATTCGGGAAAATCGCGGCCAGCGTGAGGCGCTGCGTCAGTCCAGCGATATTCACGAACGCTATAATTTATTGCTTGAGTCCTCCCGCGAGGCCATCGCGTACCTGCACGAGGGTCTGCATATCTATGCCAACCCCAGCTATCTCGACCTTTTCGGTTATTCCGATTTCGAAGAACTGGAAGGCTTTTCGATTCTCGATCTGCTGTCGGCCGGCGAAGGTGCCGCCGATCTCAAGCAGTTGCTCAAGTCGCTCTCTAGGGGCGACCTGCCGAACGAAGCCCTCGAACTGAAAGCCCACCGTGCCGACGGACAGGAGTTCATCGCCAGCGTGGAATTCGCGCCGGCACGCTACGACGGCGAGGCCTGCACCCAGATCATGATTCGTGAACGCGTCGAGGCCGGCGACAACGCCGAACTCCAGCAGGAAATCGAGAAACTCCGCTCGCACGACATTCTGACCGGCCTGCTCAATCGCCAGGCCTTCATCCATCAGCTCCAGGACGAGCTCGCAAGTCCACTCGAGAACCGCCATATGGCGGTCATACTGGTTTCGCTGGACGAACATTCCAGTCTGCAGGAAAAAATCGGCGCCGCAGCAACCGACCTGCTGATCCGCCAGACCGCCGAGGTGTTCGGAGAGGCGATCGACGACCAGATGTTGCCGGCTCGCCTGTCCGATCACATACTGGCCGCCCGGATCTGGTTCGAAGCGCGTTCCGAGGCCGAAGCGCTTGCCACGCGCATCATCGAGATGTTTTCCGGCCGCGTGCTCGAGATTCGCGACAAATCGCCGACCGTTACCGCAAGCGTCGGACTCGCGGTGGGCGGCAGCCAGTTGTTCAGCGCCGACGAATTGCTGGCGCAAGCGGAAAGCGCCCTGCGCGAGGCACAGCGCACCGGCGGCAACAGCTACGTCCGATATCGCCCGAGCAGCGATGCAACCGACGCCGGCGACGCCGCGCAATGGACCGAAAGACTTCGACACGCGCTGAACAACGAAGAATTCCGGCTCGTACGCCTTCCCATCACCAGCATGGAGGACGATGATTTCCTGATCAGCGAATTCGAATCGCGCATGCGCGTCGACGGCAGCGACGAGATCATCATGCCGGCAACGTTCCGTCCCGCTGCGGTCCAGTCCGGCCTCGCAACCGAAGTTGACCGGGACCTGATCCAGAACCTGATCCGATGGCTGGGCAACCATCCGGAGGACAAGGAAGACATGCTTGTGCCGCTGAGTGGCCAGAGCCTGGCCGACGACGGATTCATCGTCGAGCTTCAGGGTCTCGTCGATGACGAAACCATCAACGGCCGGCGACTGATTCTCGGTTTCCAGGAAGCCGAGGTGCGCGAAAGCGTTCGCGAACTCCAGCGGCTGATCAGCCGACTCGGCGCTCGCGGCGTGCGCTTCGCGCTTTTGGATGTCACGCCGGATGCGAAGGTCGACCTGGTGCTGAAGAACGTGAATATCGACTTTCTCAAGCTCGGCGGCGACGTCTCGGCAGCGCTGCGCAACAACGAGTTAGCCAGGCAAGCGCTGGAGTCGCTCGCCGCCGCCGCCGCGGCGCAAGACATTCAGGTCATCGCGCCGCAGGTCGAAAATACCACCGACCTTGCCACGCTCTGGCAGTTCGGCATCACTCTGGTGCAGGATGATTTTGTGCGCGACGAAGAAGATTGAACAGCTGCTGCGGCCGCCGGCACCTCGTTACACGGGCTCAGGCACCCTGCTCCAGCGCTGCGATGCGCTCTTCGAGCGGCGGGTGGCTCATGAACAGTCGTTTGAACCCCATGCCGACCCGGCCGCGAATGCCGAAAGCCTCCACCGCTTCGGGCAACTGACCCGGCTGCTGGCTGCGGCGCAGCTTCTCCAGTGCCGCGATCATCTTGCCGCGCCCGGCCAGCCGCGCGCCGCCGGCGTCTGCGCGAAACTCGCGCCAGCGCGAAAACGCCATGACGATGATGCTGGCGAGAATGCCGAGAACGATCTGCAGCACGATCACGGTGATGAAATAACCCGGCCCGTAACCGCGCTCGCTGCGAAAGACGGCCCGGTCGATGATCTGGCCGAGCATCCGGGACAGCAGCAGGACAAACGTGTTGAGCACGCCCTGCAGCAAGGTCATGGTGATCATGTCGCCGTTGGCCACGTGAGAGACCTCGTGCGCCAGTACCGCCTCGACCTCGTTTTCATTCATGTGCCTCAGAAGCCCGGTACTCACCGCCACCAACGCCTTGTTGCGCGAAGCCCCGGTCGCAAATGCGTTGGGCTCGTCGGCCTGGAAGATCGCCACGTCGGGCATGCCGATACCGGCCTCGCGGGCCTGGCGCTCGACGGTATTCACCAGCCAGCGCTCGACCTGGCTGGCTGGTTGCTCGATAATCTTGGCATGCGTCGACATCAGCGCGATCTTCTTGCTCATGAGAAGCGAAACCAGCGCGCCGCCCATGCCGAAGATCAGCGCGAACAGCAGCATGCCGGCCTGGTTGATGTCGATGCCCTGGGCACGAAGCCAGGGTTCGGCCAGATTCATGACAAAGCCGAATACCACCAGCACCGCAAGATTTGTCATCACGAAAAGTCCTATACGCCGCATCGTCCGTTTCCTCGATTGATTGGCACTGAAAGCATTTGACGCCGATATGGATGCCCAAGACAACCCACAAGACAAGCCGGACAAGCATGACCCAGGCAATCCGCGACGTTACATTGGCCGATTTGCACCCTCGCCCACCGGCCCGCTTCATTTTGGCTCATTGCTGGCCGCGATCGGAAGTTTTCTGCAGGCCCGGGCCAACGACGGGGCTTGGCTGGTCCGGATCGAGGATATGGATCCGCCGCGCGAAGTGCCCGGCGCAGCGAAAAGTCAGCTCGAGACGCTGGCGCGTTTCGGCATGTTTTCCGATCAGCCGGTCGTCTACCAGTCACGCTCGTCGGCGCTGCATCTGTCGGCACTGGCGCGTCTGCGTGGCAGGGGTCTGGCTTTCGACTGCGCCTGCAGCCGGCGCGACCTGCCTTCATCCGGCATTTATCCGGGCACCTGCCGCGACGGAATTGCGTCGGGCAAGACCGCCAGAAGCGTGCGCTTCCGCGTGCCGGAGACATCGATCGAGATGGTCGACCGCGTATTCGGACCATTGAGCTACCCGCTCCGGGAAACCTGCGGCGACTTCGTCATTCGACGAGCCGACGGCTTGTTCGCCTACCAGCTCGCCGTGGTCGTCGACGATATCGCCGCCGGGGCAACCGAGATCGTTCGGGGCAGCGATCTCCTGGACTCCAGTCCCCGCCAGCAGGCCATCTTTGAAGCTCTGGGTGCGCCGGTGCCGGGCTGGATGCACCTTCCGCTGGTCGTCGACAAAAGCGGCAACAAGCTCTCGAAATCCACCGGGGCCGATGCGGTGCAGCAAGCCCGGCCCGCGCGCACGCTTGCTCTGGCGCTCGAAGCGCTGGGCCAACGCCCGCCATCGGGACTACGCTCTCTGGAATCGCTCTGGACCTGGGCGATCGGCCACTGGTCGCCGGAGCGAGTTCCCGTCGATCCATTCCAAATATGAAGCGCGGAGACCCGGCGCCTTCAACACGTGGGGCCAGTGGCGGGACCGAGGCGATATACTCGAGGCTGTATCCTGAAACCAATGCCTTCG
>Ga0209947_1000257_pt1 | contig 32670 bp, 26 predicted proteins | sample SalPonR2_B_D2_MG_FD_185706 | JGI IMG/M metagenome (GOLD analysis project Ga0209947, IMG submission 185706) | Salt pond soil microbial communities from South San Francisco under conditions of wetland restoration - Salt Pond MetaG R2_B_D2_MG... ...
GACCTGATGAGCCGGGTCAGCTACGCGATGATGAACCCCGGCGGCGACCGCGAGATGACGCAGGCCGTGCGCGCTGCGATGAGCGACCTTGCCAAGGGGCTGGCCGAAGAGGCCGGGATCGACCCCGCGCTGGTGTTCGAAATGGTGATCGTCTGCAACCCTGTGATGCACCACCTCCTGCTCGGGATCGACCCGGTCGAGCTGGGTCAGGCGCCCTTCGCGCTAGCCACGGCCGACAGTGTGACGCTGGGCGCGGTGGAGCTGGGTCTCGAGGGTGTGGCCCCGACCGCGCGCATCTACCTTTTGCCCTGCATCGCGGGCCATGTGGGCGCAGACGCCGCCGCCGTGGCGCTGTCGGAGGCGCCGGGCGCGCAGACCGAGCTCACCCTTGTCGTCGATGTGGGCACCAATGCCGAAATCCTTCTGGGCGATACATCGGGCGTTCTGGCCTGTTCCTCGCCCACCGGCCCCGCCTTCGAGGGCGCGCAGATCAGCGCGGGCCAGCGCGCCGCGCCGGGCGCCATCGAACGGGTGGAGATCGATCCAGCCACGAAAGAGCCCCGCTTCAAGGTCATCGGCAGCGATCTGTGGTCGACCGATCCGGGTTTTGCCGAGGCGACCAGGGACACCGGCGTCACCGGCATCTGCGGCTCGGGCATCATCGAGGCCGTCGCCGAGATGCGCATGGCGGGCCTTCTGGATGCCTCGGGCCTGATCGGCGGCGCGGAGGCCACCGGGACTGCCCGCTGCGAGCCCACGGGGCGCACGCACGCCTACCTGCTGCACGATGCCACGGCCGAGGGCGGGCCGCGCATCCTTGTAACCCAGGGCGACATCCGCGCCATCCAGCTTGCCAAATCGGCGCTTTACGCGGGCGCGCGCCTCCTGATGGACAAGCGCGGCGCGGAGCGCGTCGACCGCGTGGTGCTGGCTGGCGCCTTCGGCGCACATATCAGCCCGAAACACGCCATGGTGCTGGGCATGATCCCCGACGCGCACCTCGACAAGGTCACCAGCGCGGGCAACGCCGCGGGCCACGGCGCGCGCATGGCGCTTTGCAACCGGAGCGCGCGCGAGGAGATCGAGAAGACCGTGCGCCGTATCGAGAAGATCGAAACGGCGGTCGAGCCGCGGTTTCAGGAGCATTTCGTCAACGCAAACGCCATCCCGCACGCGGTCGACCCGTTCCCGGAACTGGCAAGGGTGGCACCGCTTCCCATCGTCAGCTTCGGCGCATCGGGCGCCCAGCCTGGCGGTGGCAGCGGGCGTCGCAGACGGCGAAGGGCCTGACCGCGAAAGCCGGGAACGCTTGACGCGGCCCGCTCACGGGCGTATCCCCAACCACCGCGCGGGTATGGTGAAAAGGTATCACGCGAGCTTCCCAAGCTTAAGTTACGGGTTCGATTCCCGTTACCCGCTCCATTTTTTTGAGTGCGCTACCGCCCTTCGGGCTACTTGAGCGCGGCGTACGCTACCGCCCTTCGGGCCACTCGAGCGCTTACTCCACTACTCCGCAGGCTCTTTCACCGGCATCTTGTCGCGCAGGCGTAGCCCCTCTGGGTCGAACGGCGCCTCGGCCAGACGCCGCGCCGTGTGGGGCTGTCCGAGGATCGCAACGTGGACCGTGTCGCCCGGCGCGACCTGCCCGGCCTTGAGATAGGCCAGCGCCAGCGACTTGCCAACGGAGTAGCCATAACCGCCAGAGGAGACCTGTCCCACCGGCGTGCCATCAGGCAGGAAGATCGGCTCCGACCCGCTGGCATCGGCGGTGGTGGCATCGATCTCCAGCATCACCATCTCTTCACGCGGCGCATTCGCTTCGATGCGCAACCATGCGTGCATGTTCAGAAATTCCTTGTCGCCCCGGATCAGACCATCAAGCCCGCTTTCCTGCGGCCAGTATTCCGGGCTGTAATCGCGCCCCCATGAGCCGTACCCCTTCTCAAGCCTGAGCGACATCAGCGCCCGGCTGCCCACGGGGCCCGCACCCACAGAGCGCCCGGCCTCAAGAAGCGCCTCGTAGAGCGCCACCTGGTCGGCTTCGGCGCAGTGCAGCTCCCATCCCAGATCGCCGGTGAAGCTCACCCGGATGGCGACCAAATCAATCCCGGCCACGGCGATCCGCCGGGAGCGGAAAAACGGGAAGGCGGCGTTCGATAGGTCGGCGTTGGTCAGCCGCCCCAGCAGGTCGCGCGCCCGCGGACCGGCCACGTTGAAGCCGCAGACGGCCTCCGTCAGGCTCTCGAATGTCGTGCCCTCCGGCAGCGGAACCTCGCGGAAAAACCGGTGATGGAACCGCTCCGCCGCACCGCCGCCCAGCACCCAGAACTCCTCCGGCCCCAGCCTCGTCACGGTGAAATCGCCCGCCACGCCGCCGCGCTTGCCGATCAGCGGCGTCAGGCAGGACCGCCCCACCTCGCGCGGCATCCGGTTGGCCAGAAGCGCGTTCAGCCAGTCCTCGGCCCCAGGCCCGGCCACGCGATACTTGGCGAAGTTCGAGATATCGATGATCCCTGCGCGCTCACGCAGCATACGCGCCTCGCGGCCCACCACGTCCCACCAGGGCTGGCGCGTGAACCCGGCACTGTCCTCGACAGTTTCATCAAAGAAAAGAGGATGCTCCCAGCCGTAGTTCAAGCCGAACTTCGCGCCCATCGCCCTCTGCATCGCGTAGGCGGGCCGCGTGCGCACGGGCCGCCCCGCCTCGCGCTCCTCGCCGGGGAAATGGATCTTGAAGCGATGCGCGTACTGGTCGGCCACCCGAGCCTTGGTAAAGGCGCGGCTGGCCCACGCTCCGAACCGCGCGAGGTCCCAGCCGAACATGTCGAGGGACGGCTCGCCCTCCACCATCCATTCCGCGGCGAGCTTGCCCAGGCCCCCGTTCTGCGAAAACCCGGGGATGATCCCGTTGCAACAGAAATACCCCGTCAGCTCCGGCACCGGCCCGAAGAGCGCCGAGGCATCCGGAGACCAGATCATCGGCCCGTTGATGACGCGCTTGATCCCCGCCTCGCCCACCACCGGCACGCGGTCGATGGCGCGCATCATGTTCTCCTCGATCCGTTCCAGATCGTCGGCGAAAAGCTCGTGTCCGAAACCCTGAGGCGTGCCATCCTCGGCCCAGAACCGCACATCCTTCTCGTAGGCGCCGACCAGCAACCCCTGCCCCTCCTGGCGCAGGTAATACTCCCCGTCGCGGTCCGCGACAGACGGAAGACGCCGGTCCATCGCGGCGATCTGGGGGATCGTCTCGGTCACGAAATACTGGTGTTCCGTGGGCAGGAGCGGCAGGTCGATCCCGGCCATGGCCGCCACTTCGCGCCCCCAGAGGCCGGCGGCATTCACCACCCATGGCGTCCGGATATCGCCCTTTTCGGTGCGCACGATCCATGTGCCGTCGGGCTGCGCCTCGGTCGCGATCACAGGCGTGAAGCGGTGGATTTCCGCCCCCCTCTGACGCGCACCCAGCGCATAGGCGTTCGTCACGCCCGAAGGGTCCACGTTGCCACCGTCGGGTTCGAACATGATCAGCCGCACGCCGTCATAATTCACCAGCGGATGCAGTCGCTCGGCCTCGTCCCGGCTCACCTCGTGGAAATTCATCCCGTAGCGCCGCGCCTTGGCCTCCTGCAGGCGCAACTGGTGTTCCCGCTCCTCGGTCTGCGCAAGGTAGAGCGACCCGGGCTGGAACACGCCGCAGGACTGGCCGGTCTCGGCCTCCAGCTCCCTGTAGAGGGTCATCGTGTAATGCTGCAGCCGGCTGATATTGGTGACGTCATGCAGCCCGTGGATATTGGCCGCCGCGTGCCAGGTCGACCCACTGGTCAACTCGTCCCGCTCCAACAGGACCGCGTCCGACCATCCCATCTTGGCGAGGTGATAGAGGATCGAGCAGCCGACGACGCCGCCTCCGATCACGACAGCCTGGGCATGGGTGCGCATGGGGTGCTCTCCTGCGGTTGACCGGGGACCACTCTTCCGGGCCATGCCACGCCGATCATGTCCATCCGCGACAGATCGGGGTTGAATTGCGCAAGGGGTCTTGCACTGCGCGGCGCACCGGGACAGATCGTGTGCCATGTTGCGCTATCATGCCCGCCTCGACAAAGACGAACTGCGCGCCGTCGGCATCCCCGCGCCGTGGCGCTTCGGGCTGGCAGACCGCGTGCGTTTCGCCGAAATCGACGCGCTGGGGCATGTGAACAACACCGCCTATCTCACCTGGTTCGAAAGCTTCCGCCTGCCCTATCTCGAGGCGCGCGGCGTTACCGATTACGGCCCCGACAGTCCCCGGCTGGTGCTGAAACGCGCCAGCGTCGACTACCGCGCCGAGATGTTCAACGGCATGGATTACGTGGTGACGGGCCGCACATGCGCGTTCCGGCGCACCTCCTTCACCATGGAGTTCGCAGTCTGGCTGCCCGATCCGGCGGGCGCCGTCTGCACCGCGACGGGCGAGGCGATCGTCGTCCTGCTGAACCGTGACGCGCCGGGCCGCTACCCGATCCCCGAGGCCGGTCGCCGCGCCTTCACGCAGGAGGACGGCGCCGAAGCAGAGACCCCCTGATCCCCTTCATCTTTCCGAAAATACGCAACGCCACGCCGGCCCGGAGCGATGCGCCCGAAAATCACGCGCCGCGCACGAACCCGATCAGCGCCCGGGTCGAGCCGTCCTTGTCGGCCCCGTCGGCAGCACCGGTCAGAACCGGCTCCAGCGCAAGCGCCAGTTCCTTGCCCAGTTCCACGCCCCACTGGTCGAAGCTGTTGATCCCGAGGATCACCCCCTCCACGAAGACGCGGTGCTCGTAAAGCGCGATGATCTGGCCCAGCACATGGGGGGTGAGTTTCGGATAGATCAGCGTGGTGGACGGCCGGTCACCCGGGAACACCCGGTGGCGCGCCTGCCGCTCCAGCTCCGCACCGCTCAGCCCCTTCTCGGCCATCATCGCCCGCGCGGTCTCCAGCGACCGTCCACGCATCAGCGCCTCGGACTGCGCGAAGCAATTGGCCAGAAGGAGCGTATGCTGGTGCGCAAGCTCGGGCTCATGCCCCCTGGCCGCGACCATGAACTCGCAGGGCACAACGCGCGTGCCCTGGTGGATCAGCTGGTAGAAGGCGTGCTGCCCGTTTGTTCCAGGCTCCCCCCAGACGACGGGGCCGGAGTTTTCCGCCAGGTCGCTGCCATCCATCGCCACGCGCTTGCCGTTCGATTCCATCTCCAGCTGCTGGAGATAGGCGGGCAGCCGCGAAAGCCGCTGGTCGTAGGGCAGCACGGCGCGTGTGGCATGGCCGCAGACCTGGTTGTGCCAGATCCCCACCAGCGCCAGCAGCACGGGCAGGTTTTCCGCCAGGTCGGCCTCGCGGAAATGGGTGTCCATCGCGTGCCCACCGCCGAGAAATTCGCCGAAATCCTCGGGCCCCACGGCCAGCATCAGGCCCAGCCCGATGGGACCCCAGAGCGAATAGCGCCCGCCCACCCAGTCCTCGAAGCCGAAGACGCGGGAGGGGTCGATGCCGAACTCGGCCGTCTTGTCGGTGGCGCTCGACAGGGCCACGAATTGCGCCGCGGGGTCGTCGACTTCACGCCCCATCCAGTCGCGCGCGGTCTTCGCGTTGGTCATCGTCTCGATTGTGGTGAAAGTCTTGGACGCCACGATCACCAGCGTGCGCTTCGGGTCGAGCTCCTTGAGCGTGTCATGGATATGCGCGCCATCCACGTTCGAGACGTAATGGACACGCGGGCCGTCGTGATAGGGCGCCAGCGCCAGCGTCGCCATGGCGGGCCCGAGGTCGGAACCGCCTATGCCGATATTGACCACGTCCGTGTAAGGTCCGCCCGCGCCCGCGGCCTCGCCCGACCGGATGTCCATGGCGAAGGCTTCCATGCGCCTGCGCGTTTCCAGCACACCGGGCATCACGTCGACCCCGTCCACGAGGATCGGACCGCCCGGCGCCCTGAGCGCGGTATGAAGCACCGCCCTGCCCTCGGTCTCGTTGATCCTGGCGCCGGCAAACATCGCCTCGCGCCGCGCGGGAACCTCCGCCGCCCGCGCAAGCTCGAGCAGAAGCGCCATGGCCTCCACATCCAGATGCGTCTTGGAATAATCCAAAAGCATGCCGCCCGCTTCGGCGGAGAACGCGCCGGCGCGGTCCGGGTCATCGAACAGATCGAGGATATGGCGGCTTGCTGTGCGCGCGCGATGGGTGCGCAGATCGTCAAACAGGGTCATCTCGCTCACTCCGCCCAGTGGACCGTGGCCTGCCCCAGCACGCAGGCGATGGGCGCGTCGACGGGCTTGAGTTTCGCCGCCCGCTCGATCGCCTTGCGCTTCTCCGACCCGGTGATCAGGACATGCGTGCTCAACGCGCCCTTCAGGACGGGGGCCGTCAGCGTCACGCGCGCCTCGCCCGCCGCGTCGGCGCGCATCGCCATCAGCGGCGGCGCATCGTCGTCGAGCGCGGCAGCAAGGTTGTCGGCCCCGGGAAAAAGGCTCGCCGTATGCATGTCCGTGCCCATCCCCAGCAACAGGACCGAGATCGGCAGATGCGGCACGAGGCCTTCGGCCAGCGCCTCCAGCTGCCCCTCGGGCGCCTCGGCGGGTGTATGGAGTGGGATCAGCGTCGCCTCGGACGCCGCTGATACCAATAGCCTTTCCCGAAGAAGCCGCGTGTTCGACCGCGGGCTGTCCTCGGGCACCCAGCGCTCGTCGTTCAGCACAACGAAGGTCCGGTCCCAGTCGAGCTTCTGCTCGCTGATGACGTCGAACACCGGCCCCGGCGTCGTCCCGCCCGGTACGGAAAAGGTCGCGCTTTCGTTCCGCCTGAGGCTGTCGGCCAGCTCGCTGGCCAGCCGGTCGGCCAGATCCAGCATCAGCAGGTCGCGATCGGGGTATTCGATCAGGTTCATCCGCCAATCTCCCGCCAACGGCGCCCGTCCCGGTGCAGAAGCATCAAGGCCTCCTCCGGTCCGGAACTGCCCGGTTCATATTGCGCCGGCCGGTCGCCGCGCCGTGTCCAGGCCTCGATGATCGGATCGGTCCAGGCCCAGGCCGCCTCCACCTCGTCGCCGCGCATGAACAGCGTCTGGTTGCCCCGGATCACGTCCATGATCAGCCGCTCGTAGGCATCCGGCACATCCAGCCCCTCCGCGCCCAGCGCCTCGGCGAAGGACATGTCGAGAGGCACGTCTATCAACCGCATGCCCCCCGGCCCCGGTTCCTTGATCGTCACGCGAAGGTCGATCCCCTCGTCTGGCTGCAGCCGGATCGAGAGCACGTTGGGCCGGCTGCCCGCATCCTCGTCGAAGATCGAATGGGGCGGTTCCTTGAAATGGATCACGATCTCGGACTTGCGTGCCCGGAGCCGCTTGCCCGTGCGCAGGTAGAAGGGCGTGCCGTTCCAGCGCCAGTTGGCGATATGCAGCTTCAGGGCGATGAAGCTTTCGTTCCGGCTCTCGGCGTTCTCGGCATCCTCGAGATAGGAGGGCGCGTCTTTCGACCCCTTGTACTGCCCGCGCACGATATCCTCAGGCTCGACGGGATCGAGCGCGCGTATCACCTTGAGCTTCTCGTCGCGCACCGCGTCGGGGTCGAATTTCGAAGGCGGCTCCATCGCCGTCAGGCACAGAAGCTGCATCAGGTGGTTCTGCACCATGTCCCGCATCGCGCCCGACTGGTCGTAATAGGCCCCGCGCCCGCCGACGCCGACCTCTTCGGCCACGGTGATCTGCACATGGTCGACATATTGCGTGTTCCAGAGCGGTTCGAACAGGACGTTGCCGAAACGGACCGCCATCAGGTTCTGCACCGTCTCTTTGCCCAGGTAATGGTCGATCCGGTAGATCTGCGTCTCGTCGAAATATTCCGAAAGCGTCCGGTTCAGCGCCTTGGCCGAGGCGAGGTCGTTGCCGAAGGGTTTTTCCACCACGATCCGCGCATCGGGCCGCGCGATCCCGAACTGGTGCAGCCGCTCCGCGAGATCCCCGAACAGCGACGGCGCGACCGAGAAATAAAAGGCCTGAACCGCGTCCGCGCGCATCCTGTCGCACAGATCAGACCAGCCGTCATCGCCCTTCGCGTCCACCGCGAGGTAGTCGAGCCGCCCGAGGAACTCCACCACATGCTCTGCGGTGCGGAGCCGTTCGGGCACGAATTCCTCCAGCGCCTCGCCGACCCAGGCGGCCCAGTCCTGCGCGCTCTGTCGGGTCCGCGCCGCGCCGATGATCCGCGCCTCGCGCGGCATCTGCCCGTCGCAGAACCGCCGGAACAGCGCCGGCAGGATCTTGCGCCGCGCCAGATCGCCCGTGCCGCCGAAGATCACGAGGTCGAACGGATCGACCGGTATGACACGCGAAACCATGAGCCTGTCTCCGCCACTGGATGTTAGCGCTAACGACGTTTGTGCCGACGATTATCCCGATCGGCGGACCAAGTCTACCGGTCACGCGCAGCGCAGTCCAATCTCGCCCTCGCCCCCCGCGAAAAAACTCCGGCGGGCGGTCGCCCCCTACCGCTCCATCGCGCAGATAAGCTCGAACAGGACCGAGGCACCCAGCCAGCAGGTCCCCCCGGACGGATCGAAGGGCGGCGAGACCTCCACGAGGTCGGCGCCGATGATGTCGAGCCCGCGCAGCGCGCGCACGCATTGCAGCGCCTCGAAACTGGTCGGCCCGCCCACCTCGGGCGTGCCGGTGCCCGGCGCGAAGGCCGGGTCGATGAAGTCGATGTCGAAGCTCACATAGGTGGCGCCTTCGCCCGCGACGGCGCGCGCCTCCTCCATGACGGAGGCCCAGCCGCGCGCCATGCAGTCCTCGATCTCGACGATATGCACGCCCTTGTCGCGCCCGTAATCGATATCCTCCTTGTTGTAGGAGGTCCCGCGCATGCCTGCCATGAAGGTCCGGTGCGGATCGAGGCACCCCTCCTCGATCGCCTGCCGGAAAGGGTTGCCATGGGTCAGGGTCTTGCCGCCGAAATAGGGCGGGTAAAGATCTGTATGGCTGTCGAGCAGGACCAGCCCGAACGCCTCGCCGCGGTGTTTGCGGAGCGCGCGCAGCACCGTCAGCGTGCACAGGTGATCGCCGCCGACCATCACCGGCCGGATGTCCTGGGCCAGCATGCCCGCCACCGCCGACTCGGCCGCCGCCAGCGCGTCGTCCTGGTCCACCGGGCTCATCGCCACATCGCCCATGTCGGCGCAGCGCATGGACTTGAACGGCGTCTGCCGCGTCGCACCATGCATGGCGCGGACCATTGTGGAGGCGTCGCGCAGGCCCCGCGGCCCGTGACGCGCGCCGGGTCGGTTCGATGTGGCCCCGTCCCAGGGCATGCCGATCAGACCCACATCCACCTCCGCCCGGCGCGGATCGCCCTCCGGCACGTAAGGCAGGCGCATGAAGCTCGGCACACCCGCGTAACGCGGCAGCACCGCGCCCGAGACAGGTTCCCAATCCGTGGTGCTCATTCCGTCATTCCCCGTATCCACTCTCCGTCTCCGGCAATACGGACGCAGCTAACCGTCGAAAGCGCTGGCTGTCACCACCCTACCTTCATCTTTCCGAAAATACGCGAAAGCCACCGCGCGGCCGGGCACTCAGGCTTCCAGTTCCGCGTCCCAGTAGAGGAAATCGAGCCAGCTGTCGTGCAGATGGTTGGGCGGAAACTTGCGGCCCATGTTGCGCAACTCCTCCGCGCCGGGCTGGCGCGGCGGCTTGCGCAGGGACAGGCCCGACTGCCGCAGACTGCGCGCACCCTTCTTCAGGTTGCATTTCGAGCAGGCCGCCACGACGTTTTCCCAGCTGGTCACGCCACCGCGGGCGCGCGGAACCACATGGTCGAAGGTCAAATCGCCCTTGGCCCCGCAATACTGGCAGGAAAACTCGTCGCGCAGGAACAGGTTGAAGCGGGTGAACGCGATCTTCTTCTGCGGCTTGATGTAATCGCGCAGGACCACGACCGAGGGGATGCGGATCTCGGTCGAGGGGCTGCGCACGACCTCGTCGTATTCGGCCACGATCTGCACCCGGTCGAGCCAGACGGCCTTTACCGCTTCCTGCCAGGGCCAGAGCGACAGGGGGTAGTAGCTGAGCGGCCGGTAGTCCGCATTGAGCACCAGCGCCGGATGCTGCCTGAGCGCGCCGGGCTCCCGTACGAAATGGGTCCTGAACTCTATCTCGCTTACCGCCTGCATCCGCGACTCCGATCCCACCCTGTCTGCCTCTCAACCGGCACCAGAGCGGGAGCCCCCGCTCCTGCCGTATGAATACTATATATAGGCTTTAAGACGCGGCAAGCATTACCACATCCTGTGCCCTATTGCCTCAATGTCTAGCGCGGCTGCCTGACAGTTTCGTGACGTTATCCACAAGTCCCGTTTCGAAGGGCCCTGTTTCAAGGGGGTTGCACGGCCGCCGCGCCGCGGTCACGCTTCGCGGCATGACCGGTCTGCCGACTGCCCCCGTTCCCGGCGCGATCCTCGAAGCCGCGCTCTACGCCCCAGACCTCGATGCGGCGGAGGCCTTCTACGGCGGTCTCCTCGGCCTGCCGCGCCTGATGCGGGCGGGCGACCGGCATGTGTTCTACCGGGTCGGCGCGACGATCCTGCTGATCTTCAACCCCGCGGCCACGCAAGAGCCGCCGGGGCCGGACGCCCTGCCCGTCCCGCCCCATGGCGCGTGCGGGCCGGGACATGTCTGCTTCGCCGCGACCGAGGCCGAGATCACCGCGATCCGGGCCCGGCTGGAGGCCGCCGCCGTCACGGTCGATTCGGATTTCCACTGGCCCAACGGGGCACGCTCGCTTTACGTCCGCGATCCGGCAGGCAACTCCGTGGAGTTCGCCGAACCCCGCCTCTGGGCGCCCCAAAGCTGACCCCGAAGCTGACCCCGGGCCCTCAGCCCATTCCCAACTTGTCGCGCATGAAGGCCAGCGCCACCGACAGCCCGTCGGGCGCGATGCCGTGGCCGGTGCCCTTCATCACATGGGCATAGACTTCGTCCCAGCCGGCCTTCTGCAGCGCCTCGGCGGCCTGCGGCAGGCTTTGCGGCGGCACGACCTCGTCCTGGTCGCCGTGGATCAGCAGGACCGGCGGGCGCACCACGACCTCTTCGGCCAGGGCCTCGGGCCCCATCAGCCGCCCGGAAAAACCCACGACGCCTGCGACCGCGGCCGCCCGGCGCGGGGCGACATGAAGGCTCATCATCGTGCCCTGGCTGAAGCCCACGAGAATCGTCTGTTCGGGCGCCACGCCCTCCTCGACCATGACCGCATCGAGAAAGGCGTTCAGGTCCTCGATCGCGCGGGCCATCCCCGCCTGCGACTGCTCCTCGGAAGAGCCGTCGATCCAGGGGATCGGAAACCACTGGTAGCCCATGGGGTTCATCGCCGAGCGTTCCGGCGCGTTGGGCGCGACGAAAACGGTGTCGGGCAGATGCGGCGCCAGCGGGTCGGCCAGACCCAGCAGGTCGTTGCCATCCGCACCATAGCCATGGAGGAAGATCACGAGGCTCTTCGCAGCCCCCGAGGCCGGCGCCTTGCGCCCGTAGTCCAACACCCTGCTCACAAAACACCCTCCCGGTCGGTCTCCCACCGGTAGTAGACCCAGAGCGCCCGGGCGGCAACCGCACGCACCGGTCGCCATGCCTGCGCCATGGCGCGCAGTTCCCGCTCGGAGGGCCGCTCCGGCAACGCGAAAAGCCGCCGCGCGCTTTCCTGCAGCGCGAGGTCGCCGGCCGCAAACACATCCGCATGTCCCAGCGCGAACTTGGCGTAGATCTCTGCCGTCCAGCGCCCCACGCCCGGCACGGCGGTAAGCGTTTCGACCACCGTCTCCGTGTCCGCCGCGCGCAGCCCCGTCCAGTCGATCCCCGCCGCCGCCAGCGCCCGCGCGTAGCGCCGCTTGGGCCGGCTCAGTCCGCAGGAGATCAGCGCCTCTTCCTCCGCGCTCAGGATCGCCACCTCCCGGTGCAATCCGGCGACCTCCACCCGGCCCCATATCGCCGCGGCACTCGCGGTCGAGACCTGCTGCGCCACGATGGCCGACAGAAGCGCCGCGAAGCCGTCGGGCCTGCGGCGCAGCGGCAGGGGCCCCGCCGCGATCACGCGGCCAAAACGCGGCTCGAGCGCCACCAATGCCCGCGCACCCTCGGCCAGTTCCACCTCCGTCCCGATGATCGCGACCACGCCAGATCCCCTTCATCTTTCCACAAATACGCATCGCCGCGCACTGCGCGGCGCTCCTGCGGCACCGCATGGTCTGGACCACCGCCGCACCTTCCTGTAGCGCTCGCGCTATGACCGAGACCAGCCTTTCCGACATCCCACAGACCGGTCCGGAAACGGAAAACGACCGTCGCGCGAAGCGCAACGTCGCCGTTCTGGTGCTGGCGCAGGCGATCCTCGGCAGCCAGATGCCGATGATCTTCGTGATCGGCGGCCTGGCCGGGCTGATGATCGCGCCCTCGCCGGCGATGGCCACGATCCCGATCTCGCTGATCGTGTTCGGCTCGATGACCACGGCGCCGTGGCTTTCGGCCGTCATGCAGCGCTTCGGGCGCCGAGCCGGGTTCTTCGTGGGCTCACTGGGCGGCGCCATCGGTGCTGCCGTCTCGGCCTGGGGCCTCTGGAGCGACAGTTTCGCGATCTTCCTCGTGGGGTCCTACCTCACCGGCATCTACATGTCGGCGCAGGGTTTCTACCGCTTCGCCGCCGCCGACACCGCGTCCGAGACCTTCCGGCCCAAAGCGATCTCCTACGTCATGGCGGGCGGGCTCCTGTCGGCGCTGATCGGGCCGCAACTGGTCAAGGTCACGACCGACGCGACCGTGATCCCCTTCGTCGGAACCTATGTCGTCGCCGCCGCGATCAACATCCTCGGCGCGGCGCTGTTCCTCGCGCTCGACCTGCCGAAACCCGCGCCGCCTGCCGAGGACGCGCCCGCAGGTCGGAGCCGGATGGAGCTTCTGAAGGACCCCAGGATCGCCGTCGCCATCATCTGCGCCATGGTCTCCTACGCGCTGATGAACCTGATGATGACCTCGACGCCGCTGGCCATGGTCGGCTGCGGCTTTTCCACCGGCACGGCGGCGGACGTGGTCTCGGCCCATGTCATCGCGATGTACGCGCCATCCTTCGTCACAGGCCATCTGATCGCGCGCTTCGGGGCGATGCGGATCGTGGGTCTGGGGCTGTTCCTTCTGGCGCTGGCGGGGGTCATGGCGCTGACGGGGGTGGAGTTGTTCCAGTTCTTCGGCGCGCTGGTGCTGCTGGGCATCGGCTGGAATTTCGGCTTCATCGGCGCCACGGCGATGCTGACGCAGGCGCACACGATCGAGGAACGCGGGCGCGTGCAGGGCATGAACGACTTCTTCGTCTTCGGCTGCGTGACGGTCGCCTCGCTCGCCTCGGGGTTCCTAATGAGTACGGGCGCGGACGTGGTATCGGGCTGGAACGCGGTCAATATCGCCATGGTGCCGTTTCTCGCGCTGGCCGGCGCGGCGCTGATCTGGCTGGCGCTGCGACCGAAGGAAAGCTACGCCTGAGCCGCTACCAGCGGCCGGTGAGAGCCAGACGCGCAAGCCGCCAGCTGGCCCCGAAGGCACCGAGATACAGCCGCCCTTCCGCCACGGCCAGCGGGTCCGCCTCGGCCTGTTTCAGAAGCGCCTCCGCCTGCCAGCCATCATAGAGCGCATGGCCCGCATTTCGCGGAATGCCGGCCCGCGCCATGCGCGCGCGCGCAAGGCGTCCCCGCCCTTCCGCCGCCAGTGCCGAGATGGCCTCCGGCCTGCCATCGACGAGCGGAACGCGGCCCCTGACCTCAAGCTCCGGCACGGCCACGAGAAACCGCGCCAGCGCCGCGGCGAAGGCCGCATCGCGTATCGCGGCCTCGGCCGCGTCCGGCACGCCCAGCGCACGCGCCGCCACCCAGGCGAGATTGCCGCCCGTCGCATCGATGTAGCGCTCGAAATGCGCCTGATCCTCGAAGGCGTCCTTGTAGATGTCCCAGCGACGGGCCGCCACCAGGCCGTCCAGAAGCGCCGCATCCTCGGCCCGGACGACGCCAGCCAGCGGCACGGCCACCTCATGGGCCCGGGGTGCTGCGCCTTGCGCGATCTCCCCGGTCACGTCGCGCCAGAACTGCAGGCGCATCTCGGCGATCATCGGCTCCTCGGTCACCCATGGCGCGCGGCTCACCTCGACGTTGAAGGCATAGATCGGGAAGAGCACCGCGCGCGCCTCGGGCGGTGTCGCCATCGCCGCGCGGAACCGGTCGGGATCGCCGCGCGCCACAAGCTCTGCGCAGGCCTGCAGGCTCATTCCGGCCGCGCCACGACCGCGTAATAGCCGACTTCGCGGCGCAACTTCCGCCACTGCTGCGCCTCGCGCTCTGCCTGGTCGAGCACCTCGGCCATCTCGACGCCCTCGCGACCTGCGGCGATCTCGGCGCGCAGGGCCGCGATGCGGTCCTTCTGCACGGCGAAATAGGCCTCCCATCCCGCCTCGGGCTCGGGCCGCTCTGCAAGGATGCGGTAGCCCGCCGCCGTCACGGCCTGCCGGACCTCGTCGACCGTTCCGACCGGGTCGCCCTGCCAGAACGCGACGGCCTCCTGCGAAGGGGTGTCGGTGAACATTACCGGCGCGGTGAAGGCGACCGCCCCGCCGTCGGCCATCGCGTCCTTCCAATGCCTCAGCGCCGCCTCGACGCCGAGGAAATATATCGCCCCCGCGCACCAGATCAGGTCGAAGGGACCGAGTTTCACGAGGTCCACCGGCGCAGAGCCGTCGAAGCCGGGCTCGGGCCCCATGGAGCCGTGGATCGCCGTCACCTCGGGCCCGTAACGGCCCGATATCGCTTCGACGAAGGCCTCGTGCACCTCGAGCGCCACGACCTCGGCCTCCGGGATCGCCTCGCGCAGCGCGCGAATGTCGCAGCCCACGCCCGCGCCCGCGTCGAGGATCCTTGCCCCCTTGCCCGTGCCGGCCGCGGCGACGGCCCATTCCACGTCCTCCGCCGTGCCGGGACCCTGACGGGCCGCGCCCTCGTGGAAGCGGAGAAAGGCAGCCATGTCCATGTCGCGGACCTCCCAAGGGGTTGCGTATCAGGCGGCGGGCGCCCCGTCGCGCACCAGTTTCCATTCGATCGCGTCGAGAAGCGCCTCGAAACTCGCATCCACGATGTTGGCCGAGACGCCAACCGTGGCCCAGCGGCGTCCCGTGCTGTCCTCGCTGTCGATGACGACGCGGGTGACGGCCTCGGTGCCGCCTTGGGTGATGCGCACCTTGAAGTCCACGAGGCGGATGTCGTCGATATAGCTCTGGTAGGGCCCGAGGTCCTTGCCCAGCGCCTTGGCCAGCGCGTTCACGGGGCCACGGTCGCTGCCCTGCTCGTCCATGGATTCCGAGACCGAGAGCATCTTGGCCTCCCCGATCTTCACCACCACCACGGCCTCCGACAAGCTTACCATCCGGTCATACTTGTTCTTCCGCCGCTCCACCGTGACGCGGTAGCGCTTCACCTCAAAAAAGCGCGGCATTATCCCCAGCGCGCGCCGCGCCAGAAGCTCGAAACTGGCCTGTGCGGTATCGTAGGAATAGCCCTCGTCCTCGCGCGCCTTGATCTCCTGCAGGATGCCGGCCAGCGCCGGGTCCTTGTCCACGACCTCGATCCCGGCCTCCGTCAGACGACGGCGCAGGTTCGACTGCCCGGCCTGGTTCGACATCGGGATGATGCGCGCATTGCCGACGCGGGCGGGGTCGATATGCTCGTAGGTGGCCGGGTTCTTGACGATGGCGCTCGCGTGAAGCCCCGCCTTGTGGGCGAAGGCCGAGGAACCCACGTAAGCGGCCTGCCGCATCGGCACGCGATTGAGGATGTCGTCGAGCATGCGCGACACTCGCGTGAGCCCCGCCAGCGCATCCTCGGCAATCCCGGTCTCGAAGCGGCTGGCCCAGGGCTCCTTCAGCAGCAGCGTGGGGATGAGCGCCGTCAGGTTCGCGTTGCCGCAGCGCTCGCCCAGCCCGTTAAGCGTGCCCTGCACCTGCCGCGCGCCCGCGTCGATGGCCGCAAGGCTGCCCGCGACGGCAGTTTCGGTGTCGTTGTGTGTGTGGATGCCCAGCCGGTCGCCCGGAATGCCCGCGTCGATCACTTCGCGCGTGATCCGGCCAATCTCGGAGGGCAGCGTGCCCCCATTGGTGTCGCACAGCACGATCCAGCGCGCGCCGGCCTCCATCGCGGCACGCAGGCAGGCCAGCGCATAGTCCGGGTCGGCCCTGTAGCCGTCGAAGAAATGCTCCGCGTCGAACAGAGCCTCGCGCCCCTTGGCCACGAGATGCGCGACGGAGGCGGAGATGTTGTCGAGGTTTTCCTCCAGCGTGATGCCCAGCGCCTCGGTCACGTGGAAGTCGTGCGTCTTGCCCACGAGACACACGGCCGAGGTGCCCGCGTTCAGGACGCCTGCCAGTACCTCGTCATTGTCGGCAGACCGGCCCGCGCGCTTGGTCATGCCGAAGGCGGTAATGGTGGCGCGGGTTTTCGGCGCGGCGTCGAAAAACGCGCTGTCGGTGGGGTTGGCCCCGGGCCAGCCGCCCTCGATATAGTCGAGGCCCAGCGCGTCGAGCGCCTCGGCGATGCGGATTTTCTCGGGCGTGGAGAACTGCACGCCCTGCGTCTGCTGCCCGTCGCGGAGGGTGGTGTCGTAGAGATGGAGGCGTTCGCGGGTCATGGGTTTACCCCGACCGGAATCAAGCCGAAGGCGCCGGTCGAGCGCCTGCCCGTCCCGGCGGGCTGGCGCTTTGGCGAGGCTTGGTGCGTCGTACTGATGGACGCATGACACGACAACCATAAAGCGCGCCGAACTGGCGTTGCAGCGCCATCCCACGGGCAGGCGCGCGACCGGCTTGCGTGGTCTGCGATCACAGAAGTTTCTCCAATACCGACCGGTCAAATCCCATTTCCGGACGAATGGTCGTGTTTTCCTTGCCCATCTGCACCGAGAAATTCGCAGAAGACAGTTGCTGTTTGACAGTGTCGATTTCGGCGAAATCCTTGGTTTCCATGGCGACCTGCCGCATTCGATGGAGGCGCTCAGCTACAGGCTCCGCCAGAGACCACACGGCACGCAGGTCTGTGACGCTTTCCGTCAGTTGTTCCCAAGTCAACAGACCGAGAAAGACAATCCCGCGCGCAAGCGCGACCGCATTCGAAGCATCACGAAACGCATACAAGGCTGACAACGCCCCATGCGTGTTGAGATCGTCGGCCAGCGCGTCGACCAGAGCGGCCTCGGGGTCAGAACCCTTCGCGTCCTCAAGGTCTCCGAGCGCAGCGATCGTGGCGACAAAACCGAATAGTGTCGCCTCAGCCTCCAGCCTTTTTTCCACCGTCCAATCCATCGGCTTCGAATAATGCGTCGACAGCATGACAAACCGGATCACCTCGCCCGGCACGCCCTGATCCAGCAGATCGCGCACGGTGAAGAAGTTGCCCAGGCTCTTGGACATCTTCTTGCCCTCGACCTGCAGCATCTCGTTGTGCATCCAGATCCGCGCGAAGCCGCCCTCGGGATGGGCGCAAGCCGACTGCGCGATCTCGTTCTCGTGGTGCGGGAACTGCAGGTCGATGCCGCCGCCGTGGATGTCGAAGCTCTCGCCGAGGATCGCGTGGCTCATGGCCGAGCACTCGATATGCCAGCCGGGCCGGCCCCGGCCCCACGGGCTGTCCCAACCCGGCTGATCCTCGTTCGACGGCTTCCAAAGGACGAAATCCATCGGGTCGCGCTTGTAGGGGGCGACCTCGACCCGGGCGCCGGCGATCATGTCCTCGACGGTGCGGCCCGAGAGCCGACCGTATTCCTTGTAGGAATGCACGTCGAACAGGACATGCCCCTCCGCCTCATAGGCATGGCCGCGCGCGATCAGGGTCTCGATCATCGCCACCATCTCGGGAACGAAGTCGGTCGCGTGCGGCTCCCTGAAATTCGGATCGCCCGCATAATCGACGCCGAGTGCAGCCATGTCCTGATGGTACCAGTCGGTCGTGCGGCGGGTCAGCTCGTCGATCTCCACGCCCTCCTCGGCGGCCCGCGCGATGATCTTGTCCTCGACGTCGGTGATGTTGCGCACATAGGTCACGTGATCCGGCCCGTAGACATGGCGAAGCAGCCGGTAGAGCACGTCGAACACCACCACGGGGCGCGCGTTGCCCAGATGCGCGCGGTCGTAGACGGTGGGACCGCAGACATACATCGAGACCTCGCCGGGTTTCACGGTGGGCTCCAGCGGCTCCACCTTGCCCGTCATCGAGTTGCGCAGTCTGATCTCGACCATCGCCGTGGCCCTTCCCCTGTTGCGGAGCCGTCCCGCCATTTTCGCGGCGGGCCTAGCAGGTTGCGGTGTCAAATGGAACCGGTCGTGCCGGGACGCGCGAAGGGTTGCGACTCGTGGCTTTTTTGATTGTATTCGGTTGCATACGAAACGATCACGAAACGACCGAAACATGCACGAGGCCTTTGCGGACCGCATCTGCGGCGGCATGGACCGGGCCGTGCGGGAATTGCCGTTCGGACCGGGCATGATCGTCTGGACCATCGATGGATACATGTTCGCGGCCTATACCGAGACCGGCGAGGGCCTGAGCCTGCGCGTCTCCATCAGCGACATGATCGCCGGGCCCGGATCGTGGAACGGCGGGTGGCAATCCCACATGTCCGGCGGCTGGGTGCTGATCCCGTGGCGCACCCGGCCCGATGAACTGCGTCGACGGATCGCGATCTCCTACGAACTGGTTCTTGCAGACCGAAACGGACAACGCCAGGAAGCCTGAGCCATGACCTTGCGGTCGGTGCCCACGCGGTGTTGATGTGGGTCCACGCGCCCCTGATGACCGGAGATCCCTCATGCCGCAGCCATCGCACCGCATCCGCTCGCTTCTCGGGGGAGACGCCGACGGCTGGACCGTGTTCTACAGGGCCCGCCGCATGAAGGACGACGGCGTGCCGGTGCTGGAGCTGACCATCGGCGAGCACGATATCGGCACCGATGCCGCGATCCTCGACGAAATGCACCGCGCCGCCCATGCCGGGCACACCGGCTATGCCGCCGTTCCGGGCATCCCGGCCCTGCGCGACCGTATCGCCGAACGGCTGGCGGAGGCCACGGGCCTGCCCATGGCGCGCGACAACGTGCTGGTGACGCCGGGCGGACAGGCCGGTCTTTTCGCAGCACATCACGCCGCCCTCGACGAGGGTCAGACGGGGCTGCTGATCGATCCCTATTACACCACCTATCCCGGCACGATCCGCGCGGTCGGCGGCCGCCCGGTCCCGGTGGCCGCGCATCCCGAACACGGGTTTCAGCCAAGGGCCGATGACATTGCCCGCGCCGCGCGACAGACGGAGGCCCGAAGCCTTCTGATCAATTCGCCCAACAACCCGACCGGCGCCGTCTATGGCGCGGAGACGCTCGACGGCATCGCGCGGATGGCCGAGGAGCATGACCTCTGGGTGATCTCCGACGAAGTCTATGACAGCCAGGTCTGGTCGGGCCGGCACCTGCCCTTCGCGGGGCGTCCGGGCATGGCCGAACGCACCCTGACGGTTGGATCGATGTCCAAGAGCCACGCGATGACCGGCTCGCGGCTGGGCTGGGTTGCAGGTCCGGCCGGGGTGATCGAGGACATGATCCAGCTTGCGACCCACACCACCTACGGCGTGGCGGGCTTCATCCAGGAGGCGGCGCTTTACGCGCTGGAGCTCGGGCCCAAGGCCGAACGCGACGTGGCCGCGCCCTTCCGGCGGCGCCGCGATCTCCTGATGGCGCGACTGGGGGGCCAGCAGGTGTTGCGCGCCGTGCCGCCCGAAGGCGCGATGTACGTGATGGTCGATATCAGGGGGACGGGCATGACCGGGACCGGCTTCGCCGAGGCGCTGCTCGACGAGATGCAGGTTGCGGTGATGCCAGGGGAAAGCTTCGGCGCCGCGGCGGCGGGACATGTGCGCGTGGCGCTGACCCTGCCGGACGAGACCTTCGAGACGGCCATAGACAGGCTGGTGTCCTTCGCCGCCGCCTGCGCCGAGGCCGCGTGAGCCCGGACCAAGCGCGGTCCCCGGAGCCAGTGCCCGGAGACCGCAATTTTCGAGTGACTCAGAAGCGCAACGCGGCGCTGACACCGACAGTCGTGGCACCGACATCGAGGCCGGGCTGATTGTCGAAATCCTCGAACTCGTGGCGCAGGACTTCGGCACCCAGCACAACCTGGTCGGTCAGGGCATAATCGACGCCGACGCCGTAGAAATACCCGTTCCCGCCAAGCGTGTTGGCGCCCGCGTCGACCAGAGCGCGCGCCGCGCCCACGGTGCCGTAGAACAGTGCGGGGCCGGCGTCGTAACCGGCCTCGAGACCGATGCGCCCGACCGTGTCGAGCGTGCCGCCCACGACCGGCAGGTCGATATCGGCGGCGTTGATGTCGATCTCGCCGCCGATCACGTAATTGCCGAAATCGTAACGGTAGCCCGCGAAAATGCCACCAAGGGCTCCGGTGCCGTCATCGTTGGCCGCGCCGGACACGTCGACATCGCCGTATTCGATCTGGGCACCGGCGTAAAAGCCGGTCCAGTCGGCGGCCGCCACGGGCGCGGGGGCGGGCATGATCTCGACGGGGGCGGGCGCCGGTTCGGCCACGCCGCCGGCCAGCGCGGGGAGTGCGCCGAGGCTGAGCGTGGCCGCGACGGCGGCAATGCATCCTGTGCGGAATGCGGTCTTGCTCGAAGTCATTTTGCGTCGTCCTTTCATTTGCTCGATGAGACACCACGCGACAATCGCCGCGCCCCGTGCCTACGGGGTCTCAACGCGCGAGTTGGGGGATTTGGTTCCCGTTTACCAATCACGGTTCGGTGTTGAGCGCGGTTCCGCCCAGACGCGGAAATCCGCTCGGCGGGAGATGGCCGGATGGACGGCGGTCCGCTCAGCCGAGAGTTGAAGCGTCCCGCGCCAGCGCCTCGATCCCGGCCCAGTCCCCGCCGGATTGCATCGTCGCGGGCGCGATCCAGGAACCGCCGGCGCAGATCACGTTGGGCAGGGAGAGATACTCGGCGGCGTTGTCGGGGGACACGCCACCCGTGGGACAGAAGGACACCTGCGGCAAGGGCCCGGCGAGGGACTTGAGATAGGCCGCGCCACCCGCCGCCTCGGCCGGAAAGAACTTCAGCATGTCGTAGCCGCGTTCCAGAAGCCGCATCGCCTCGGACGCGGTCGCGGCGCCGGGCAGAAGTGGCAGACCCTCGGCGATGCAGGCCTCGATCAGCGTGTCGGTCGCCCCGGGCGAGACGCCGAAGCGCGCGCCCGCCGCCTTGGCCGCGCGCACGTCCTCGGGGGTCAGAAGCGTACCCGCGCCCACCACGCCACCCGGCACATCGGCCATGGCCGCGATCGCGTCGAGAGCTGCGAGCGTGCGCAGCGTCACCTCGAGAGCCGGCAGGCGGCCGCGCACCAGCGCCTCGGCCAGCGGACGGGCATGGGCGGCGTCCTCGATCACGAGAACCGGGATGACAGGGCCGAGATGGGCGATGTCGCGGGCGATGCGTGACTGCTCTTGCGGTGTCATGGGCGCGGGCCTTTGGGTCTGCCGGAGCCCACGGCGCCTCGGCCCCGTCGGGACCTCGGCACCGCGGTCGCCTTCGGCGTGCGTATTTTCGGAAAGATGAAGGGGATCGGGGCCATTTCTTTATCGGGGCCTCTATCGGTACGTCAGATCACGGAGGCCGCGCCGGCCGTGGCGGGGCCAGCGCGGTCGCGGAAGATCTCGAAAAGTTCGCGACCCACGCCCCAGCCATTGTCGGTCAGATCCGGCGCGGCGGCGGGACGGTCGACGACGCCCTCGGTCAGGACATCGATGGATCCGGTCGTCGCGTCGACGCGGATCAGGTCGCCGTCCTGCAGTTTCGCGATCAGTCCGCCATCGAGCGCTTCGGGCGACAGATGGATGGCCGAGGGCACCTTGCCGCTCGCCCCGGACATGCGCCCGTCTGTGACCAGCGCGACCTTGTGGCCGCGATCCTGCAGAACTGCGAGGATGGGTGTCAGCGCGTGCAGCTCGGGCATGCCGTTGGCGCGCGGGCCCTGGAAGCGGACGACGACGACCACATCGCGGTTGAGATGCCCCGCGCGGAAGGCCTCGCGGACCGAGGGCTGGTCGTGGAAGATGGCGGCGGGCGCCTCGATCACGTGGCGTTCGGGGGCGACGGCCGAGACCTTCATCACGCCGCGGCCGAGATTGCCGTTGAGCTCCACCAGGCCGCCAGCGCGCTGGAACGGATCGGAAGCGGAGCGCAGCACCTTGTCGTTGAGCGTCTCGCGCGCGCCGTCTTCCCAGGTCAGCGCGCCGTGGGCGAGCTTCGGCTCCTTGGTGTAATGGGCAAGCCCCGTGCCCGCGACGGTCTGGGTGTCGGGATGCAAGAGCCCCGCGTCGAGCAACTCGCCGATCATGTAGCCAAGCCCGCCCGCGGCGTGGAAATGGTTCACGTCGGCGAGACCGTTGGGATAGACGCGCGCCATCAGGGGCGTGGCGGCGGAGAGATCGGCGAAATCGGCGCAATCGAGGATCACCCCGGCGGCGCGCGCCATGGCGATCAGGTGGATCACGAGGTTCGTGGACCCGCCCGTGGCCATCAGCCCCACGATCCCGTTCACGAACGCCTTCTCGTCGAGGATGTCGCAGACCGGGCGATAGTCGTTGCCAAGCGCGGTGATCGCGGCGGCGCGTTCGGCGGCGGCGGCGGTCAGCGCGTCGCGCAAGGGCGTGCCGGGGTTCACGAAGGAGGCCCCCGGCAGGTGCAGGCCCATGAATTCCATCAGCATCTGGTTGGAATTGGCGGTACCGTAGAAGGTGCAGGTGCCGGGGCCATGGTAGGAGGCCATTTCGGCCTCCATCAGTTTGTCGCGGCCGACCTCTCCGGCGGCGAATTGCTGGCGCACCTTGGCCTTTTCGTCATTGGGCAGGCCCGAGACCATGGGTCCGGCGGGCACGAAGAGACCCGGCAGGTAGCCGAAGGTGCCGGCGGCCATGACGAGGCCCGGCACGATCTTGTCGCAGACGCCCAGATAGAGCACGGCATCGAAGGTGTTGTGGCTGAGCGCCACGCCGGTGGCCAGCGCGATCACATCGCGGGAAAAGAGGCTCAGCTCCATCCCCGTCTGGCCTTGCGTCACGCCATCGCACATGGCCGGAACGCCGCCGGCGACCTGCGCCGTCGCGCCGACGCGGCGCGCGGCCTCCTTGATGCGGTCGGGGTAGTCGTGGAAGGGCTGATGCGCGCTGAGCATGTCGTTATAGGCGGTGACGATGCCCAGATTGGGGCTGCGCGCCGCGGCCAGCATTTCCTTGTCGCCATCCATCGCGGCATAGGCGTGGGCCTGGTTGCCGCAGGACAGATGCGCACGGCGCGGTCCCTCTTCGGCGAGGCGGCGCATGCGCTCGAGATAGGTCGACCGTGCGTCGCGGGAGCGGTCGATGATCCGGTCTGTGACGGCTGTGATACGGTCGTCGAGTGGCATGGAATGCGTCCTTCCGGCTGGCTTGGGGGATCAATACACCGTTAGCGCTAACGGTTCCAGTGCCTTCCCACGAAGCCGGTCAGATGATGCCGTCCTAATGCGGCTGCACGCCCGGCAGGAACACCTTCTCGTCACGGTAGAGCAGCGACACGCCGTCCTTGAAGATATGCACCTTGCGGGGATCGGCGGTCATGCGCACGTCCTGCCCGCGCAGGTTCGGATGGATGCCGTGGAGCTTGGCGATCACCGTGTTCGTTTCGCGCTCGGCGCTCGGCGTGTCGAAATAGAGCTGCGTGACCTCGCCCAGCGCCTCGACGATGTCGACCGTGCCGTGGAAGGCGAAGTTCTCGCTCTCGGTGGCCTCCATGTCCTCGGGCCGGATGCCCACCTGCACCGACATCCCCATGTCCTCGTCCCGGGACGGGTAGTTCGAGGTGATGGTACCACCACCCTGGGCCAGTTCCAGCGTGGTCGTCTCCCCCGTGCCGACGATCTTTCCGCCCAGCAGGTTCATCGCCGGAGAGCCGATGAATTGCGCCACGAAAGTCGAGGCGGGCTTTTCGTAAAGCGACAGAGGGGACCCCACCTGCGCTATGCCGCCGCCTGCCAGCACGACGATGCGGGTGGCCAGCGTCATCGCCTCCACCTGGTCGTGGGTGACGTAGATCATCGTCGATTCGGGCATCTGTTCCTTGAGCTGCGCGATCTCGATCCGGGTGGCGACGCGCAGCGCCGCGTCGAGGTTCGAAAGGGGCTCGTCGAAGAGATAGACCTTGGGGTCGCGCACGATGGACCGACCGATCGCCACGCGCTGCCGCTGACCGCCCGAAAGCGCCTTGGGCAGGCGGTTGAGGAAGTTCTCGAGTTGCAGCTTTTCGGCGGCCGCCTTGACCTTGCGGTCGATGGTCTGCTTGTCGTCACCCGCGATCTTCAGGGCGAAGGCCATGTTGTCGTAGACGGTCATGTGCGGGTAGAGCGCGTAGGACTGGAACACCATGGCAATGCCGCGCTGGGAGGGGGGCATGTCGTTCACGACCATGCCGTCGATCTCCAGCGTGCCGCCGGTGATCTTTTCCAGTCCCGCGATCATCCGCAGAAGGGTGGATTTCCCGCAGCCCGAGGGGCCCACGAAGACGATCAGTTCACCTTCCTCGATGTCGAGATCGATATCGCGCAGCACCGTGACGGTGCCACCGTATGTCTTCTCGACATCGGTCAGCTTCAGATTGGCCATGTCCCCGTTTCCTCCCCTTTGATCGTCCGTCGCGCCGACCCGGTCAGGCCGCCTCCTGCGCTCCGAAATAAGCCTGGTATGGTGGCAGCGTGACCTCGGTCTCGCGCTGCGTCGCGGTGAAAGGCGCGCCCAGATCCTGCCGCCACTCGCCCGGCGGCAGGGTGACGGGCAGCCCCGCGTTGGTCATGTTGAAGGCGCAGAACAGCCGCAGCCCTTCGTGCTCGCGGATGAAGGACAGGATGCCGCCCCGTGCCTGCACAAGCGTGAAACGGCCCTTGGCCAGCGCCGGATAGCCGCGGCGGAAGCCAATCATCGCGCGATAAAAGGCAAGCGTGCTGTCCTCCTTGGCCTCCTGGTTGCCGACGGCGCGCTGCAGGTGCTCCACCGCCATGGGCAGCCAGGGCTTGGCGTCCGAGAACCCGCCGTTCTGGTTGTCCGATATCCACGCGATCGGTGTGCGACACCCGTCGCGGCCCTTGTAGTTGGGCCAGAAGCGGATGCCGTACGGGTCCTGCAGGTCATCGTAGGCGACATAGGCCTCGGTCAGGCCAAGCTCCTCGCCCTGGTAGAGGCAGACCGAGCCCCGCAGCGACAGGAGAAGGCCCGCGTAGAGCCGCCGCGCCTCCTCGCCGAGGTTCCAGCGGCTGGCATGGCGCATCACGTCATGGTTCGAGAAGGCCCAGCAGGCCCAGCCGTCGCCAATGGCCTCTTCGTAATCAGTCAGGACTTCGCCCACCCGTTCCGGCGTCGGCGTCACGCCCGACAGGAAGTCGAAGGAATAGCACATGTGCACCTTGTCGATGCCGGAGGTATACTCGGCCTGGAGCTGCAAACCGTACTGGGCATCGCCGACCTCGCCCACGGAGGTCGCCGCGGGGTATTCGTCCAGCAGCGCGCGGAACCGGCGGAGAAACTCCAGGTTCTCGGGCTGGTTCTTGTCGTAGAGGTGATCCTGCCAGTTATAGGGGTTCACCTCGGGCGCGATCGTGGCGTTGCGGCGTTCGGGGGCAAGCGCGGGATTATCCCGCAACTCCTTGTCGTGGAAATAGAAATTGATCGTGTCGAGCCGGAAGCCGTCGACGCCCCGATCCAGCCAGTAGCGCACCACGGCCAGAAGCTCTTCCTGCACCTCGGGATTGTGCAGGTTCAGGTCCGGCTGCTCCCTGAGGAAGTTGTGCAGGTAGTACTGCATCCGGTCGCCCGACCATTCCCAGGCCGAGCCGCCGAAGATCGACAGCCAGTTGTTGGGCGGGCTGCCGTCGGGCTTGGGGTCGGACCAGACATACCAGTCGGCCTTGGGGTTGTCGCGGCTGCTGGTGCTTTCCTGGAACCATGCGTGCTGGTGCGAGGTGTGGCTGAGTACGAGGTCGATCAGAACCTTCAGCCCCAGCTCGTGCGCCCGGTGGATCAGCGCATCGAAATCGCCCAGCGTGCCGAACATCGGGTCGACGTCGCGGTAATCGCTGACGTCATAGCCGAAATCGAGCATGGGCGAGCGGAAGAACGGGCTGATCCAGATCGCGTCCACGCCCAGTTCGGCCACGTGGTGCAACCGGTGGATGATGCCCGCGAGATCGCCGATCCCATCGTGGTTCGAATCCTGGAAGCTGCGCGGATAGATCTGATAGATCACCGCCCCGCGCCACCAGTCCTTGTCATGCGCCACGATCGTTTCGCGCGCTACATCCTGCATCAGATTCATATACGAGCTGCCATGCTGTTGGTTCCTGTGGCTGGCCTACTTCACCGAACCGGCAAGCAGGCCGCGCACCAGATAGCGTTGCATCGTGAAGAACACCACCAGCGGAACCGCGATCGACACGAAGGCCGAAGTCGCAAGGATTTCCCAGTCGCCGCCGCGCGTTCCCATCAGTTCCACGATCTGGCGTGTCATCACCGTCGTCTCGCCCGAGGCGTCGATCAGGAACACCATTGCGACAAGCAGATCGTTCCATGTCCACAGGAACTGGAAGATCGCGAAACTGGCCAGTGCCGGAAAGCTGAGCGGCAGGATGATCCGCGTGAAGATCTGGAACTCCGTCGCGCCATCGACGCGGGCGTTCTCGATCACCTCGCGCGGCAAACCCACCATGTAGTTGCGCAACAGGTAGATCGCGAGCGGCAGGCCGAAGCCGGTATGCGCCAGCCAGACGCCGAGATACCCCTTCCCGATCCCCACCGCGTTGTGCAGCGTCAGGAGCGGGATCAGCGCCAGTTGCAGCGGCACCACCAACAGCGCCACCACGGCGGCCACCAGAAGCGCGCGGCCCGGAAACTCCATCCACGCCAGCGCATAGGCCGCGAAGGCCGCGATGAGGATCGGGATGATCGTGGCCGGGATCGTCACGGTCAGCGTGTTGAAGAAGGCCTTGGCCATCCCCTCCCGGTTGCCGGGATCGAACAGGACGTTGCGGTAATTGGCGAAGGTGAATTCGGGCGGGCTTTCGGCGGTCACGAAGACCCGCTGACCGCGCCCCGAAAGCTGGTCGTCATTGCCCTCCCAGACGTAATCGCCGTTGGACTGGACGGTCATGGTCTCGCCATCGCCCAGATCCGCGGTCTCGCCCGGCACATAGGCGTCGATGTCGCGCGAGGACGTGCCCCAGACCGAGATCTCCGCCGGGACGTCCTCGGCGCTCTCGACCTGGCCGTCCACCACGAAGAGATTGCCCTCCACCATGAACCGTCCCTCGCCCAGATCGACGCGGAACTCGTCGGGGTCGGCGGCGCGCAGGGTCTCGTTCTGCACGGCGGGGAACATGGCCGCCCACCAGCCCGAGGTCCGGATCTGGTCGGTCGTGCGGAAGGACGACACCAGCAGGCCGAGCGTCGGGAAGATCCATAGCAGCACCAGCGCCGCGACCGAGATATGCACCGCCCAGGTAAGGGAGCTCTTGGTTCCAGCAATGTTATCCATTGTTTTCTCCCATCCGGGCCGCGCGCAGTTCGGAGACCATCACCGCATCTCCTTCCGGGCGTTGTAGACATTCCACACGAGGATCGGCGTCACCATGAGCATGATGATCATGGCGCTGGCCGAACCCACGCCCCAGTCATTGGCGCGGAAGAGCTTGTCATACATGTAATTGGCCAGAACCTGCGTCTCCCATTGACCGTTGGTCATGGCGAAGACGATGTCGAAGATCTTGAGCACGACGATGGTGATCGTCGTCCAGACCACCACGATGGTCCCGGCGATCTGAGGGATCTTGATCTTGAAGAAGATCTGGAACGGGTTGGCACCATCCACGATCGCGGCCTCGACGGTTTCCTCGGGGATGCCGCGCAAGGCGGCCGAGAGGATCACCATGGCAAAGCCGGTCTGAATCCAGATCAGCACGATCATCAGGAAGAAGTTGTTCCAGAACGGCACCGTCAGCCAGGTGATCGGGCTTTCGCCCCCAAGCTGCAGGTAGATCGCGTTCAGCACCCCGATCTGCGCCACGTCCTCGGGGCGGGCGTCATAGATCAGTTTGAAGATCACAGCAGCGCCGACGAAGGAAATCGCCATCGGCATGAAGATCAGCGACTTCGCGAGGCTGCCCCACTTGATCCGGTCGGTCAGCTGCGCGGCCAGAAGCCCGAAGGCGGTGGAGGCCGCCGGCACGATCAAGAGCCACATGACGTTGTTGCGCACCGCTTCCCAGAACTTGCTTTCGCCGAACATCTGGGCGTAGTTCTCGCCGCCGATGAACGCCCCGCCCGCGCTGCGGTCTGTCACCGACAGGCGCAGCGTCTCGAATACCGGATAGGCGAGATAAAGGCCGAGGGCGAAGATCGCCGGGAACATGAACAGCCACGGCCGGATCGCGTTGGCCCGGTTTATGTTGCGGCCCGCGTTCGGCCCCCGGGACGGGAAGAGAACCTTGTCGAGAAACTGGTTCGAAAAGTAGAAATACGCGACACAGCCGCCGACGCCCACGACGATCGTGATCAATCCTTGCAATGCAGGATTCATGTGTCCCCTCCCCTCGAAGTCATGGTGCCGGGAATTGGGCTTCGGCCCTTGTGTGCCCCGGCCGCGAAGGGCCCGGCCGTCTTGCGGCCGGACCCCGTGTCATGCGGCCGCTTACTGAAGCGCGTCCCAGCTTTCCTGGATCGACGTCGCGACGTCCATGGCGTCTGCACCGCCGGCATAGTCGACCATGCCCGTCCAGAACGTGCCCGCGCCGATCGCACCCGGCATCAGGTCGGATGCATCGAAGCGGAAGGTGGTGGCATTGAGCAGGATCTCACCCTGCCCGGCCTCGACCCCGGTGGAGTAGGTGTCGAGGTTCACGCCCGAATGCGGCGTCAGGAAACCGCCCTGCGCCATCATGATCTCGTGGGCCACCGGCGTCTTGAGAAATTCCATGAAGGCCATGGTGGCGTCCGAGGGATCGGTGACCGCCATCAACGTGCCGCCGCCCAGAACCGGATTGCCGAGATCCTCGCCCTCGAAGGACGGGAAGTAGAAGAAGTCGGCGTCCTCGCCCACCTCGGTGCCCTCGGGGAAGAAGGCCGGGATGAACGACGCCTGCCGGTGCATGTAGCAGCCCGGAGGCGAGGCAAAGAGACCCGCCGGCGCGTCGCGGAAATCGGTTGTGGCTACGGTGCCGGCACCGCCCTGAACCCAATCGTCGTTGCGCGCGAACATGCCGAAGGTTTCGATGGCGCGGACCACGCGTTCGTCGTTGAACGGGATCTCGTTCGTGACCCAGCCGTCATAGACCTCGGGGGGCTGCGTGCGCAGCATGATGTCCTCCACCCAGTCGGTGGCGGGCCAGCCCGTGGCGGCACCCGATCCCAGACCGATGCACCACGGTGTCTCGCCATCGGCGACGATCTGCTCGGAGAGCGCGATCAGATCCTCCATCGTCTCGGGCACTTCGTAGCCCGCATCCTCGAAGTTTTCCGGCACGTACCAGACCAGCGACTTCACGTTCACGTTGAAGAAGAAGCCGTAGAACTGGTCCTCGCCGCTCTCGTTCTCGTAGGTGCCGAGATCGACCCATGACTGGCCGGCGGCGTAATTCTCGTTGACCCAATCTGCCATGTCGTCGCCCAGCGGCGTCAACAGCCCGCTGCCTGCCATGACGGCGGCAAGACCCGGTTGCGGGAAGACCGCGACATTGGGCGCGGAGCCCGCCTCGGCGTCGATGACGATCTGCTGCTCGAAGCTGTCCGATCCGGTATAGGTCGCCTCGGCGCCCGTCGCGGCCTCGAAATAGGCGAGCAGGTTGTCGAAACGGTCGGCCTCGGGCGACAGCCACGGACCGGAGACGGTCACCGTCTGGCCGCTGAGGTCAGGCGCCGCGTCGGCGAAGGCCTGATAGCTGTCCCAGTTGAAATCACCCTCGCCCACGGGGAACACGAGGTCCTGGGCATGCGCCGTTCCCGCCAGAAGGGCGAGCGCGGCAGCGCTGGTGAAGAAACGGCTCTTCATAGAGATATCCTCCCAAAAGATGTGCCGGTAGGCTCCGGCCGGTCATTGCGCCCAATCGCGCCTCGGGCGCGCGCATCACAAAAGGCCGCGCGCTCAAAGCGCTTTGGGTTGATTTCACCCTTTCAACAGCAACCGAGTCTGTCAATCCGGCAATCGCAGCACACTGAAAAATATTGGTTTATCTCGCAGGTGCAGAAAAACAGGGCGGTTATGAATCTTTGACAAATCGCGCGGCGCGGGCGTAGCTTCGACACCGCTTGAAAGCGCTTTGAGGCCGATGAAGCAATGAATCTCAGGGAACTGGCCGAATCGCTCGGCCTGTCGCAGACGACCGTCAGCCGGGCCTTGAACGGCTACCCCGAGGTTCGGGAGGAAACCCGTGCGCGGGTGCTGGCCGCAGCCAGCGCGGCCAATTATACGCCCAACACCCGCGCCCGCCGCCTCGCCACCGGGCGTGCCATGACGATCGGCCACGTCATCCCGTTGTCGGGCCGGACCGAGATGGTCAACCCGATCTTCGCCGACTTCCTCGCCGGCGCGGGCGAGGTCTATGCCCGCGAGGGTTATGACATGCTGCTGTCGGTGGTCGGCCCCGACGGCGCCGAGGACGCCTATCGCCAGATGGCCGCAAACGGGTCGGTCGACGGCGTCATGGTGCAGGGCCCGCAGATCGAGGACGCGCGCATCCCGCTCCTGCAGGAGCTGGGCCTGCCCTTCATCGTCCATGGGCGCACCAACGCGGCCACCGATTACAGCTGGCTCGATGTCGCCAACATCCGCGCGTTCCGGCGCGCCACGGAATTCCTGCTGGATTTCGGCCACCGCCGGATCGGTCTCATCAACGGGCAGGAGAACTTCGATTTCGCCGCCCGCCGCCGCACCGGTTACGAAGAGGCCTTCGCCGCACGCGGGATCGCCTCGGACCCCGCGCTGGTGGCCGCCGACGCGATGACCGAGGCCTATGGTCATGCCGCGGCCGCCGCCATGCTTGATGGTGCCGACCCGCCGACGGCCTTCGTGGTGTCGTCCATCATCCCGGCGATCGGCGTGCGGCGGGCGGCGGGCGAGCGCGGCCTGCGGCTGGGCCGTGACATCGCGCTGATCTGCCATGACGACGTGCTGAGCTATCTCAGCAACGACGCGGAGGGACCGGCCTTCACCGCCACGCGGTCCTCCATCCGTGCAGCCGGCACCCGCTGCGCCGAGATCCTGATCGAGCTGATCCGCAACCCGGGTCGGGCGCCGATCCATGAATTGTGGGATGTCGAGCTGACCGTGGGGCGCTCGACCTGCCCCGCCCGCCAGACCAACGCGGCACAGGCCACCTGAGGGACCTTGAAGATGCAGTTCACCCGTTCCGATTTTCCCGAGGATTTCCTCTTCGGGGTCGCCACCTCCGCCTACCAGATCGAGGGCCACGCTCATGGTGGTGCCGCCCCGACCCACTGGGACAGTTTCGCCGCCACGCCCGGCAACGTGGTCCGGGCCGAGGACGGTGCGCGGGCCTGCGACCATTACCACAGGTGGGAGGCGGATCTCGACCTGATCGCCGGCCTCGGCGCGGATGCCTACCGGTTCTCGACCTCATGGGCTCGGGTGCTGCCCGAGGGGACGGGCGCGCCCAATGCCGAGGGGCTGGATTTCTACGACCGGCTTGTCGACGGGATGCTCGCGCGTGGTCTGAAACCCGCCGCTACGCTCTACCACTGGGAACTGCCGCAACCGCTGGCCGACAAGGGCGGCTGGCGCAACGCCGACATGCCGAACTGGTTCGCCGATTTCACTCACACGATCATGTCGCGGATCGGCGACAGGGTCTGGTCGGCCGCCCCCGTCAACGAACCATGGTGCGTGGCCTGGCTCAGCCATTTCGAAGGGCACCACGCGCCGGGAATGCGCGACATCCGCGCCGCGTCGCGGGCCATGCACCACGTCCTGAAATCCCATGGCGCGTCGATCGAGGTGATGCGCGGCCTCGGCATGACCAATCTCGGCGCGGTGGTGAACCTGGAATGGTCCAAGCCCGCCTCGGACAGCCCCGAGGATATCGAGGCCGCCGCGCGCCATGACGCGATCTACAATCGCTTCTTCCTCGGCGGGCTCTTTCACGGCGGCTACCCGGAGAAGGCACTGGAGGGGATCGCGCCGCATCTGCCCGAGGGCTGGCAGGACGATTTCGCACTGATCCAGACCCCGCTCGACTGGATCGGCGTCAACTACTACACGCGCAAGCGCCTGCGCGCGGCAGACGGCCCCTGGCCCGGCTATGCCGATGCCGGCACCGTCCTGCCCACGACGCAGATGGGGTGGGAGATCTACCCCGACGGGTTGCGCGACTTCCTCTTGCGGGTGGCGCGCGAGTATTCGGGCGATCTGCCCATTCACGTCACCGAGAACGGCATGGCCAATGCCGATATGCCCGACCGGCCGGATAGCGAACGGATCGCCTATCTCAAAAGCCACCTGAA
>Ga0209947_1000258_pt1 | contig 32660 bp, 39 predicted proteins | sample SalPonR2_B_D2_MG_FD_185706 | JGI IMG/M metagenome (GOLD analysis project Ga0209947, IMG submission 185706) | Salt pond soil microbial communities from South San Francisco under conditions of wetland restoration - Salt Pond MetaG R2_B_D2_MG... ...
TGACGGGATTTTTCCGCAACGGATCATGCGACACCTGTGCCGAGGACCGCGGGCTGCACACGGTCTGCGCCGTCATGACCGCGGAATTCCTCGCCTTCTCCAAATACGTGGGCAACGATCTGTCGACACCGCGCCCGGAGCATTCCTTTGCCGGCCTCAAACCCGGGGACCAGTGGTGCCTCTGCGCATCACGGTTCCTGCAGGCGCATGAGGAAGGTGTGGCACCCCGCGTGAACCTCGCCGCGACCCACGAACGCACGCTCGACATCGTGCCGCTCGACGTGCTCGAGGCCTATGCCACCGGCGATCCCTGAGAGGGCACGGATTCAATCCGTCCCGAAGCATCCATCAGTTCGTCGACGAACAGCGACAGCAGCTGCGGCCTGCCGTTGACGCCGGCCTTGCGGTAGATGGCGTTGGTCTGCGCCTTGACCGTACCCTGCGAGGTCTGGCGGAGGTCGGCGATCTCGGCGATCGACATCCCCTTGAGCGCGAAAAGCGCCACGTCCCGCTCGGCCGCGGTTAGCCCCCAGTTGTCGAAATGGTCGTGGACCAGTTCCATGAACGCCCCGGATGCCGCGCGCAGGGCGCTTTCGGCCGCACGGGTCCGGCGCAGGGAAGCCCGTAGCAGGAGCGCACCCAACACGACCCCGACCACGAGGCCCACGGCGGCCGCGAGTTCCATCGCCTCGCGGTAGGCCCAGGGGATCGGCGCGTAGGGCACGCCGAGCACGGTCAACAGGATTTCCGCGACGAAGAACACGGCGCACAGCGTCTGTATCGCGAGGATGGCCGCGAACACCCAGGCGCGCTTCAGCATGCGCTCGTCCCGGCGCGAGTGGCACTGGGCGCGTCAATCGTCATCGTCATCCCCGCCGTCGTCGTCGCCGTCATCCCCGTCGTCTTCGCTGCTATCGTCGTCGCTGCTGTCGTCATCCCCGTCGTCATCCTCGCCGTCATCATCGTCGTCGTCCGAATGCCCGCCGTTTTCATTCACGCCGTCATCATCCTCCTCCGGCGCGGGGCCGACACTCGGGTTACCGCTTTCGTCGACGGAAAAGTCGCGCAGGATCGCGCCGTTTCGCGGGTCGAGCACGATTTCGCGCCGCAGGCTTCCCCGCTGCGAGAGGACGCGCACACGTCCAAGAAGGGTCCGCCGGACCGAGACAATCTCGAAGCCCTGCGCTTCGAGTTGCCGGATCACGGAGCGCGTCGCGGCGTCGTCCTGCGCCAGAGCGGGCCCGCCGGCCAAAAGGGCCGCGGTTGCGGTCATGAGAAATCTGCGACGGTAGGGGTTCATCAAGGGCGCCTTCGGCAAGATACCCCGCCGGCATGGCACCGACGGGGTCGTGGTTCAAGGACGGGTCCGACGATCAGTCGTCATCATCGTCATCATCGTCGTCACTGCTGTCGTCACTGCTGTCGTCATCATCGTCATCATAGCTGCCGTCATCATCGTCATCGTCGTCGTCATCGTCGTCGTCATCATCGTCGTCATCGTCGTCGTCGTATCCGTCGTCGTCGTCATCATCATAGTCGATATCGACATAGGCCGGATCCCCGCCCGTGTAGGACGACCCGTAGGATGGATTGTCATCGATCTCGGAGCGAAGAAGGTTGCCCTCCGCGTCGTAGTAGAAGTCCCCTTCGCGGCCGCCGCCATAGGCGTCCACGTCGAGGATGCCGTTGCGCTCGATGTCGATCTCGATCCGCACGAAGCCCTGCGAGGACAGGTCGGCAACGATCTGGTCGATGATCTCGGACGAAACCGCGTGGGAAGCGGTTGTACCAACCGCGATGGCGAGGATGGATGCGGAAAGAAGTCTGGGAGTGTGCATTTTCGGTCTCCTGTTGCTGACAATTGCCACACCCGGTCGAGCGCGGCGACAAGCCGGTTCTGCGGTGTCGGCGTCAGGATGAACATTCGCACGGGGTTTAAAACCGGCGCCATAAACGCCGGACCAAGAGGCATAAACCAAAGGTAGATGGGACGCGCGGCGGCAGGGTCTAGCCGTTCATCTCCCAGCCCAGCGCGCGGGCCACGGTGAAGATATCCTTGTCGCCGCGTCCGCACATGTTCATCACGATCAGGTGGTCGCGCGGCAGGTCGGGCGCAATCTTGGCAACATGGGCGAGCGCGTGGGACGGCTCCAGCGCGGGAATGATGCCCTCGGTCTCGCAGGACAACTGGAACGCCTCCAGCGCCTCGGTATCGGTGATCGAGACATATTCGGCCCGCCCGATATCGTGCAGCCATGCATGCTCGGGCCCGATGCCGGGATAGTCGAGACCCGCCGAGATCGAGTGGCCTTCGAGGATCTGCCCGTCATCGTCCTGCAAAAGGTATGTGCGGTTGCCATGCAGCACGCCCGGACGCCCGCCCGTCAGCGAGGCGCAATGCTCCATCTTCTCATTCACGCCATGGCCGCCGGCCTCGACACCGATGATCGCAACGTCGGTGTCGTCGAGGAACGGGTAGAACAGGCCCATCGCGTTCGAGCCCCCGCCGATGGCCGCGATGATCGTGTCGGGCAGACGGCCCTCGGCCGCCATCATCTGTTCGCGGGTCTCCTTGCCGATGATCGACTGGAAGTCGCGGACCATGGCCGGATAGGGATGTGGGCCGGCAACCGTTCCGATGCAGTAGAACGTGTCGCGGACGTTCGTGACCCAGTCCCGCAACGCATCGTTCATGGCGTCCTTCAGCGTGCCTCGGCCGGAGGTCACCGGCACCACCTCGGCCCCCAGAAGCTTCATCCGGAAGACATTGGGCGCCTGCCGCTCGACGTCCGTGGCACCCATGTAGACGATGCACTTGAGCCCGAACTTTGCGCAAACGGTCGCCGTCGCCACGCCATGCTGGCCCGCGCCGGTTTCCGCGATGATCCGCGTCTTTCCCATGCGGCGAGCAAGGATGATCTGGCCCAGCACGTTGTTGATCTTGTGCGCGCCGGTATGGTTCAGCTCGTCGCGCTTGAAGTAGATCTTGGCACCGCCAAGACGTTCGGTGAGCCGTTCGGCGAAGTAGAGCGGGCTGGGGCGACCGACATAGTTCGTCCAGAGATCGTTCATCTCGTCCCAGAAGCTCTGGTCGGTCTTGGCGTGCTCGTACTGCGCCTCCAACTCGAGGATCAGGGGCATCAGCGTCTCGGACACGAAGCGTCCGCCGAAATCGCCGAAACGGCCCTTCTCGTCGGGGCCGGTCATGAAGCTGTTGAGAATGTCGTCGGGCATCGTGGTACGCCTCCCTCGGGGTCGGTGAAGGGGTAGCGCGGGGACAGGGGCTGGGCAAGGGCAAGGGGTTTTGAAAGACCCTGGCAAAGCGAGATATCGCGACAGCCAAGCCATGCCCGCCGCCCCATGTCCGGTTTGCCGCGTCGGAAGGCGGGTTAATCCGCCGCCGACAGCGCCTTTGCGAAGGCCATCATCTTGGCGGCATCCTTCACCCCCGGTGCGCTCTCGATCCCCGAACTCAGGTCCACCTGCCGCGCGCCCGTCAGACGCACCGCCTCGGCGACGTTTTCGGGCGTCAGGCCGCCGGCCAGCATCCATGGCTTCGTCCAGTATTTCCGCCCCGCCAGAAGCCGCCAGTCGAAGCTCAGCCCGTTGCCGCCCGGAAGCGTCGCATCCTTGGGGGGCTTGGCGTCGATCAGAAGCTGGTCGGCGACCTGTGCATACAGATCGATCTGCGCGAGATCCGCGGCCTCGCCGATACCCAGAGCCTTCATCACCGGCAGGCCGGTCCGCGCACGCACCTCTGCCACGCGGTCTGGGTTTTCCGACCCGTGAAGCTGCACCATGTCGATGGGCACCGCCGCCATCAGCGCGTCGAGCATCGCATCGTCGGCATTCACCGTCAGAGCGACCTTCGCCAGCCCCGGCGGCGCCAGCATGGCAAGCTCCCTCGCTGTCTCAAACGACAAGTTGCGCGGCGATTTCGTAAAGAACACCAGCCCGATATAGGCCGCTCCCGCCCGGGCAGCGGCGGACACGTCCCCGGGGCGGGTCAGCCCGCAGAATTTCATCGCGATGGTCATGAGAGTCAGGCGTCAGCGCGCCGCTTCTGCATCCTCGACAAGCGCAAGGATCTCGTCGCGGCCCTCGTTCTTCCTGCCCTTCAGCGAAGCGACCTCGCGCTCGAGCTTCTTCGCCTCGCGCTGGTTGGTCTTCGCGGCCGACCGGTAACGGTGCTCACGCAGCCATTCCCAGACGAAACCGACCAGAAGACCCGTGGCCACGCCGCCGAGGATCACGACGAAAAGCGGCAATTCGATCGCCAGCTCCACCCCGGACCACAACGCCAGCTCCTGCGGCAGGAGCGTCAGCGTCACCGGATCGCGGTTCGCCATGGCAAGCACCACGAGCGCGATGGCCACGAGGATCAGAAACAGATACTTGATGGCGCGGATCACCTTCATCGCGTCCCCCGAAATTTCGTGATCAACCGTCGAGACCGTTCAAACGGTCCCGCAAGAGCTTGCCCGCCTTGAAGAAGGGCACATGCTTTTCATCCACATCGACGCTTTCCCCGGTGCGGGGGTTGCGCCCGATCCGGGCATCCCGCTTTTTCACCGAAAATGCGCCGAAGCCTCGCAATTCGACACGGTTGCCGCTGGCGAGCGCCTCGGTGATTTCCTCGAAGATCGCATTTACGATGCGTTCCACGTCGCGCTGGTAGAGATGCGGGTTTTCATCAGCGAGCTTCTGAATGAGCTCCGAGCGTATCATGGTCACCCTCCCGACCCTGCGACGTGGTTATCCCTCTCAGTATAGGCAAAACAAATTTGGGTTGATACCGGATTCAGACGGCATTCCGGGTCCGGGGCGGGGCAAATCACTGCTTTCTCCGGGGATTCCGGTGCTATCCAGGTGTAATCCCAGGCCCAAATCGGCCCGAAGGCGCGAATCGCTTGCGCGTGGACTTTGCCGAAAGCCGGCGCTCCGGTCATCCCGATACCGAGGGCCCTGGCCGGGATCGGCGCTGGCGCCATCGGGCGTCATGCGTGCGCGCCCGCGTATGTGATCCGCCGCAAGACCCATTCGAAAGGCCCAAGTGCGAAACGGCTGCGCCACATCGAAAGCGCCACGACGAGTCCCGCCGTCGTGGCGACGGCGATGGCAACAGCCGTCATCCTGTCGACTGCATTCCACAGGCCCAACCCATAGCCTGCGAACACCGTGGACAGAATGATCGACTGACCAAGATAGACGCTCAGGCTCGAACCGCCGGCAGCCAGCGCGCGGGCCATGACCGGCCCGGGCGGCCGCGAGAGCGCGGCGATCGACCCGAGATAACCAAGCGTCGCGACCGGCGCCGCGACCGTGGTCAGCACGACGCCGGGTACCGCCGGCCCCCATTGCCAGAGCGCCGCGCCCGCGAGGCCCAGCGCGACCCCCGGCAACAGGCACCAGAGGCGTGCGCGCCGCCACAGAGGATGGGCTGCGTCGTCGATCATGCCGGACCTCACGGCAGCCAGCCCGAGGCAGAACCACCCCAGTGCCGATATCCCCTGGATCACGAGAAACGACGGCAGGAAGAAGGCGAAGCCGATGCTGCGGAAAGCCACGGCATCGAGGAACCCGCCCTCGGTGAGGATCTCGCGCTCCAGCGCCACGATGTCGGGCGGCGTCTCGGGCACGGCAAGCAGCAGGGGCGGCGCGATGACGACCTGCAGGACCAACAGCGCCGCACCGACGCGTACCAGACGGCGCACCGGCCAGTCCCGGAACAGGTAGAGCACCGAGCCCGTGATCGCGTAGATCGTAAGGATGTCGCCGGGAAAGAACAGGCAGCCATGGGCGATACCGAGGATCAGAAGCCCGATCATCCGGTTGCGATAGACGCGCCCGAAGGGCAGGCCCCGCCGCGCCGCCGACCGCATCAGGAAGCCGAGACCCACGCCGAACATGAAGGAAAACAACCCATAGGTCTTGAAAAGCGCAAGACCGTTCACGAGCCATAGGGTGATCGCGTCGCGCGCGGTCTCCGCCACCGGATCGGCAAAACCGTGCAGCGCGGAAAAGGCGATGTACTGCACGTTCACCACGACGATGCCGAACAGCGCGACAAGCCGCAGGTAGTCGGGCATCAGTGCGCGGCGGGATGGCTTGACTGGGGGAATCATTGCTTTGCCTCAGGCTCGTCAGGGAGTTCGAACAGATCGTGTACGCTGCACCCGAGTTCCCGGGCGAGTTTCAGCGCAAGGGTGGTCGACGGCACGAAGACCCGGTTCTCGACCGTGTTGATCGTCTTGCGGGAAACCCCGACCTTTTCGGCCAGCCGGGATTGCGTGAGACCGGCGGCCTTTCGGCGCTCAGTCAGGTGCGTGACGAGTGTCATGCCATCCCCTCAGCCCCGCCATGCCCATGAAGATGCAATAGGATCCACCGGTTACGGCACCCATGACAGGAAAGGCGGCATCCACCGTCAGCCATCCCCGCGAAAGGAATAGCCAGGCGACGAGGTAGACGATCCAGGCGACCGTGAAACCGAACCGGTGGGCCCGGTTCGAATCGTGTTCGACCCCCTCATCCCAAGCGCGTGCGACGTTCGCTTCGCCCGCCATCGCGCCGGTGACGACCATCAGGAGCACAAGCAACGCGCCCAGGATCGCGAGCATGAAGCCCATCGGCGCGAAGGCCGCCGGCACCAGCAGCGTCAGGGCCGCATAAAGCCAGAACACGATCCCGAAGAGCGCCATTGCGGCGCTCCAGATCAACGAAAGCCTTGCCGCGGACATCAATATCTCCCCCGTAAAATGTAACCTTTAGGTTACGCTATCACGGAACCGGGAGATCGTCACCTGCAGGTTTCAGAAAACGGAAGGATCATCGCCGAGGTCGGCCCCTACCGGCGCCCGGCTTGCCTTGCCGTCATTTGGTCCCGGCGCCGCGCATGGCCGTTTCCACCAGCGGCTGCCCCGTCCGAAGGGGCCAGCGGCCTCGACTTGATGGCCCGGAAGAGCATCGCGGCCGGCAGGACGAGTGCGAAAAGCGCGCCCCCCACAAGGATGGCGCCATCCGGCGACCCGGTTCGGTCGACGATCCAGCCGGCGAGAGGGGGGGCCAAAGTGATGATTGCATAGTAGATCGTGAGAAAGACCCCCATTCCGAAGGCCCGCCGCTCGGCAGCGACCGCCTGGCCGGCCATTGCGATGATGACACCGGCAGGGGCCATTCCGACAAGACCGAAGAGCAGGCTCGCGCCAAGCTCCGCGCCGGGCACCAGGAGCAGCAGCAGGGCGGCAATTGCCGCCAGCATGGTAATGGCAAGGATGCGGTTCGTATGGCCCAGACGGTCGGCGATCTGTCCGCAGATCGTGCCCGAGCCGATCATGATCCAGCTGCCGACGCTGATGATCGAAGCCGCGCCAAGCACACCAAGACCCTGTGCCTTGAGAATTTCCGGCCCGAAACTGAGGTAGATGATGTAACCCGCGTTGAACGCCCCCCAGGCCAAGCCCGCGCAGGCGACAAGCGCCCATTCGCGCGGCAAGAGCCGGGTCATGCCCGATGGCGACAGCCGCGGCAGATCATTGGGCGTGCGATAAAGGACGAAGACCGCCAGCGCCGCGACGGCGCAGTATGCGGCGGCGGCGAGGAATGGCACGCGCCAACCAAAGGACTCGGCCAGCCAGGTGTGCCCGACCTGACCCATGGCGATGCCCAGCGGCCAGCTCATGACAAGGATGCTCATGGCGGTGGCCATCTCGCGACCGTCGAACCAGTCGGACGCCATCTTGGTAAAATAGAGCATTGCGAACAATCCACCGGCCCCGGCGACCAGCCGTCCGAACGCGATCTGATCCGGGCCCGGCGCCGCCGCGGTGACGAGCGCGCCGATGGTCAGCCCGGTCAACCCGAGACCGCACAGCACCCTGTCCGGTGCAAACCGCCCGACGTAGCCACCAGGCAGGGCCAGAAACAGCCCCGGCGCCATGAAGAGTCCGATCATCAGCCCGATCTGCGCATAGCCCAAACCGAAGGTTTCGCTCAATTGATCGCCTCCAGACCCCATGGCCTGAAAATTGACGCCCAGACCGATCCGCGCGGCGAAGAGCAGTGCAAGCATGTGCCAGCGCGTCATGTCAGATCGCACTCCATGTAGACGAACCATGGGTCCAGCTCGATCGGGTCGAAACATTCCGGGTAGCGGTCGATGTAGCGAAATCCGAGACTTTCGAAGATGCGGATACTCTCCTTGTTTCCCTTGATGATGTTTATGACGAGCCTGCGCCAGCCCATCGCCTTCGCCGCCTCCATCTGCGCCGTGACCAGCCTGCGACCGAGGCCGTTGCCGTTTGCCTCGGGGCGGATGTAGAGGCGTTTGAATTCTCCCGCGTGCGGTCCGGCCTGTTGCAGTGACGCGCATCCCACCAGCCGGTCCGAGACGTCATGCACCAGCAGGAGCCGCCCGTTCGGCGGCAGGACCTTGTGCAGGTTGGGCCAGAAAGAGGCCTTGAGGCCGGATGGCGCGTAGCCGCCCGCGGCGCCGGCGGCCGTGAGTTTTTCAACAAGCACACCGTAGTATTCCAACATCAGCGCATCCAGCGCGTCCCGATCCGTCACCTCCGTCACCGAGGTGATACGGTAGGCCGAGGAGGCGCCCATGCGGGTAGCCGCGTCGTGTTCGAATACGGGCTGAAGCGTGGGCATCACGCCCACCCGAGCTGACGCAGCGCCTGCGCGTCGTTCCAGATCTTGGTCATGTGCGCGATGCGGTCTCCATCGAACCGCATGACATAGGCGTAGTCCGAAGCGACGGGCCGACCGGTGGGCGCCCCCGGCCCGCCCGCGCCGGTCTGCGTGCCGTGGAACACGACGGACGCGACCACCGTGCCGCGATCCGCATCCGTCGCGAAGGCCGTAAGCTCGTACCGCCCGTCCGGGATCGGTCCCAGAAGGCCCTTCATCCATTCGGCGTACCCTTCCAGCGTGGTCGTGCCCGCCAGCGCATCCGCCTGGCAGGCGAAGGACGCTCCGTCATGGCAATACCCCTTGCAGGCCTCCCAGCCGCCGCCCGTCTCGCAGGCCTCGAAGAATTCGCGTGCTGTCTGTTCGAGTGTCATCGGACCGTCTCCCTGTCGAAGATAGGATCACGATGCGCACATCGCGGTTCATGGGGTATCGGCCAGGTGCAGTAATCTGCGCCGGGTGCATGCAGTATTCGGCTACATCATCTGCAGGATTGCCTGACGCACCCGGGTGCAACAGACTTCGGCAAGACCTCACCGAAAGATTGTTCCGCCCCGTGTCGCCCGACGAAATCCTCAGCCCGCGAGAGATCGAGATCGCCAGCGCCTATGCGCAGGGCGACACCTATCAGACGATCGCGGCCCGGCTGGGCATCGCGCCCTCGACCGTGCGTACACATCTCGCCGCGATCTACCGCAAGCTCGAAGTGTCGTCGAAGCTCGACCTGCATGCCCGGCTCGGCGGCGCACTTCCCGACGCGGAGATGGAGACGGACCACGCCGCCGTCATCTCGGAACTTGCGCTGAGCCTCGAAGAGGCGCTGCGCCGCGAGCAGGCGCTGGCCGAGGTGCTGCGCATCATCAGCCGGTCGCGCGGTGACATCGACGCGGTGATGTCGGCGATCCTGGGCTTTGCGCTCGACCTCTGCGAGGCTGAATTCGGCATCCTATTCGAGCATCACGGGCAAGGGCGGTACGCGGCCAGCCATACACGCGGCATACCGAGGCCATTCCGCGACTGGCTGGATGGACAGGGCGTCTTCGCGGCCGGCCCGCGCACGGGCCTCGGCCGGCTGGCAACATGCCTTCGCGTGGTGAACATCTACGACGTCCGGGCCGAAGAGGTCTTCCAGTCCGACGACCCTTTGCGACATGCCACGGCGATCCTCGGCGGCGCGCGGTCTTTCGTTGCCATCCCGATGATGTCGGGCGAGGCACTAGTCGGTGCCTTCACGATCTACCGGCAGACGGTCCGCCCCTTCAGCGCTCAGGCAACCGCGCTGGCACAGACCTTTGCCGACCAGAGCATCATCGCGCTCGACAATGCACGGATGATTGCCGCGTTGCGACACACGGCAACGCCGGCATGAGCGTCGCCGCCGATCCGCTCAGCCAACGCGAACGCCAGATCGCGGAGGCCTTTGCGAGCGGCGAGACATATCAGCAGATCGCGGAGCGGCTGAACCTCGCTCCATCGACCGTTCGCACGCATCTCGCGACGATCTACCGGAAACTCGGGGTTTCCACGAAACTGGACCTGCGCGTGCTGATCGATGCGTCATCGAGACCCGATCCGGCAGCAGACCGGCCGCCGCGCCCCGACAAGCCGTCGATCGCCGTTCTCGCCTTCGAGAACATGTCCGACGATCCCGGGCAGGAATACTTCTCGGATGCGATCACCGCCGACATCATCACCGCCCTGTCGCGGTCGCCCTGGCTTTTCATCATCGCCCGCAACACGACATTCACCTACAAGGGCGAAAGCGTCGATGTCCGGCGCGTCGCGGCCGATCTGGGCGTGCGCTTCGTCCTGGAAGGCAGCGTGCGGCGCGCAGGCGAACGGGTGCGGGTCACGGCGCAGTTGATCGACGGGCTGACCGGCGGACACGTCTGGTCGGAGCGCTACGATGGCCGCATCGAGGACGTCTTCGACCTGCAGGACGAGATCACCCGGCAGGTCGTCGCACAGGTCCAGACCATCGTGCATCGCAGCACCATCGAGGAGCCCGTGGAACGGCTCAGTCGCCCGGACCTGACCGTCTGGGAACTGACAATGCGCGCTTGGCACCTGCTTTATGACTTCACACCGGAGGCATATGCCTCGGCCAAGACGTTGCTTGAACGCGCCCTGGCGATCGATCCCGAAAGCGCCGAGGCCAACATGGTCCTCTCGCTGATCAACCATCACATTGCCATCCTGGGCTTCGCACCCGATCCGGCGCCCGCGATGGAGGCGGCCTACGCCCTCGGCAGACGCGCCGTGCAACTCGACGACCGCAATGAATATGCCCATTGGGCGCTCGGGATCAGTTGCTGGGGATTGCACCGGCTCGATGAAGGGATCGCCGCGCTAGAACGCGCGGTCGAGCTCAATCCCAACTGCTCGGTTGCCTATGGCAGCCTTGGCACGGCGCTGGCGATCGCCGGAGAGACCGCGGACGCCATTGCGAACCAGCAGGTCGCGATCCGTATGAATCCGCGCGACCCAAGCATCTTCTTCCGCTTTTCAGGGCTGGCACTCGCGCACTACGCGGCGGGCGACTTCGAAAACGCGATCCTCTGGGCCGAGCGCGCCATACACCGCATGCCGCGCTGGTACCTCGCGCATTTCCTCATCGCGGCCAGCCATGTGGCTCTGGAGCGATCCGCGCAGGCCCGCGCCTCCGTCGATACCTGCCTTGCGGTATTACCCGGCATTACGGTCGCGGATGCCGAACGGATCCCGCTGAGGGACGCAGAAAAGATGCAGGTCTTCCGGGCCAGGCTTGGCGCTGCGGGCTTTTCGGCTGGCCCGCAGAGCTGACGCGCCGGTTTGCCAGCCGCGTGCGAAATCCCTCACGCGACGGCCTGCGAGAGGCATGGGACGCATGGAGTGCTCCACCGACGAGTTTGGCCGAGAAGTGGTCGGAAATTACCCGCCAGCGCCCAAACATGACGCTATATTTGCCCATCAGCCCGGGACGCCGTCTGCTGCCGGCACGATCAGATGCGGAGAAGGTTTCGCAAAAATGAAAAGGTTGGGTCTCGATGCGACGGACCTTCGCATCCTCGGCGCCGTGCAGCGGCATGGCCAGCTGAGCAAGACGCGCCTTGCCGAGATCGCCAACATCTCTGCGACGCCCTGCTGGGCCCGCCTCGACCGGCTGAAGGCCGCGGGGTTCATCCGCAGCTATCACGCCGAGATCGCTCTTGAGCGGATCTGCGACGTGTCACGGGTCGTGGTCACGGTTTCTCTTTCGCATCACCGCAAATCGGATTTCGCCCGCTTCGAGGCCTTCGTGAACGCGCAGGACGAGATCATCGAATGCATCGCGACGGGTGGCGGAATGGACTACGTCCTGAAGGTCGTCTGCCCGTCCCTCGCGGCGTTCCAGGAGCTGATTCAGACGATGGTCGATGCCGAACTGGGCGTCGACAGGTACATGACCTACATCGCGACCCGGACCGTGAAGTCGGCGCAGCCGAATCTCGCCAAGCTGGCGGCGTCAGCAGCGCGCTGACGCAACGCGACCGAACGGTCCGCTTCTTGCCTGAAAAATGGTCCGATCAGCCTAAGACAGACGATTTTTTGGTCGGACTTTTCGGGGGGTCCCGCTCTAGATCTCCGTTGGATCCGTCGGCGGGGAGGCCGGCGGCAGGTTGGGAGGAAACCATGCACGCAGACGAATTCGGCTTTGGCACGCAGATCCGCAAATCGCCCTATTTCGACGCCACCGTCCGTTGGGGCGCGAAAGCGTTTTCGGTCTACAATCACATGTATATCCCGCGCGATTTCGGGGACCCGGAACGGAATTTCTGGAACCTCGTGAACGACGCGATCCTGTGCGACGTGGCGGTCGAACGGCAGGTGGAGATCACCGGCCCGGACGCCGCGCGCTTCGTCCAGATGCTGACGCCGCGCGATCTGTCCAAGATGGCGGTGGGGCAGTGCAAGTACATCCTCATCACCAACGCCGAGGGCGGCATCCTGAACGATCCGATCCTCCTGCGGCTGGCCGAGAACCATTTCTGGATCTCTCTCGCCGACAGCGACATCCTGCTCTGGGCGCAGGGCGTGGCCGTTCATTCGCGGATGGACGTCACGATCACGGAACCGGACGTCTCGCCGCTGCAGCTGCAGGGCCCGAAATCCGGGCAGATCATGCAGGCCCTTTTCGGTGAGGAGATCATGGACCTGCGGTATTACTGGCTGCGCGAGGTCGATCTGGACGGTATCCCGCTGATCGTGTCGCGCACCGGCTGGTCGAGCGAGCTGGGCTACGAGCTCTATCTGCGCGACGGCACGCAGGGCGACGCGCTGTGGGAACGCATCATGGCGACGGGCATGGCCTACGGACTCAAGCCCGGGCACACCTCGTCCATCCGCCGGATCGAGGGCGGCATGCTGTCCTATCACGCCGATGCGGATATCCACACGAACCCCTACGAACTTGGCCTCGACCGGCTTGTGAGCCTCGACATGGAGGCCGAGTTCATTGGCAAGGAGGCGTTGCGCCGTATCCGTGACGAGGGCGTCAGCCGCAGGCAGGTGGGGCTGATAATCGATTGCGATCCGCTCAAGGGGCCGAACACCAGCTTCTGGCCGATCAACCGGGACGGGGAAACGGTCGGCAAGGTGACGTCCGCTGTCTACTCGCCGCGGCTGGAGCGGAACATCGCGCTGGCCATGGTCTGCGTGGACGTCGCGCATCTGGGTCTCGAGCTCGAGGTGGTCACACCGTCCGGCCCGACGCGCGCCACCGTGGTGGAGCGGCCGTTCTACGACCCGAGGAAACAGCTCGCCGTCGCCTGACGGGGTCCGGCGGGGGACAAGGCCCAGTGCGGAGCCGTTCGAAAGATCGGGCTGCACCGGGCGTACGCACCTTGCGGGCTTGTGCTGCCATCTCGTGAAAGCGTATTTTCACGGGTATGGTATCAGCGGCCCGCACTTCCTTCATCGCACGCATCCGGGATGCGACGCCCACCATGCATCGGAGCGAGCTGCGGCTGGCCGAGGCGATCCTGCATTTCCCCGGCCAGATCGCCAGCTACACCGCGACCGAACTGGCGCAGATGGCGGGCGTGTCCAACGCCACGGTGACGCGTTTCGTTCGCAAGATCGGCTACGGCTCCTTCGAAGAGGCGCGGCAGGCCGTGCGCGCCGAGCAGGCCGCGGGAACGGCGCTTCTTCGGGTGGATCGCGAGGGTGGGCCGCGCGACGGACAGGTCGCCCGCCACCTCGACGGGAGCCACGACAATCTCGAACGCAGCCTCGCGCGACTCGACGATGCGGAAATCGGTGCGCTGGTCGAGGCGATGATTGGGGCCGACCAGCTCTGGCTGATCGGATTCCGGGCGGGTCAGGCCTTTGCGCGCTACCTGTCTTGGCAGATCATGCAGGTCCGCGGCAACGTCTTCACCCTGCCCCGTGACGGTGAAACACTGTCGGAAAGCCTCGCCGGGATAGGGCCGCGCGATTGCGTGATCGTGTTCGCCCTGCGCCGCCCGCCCCGTCAGTTCGAAGCGCTTCTGTCCGTGCTCGGGGACAGCGATGCGCAGACGGCGCTGATCGGCGATCTCACCGGTCTCGAGGCGATGCCGGCGCGCTGGAACCTGCCCTGCAGCACGACGGGTGCCGGTGCGCTCTTCGATCATGTGGGTGTCATGGCGGTCTGCGGGATACTGGCCTCGAGCGCGATCGAGAGATCGGGCGCCGCCGGACGGGAGCGGCTGCGCGCCATCGAGAACATCCACGATTCCCTCGACGAGCTCTGAGCCGGAAGAGGAGCAGGCAACGCGGCCTGCGTGTTCAGCAACCCGAAATTTCCGCTCAAGACTTGGGCGGCGGTGAATCCAGACAGGGTTTGGCGTTGTGAAAAATCTTTTTCACGTGACGCGGTCCGTGAAAATCACCTTGCGTAGGGCACCGTTTGCCTGTCCACCCACATAGGAAAGGATCACCATATGACCCTTCTGAGAAAATCGCTTTTCATCACGGCCGCATGCCTCGCCCTGCCCGGCATGGCCGCCGCGCAATCCGTGATGCAGATCAACTCCTCCCTGCCCGAAGGCTCGTTCGCGCATGTCTTCCTGCAGGAATACGAAACCCGGCTCGAAGCCGCCACCGACGGCGCCATCGACGTGCAGATCTTCATGTCGAACACGCTCGGCTCGGAGGAGGACGTCCTGCAGGGCCTCGGGCTCGGCACGCATCAGGCATCGCTTTCCGCCTCTGCCGTCGCTCAGATCAATACCCGAACCGCGATCTTCGACCTGCCCTACCTGTTCGAGGACCGTAATGCGGTGCAGGCCTTCGCCGCGAGCCCCGCAGGCGAGATGCTGGCCGAAGGCTTCGAAGGCACCGGCATGGTGCTGGCCGCGATGTGGGACAACGGCTTCCGCCAGATCACCAACAACGTGCGGCCCATCGTGGTGCCTGCCGATCTGGACGGGCTCAAGATCCGCACGCCCACCAGCCGCCAGCGCGTCGAAATGTTCAACACGTTGGGCGCCAATGCAACGCCGCTCAGCTTCGGCGAGGTCTACTCGGCGCTCGATCAGGGCGTGATCGACGGGCAGGAGAACCCCGCGCAGGTCGTGGACAGCGCACGCCTCTACGAGGTGCAGCAATACATGTCGCTGTCCAACCACGTCTATCTGCCGACCTTCCTCGTCTTCGGCGAACCCTTCCTCGCGAGCCTCGAGCCAGAACTGCAGGAGGCGGTGATGACCGTCGCGGCCGAGGTCGCGCCGTGGAGCTTCGAATGGGGCGCCACGACAGATTCCGAGGTGATCGCCGCGCTCGATGGCCGCGTCGCGATCAACGAGATCGACTTTGCCGCCTTCCAGGCCGCGGCCGCGCCGCTCTACGAAAGCCCGACCTTCGTGGATGTCATCGGCGCCGACATGATCGCCGCCACCCGCGAAGCACTCGGCATCGAGTAACACCTGACCCAAGGAGCAGCCCCGACATGGCCCGCCTCACCGCCCTTGTCGCGTTCGTGGATCTCTGGCTCACACGCCTTCTCGACGCGGTGGTGATCGGGTTGGCGGGGCTGCTCTTCTGCCTGCTGAACTATGCCGTCTTCACCCGCTTCATCCTGAACGACAGCGTCTCGTGGTCCGAGGAACTGCCCGCCCATGTGCTGGCCGTCCTGACCTTCATCGGTGCGGCCTACCTGACGCGCACCTCGGAGCATCTGGGTTTCGACGCCGTGGTGCGTATCCTGTCACCCGGCCTGAAACGCACCGTGATGGCGGGTAACCTTGTCCTGATGGCGGGCTTCGGCGGGCTCCTGGCGTATTACGGCGGTATCGCCGCGCAAAGCTTCGGCGCGCGGATGCTGATCTCCGTCGATCTGCCGATGGGCCTTTTCCGATACGCCATGCCGGTTGGCGGCGCGCTGATCGCGCTCATCAGCCTCACGCGCCTTGCCGGTCTGCTGACAGGACAGGTGCATCCCGATGACCTTTTGCCCGAAAGCGACGCGTGATGTTCCTCGATCCCGGCTGGATCATCCTGATCCTTCTCGTCGTCCTGCTGATCGCGGGACTGCCCATCGCCTTCGTGCTCGGCGTCACCGCCGCGACGATGATCCTGCTCGACCCGGCCGTGGTGCCGCAGATCATCGGGCTGATCCCGTTTGGCGGCGCCAACAACTACCTGCTGGTCGCGGCGCTCCTGTTCATGATCGCGGGCGAGGTGATGAACCAGGGCCGCATCGCGGAAAAGCTGATCGCCTTCGCCTCCAGCCTCGTGGGCCATATCCGCGGCGGCCTCGCCCACGTCAACATCCTCACATCCCTGTTTTTCTCGGAGATTTCCGGCACGGCCACCTCGGATGCCGCCGCCATCGGCTCGGTCATGATCCCGCAGATGAAGAAACGCGGCTACCCCGCCGCCTTCGCCGCCGCCGTGACGTCGACCTCGGCGACCATGGCGATCATCGTGCCGCCATCGCTGAACCTGATCCTCTACGCCTATGTCGCGAACGCCTCGATCGCCGAGCTCTTCGCGGCAGGCATCCTGCCCGGCATCATGGTCTGCGCACTTCTCATGGCCACGGCCTATTTCATCTCGGTGAAACGCGGCTACCCGACCGAGGGCGAGTTCCGCTTCGCCCGCGTGCTCGAAACCGGCAAGGATGCGGCCATCCCTCTGACCCTTCCGATCCTGATCCTCGTGGGCATCCTCGGCGGCATCTTCACCGCAACCGAGGCAGGCGCCATCGCGGCCTTCTGGTCGATCGTGCTGGCCATGTTCCTTTACCGCACGATCCGGCTGGGCAACCTGCTGGATACCTTCCGCATAGCGGGCAAGCGCAGCGCGATGCTGATGTTCATCGTCGCGACCTCGACGCTGCTGGGCTGGTACCTGACGAACCAGCGCATCCCGCAGGACATCGCGCAGGCGATCCTTGGCATCTCGGACAATTACTGGGTCGTGCTGGCGGCCATCAACATCTTCTTCTTGCTGGCGGGCACGATCATCCACGGCACGCCCGCGATCCTCATGCTGGTGCCGATCTTCCTGCCGCTGGCCGATCAGCTGGGCATCGACCGCGTGCATTTCGGGCTGATCCTGACCATCAACCTCGGCATCGGTCAGCAGACGCCACCCGTAGCCTCGGTCGTGCTGATCACCTGCGCCATCGCGAAGATATCCATCGCCAAGATCATACCCTCGATGCTGTGGTTCATCGGCGCGATGCTTGTGGCGCTGATCCTCGTCAACGTCTTCCCGGCCATCGTGCTCTGGCTGCCGTCGGTCATCCTGTGATGCGGCTCCTGATTGTCAATCCGAACACGTCGCCAGGCGTGACGGCGCGGATCGATGCGACAGCGCAGGCGGTGGCAAAACCGGGCGACAGGTTCACGACCGTCTCGGCGGCCTCCGGCCCGGCCCTGATCGTGACCGAAGCCGATGCCGAGACAGCCACCCATGGCGTTCTGCAGGCGATCGCCGCCCATGAAGGGCCGATCGACGGGATCGTGCTGGCCTCCTTCGGCGATACCGGCGCGCGGGAAGTCCGGCGCAGGTATCCGGACCTGCCCGTCCTCGGGATCGCAGAGGCCGCTTTCGCCGAAGTCCGGCGCATCGGCGGGCCTTTCGCCATCGTGACCTTCGCGCCGGAAGTGGCCGGACCGCTGTCCGAGAAAGCCGCCGAACACGGTGTCGCCGGCGCGCTTATGCGCGTGGCAAGCCCCGCGCTTCCGCTTGCCCACGATCCTGCGGACGTGGCCGACAGGATGCTGCCTGCGCTGCTCGAACTCTGCCATGGATGCGAGGCGGAGGGCGCCCGGAGCATCGTCCTAGGCGGCGGCCCGCTGGCTGGCCTCGCCGGCAGGATCGCACCCTCCTGCACAGTCAGAGTGGTGGACGGCACGCAGTCAGCGGTCGGACAATTGCGCGAACGCCTTGTGACGGGTTGAGCGTGGGCATGAAATACGCCGGTCGGTGTCTGATCACCCGCAGTTGAACGGATGCCCCGGCCTGACGTGCGAGCGGCTTGTCCGCGACGCGGGCGCCGCCTGTCCCGGCTTTGGGGCTGGCCCAGCTTCGACCGCGTCCTCCGTGGCCGTCACGACGCGCCGAAACAGACCGCATCGAGACCGACGAGGCCCGCGCCGAAGATGTCGTCCCGGCCCGGCTCCCCGATATCCAGAGCGCGCGCCCGGAGGTCTTGCGCGATCTGCACGGCGGCGAGATCGGGCCGCGCGGCGCGTGCAAGAGCGGCCGCGGCCGTCACGAAGGGCACGGCGAAGGAGGTCCCGGTCTTCCAGCGCGCCCCGCTCACCGATGCGGCGGTCCAGACCTCGACCCCAGGCGCAGCGAGGTCGACATGCGCGCCTCGGACCGCCCGGCGATAGACGCGGCCATTCCGGTCGATGGCCGTCACGGCGATAACGGGCGCGAAGGCCGCCGGATAGGCGTGCTCGGCCGCGGGACCGGCATTGCCGACGGAGGCGACAAGCAGGATGTCGTTTTCCGAAACAAGACGTTCCACCACGTCCTCCAGCACGCTGTTGGGCGGGCCCGCGAGGCTGAGGTTGATCACCGAGACGCCTTCGGAGGCGAGAATGTCGAGCCCCTCGATCAGGCTGAAGACGTCGGCACGCTCGTCGCTGCCCACGCGGTGGAACGCATCGATGGCGACGAGGCGCGTTCCCGGCAAGAGACCCGGCGCGCGCGTCCCCGGCTGCCCCACGAGCAGCGCCGCCACGGCCGTTCCATGGATCGCGCGAGAGGGTTCGAGTTCGTCGCGCCCCAGGCGCGTCACCTCCAGCCGCGCGCCGGCAAAGGTCTCGTGCTCCTCGTTGATGCCGGTATCGATGATCCCGATCGGCGTGGCAGGCCCGCAGACGGTGTCCCGCGGCAGCCCGTGGGGCCAGTCGCGCAGGACGCTGTCGGGACATTCCGGATCGGTGCAGCCATCCTCTTCCACTTGTTCGGGGCGGTAGAAATGGTTGAAATCGGCGTCCTGCCCGCTGGGAAGGGCGCGCGCGGCCGAACGTGCATCGGCCAGGGTCAGGTCCGGCGGAATACGCAGGCGCCGCGAGATGGCGGCCAAGCCCGGCAGGGCGCGTTCCTCGATCACGGTGAAACCGCGCGCGAGCAGCGTGTTGAGGTCGGCCTCGTCGAGGGCGAGCGTCACGATCTCGTCCGGCGCAGCGCTCGGGGGCGGCGGGGCCGGTGCGGACGGCGGGGCCGCGGGCTGCCGCTGAATGCCGAAAAGGCTGTCCAGCAGGCCGCCGCCACCCGACCGCGAAGGGCGCGCCCCGCCATCGTCGTCATCGTCATCGTCCCGGCCGGACTGCCCGATCCCGCCGCCGCCGCCGTCGTCGTCATCATCATCGCTTCCGCCGCCATCGTCATCGTCGGCCCACGCGGACGCCGAGAATATCCCGTCTGCAAGACCCTGCGGCAGGACCGGCTGGAAGACGAGGAGGATCGCGGCAAGCATCGCGACGAGAAAGGCTCTTGTCATGGCGGTGTGCCTTCGTGTGGGTTGGCGGTGTCAGTGGATTACGCTTCGCCGCCCAGTTTATTCCGCGCGGCCTGCACGGGAAAGGCCGGGAACCGGAATGCGAGACGCCTTCGAGAGGGACCTCGTGGATGCGCTGCCGAGGCTCAGGCGATTTGCCCTGTCGCTCTGCCGCAGACCCGACATGGCGGACGATCTGGTGCAGACGACGGTCGAGCGCGCCATGGCCGGGCGCAGCCGCCATGATCCCGCCACGCGGCTCGACCCTTGGCTGTTCCGCATCCTCAGGAACGCGTGGATCGACCAGACGCGAAGGGCGGCCACGCGGGGCACCGAGATCGACGTGGCGGATGCGCCTGAGGCGGCCACGATCGACGGCCCCCGCGTGACCGAAGCCACGCTGATGCTGCAAAGGACCGAGGCCGCGATGGCGACGCTGCCCGCCGACCAGCGCGAGGTGATCGTCCTCGTCTGCTTCGAAGAGATGTCCTATGCCGAGGCGGCGGAGGTTCTCGGCATTCCGAAAGGCACCGTCATGAGCCGGCTCGCGCGCGGTCGCGCGGCGCTGGCCTCGAAGATGGGAATAGAATGAGCGCCCGCGCGTTGTTCACACGGGGCAAGGAGGCCCACGCATGAACCCGACCGAATTCGACGACGCCACGCTGATGGCCTATGCCGACGGTGCGCTGGAGCCCGGGGAGGCGCGGCGCGTTGCCGAGGCGGCGGAGGCCGACCCCGCGATCGCCGCGCGCATCGACATGTTCCGCGAGACCGGAGCGCTTCTGGGAGCGCTCGGCGCCGCGCGGCCGGACGAGCCATTGCCCGACGATCTGGCCCGAAAAGTGGAACGAACACTGGCCGACGCCCGGCATGCGGACACGGTCGTGCCGCTGCGCAGGCCGGGCCCGGCATGGCGTCCCGCGGCGCTTGCGGCGAGCGTCGCTCTGATCGTGGGCGCTGTGGGAGGCATCATGGCAAGCCTTTCGCTGCGCGGGCCCGAAGACCCGGCGCCCTCCCTCGCGCTCCTCGACGCGCCGGGGATCGGGGACGCACTCGACAGGCTGCCGGCGGGATCGCGCGGGATTGCGGGTGATGGCGAAGTGGAGATCATTTCCTCCTTCCTGACCGACGACGGCGCCTTCTGCCGGGAATTCGAGTTCGACCGCGCGGCGGGCGGCAGTATCGTCTCCATCGCCTGCCGCGAAGACGCGGCATGGACCGCACGCTTCGCCATGGTGACGCAAGGCGCGGACGACACGGGCTACGCGCCCGCCTCGGCGCTCGCCACGCTCGACGCGTTTCTCTCCACGATCGGCGCGGGTCAGCCCCTGTCGGCCGAGGAGGAGGCCGCGCGGCTCTCGGCTCGCGACTGAGCCGGGCGCGCCCGGCCCGCCAACCGAACCATCAGCGCCGGAACCAGAAACGCCCCGCACGAAGCGGGGCGTTCGGGTTCTGGACGATCAGGATCACCGCGGTGGGGACGGGTCAGTCATCGTCGTCGTTGTCGTCGCTGCTGTCGGAGCCGCCGTCGTCGCCATCGTCGGCACTGCTGTCGGAGCCGCCATCGTCGTCATCGTCGTCGCTGCTGCCGGAGCCTCCGTCGTCGTCATCATCATCGTTGTCGTCGCGCGATCCGTCATCGTCGTCGTCGTTGTCGTTGTCGTCAGACGATCCGTCATCGTCATCGTCATCGTCGTCGTCATCGACATCATCGTCATCCGACGCGTTTAGCCGGCGGATGTCGGCGACGCTCAGATCGTCCCCACCGCCACGGTTCCAGAGACGGTTGGCAGCGGCCGTGCCGAAGGCGGAGCGGAGCTCGTCATAGGAGAGCAGGCCATTTCCGTCGGCATCGACATCGGAAAACCGCATCGATTGCGCAGAGGCGGCCGATCCGGCCATCACCAGCGCGGCGACGCTGGCAGAGAGAAGAAGATTGCGGTGTCTCATGATCAGGTCCTTTCCGTAGGGTTAGCTGTCGGGATCAGCGGTTCAGTCGTCATCGTCGTCGTCATCGCGACCCCCGTCATCGTCGTCGTCATCGTCATCGTCGTCATTGTCATCGTCGTCGTCGTAGCGGCCGCTCCGTCCGCCGTCGTCGTCATCATCGTCATCGTCGTCCCAATTGCGGCTCGCGCTGGCCGAGCGGAACTCGGCATTGGGGAAGATGGAGTTCAGGAACCGGAGCACCGGGTCGTCGTTCTGGGCCTGGGCGGGCTCGGGCGCCGAAACAAGGGCGACCGCCGCAATGGTGGCCGCCAGAAGGGTCTTTTGAAACGTCATCGTCGTCTCCTTTCGTTGCGGCCTCGATATCGGACCACGACAGGAAAACGGACGATCAGGCGGTCTATTCCCGATCCGCTGAACTTTTCTCTGAAAGGCGGCCTATGGGCTTGCGCCCGACCAGCCGCAGAAACAGGCGCCGCCCAGCCGCGAGGACCGGATAGAGACGGGCCGCGCGGCGCGGTTTGGCGAAGGCCGCGCGCTGGATGCGATCGAACAGGCCGCCCTTTTCCGAGGACAGGGTCGCCAGCAGATGCACCGCGCCGTCGCCGAAAAAGACCTCGTCCCGCCAGAGAACCACCATCCCCTCATCGAGATCGTAGCCCGCCGCCTGGACGGCGCGCACGCGCGGGTCTCCCTCGCGGGCATTGACGAGTTCCACCTCGCCCACCGCCTCCCGCAGACGCATCATCGACACGTAAGAGGTGCAGAACGGGCAGTCACCGTCATAGATCACCGTGATCCCCGGTCCGGTCATGTCCACGCTCCTCGATTTTTTTGCGCATTTCGGGAATAACGTGCGACCGGGCCCGTAATTCCATCGGAACATGGTAATCCGGAGGCGCAACATGACGAGTATTGCCGACTTGCCCGGCGGAGTATCGAGCCGCGCGGCCCGCGCGGCGCAAAGCCTGCGCGTGGCCCTGTCGCAACCGGTCTCGCCCCTGTCGCTGGCCGTCTTCCGCATGGCGGTGGGCGCGATGCTCGTCTGGGACTGCTGGCGCTTCATCAAGTATGACCGCGTCTACCGCTACTGGATCGCGCCGGAGTTTCATTTCACCTATCCCGGCTTTCACTGGGTTCAGCCCCTGCCCGAGCCGTGGATCTGGGTTGCATGGCTCGGCATGGGATTTTTCGCGCTGCTCGTGATGGTGGGGCTCTTCTACCGCGTCTCGATCGTCGCGCTGACGGTTCTGTTCAGCTACTTCTTCCTGCTCGACAAGGCGGAGTACCTGAACCACTTCTACCTCGTAATCCTGTTTCTGATCCTGCTGTGTTTCCTGCCCGCACACCGGGCCCTGTCGCTGGATGCCAAGCTGTTTCCGCGCCTGCGGGCCGAGGCGATCCCCTATGCCGGCGTCGCCATCCTGCGCCTGCAGATGGAGATCATGCTGATCTACGCGGGGCTGGTGAAGCTCACGCCCGACTGGCTCGCCGGCGAGCCGCTCGGCATGTGGCTGCGCTCGCAGGCGGATGATTTCGCCTTTGGCTTCCTGTTCCACTATGACTGGTTCATCCTGCTGGGGACATGGGGCACCGTCGCGCTGCATGTGCTGGGGGCGCCGCTTCTGCTGTGGCACCGCACGCGGCTTGCGACTTTCCTCGTCTACTGCGCCTTCCATGCCGCGAATTCCGCTTTCTTCAACATCGGCATATTCCCGTGGCTCACGATCGCGGCGACGACGATCTTCTTCGCGCCCGACTGGCCGCTGCGGCTGGCGCGCTGGTTCCACGGCCTGTTCGAGGCTCTGCCCGCGCCGGCGCCCGCCCCTCGCGCGTCTGGCCCGGGGCGCGTGACGCTCATCCCCATGGCCGCGCTTGCCGCCATCGCCGCCTGGACCGCGGTGCAGATCGTCCTGCCGATCCGCGCCGGGGCCTTCCCGACCGAGGTCAGGTGGAGCGGCGACGGCCACCGGTTCTCATGGCGGATGCGTATCTACGACCGCGATGCGGACGGCGTTTTCATCGTCCGCTCCGGCGACGAGGTCTGGGAGGTAGACCCCAACGACTACCTGTCGCGTCGGCAGACGGGCAAGATGATCGTGCGCTCGGACATGGTCCATCAGTTCGCGAACCATCTCGAGGATGTCTGGCGCGAGGCGGGTCACGCCGATGTGGAGGTCTACGCCCGGATCATGAAATCCCTTAACGGCCGCCCGATGCAGCCCTTCATCGACCCCGGTATCGACCTGACGGACGTGCCGCTGGCCTATGCCCGCTCGGACGCATGGGTCCTTCCGAACGAGATCGGTGTCTGGGGTATTGCCGATACGACCGGCACCAGCCCTACGGCGGATCCGGTGGTCCGGCCCTGACCTGCGGATGGCCTTGCACAAAGCCGCATCACTACACCTTGACTGATGGCGACCCCTGAAGGACTCGAACCCTCAACCTGCTGATTAGAAGTCAGCTGCTCTATCCAGTTGAGCTAAGGGGCCGCACGGGCGTCTCAATACCCGAGCCGGCCCGCCCGGTCCACGTTCAAAGCGCGCGCGTCATGAAGACGCTCATCGGGTCGTCCACATAGCCGCCGAAGGGCGCGCAATAGGAAAACCCCGCCCGCTCGTAAAGCCTTCGCGCTGCGGCCGAGGCCTCGTGGCTTCCGGTCTCGAGGGACAATCGGCAGAGACCCCGATCCCGCGCGTGATCGACGATCATCTTGAGGATGCGCGCCCCGGCCCCCTGCCCGCGCGCCGCCTCGGTCACGTGCATCGACTTCACCTCGCCCTCGCCCGGCGCGATCACCTTGTAGCCGCCCATTGCGACCGCGATCCCGTCGCTCAGGCCCGCGAACAGAATCACGCCGCACGCGGCCATGGCCGCGCCGTCCTGATGATGATTGCTCTCGGAAGGATAATGGGCGTCGCCATGCGCCGCGTGTCGCGCGATCAGCGCGGCGACGGCGGGATCGCCCGGATCGACCCGACGATACTCCAGCCCTAGTGGGTCCATGCCCCGCGCCGGTCGGTCGCAAAATTCTCGCCGTAGCCGCGGGAGCGGATATTGGGCTTGCGCTTCTTCGGCTGCACCACAACCGCGTCGATGCCGTGATCGGCGGCGTATTCCTTGGCGGCCTCCAGCGTGTCGAAGCGCAGCCGGACCTGGCTGTTCATGTCCGACGATGAGGTCCACCCCATCAAGGGATCGATCTGGCGCGGGCTGGCCGGAACGAACTCCAGCACCCATTCCTTCGTCTTCGCCGTGCCCGAGGACATGGCGGATTTTGCAGGTTTGAAGATACGTGCGCGCATGTCGAAACCCTCGCGGTGGTTGTGTCGTTTATCGGAAATGTTGTGTCTGCGTGCAATGCGCCAAATTCACCGCGCTTGCACCCTCCGTTGCCTGGCGAATGCGAAAGGCGCAGGTCAGACGATGGGAAGAGTTGCGTCAGAGAGGGTTGCCAGCCGGGCCCGAGGGAGCGAGGGGTGGGTGGGTGGTTCGGGTCCGGCCGGCAACCGCTTCTGCTGCTTGCATATCGAGATTAGGCAACGCAGGCGCGCATTGCAATAAAAAATTCACCTTAAAGTTGTGAAGATATCGAGCATCTCGATAACGATTTGTTAACGATTTGAAGGCGCAAGCCCGTCGGGCTCGCTCCGGCGCATGTCAGGCCTTGAAGCCCGGCCGCAAGCCATCAACATAACCCTGTCCGGGGGTAGTCCATGCACAACAATTCGCCAGAACAGATGCCTGAGACCGGCCGTCCGGTCGATGCGCTGCGTCAGCATCTCAAGCTCGAGGGCGGCAAGCGCTTCGTGATGCATTCCGAATACGAGCCCGCGGGCGACCAGCCCACGGCCATCGCGGAACTGTCGCAGGGCATTCGCGGTCAAGACCATAACCAGGTCCTGCTGGGCGCCACCGGCACCGGCAAGACCTTCACCATGGCCAAGGTGATCGAGGAAACCCAGCGCCCCGCGATCATTCTCGCGCCCAACAAGACGCTGGCCGCCCAGCTTTACGGCGAATTCAGGGGCTTCTTCCCGGAAAACGCGGTCGAGTATTTCGTCAGCTATTACGACTACTACCAGCCCGAGGCCTACGTTCCGCGGTCGGACACCTATATCGAGAAGGAATCGCAGATCAACGAACAGATCGACCGGATGCGCCACTCGGCCACCCGGGCGCTTCTGGAGCGCGACGACGTGATCATCGTGGCCTCGGTCTCGTGCATTTACGGCATCGGGTCGGTCGAGACCTATGGCGCCATGACCCAGGACCTGTTCGTGGGCCGCGAGTATGACCAGCGCAAGGTCATGGCCGATCTGGTCGCCCAGCAATACCGCCGCAACGATCAGGCGTTTCAGCGCGGGTGCTTCCGGGTGCGCGGCGACAGCGTCGAGATCTGGCCCGCCCACCTCGAGGACCGGGCGTGGAAGCTGTCCTTCTTCGGCGAGGAGCTGGAGAGCATCACCGAGTTCGACCCGCTGACCGGCCAGAAAACCGACAGTTTCGAGAAGATCCGCGTCTACGCGAATTCCCACTACGTCACGCCGCGCCCGACAATGCAGCAGGCGATGAAGGGCATCAAGGCGGAGCTTGCGCAGCGGCTGGAGCAGCTGGTGGGCGAAGGCAAGCTGCTTGAGGCGCAGCGGCTGGAGCAGCGCACGAATTTCGACCTCGAGATGCTGGAGGCCACCGGCGTCTGCAACGGGATCGAGAACTATTCGCGCTACCTCACCGGCCGCGCGCCGGGGGAACCGCCCCCGACCCTCTTCGAATACATCCCCGACAACGCCATCGTCTTCGCGGATGAGTCCCACGTCTCCGTGCCCCAGATCGGCGGAATGTATCGCGGCGACTACCGGCGCAAGTTCACGCTGGCAGAGCACGGGTTCCGCCTGCCGTCCTGCATGGACAACCGGCCGCTCAAGTTCGAGGAATGGGACGCGATGCGCCCGCAATCGGTCTTCGTCAGCGCGACCCCGTCGAACTGGGAGCTTGACCAGGCCGGCGGCGTCTTCACCGAACAGGTCATCCGCCCCACCGGCCTCATCGACCCGCAGGTCGAGATCCGGCCCGTCGAGATGCAGGTCGACGACCTGCTGGACGAGATCCGCAAGACCGCGGCGAAGGGCTTTCGCGTGCTGGCCACCGTGCTGACCAAGCGCATGGCCGAGGACCTGACCGAATACCTCCATGAACAGGGCATCCGCGTGCGCTACATGCATTCGGATATCGACACGCTGGAACGCATCGAGATCCTGCGCGACCTGCGGCTGGGGGCCTTCGATGTGCTGGTGGGGATCAACCTGCTGCGCGAGGGGCTGGATATCCCCGAATGCGGGCTTGTGGCGATCCTCGACGCCGACAAGGAGGGCTTCCTGCGCTCCGAGACCTCGCTGATCCAGACCATCGGGCGCGCCGCGCGGAATGCCGAGGGCCGCGTGATCATGTATGCCGACCGCATCACCGGCTCGATGGAGCGCGCCATGCGCGAGACCGACCGCAGGCGGGCCAAGCAGATGGCCTATAACGAGGAACACGGGATCACGCCCGCGACGGTGAAGAAGAACGTCGAGGACATCATGGCCGGCGTCTGGAAGGGCGACGTGGATATGAACCGCGTGACGGCGAAGGTCGACAAGCCCCTGGTGGGCGCGAACCTCAAGGCGCATCTGGACGGGCTGCGCGACAAGATGCGCAAGGCCGCCGAGAACCTGGAGTTCGAGGAGGCCGCAAGGCTGCGCGATGAGGTCAAGCGGCTGGAGACGGTGGAACTGGCCGTGGCGGATGATCCGCTCGCGCGGCAGTCAGCGGTGGAGGCGGCGGTGGAGGACAGCGCGAAGGCGTCGGGGCGGTCAACGGCAGGGCGGCCGGGGCAGCGTGGGGGCAAGGCACGGAGGGGGAGGTGACCAAATGGATGACGACGAGCTCGCGAAAAGGTTTGCCAACGACAACCCATTGGCCACGTTTTCGATTTACACACAGGCTCAATACGACGCGCTAGAAAGAACAAGGGATCAATTGAGATCCTACTGCCCACTGGTAGGTGCAGACGGTATCGTTTCCGCAGCTGCTTTCCGAGAGTACTATGACCTTTTTTGGTTATGGACCTTGGGCGCATATGAAGTGTTGCGTACCATGGCCGCGCACCCAGGTTGCTTTTCCGGAGAAGCTTTTAGTAGAATCCTGTCGCTCAAGATGCAGGCAGCCAATCTACGCGTGCCATTCGCCAAGCAGGAACTCCGCGGTCAAAAGCGAGGCGCGGCAAACCGCTTCTACAGTGAAAACTCCATCAAAGGAGTTGAGAATGGTCTGACGTTTGTCATCAACGATCAGCATATTGAGTCCGAGCAGTTTATGGACGAAGTTCTGCGTGGCATGAGAGCCATCCAGCCAGAAGATATCGTAAAGGAAATGCCGATAAACCGGCCGCCGAAAACTCTCTAGATTCAGCGCGCGCGAGGACGCTTCGCCCTCCAAGCCAAACCTCTCTCTTCCCGCCGAGCCCCTCCACAACCAGAACGGCGCACCAAGCCTCACCAAACCGCCGCCGCGCGGACACGCGTAATCCCGGCCCGGTGGGCGGTCCCGCCCACCGTCGTCGCTTGCCGACGCTCACCCGGCCGGGACGGCCGCCGTCGTCCAGTCCGCCACGACCTCGGCGCCGTGCGATGACGGCATCTCGGCCAGATGCGGCCCCATCCGGCCCCAGAGCGCGCGGACACGCTCGGCGTTCTCGTCCGAGATCTCCTGGCTCTCGACCAGCGAGATCACGTAGCCGCTGCCATCCTGGCCCAGCACGTTGATGAACTGCGTCAGGCCGGGCAAGGCCATGATGTCCGCCGTCATCTCTTCCATCGTGGCGATGGCGGCATCGCGCGCACCGGACTTCAACTGGTATGGTGTGACCCGAGCAAACATGGGTGGTTCCCCCCTGCGGTCCCGGCGGCACGGGACTGTGCAGGTGCGGGACCGACCCGACTGTGACACGGAAACCGTTTCGAAAGGGAACTATATTCCGCGGCGCTCGACCCGCGCGAATTTGAGCCGCCGTCGATCAGGCGGCGCATGCGGCGGACATTCCGGCCCGCCGCACGTTCGCCAGATGCCTCAGCCCCCTGCCCCGCCGGGCACCACCGTCAGCCCGAGGCCGTTCCAGTTCTGCATGCCGCCGCGGTAGTAGCTGATGTTCTCGGCCGGGAAGCCCGCCTCGATCATGTTGCGCGCGGCCGTCGGCGACTGTCCGCACCATGGGCCGTTGCAGAACAAGACCACCTGCGGCAGCTCGCCCTCGCAGATCCAGCCGTCGAAATCGATCTCGCAGCCCAGCTCGCCCAGCCGGTCGGCGGCCTCCAGATAGGGGACCGAGATCGCGCCGGGGATCGTGCCTTCCTCGAACTGCGAGCGGACGCGGCCGTCCATGAGGATCGTGTTCGGATCCTGCAGCGCCGCGAGCACCTCCAGCTCGCCCACCGGCGTCACGCCCGGGGCCGGCACCATCGGTTGAATACAGAACATCGGACAGGGCCGCGAGGTCAGCGTCCATTCATCGTCCACGCGCGCGTCATTGTCCTGGTTGCGCATGATCTCGACCGGGCCGCCCGCCGTCTCGACCGTCACCGACATCATGTCGGGCGTCAGGCCCACCGGCTCGGCCAACGCGGCGCCGGCGGTGAAAAGGCCGGCCAGCAGGGCGGCGCGGGAAATCCATCGTGTCATCGTCATCTTCCTCCCCATGACTTCCATGGCCGCAGCGTCGGACGAGAAGGTGGCATAGTCAATCGTTTCCCTGTCGCAGGCTTGCCGGACGCGCGGATCGCCCCATCTTTCGCACGATGTCGCGCATTCTTAGCCTTACCGCCCTTCTGTTGATCGCCGGACCGGCTCAGGCCTGGCAGGCCGGGCTCGTGGATGGGCTTTGCACGCTGGATCATTCCGGCGAGGAGGCCGAGGTAAGGCTGACCTACGATCCGTCGCTGCCGGAATACACCATCGCCATTCGTCTGGCGGAACCATGGCCCGAGGCGGGCATTTTCGCCATGCGCTTCGACGGACCCCGGGGCAACACGATCTCGACCGCGCGGCATGTGCTGTCCGGGGACGGCAGGACGCTCAGCGTCAGCGACAGGGGTTTCGGCAACGTGCTGGACGGGCTTGAGTTCAATACCGGAGCGCTGGCCGCCGCGGGCGAGCGCGCCGTCCCGATCGACCTGGACGGGGCCGCCCCCGAGGTCGCCGCGTTCCGCGCCTGCATCACCATGCCGACCGCCTGAGGCGGCCCTCAGGGATCGGGCACAAGGGCGTATCCGACACCACGCACGGTGCGGATCGGGTCCCGGCCGAGGGCCGCGGAAACGTGCCGCCGCGCCCGGCTGATCCGCGTGTCGATGGCGCGGATATCGTTGCCTGAGCCTGCCCCGAACACGAATCGATGCAAGTCCGACCTGTCCCATAAGCGGTCGGGCGCGTCCATCATCAGGCCCAGCACACTGAACACCTCGAGGCTCAGCGCCGCCGGCTCGCCCCGGATCGAGAAGGTCAGGCAGGCCTCGTCCAGCGCAAGCGTCCCCCACGCTGATCGTCCGACCATGGCCTGCGGCCGCGACCGACGCATCAGGGCGCGCAGCACCAGCGCAAGCTCGACGCCGTCGGCATCCGCCGCAATCGGCTCGAGCATGAGCCGTGGGTGTGTCCCGGTCTCCTCTATCGCGTCGTGACCCGGCACGAGCACCGCCAGATGCGGCCTCCGCGCGGCGGCATCGATCCGGTCCAGCAGGCCCTCGGTGTTGCCGAGCACCAGGTAATCGGGGCGCATGTCGGCGATGCAGGAGATCAGCGTCTGGGTGTCCCCGATCCGCGTCAGCCCGCCCAGACTTGCGCGGTGACGGTCGAGAAACACGTCCAGCGCCGGATGAAAGCCCGCCGCGAAGCCGCGGAACCCAAGTTGCAGGTCAAGGGCCCGGTCACCACCGCCGCGCACCCTATGATCCCGCGTCTCAGCCAAGGGCGTAGCCGGCACCCCGCACGGTCCGGATCGGATCGCCCGCATCGGCTGCCCGAAGCGCCTTGCGCAGGCGGCCGACATGGACATCCACGGTGCGGCTGTCGACATAGATGTCGCGGCCCCAGACCCGGTCGAGCAGTTGCTCGCGGCTCCAGACACGTCCGGGACGCTCCATGAACGCGGTCAGAAGGCGGAACTCGGTCGGCCCGAGGCTGAGGCTCAAGCCATCTCGGTAGACGCGATGCTCGGCCAGATCGACGACGATGTCCTCGAATTCCAGCCTCTCGCCCACCGCCGCGGGCCGGATGCGCCGCAACTGGGTACGCAGGCGCGCGAGCAATTCGGCGATCGAGTACGGCTTTACCACGTAGTCGTCCGCCCCCGTCTCGAGGCCGCGGACCTTGTCCGTCTCCTCGGAGCGGGCCGAGAGCATGATGACCGGGATCCGCGCGGTCTCACCGGACATCTTGAGCTGACGGCAGACCTCGATGCCGGAAACATTGGGCAGCATCCAGTCGAGGATGATCACATCGGGCGGTGTCTCGCGCACGACGACGAGCGCCTCGTCGCCGGCCTCGGCGGTGACCACTTCGTAGCCTTCGGCGCGGATATTGTAGGCCAGAACCTCGCGCTGCGCGGGTTCGTCCTCAACCACCAGGACCAGGGGTTCGCCAGCCATCTTGTGTTACCTCCGCCCCGGTCAGCCTGCCGCGCCGTCGGAGGGCAGATGTTCCTGCTTGGGACGGTCTTCCTCGGGCATCTCGCCGGTGACGAGATAGATCACCTGCTCGGCGATCGAGGTCGCGTGGTCGCCCATGCGCTCGATATTCTTGGCCATGAAGTGCAGGTGCATGCAGGTGGTGATGTTGCGCGGGTCTTCCATCATGAAGGTCAGGTATTCGCGGAACAGCGCCGAATACATCTGGTCGACCTCGAGATCGCGCTCCCGCACATCGAACGCCTTGTCGGCATCGCGCTGGATATAGGCGTCGAGCACGTCCTTGAGCATCAGTTCCACCTGCCGCGCCATGCGCCGCAACGAGGCGCCCGTGCCATTGACCGGCGGGTGGTCCATGATGACCTCGGACCGCTTGGCGATGTTCTTGGCGTAGTCGCCGATCCGCTCGAGGTTGGACGAGATGCGGAACACCGACAGCACGGTGCGCAGGTCCGTGGCGATGGGCTGACGCTGGGCGATGATGCGCGCGGCCTCCTCGTTGATCTGTTCGTCCAGCGCATCGATGGCGGCGTCGCCCTCGCGCACGCTGCGCGCAAGGTCGGGGTCGCGGGATTCGAGCGCCTGGGCCGATTTCGCGATGGCGTCCTCCACGAGGCCGCCCATGCGCATGATCGTCGCCTGGATCGCTTCGAGATCGCGGTCGAAAGAAGCGACGATATGTTCGGTCGAAACCATTTTATGTCCGTCCTGAATGAATCGCTCAGCCGATCCGGCCGGTGATGTAGCTTTCGGTGCGCGGATCGTCGGGGTTGGTGAAAATCTTCGACGTGTCGTCGTATTCGACCAGTTCGCCGAGGTGGAAAAACGCGGTCTTCTGGCTGACGCGCGCGGCCTGCTGCATGGAGTGGGTCACGATCACCACCGAAAACCGCGTGCGCAATTCGTCGATCAGTTCCTCGACCTGCGCCGTCGCGATGGGGTCGAGCGCCGAGCAGGGCTCGTCCATCAGGAGAACCTCGGGGTTTGTGGCGACGGCACGCGCGATGCACAGGCGCTGCTGCTGACCGCCCGAAAGACCCGTGCCAGGCTGATCGAGACGATCCTTCGCTTCGTCCCAGAGCGCCGCACGCCGAAGGGATTTTTCCACGATCTCGTCGAGCTCGGCCTTGGTGCGGGCGAGGCCGTGGATCTTCGGCCCATAAGCCACGTTGTCATAGATCGACTTCGGGAACGGGTTGGGCTTCTGGAACACCATGCCGACCTTGGCGCGCAGCTGCACCGGGTCGACGCGCTTGTCGTAGATATCCTCTCCGTCGAGCGTGATATCGCCATCGACACGGGCCACGTCGATCGTGTCGTTCATCCGGTTC
>Ga0209947_1000261_pt1 | contig 32441 bp, 20 predicted proteins | sample SalPonR2_B_D2_MG_FD_185706 | JGI IMG/M metagenome (GOLD analysis project Ga0209947, IMG submission 185706) | Salt pond soil microbial communities from South San Francisco under conditions of wetland restoration - Salt Pond MetaG R2_B_D2_MG... ...
TGGTCAAGGCGGTGGTGCGCGCCGGTCCGGTCAGACGCTGGTGCGACCGGTGGCTGATTCGGCTCGCCGAGAGCTGGATCGGGCTGAACAGCTGGATGATCGATCATCTTACCGATACCCGTATCGTGGTCGAGGGCATGCCGGAAACCAGCATCAAGGGCAACTATCTGGTGATCAGCAATCACCAGAGCTGGGTCGATATACCGGTGCTGCAGAAGCTGTTCAATCGCAAGCTGCCGCTTCTCCGTTTTTTTCTGAAAAGTCAGCTCATCTGGGTGCCGCTGCTGGGCCTGGCCTGGTGGGCCCTGGATTTTCCGTTCATGAAGCGCTACTCCAAGCAGATGCTCGCGAAGCGACCGGAGCTGGCCGGCCGCGACATCGAGGCGACGCGCCGCGCCTGCCGAAAGTTTGCCGATATCCCTGTGTCGGTGATGAATTTTGTCGAAGGCACGCGATTCACGCCGGCCAAGCATGCGTCCCAGGGTTCGCCGTACAGGCACCTGCTCAAGCCGCGCGCCGGTGGCGTTGCATTCGTACTCGACGCAATGGGCGACAACATAGATACGCTGGTTGACGTGACCATAAGTTATTGCGGCCCGGCCCCGGGCCTGCCCGATCTGTTCGCCAACAAGGTCAGAGAGATCCGGGTATCGGTGCGAACGCTACCGCTTTCGCAGGCACCCCAAGGAGGCGATTACACCAGCGATACGGAGTATCGTGATCGCTTCCAGCAGTGGATCAACGGTCTTTGGGACGAGAAGGATCGGACCCTGGAGCATTTGCGAACGCACGCTTGCCCCAGCCCATCGCAGGACGCTCCACCAGGTAGTAGCTGAACGCGGCCAGCGGTATCGTCGCGCCAAGACAGATCCCCAGTGCCAGAACGCTGCCCATGGACGATTCCAGGTGCGCGCCGACTAGATGGTCGAGAACCTGGACCACCGGGAAATGCCACAAATACAGGCCGAAGCTGATTTCACCCAGCCAGACCAGCCAGCGCGCCGAGAGTGCGTGCGCAATCCGGTCACCATGCAGCACGACGAATACCAAAGCCGCAATCACCGTGTACATGATCGGATCCCAGACGACGAAGATCCAGTTCCCGTTCCAGTAAGTCGCCAGATTGTCGACCAGCCATTCGGTCAACAGCAGCCAGGATAGTGCAATGCAAATCATCAGAAGTGCGGTCTGGCGCTGGCTCAGACGTGTCGGCAGCAAGTTGAGCGCCAGTCCGAGGACGAACGACGCAAGGGAACCGGGCAGGGCGCTGGTGATGAATTCGCGCCCGCCGTAGCCGGCATCTCCGTAATATTCGATGACTGCGACCCGCCAGGCCATCGTGATTGCGAAAGCCGTTACAAGCATCAACGGCATGCCGAACCGCCGGCTCAGCAACACGATGCCAGGCAGCACGATGTAGAACATCAGCTCCACCGGCAGGGTCCACCAGACCCCATTGAGCGGCCTGGTCATCCACGGTGGCAGGTGAATCCAGAGCGTCGCATTGCGCAGCAGCGCGCCCCAGTCTGGCAACCGGATCAGTTCCGGCAGCCACCAGGCGATCAAAAGCAATACCGGCAACTGGAGCCAGGCGGCCGGATAGATTCGAAGAAATCTCCGGCTCCAGTAGCGCGAAAGCGTTCGTGAGTCCAGCGACTGCCGCAACAGCTTCCCACCCAGCAGATAGCCCGAAAGCACGAAGAACAGCGGCACGCCCAGCCAGCCGAAGTTGATCGGCCGGAACGGCTGCCAGTGAAATCCGGCCCATTCCGTACCACGAAAGGCGAGGTTCAGGTCGGGAAAGAACGCGTTCCAGTGAAACAACAGCACGCCCATCGCGGCAATTCCCCGCAGGGCGTGCAGTGCCGGGATGAATTTTCGATCCGGAGACCGGATGGGGTTTTGTCGGGTCACTGGTGTATTCGGGTAGGTGCCGGAGAGCTTGAGGGTGAATCCACGGACTCGGCCGTGTAGTATGCAACGAGTCCGAATTCAGCTGGAGCCGTATCGACGATGTCTGTTTCAAAATTCCCACTCTGGTCCGCCGCAGCGCTTTTTCTATTCACCTGGGCCGGCTGCGGCACGGTTGCCGCACAAGACGGCGACGCCGATGCGTCCGAGGTGTTTTCCGGACTTGTTGTACGCGACATCGGCCCGGCGGTGACTTCCGGGCGGATCAGCGACTTCGCGATGCACCCGGATGGCTGGCAGACTTTCTATGCCGGCGTGGCCTCTGGCGGCGTATGGAAGACCACCAACGGCGGTATTACCTGGACGCCGATCTTCGACGACCAGGAGTCGTATGCGATCGGCGTGGTGGAACTGGATCCGAACGATCCGGACATCGTATGGGTCGGGACCGGCGAGAACAATGCCCAGCGATCGGTCGGATACGGCGACGGCGTCTACAAGTCGCTGGACGGCGGCCGCAGCTGGAAGAACATGGGCCTGAAGGACTCCGGCCACATCGGCGCTGTCGTTATCGACCCGCGTGACTCCGACGTCGTCTACGTCGCCGCCCATGGACCGTTGTGGAGCGCCGGTGGCGATCGCGGCGTGTTCAAGACCGTCGACGGGGGCGAAAACTGGGAGCGCATCCTGGAGATCGACGAGGACACCGGGGTCAACGAGGTCGTCATGCACCCCGACGACCCGGACCTGCTGCTGGCCTCCAGCTACCAGCGCCGCCGCCACGTCTGGACGCTGATCAACGGCGGACCGGGCAGCGGCATCCACCGCTCTACCGACGGCGGAGCGACCTGGACCGAGATTTCCGCCGGTTTGCCGTCCGAGGACATGGGCAAGATCGGCATCGCCTTCTCTCCCGCCAGGCCGGACACGGTTTATGCGATCATCGAATCCGACGGGCCCGGGGAAGGCACCTACCGGTCCACCGATTTCGGCGTCAGCTGGGAAAAACGGTCCAGCTACGTGGCCGGCAGCCCGCAGTATTACAACGAGCTGATCGCCGATCCGGCGCACCCCGACCGCGTCTACTCGATGGATACCTTCCTGATGGTGACAGAGGATGGCGGGGCGTCCTGGAACCGCGTCGGCTCGGCGCACAAGCACGTCGATGAACACGCGCTGTGGATCAACCCGGACAATCCGGACCACATCATCACCGGCAACGACGGCGGCATCTACGATACCTACGACCGGGGTGCCAACTGGCGCCACGTAGAGAACCTTCCGATCACGCAGTTCTATCGGGCCACGCCCGACAACGCCGAACCGTTCTACAACGTCTACGGCGGCACGCAGGACAACTCCACGCTGGGTGCGCCGTCGCGCACGACATACAACTACGGCATCGCCAATTCCGACTGGGTCGTCACGCTGGGCGGCGATGGTTTCAAGACGCAGATCGATCCGGACAATCCCGACATCGTTTACTCGCAGTTGCAGTACGGCATGCTCGCGCGCTTCGACCGCAGTTCGTTCGAGCGCGTAATGGTCACCCCGATGCCGGGCGCCGAGGAAGACGACTACAAGTGGAACTGGAACTCGGCGTTCATCATCAGCCCGCACGATCCGAAGCGTCTTTACTTCGCCGCCGAGAACATTTTCCGAAGCGACGACGGCGGCAACTCGTGGCGCAAGTTCAGCCCCGACCTTACCCGGCAGATCGACCGCAACGAGCTGGAGGTCATGGGCCGGGTCTGGAGCGTGGACGCGGTTGCCAAGAACGACTCCACTTCGATGTACGGCAGCATCATCTCGCTGTCCGAGTCGACGTTGCAGGAAGGGCTGATCTACGCCGGCACCGACGACGGCCTGATCCAGGTCACCGACGACAGCGGCGAGACCTGGACCCGGCGCGACTCGTTCGGCAAGGTGCCCGACATGACCTACGTCAGCGACGTGGCCGCATCACTGCACGACGTCGACATCGTCTTCGCGACGTTCGATAACCACAAGCGTGGCGACTACAAGCCCTATGTCTACAAGTCCACGAACCGCGGACGGTCCTGGTCGTCGATCACCGGCGACCTCCCGGAGCGCGGCAGTGCCCATACAATCGTTCAGGACCACGTCGATCCCGAGCTGCTGTTCGTCGGCACCGAGTTCGGCGTGTTCTTCACGCAGGATGGGGGCGAGAACTGGCACGAAGTCACCGGCGGCATGCCGACGATCGCCGTACGCGACCTGGAAATCCAGCGGCGCGAGAACGACCTCGTCATCGCGACCTTCGGCCGCGGGATTCGTATCCTCGACGACTACCGGGCGCTGCGCTCGAAGGCCGCGGATGTCGCGGCGGTCGAGGCGACGATGTTCCCGGTCCGCGACCCCTGGCTGTATACCGTCGACAATATCTGGGGCTACGGCGCCAAGGGCTTCCAGGGCGAGACGTACTTCACCGCCGAAAATCCACCGTACGGCGCGGTGTTCACTTACCATCTGCGCGACGGCTACAAGACGCTGCGCGACGAGCGTCTGGAGTCCGAGCGCGCCCTGCGCGCCGAAGACAAGGACAACCCGTATCCAAGCTGGGTACGCCTGCGAGAGGAATCGCGCGAGCAAGAGCCGGAAATCGTGTTCGAAATCCGCGACGCCAAGGGCAGCGTCGTTCGCCGTATCACCGGACCGACATCGAAGGGGCTGCACCGCGTGGCCTGGGACCTGCGAGGACCCGCGCCGGACCCGATCGATCTCGACGCCGGTGGTTTCCGGGCCCCTTGGACGAAGCACCGCAGGGCGTGTTCGTCGCCCCTGGCGAGTACACCGCACGGATTTTCAAACGCGTGCGCGGCGAGACCGTGCCACTGGCCGATCCGGTGAGCTTCATCGTCAAGCCACTGGATCGCGGGCTGTTCCGGCCCGACTCGCTCGACGCCCACGCCGAAACGATGACGGCCGCCGCAGACCTGAGCCGGGCCGTGCAGGGTGCGGCCGGCGCACTGGGCGAGCTTCGCAGTCGTGTCAACCACCTGGCGGTGGCGCTGCGCGACACGCCGGCGGTCGATCCGGAGCTGCGTAACCGGCTCGACGCCATCGATTCGGACCTGGCCGACATCGACATGCTGCTCAACGGCGACGACGTCAAGGGCGGTGCCAACGAGCCGCGGCCGATGTCGCTGGCCGCCCGGGTCGGAATGTTTGCCTGGGCGCACTGGAACGCGCTGGCCGCGGTAACCGACAACCAGCTGCAGTCACTGGACATCGCACGCAACCAGTTCGACCGCGTGCAGTCCGATCTTGTCGCCGTCCGGGAGGCGATCGAGGCACTGGAAGACGAGATCGCCGGGGAAGCTCCCTGGACGCCGGGACGGATTCCGCAAATGCAGGATTGAGTGCTCGCCCGGGCCTGCTGGGGAGCGGAGCGCGGGTTGCGGAAACGGTGACGGTATATCGCGCCCTCAGCGCACCGTCGAATATCAAAAAAGGCCCGCCGATCGGCGGGCCTTTTTTCGAGCCGGGTATCGACCCCGCTCAGGCAGCGTCTTTCTTCACGTCTGCCGGGTCGGTGCCGGCCAACTGACGCAGCACGTAGTGCAGGATGCCGCCGTGCTTGTAGTACTCGACTTCCTTGGGCGTATCCAGCCGAACGCGTACCTTGAAGCGGGTTTCCTCGCCGTTGCCGTCGGTGGCCACGACCGTGGCCTCGCGCGAGTTGCCGATATCCAGATCCTCGATGGCATATTCCTCGAACCCGGTCAGGCCCAGGCTTTCGCGCGTGTCGCCCTCGGCGAAGGTCAGCGGCAGCACGCCCATGCCGACCAGGTTGGAACGATGGATGCGCTCGAACGATTCGCAGATCACCGCCTTGACGCCCAGCAACAGGGTGCCCTTGGCCGCCCAGTCGCGCGACGAACCGGAACCGTATTCCTTGCCGGCGATGACCACCAGCGGTGTGTTCTTTTCCTTGTACTTCATGGCCGCGTCGTAGATCGGCATCACTTCGCCGGAAGGCACGTGGGTGGTGAAACCGCCCTCGGTGCCCTCGGCCATCTCGTTCTTGATCCGCACGTTGGCGAAGGTGCCGCGCATCATGACCTGGTGGTTGCCGCGGCGCGAGCCGTAGGAGTTGAAATCTACCGGCGAGACGCCGTTTTCCTGCAGGTATTCGCCGGCCGGTGAAGTCGGCTGTATCGATCCGGCCGGCGAGATGTGATCGGTGGTGACCGAGTCGCCCAGTCTGGCCAGGCAGTGCGCACCCTTGATGTCGCCGATCTCGGGCAGGTCCAGCGACATGCCTTCGAAATAGGGTGGGTTCTGCACGTAGGTCGAATCATCGGACCAGGCAAACATCTCGCCGGTGGGCGTATCCATGGACTTCCAGCGCTCGTCGCCTTCGAATACGCTGGCGTAGTTGCTGGCATACATCTCCGAGGTCACGGTGTCGCGAATGAAGTCGTGCAACTCGTGCGCGTCCGGCCAGATGTCCTTGAGGAAGATCTCGTTGCCGTTCGAATCCTCGCCCAGCGGTTCGGCGATCAGGTCGATGTCCATCCGCCCGGCGATGGCGTAGGCCACCACCAAAGGCGGCGAGGCCAGGTAGTTGGTGCGAACCTCGGGGTGGATGCGACCTTCGAAGTTGCGGTTGCCGGAGAGTACCGAACACACCACTATTTCATGGTCGCGTATCGCCTTGTCGATCGGTTCGGGCAGTGGGCCGGAGTTGCCGATGCAGGTCGTGCAGCCGTAGCCGACGGTATAGAAGCCCAGCGCTTCGAGATCATCGTCCAGGCCGGCCGACTCGAGGTAGTCGGTGACCACTTTGGAGCCCGGCGCCAGCGAGGTCTTGACCCACGGCTTGACCGTCAGCCCCTTTTCGCGTGCGTTGCGCGCCAGCAAACCGGCGCCCAGCATCACCGCCGGATTCGAGGTGTTGGTGCACGAGGTGATCGCGGCAATCACGACCGCGCCGTCCTTGAGCACGAATTCCTGATCCTTGTACTCGACCTCGGCCACGCCGGGGGTGTCATGGCCCACAGCGGTACCGCCGCCTTCGTCGGCAAACCGTCCCTCGGCATTGCCGTCGCGGTTCTTCGTCATCTCGGCGCAGACCTCGATGAACTTGTGCTTGGCGTTCGACAGTGCGATGCGATCCTGCGGACGCTTCGGCCCGGCCAGCGAAGGCTCGACGTCGTCCAGGTCCAGCTCCAGGATCTCGGTATATTCGGCGTCTTCGTCTCCGTCCTCGCGCCACATGCCCTGCGCCTTGGCGTAGGCCTCGACGAGGGCCAGGCGCTCCTCGCTGCGCCCGGAGAGCTTCAGGTAGCGGATCGTCTCGCTGTCGATCGGGAAGATCGCGCAGGTGGATCCGAATTCCGGCGACATGTTGCCGATGGTGGCCCGGTCGGCGAGCGGCAGCTGGCTGAGGCCGTCGCCGAAGAACTCGACGAACTTGCCGACCACGCCCTTGTTGCGCAGCATTTCGGTGACGGTCAGCACCAGGTCGGTGGCCGTTGCACCTTCCTTGAGCTTGCCGTTGAGCTTGAAGCCGACGACCTGCGGCAACAGCATCGAGATGGGCTGGCCGAGCATGGCCGCTTCGGCCTCGATGCCGCCGACGCCCCAGCCGAGGATGCCGAGGCCGTTGATCATGGTGGTGTGCGAGTCGGTACCTACGAGGGTGTCCGGCCACGCCATCAATTCGCCGTCGACGTCCTCGCCGAAAACCACGCGCGAAAGATGCTCGAGGTTGACCTGGTGCACGATGCCGGTATTCGGCGGCACCACCTTGAAGTTCTCGAACGCGCCCTGACCCCAGCGCAGGAAGGCGTAGCGTTCCTTGTTGCGTTCGAATTCGATGCGGTTGTTCAGATCCAGCGCGTCGTCGGTGCCGTACTTGTCGACCTGGACCGAATGGTCGATGACCAGTTCCGCCGGAGAAAGCGGATTGATCCTGGTCGGCGAGCCGCCCAGGTTCTTCATCGCGTCGCGCATTGCCGCCAGATCGACAATGGCGGGCACGCCGGTGAAGTCCTGAAGCACGACGCGCGCCGGAGTGAAAGCGATTTCCTGGCTGGGTTCCGCATTCGGATCCCAATCTGCAATCGCGGCGATGTCGTCGCCGGTGATATTTTCGCCGTCTTCGTGCCGCAGCAGGTTTTCGGCCAGGATCTTGAGCGAGTAGGGCAGCCGGGAAATGTCGTGTTTCTCGCCCAGTTTCGCCAGGCTGTAGAAGTGGTAAGTCTTGCCGTTCGCCTCTAGTGTGTCGCGACAGTTCAGCTCGTCTCGCATTGAAGTTCTCCGGTGTCGATGTTGGCTCGGAGCGAGGCCCCGAAAACCATCATTTTAGCACGCGGTATCCGCGCGACAGCCGGCCACCACCAGGTTCAACCGGCGAGTTCGGCTGCAATCCGGAACATCTTGCCGCGCTGGAACAGCAGCCGCCACGGCCGTCCGCCGAGCTGAAACCAGAGAAACCCGGCCCGGACGCCGGCCAGCAGAAGGGCCCGGATCAGCGAGACTTTTTCGTCCTGCTTGAGGTAAGTCGGGTCGCCGTGGACCTGAATACGAAGCGACAGGGTCGAAATCTCGCTGCGGTAGACATCGGCCAACTGGGCCACGACGCTTGGGTCCAGCGAGTCTTCGGCACGCTTCCAGGCCGGTTCGACCAGGCTCAGAGAATGCGACATCGCATTCTGCCGGGTCTTGTCCTTGCGCAGCATCATCGCCAGTCTCAGCAGACCGCTCGCATACGCCATGGCCTGCTGCGAGTCGGCGCTGCCGCGTGTGGCCATCTCGCGCGTCATGGTCAGGCCCAGCCGAATGCCGGACAGGCCACCGAATACCGCTTCGGTGCTTTCGGCGTCAGGGGTAAACAGGCTGTCGATGCTGTGGCGGGCGGATTGCTGGCTGCATTGGCCGCCGGTGGCGATCTGGCGCACCAGCTCGCCGGCCTGGATGACACCGGCAAATGCCAGCGTCTGTTCTTTCAGCGGACGTTTCATGATGAAGTCTCCGGAATCCTGCGGTCGCTGGAATCGATGACGCCGCCGCCTATGCATACATCGCCTTTGTAAAGCACGACCGACTGGCCGGGCGTGACGGCGCGCTGCGGTTGGGCGAATTTCAGGCCCATTGCGTCGTCGTCGAGGTGTTCGAGCGCGACCTCCTGATCGGCCTGGCGATACCGGACCTTGGCCGCAAGCCGGCTGCCCGGGTCTGGCGGGTGCCCGGAGATCCAGGTCAGGCGATGGGCTTTCAGGCGATTCGACAGCAGGTGCGGGTCGGCCGGGTCCTGGGTCACGTACAGACGGTTTTCGGTCAGATCCTTGTGCACGACGAACCAGGGGGCCTCGGAGAATCCGCGCACGCCGCCGATGCCCAGCCCGCGCCGCTGGCCCAGCGTGTAGTGCATCAGGCCGCGGTGACGGCCGACAGCCCGACGGTCGGTGGTCAATATGTCACCCGGCTCGGCGGTCAGATAACGTGCGATGAAGCGGTCGTAATTGCGCTCGCCGATGAAGCAAATCCCGGTCGAGTCCTTTTTTTCAGCGGTGGGCAGGCCTGCGCTCGACGCCAGCGCCCGCAGATCATGCTTGTTCATCTCGCCGACCGGGAAGCAAGCGCGCGAAAGCTGCTCCTGGTCGAGCATGTACAGGAAGTAACTCTGGTCCTTGTTGCGGTCCCTGCCCTTGAGCAGGCGATAACCGTCGTCGGTCCGATCGCTGCGCACGTAGTGTCCGGTGGCCATGCGTTCGGCGCCCAGATCGCGCGCGTGATCCAGGAAAACCTTGAACTTGATCTCGCGGTTGCACAACACGTCCGGGTTCGGCGTGCGACCGGCTTCAAGCTCGGCCAGGAACTGCTCGAACACGTTCTCCCAGTATTCCGGTGCAAAGTTGCGGGCGTGGAAGGGGATGCCCAGAAGTTCGGCAACGGCGCGCGCATCGGCGGCATCGGCCTCGGCGCTGCAGGCGCCGTCGAGGTCGTCCTCTTCCCAGTTCTTCATGAACATGCCGGCGATCTCGGCGCCCTGCCGCTGCAACAACAGCGCGGTCACCGAAGAATCCACCCCGCCCGACATGGCCACCATGGTCAAATCACTCATGCTCAAGGAAATGGGGCAGGGCGACGTCAATCGCAAGCCATTGAACCAGACCATCGGGGCTGAAATTCCGGATGTCCTTCGGGTCCTGCGCTTGCTTGTCGTGTTTCGTCCTCAAGTACCGGCCTTGAACTGCGACTCGGGGAACAGCTCCGGGGACATCAGTTCGATGAAGCGCCGCGCCTGGGGCGTCAGGTAGGCGCCCTTGCGGGTGACAACGCCGTAGGTGCGCTTGGGAAACCACTGGCTGACGTCACGCGTGACCAGCCGGTCGCGATCGACATCGTCCAGGCAAATGCTGGTGACGATCGAAATGCCCATGCCGCCGGCCACATAGCGCTTGATGACCTCCCAGCCACCGACCTCCATCGTGACCCGGAACGGCAGCTTGTGCTTCTGAAAAACCCGGTCGATCAAGGTGTAGGTGGTCAGCCGCTTCGGCGGCAGGATCAGGCCGTATGGACTGATATCGGCCAGGGTCAGCTTGCTGCGACGCGCCAGCGGGTGGTCGCGATTGGCGATCAATACCGGTCGGAAGCTGTAGATCGGACGGTAGCGGATGTCTTCCGGGACATCGATCATGGAGCCCACGGCGAAATCGACCTGGTCGGCGCGCAGCATGCCGAGCCCGTCGGCGCCGGTGACGTTGTGCAAATGCACGAAGATGCCGGGGTGCTTCTGGCGGAACCGCTGCACCAGGCTGGGCAGAAGATGAAGAATCGTCGATTCGCCCGCGGCAATGCGAACCTCGCCGGAATCGAGGCGGCCGAATGCGCGTGCGAACTCATCGGGCAGGGCGTCGAGCTGATCGACCAGGGGACGGGCCATTTTCAGCAGCGTCCTGCCGGCCGGGGTCAGGTGCATTTTCGGCCCCTGACGCTCGAACAGCTGCTGGCCCAGTTCCAGTTCCAGCGCCCGTATCTGCTGGCTGACCGAAGGCTGCGAAAGATACAGCGCATCGGCCGCGTCGGAAACGCTTCCCAGGCGTGCCGTCTGACAAAATGCTCGCAGGTGCTTGAGAAGGTTGCCTTTGTACATTTTGCACCGTCCTCCGTTACTGGACCTTTATCGATTTCGGGCTCGGTTCAGCCCGTCGATCCCGTTCACGCTTTCGTAAATCGTGAACAGAAGACAGCAACGTGATTTCATGGGGTTTGTATTTACGATTCACGATTTACGAAAACCCTGGCTCAGGCTCAATTACCGGAATTGCCGGATGAGGCGGGCCCGACGCCAGTATTTGATTTTCCAATATACAATATCTGAATATTTAATTTGTCAAATATAACGCTGCTGGATACGCTGTCGGTCATTCCTGCACGCCCGGAGAATCATCCATGACCAATGCCAGCGACGCGCCGCCGGCCCGAATTCTTGCGCCCGCCCCCGAGCCCACATGCGGGCTGCTCGAACCGGCTCTTTTGCGCCTTTTGGGTGAATTGACAACCCGCTTCAGGACGCCGGTGGACCGGCTGCTGGAGGCCAGGACACAGGTGCAGCAGCGGCTGGACGATGGCGAACTGCCTGATTTTCCGGCCGAGACCCGTGAAATCCGGGAATCGGACTGGAAAGTGGCCGAGATTCCGGACGATCTGCGCGATCGGCGCGTGGAGATCACCGGGCCCGTCGACCGCAAGATGATCATCAACGCGCTCAACAGCGATGCGCGTGTCTTCATGGCCGATTTCGAGGATTCCAGCACCCCGACCTGGGACAACATGATGCACGGCCAGCAAAATCTGCACGACGCGGTCCGCGGCACGATCGAATTCACGGGTGACAACGGAAAGCAGTACAAGCTGGGCGAGGATCCCGCCGTGCTGATCGCCAGGCCCCGGGGCTGGCACCTGGACGAGAAGCACGTCGAGGTCGACGGCTGTGCGATCCCCGGCGGACTGTTCGACGCAGCCACCTACGTGTTCCATAACGCCGAGCCACTGATCGCGAAAGGCTCCGGGCCCTATCTGTACCTGCCCAAGCTTGAAAACCGGTTCGAGGCCGCACTGTGGGAAGAGGCACTGGCACTGATCGAGGAGCGGCTCGGCCTTGAGACGGGCACGATCAAGGTGACGGTGCTGATCGAGACCATCATGGCGGTGTTCGAAATGGACGAGATCCTGCATGCACTGCGTCGACGAATCGTCGGTCTGAACTGCGGCCGCTGGGACTATATTTTCAGCTATATCAAACGTTTCCGACATCATCCTGACAAAGTGCTTCCGGATAGGGAGCAGGTCACCATGACCGTCCCGTTCCTCAAGGCTTATTCGCAACTATTGATCAAGACCTGCCATCGTCGCGGCGCCTTCGCGATGGGCGGCATGGCCGCACAGATCCCGATCAAGAATGACGAGGCAGCCAACAAGGCGGCCATCGACAAGGTGCGCGCCGACAAGAAGCGCGAGGCTTCCGACGGCCACGACGGCACCTGGGTGGCCCACCCGGGCCTGATTCGGCTGGCAATGGAGATCTTCGACGAGTATCTGCACGGCGCAAACCAGCTCGACAGGCTGCGGCGCGATGTCAAGGTCGGCGCCGCCGATCTCGTCGAGCCGGCCCGCGGCTCGATTACCGAGCCGGGCGTGCGCGGCAATATCGCGGTCGCCATTCGCTACCTTGCCGCATGGCTGGGCGGGCAGGGCTGCGTGCCGATCAATAACCTGATGGAAGACGCCGCGACCGCCGAGATTGCGCGTGCCCAGCTGTGGCAATGGTCCCGGCACGACGCCGGGCGACTCGAAGACGGCCGCGACATCGATCTCGAGCTGGTCAAGCTCTGGATTGGGGAGGCGCTGGACGAGATCCGCAAGGAGACCAGCGACGCCGAAGCATTCGAACAGGCCGCGGAACTGCTGGAAGCGGTTACCGCGGACGATGATTTTGTTGAATTCATCACACTGCCAGCTTATTCAAAGCTGGATTGAGTCTTGAGAACCCAGGAGATATCTGCATGAACGAGAGCGCAAACACCAGCAACATCATCAAGCTCGAGCGCGAATGGACCGACAATCCGCGCTGGAAGGGCGTCGAACGCCCCTACGACGCGGCCGAGGTTTTTCGCCTCAGAGGCTCGATCACCATTGAGCACACGCTGGCCCGCATGGGCTCGGAAAAGCTCTGGCGGCTGATGCACGAAGATCCCTTCGTCAACGCCCTGGGTGCGCTGACCGGCAACCAGGCCATGCAGCAGGTCCGGGCCGGGCTCAAGGCCATCTACCTGTCGGGCTGGCAGGTGGCGGCCGACGCCAACAACGCCGGCCAGATGTACCCGGATCAGTCGCTTTACCCGGTCAGCTCGGTGCCGGAAGTCGTGCGCCGCATCAACAATACGCTGCTGCGGGCCGACCAGATTCAGCACGCCGAACAATCCGGCGACATCGACTGGTTCGCCCCCATCGTGGCCGATGCCGAGGCGGGATTCGGCGGTGTGCTGAACGCGCATGAATTGATGAAGGACATGATCGCAGCGGGCGCGGCCGGCGTGCACTTCGAAGACCAGCTCGCATCTGCCAAGAAGTGCGGCCACATGGGCGGCAAGGTACTGGTGCCGACCTCCGAGGCCGTCGCCAAGCTGGTCGCAGCCCGACTGGCCGCCGACATTGCCGACGTACCGGCGATTATTGTCGCTCGAACCGATGCGATGGGCGCCAGCCTGCTGACCTCCGATGTTGATGCGCGCGACCGAGAGTTCGCCACCGGCGAGCGCACGGTCGAAGGCTTCTACAACGTCCGTCAGGGTCTCGAGCAGGCCATCTCGCGCGGGCTCGCCTATGCCCCTTACGCCGACCTGGTGTGGTGCGAAACGTCCAAGCCGGACCTGGAGCAGGCCAAGCAGTTCTCGGAGGCCATCCGTGCCGAATACCCGGACAAGATGCTGGCCTACAACTGCTCGCCGTCGTTCAACTGGAAGAAAAATCTTTCGGAGACCGATATCGAGCGCTTCCAGCGCGAACTCGGCGCCATGGGCTACAAGTTCCAGTTCATCACGCTGGCCGGCTTTCATTCACTCAATTACTCGATGTTCGAGCTGGCGCGCGGCTACAAGGCCCGCCAGATGGAAGCCTACGTCGAGCTGCAGGAGGCCGAGTTCGCCGCCGAAAAGGATGGTTATACGGCCACCCGGCACCAGCGCGAGGTCGGCACCGGTTACTTCGACCAGCTGGCGCAGGCGGTTGCAAGCGGCAAATCGTCGCTGAGCGCGCTGAGCGGGTCGACGGAAGAAGAGCAGTTCCGCGAATCGGCCTGACCGGCCCGATTGCTCCGGGCGTGCGACGGCCACCGCCGCACGCCGGCTCGGGAAAGGGCCTGACCGGGACGGTCGCAATGCAAGTGCGATCATCGGTTCAATTCCAGTTCACTTTCAACGCGGCTGGATTCGGTTAATATTGGCGTCATAGAAACCGATACCGCAACCGAGATCATGACCGACCCATCGCGCGAATCCGACAATCCCAGAGACGGGCTGGCTCTCGAGGAATCTCGCCCAAAGACCAAGAAACCGCCGCTGTACAAGGTGGTGCTGCTCAACGACGACTACACGCCGATGGAGTTCGTCATCGACGTTCTGAAGAAGTTTTTCGGCCTGGCCCACGAAAAAGCCACGCAGGTAATGCTCAACGTGCACACCCGGGGCCGCGGCGTGGCCGGTATCTACACTTTCGAGATCGCCGAAACCAAGGTGATCATGGTCAACGACTACGCTCGCGAGAACGAGCACCCATTGCAGTGCACGCTTGAAGAATCCTGACTGGCGGCGATGGGTCGCGAGTCGCCCGGAAATCGGCTGGAATCCCGGTCCGGATTGAAACCGACCGTCTTGAATGCGGTCCATAGAGAAGATGCGAATCCATCGACGGCCGCCCGGCCAGGAGAACGGCGCTAATGTTCAGCAAAGACCTCGAACTATCGATTTCGCAGGCTTATCATGCCGCGCGCAGCAGCAGGCATGAGTTCCTGACCGTCGAGCACCTGCTGCGGGCGCTCATCGACAACCCGTCCGCGCGTTCGGTGCTGCTGGCCTGCAGTGCAGACCTCAAACTGCTTGCAGCCGACCTGGAACAGGTGCTCAACGAGACCATTCCGGTACTTTCGGCAGGCGACCAGCGCGATACCCAGCCGACCGTCGGATTTCAGCGTGTGCTGCAGCGCGCGCTGTACCATGTTCAGTCGGCCGAGCGCAGCGAAGTGCTGGGTGCCAACGTGCTCGCGGCCATATTCAGCGAAAAGGATTCGCACGCCGTTTATCTTCTGGGCAAGCAGGACGTGAACCGCCTCGACGTGATCAATTTCATTTCTCACGGCATCACCAAGAACGAGGAACAGCCCGCACCCGAATCGCCGGCCGGCGCGGCCCAGGCCGAGGGCGAAGGTCAGGAGCAGAAGTCGCCGCTAGCAAGCTTTGCCAGCAATCTGAATGAACGCGCACGCGCCGACCGAATAGACCCCTTGATCGGCCGCGAGGCCGAGCTCGAGCGCACCGTGCAGATTCTGTGCCGGCGGCGCAAGAACAATCCGCTTTACGTCGGCGAATCCGGCGTCGGCAAGACCGCGCTGGCCGAGGGCCTGGCGCTGCGCATCGTAGAAGAACGCGTGCCGGAAGTACTCGCCGGCGCCGAAGTCTGGGCACTGGATCTGGGTGCGTTGCTGGCCGGCACCAAGTACCGCGGCGATTTCGAGAAGCGACTGAAGGCCGTGCTCGCCGAATTGCGCGAGCGCGAGGGTGCGATCCTGTTTATCGACGAAATCCACACCATTATCGGCGCCGGTGCCGCCTCCGGCGGGGTCATGGACGCCTCCAATCTCATCAAACCGGTGCTGGCCAACGGCGAGTTGCGGTGTATCGGCTCGACCACCTTCGAGGAATACCGCGGAGTGTTCGAAAAGGACCGCGCCCTTGCGCGCCGGTTCCAGAAGATCGACATCATCGAGCCGACGATTGCCGAGACGATCGAAATCCTGAACGGCCTGAAATACCGTTTCGAAGAACACCACGGCGTCAAGTACGCGTCCGAGGCGCTGGAAGCAGCCGCTACGCTGTCGGCACGCCACATCAACGATCGGCATCTGCCCGACAAGGCAATCGATGTGATCGACGAGGCCGGCGCGCGTCAGCGTCTGCTCGAACCGGAAGGCCGCGTGGATACCATCGGCACGCACGAAGTCGAGGACGTGGTCGCACGCATGGCACGGATTCCGCCGCGCCAGGTTTCGCGCTCCGACCGCGATGCGCTGCGGACGCTGGAGCGCGACCTGAAGCTGACGGTATTCGGCCAGGACAAGGGTATCGAGACGCTGGCGTCGGCAATCAAGATGGCCCGCTCCGGATTGGTGGATACCGATCGCCCGATCGGCTCGTACCTATTCGCCGGCCCGACCGGGGTCGGCAAGACCGAGGTCACGCGACAGCTGGCGATGACCCTGGGTATCGAGCTGATCCGGTTCGATATGTCCGAATACATGGAAGCTCACACGGTCTCGAGGCTGGTGGGCGCGCCGCCGGGATATGTCGGCTTCGATCGGGGCGGCCTGTTGACCGAGGCCGTCACCCAGAATCCGCACGCCGTGCTGCTGCTCGACGAGATCGAAAAAGCGCATCCGGATATCTACAACCTGCTGCTCCAGGTCATGGATCACGGCAAGCTCACCGACGCCAATGGTCGCATGGCCGATTTCCGCAACGTCATCCTGGTGATGACGACAAATGCCGGGGCCGCCGACATGAACAAGCGTTCGATCGGGTTTACCGATTCCGACGCCAGGCCTGACGGCATGGAAGCCATCCGGCGCCAGTTCACGCCGGAATTTCGCAACCGGCTCGACGCAGTCATCCAGTTCGAGTCGCTTCCGTTCGACGTGATTCTGCAGGTGGTCGACAAGTTCGTGATGGAACTGGAAAACCAGCTGGCCGACCGCAATGTGCATATCGAGGTCGCGCCCAGTGCCCGCGAATGGCTGGCGCGCAACGGCTTCGATCCCGCCATGGGCGCGCGACCGATGAAACGCGTCATACAGGAGCACATCAAGCGCCCGCTGGCCGACGAACTGCTTTTCGGTGACCTTGGCGAACAGGGCGGTACGATCCACATCGATGTGGACGATTCGGGCAAGGGACTTTCGCTGTCATTCAGCGCGGCCGAGGTGGAGGCGCTGCCAGGTTGATGTAGGCGCCATACGGCGTTGCCGGCCGGGCCGGCACGCCCGGCGTCGGACCGGTTATTTCATGCGGTAAGTAATACGGCCCTTGGACAGGTCGTACGGGGTCATTTCAACCTTGACCCGATCACCGGTAAGAATTCGGATGTAATGTTTGCGCATCCGGCCGGAGATATGCGCGGTAATCGTGTGGCCGTTGTCGAGTTCAACACGGAACATCGTGTTCGGAAGCGTCTCGAGTACGCGACCTTCCATCTCGATATGTTCGTCTTTTGCCATGGGTCTCCATCAGAGTGTTAAAACCCCGTTATTCTGCCACCATTCAGCGTTAAAGCCAAGCACCATCGGGCAATCTCGGTCCCCTTTGTCCGAGCGCCGGCCGCGCTAGCCACTCAATGGGTCACGGCGGCATGTGCCCGGGGTAGCGGAGCATTTCCGGCCTGAAGCCTTCTCCGATGCGATAGTGCAATGTCTGGATCGGCATGTCGTCGCGATAGACCGTCGTGGTCTTCAAGGGACCCAGACCGATCAGCGCGGCCTCCAGCCAGTCTTCGTCGATAAGCTTGGACTCGTGACTGACCAGAAGCACCGGACGGGTCGGGTCGGTATCCGGGTCGAACCAGCGCTCCCACTGCGAGCCGCTCATGCCGACCAGGTTGCGCGCGGTGATGTTGTCGCGTCTGCCGTCGACGTCGTGGAAGGCGAGCGCCGCCGGAATACCCCACTTGGCCATGCCCGCAATCACGGGTCGCTTGCCGGTTTCCGCCTCGATCCCGGTTTCGAGCGTGTGGACCGCCCGGGCCAGTTCCGGCCAGCCCATGTAGCCCAGCCGGTTCGGCTGCCAGTGAACGCCGGGCAGGCCGATCGAAATGTAGTGAAGCCCGAACCCGAACGCGACCAGCGACAGCGGCAGAAGCGGCCGCCAGAGCCGCTCGACGACTTGCGACAGCCGCGAAGGGTCGGCCCAGGCCGGCGGATGAACCGTGGCCGCAATCATCGGAAGCAGACCCAGCCACGCCGGCACGATCCAGTGAATCTTGGTCTCGGTCAGCAGACCGAACGCCGCGATGACGCCAAGCGGCCCCAGCGTCATGCTGAGCATGAATCGGCGCGACGCCTCGTCCCGGCAAAGGCGTCGGCGTGCCGGTCCCAGCAGGTAGAGCGCGACCAGGCCGGCCAGCGGCGCCAGCGCAACGACGGTGTGGACCGGAAGCCAGTAAGCGCTGACGGTCGCCTCGTCGGCAATTCGGCGCGTCGACTGAAAGGCGAACGAAGCCCAATCATGCTGGAAGTTCCATACCAGCACCGGGCTGAATAACGCCAGCGCGATCAGCGCACCGGCCCAGGGCTGCCAGCCGGCGAGGTGACGCTGGGCAGGGCGATGCACCAGCATGAACAACAACACGGCAGGCCCGAGAAAGACGACGGTGTATTTCGCCAGCGCACCGAGACCAATCGCGATACCGGCGCCGATCCAGGCTCTCGAGCGTTCCTGTATCAGTGCCCGCTGCAGAAAATAGAGCGCCGCCAGCCAGGCCGTGGTCGCCGCCGCATCGGTGGTCATGAGAAATCCGGTCGCCAGCCAGCCCGGCACCACGGCCACCAGCATCGCCCCCAGCAGCCCGCGGGTCTTGTCGTAGAGATCGCGCGCATACAGGTAGGCAAACACGATCGATGCGGGGCCCAGGAGCAGCGTGGCCGCGCGCACGCCGAAGGCAGTGTCGCCGAAAATCGAGGACCCGAGCCAGACCAGCCAGGCCGTCAGCGGCGGATGATCGAGATATGACAATGCAGGATGCAGCGTGTAGGTCCAGTAATACATCTCGTCGAAGATCAGCTCGGCCTGCCCGAGGTAGAGCCAGCGCAGCATCAGAGAGCAGCCGATCAGCGCCAGCGCGGCCATCCGCCAACGGGTTTCCGGATTGTTTTCGGCGTCGCGCGCGGGGAACACGTAGAAGATCGATCCGAGATAATTGATCACGGCCGTCAGAGCGACGGCCGGCAGGATGGCCAGCCAGGGCACCACGCCCAGGCCCTCGGTCAGCATTGCAAGAACGCCGCCGCGCAGCGTCAGCGACAGCAAGGCGACCAGCAGAAATGCCGAGTAGCGCCTGAACGCCGACCGATCCGGATCAAACTCGCGGGCGAAGCTCCAGCGGTAGTTGAGCACGAAGTTGCTGATCGTTGCGACGAAGAATGCGCCGAAATGCGCCGTCGCCAGGCTTGCGTCGAGCGATCTCAGCAGCCAGAACACCGCCAGGTCCACGCCGACACCGCTCAGGCCCACCAGGCTGAATCTCGAAAGATTGCCCAGCGTCATTCGCGCCCCGCCCAGCGCAGCCAGGCGACGCACGAAAAGCCATTGCACGTGCGCGTTCATCTTCGACGCGCCGGTATCGCGGTCGTTGAACCTGAACGGGACTTCCTCCACGCTCGGGTCGGGACGCGTGCGCACCAGCACTTCCAGCAGCACCTTGTAGCCCGCTTCCAGCGGCGCCAGCGAAGCCAGCCGGTCCCGCGTGGTGGCAAAGAAGCCGGACATCGGATCGCGAACCCGGGTAAACGGCCAGGCCAGGAACGCCGCGGCGCGCGACACCAGGCGCCGCCAGCGCGGCCAGTCATCGATCGCGCCGCCATGCACGTGCCGGCTGCCGACCGCAACGTCGGCCCGTCCGGCCTCAAGCGGCTCCAGCAGCCGCGCGACCGCTTCGGTCGGGTGCGACCCGTCGGCGTCCATTACAACGCAGTACCGTCCCCTGGCGATCTGTGCCGCCTCGAGCACCGACGCGGTCAGATCCGGGGTGCCGGTACGCTGCAGCAGCCGGACCCGGCCGGAATCGAGGCGCGTCTGCACCTCTGCGACGGTCGAATCGGTGGACCCGTCATCGGCAACGACAATCTCGATCCGGTCGGCCAGAAGCGGCCGCGCCAGAAGCGAATCGATAAGCGCGCCGATGTTGCCGCCTTCGTTAAGCGTGGGCACCAGTATTGAGACTGCCGGCCCTTCAGCGAGCGCTTCGTCGCCGGGCGACCGGGTGACGGGCTGTTGATCGGGAGAACTCAATTCGGATTGATCCGGCGGCCGGGTGGGCCCAGTGTGAACGCTGGTCGGAAGTTTAGCCGACGGTTGGGTTCGTGCCGCTACTTTCTTGGTGCAAAAACGGCAAATAGGTATTGACAGAAAGAAATGTCAGGCTAAAATTGTGGGTCTTGTCTGCGGGAATAGCTCAGTTGGTAGAGCACAACCTTGCCAAGGTTGGGGTCGCGAGTTCGAGTCTCGTTTCCCGCTCCAAATACTTCACAGAACCCCGGCGCGTCCGGGGTTCTTCTTTTCCGGGCCGCTCACGCGCCGCGAAAATCCGCGGTACAATCCGCGATCAGCGTTCCACACCACGGCTAGGTGGCAGAGTGGTCATGCAGCGGCCTGCAAAGCCGTTTACCTCGGTTCGATTCCGGGCCTAGCCTCCACATTCCCTTTCGCAGAATTGCCTTCCGCGGTGTCTCCTTCGGCTCGGCGCAGATCCGCATTGCGCTGTGCGCGGAACTCGCGTCGTCTAGAATGCTGGGTCAATCGCCTTGTCCATGCCCGGGTGGTGAAATTGGTAGACACAAGGGACTTAAAATCCCTCGGCCGAAAGGTCATGCCGGTTCGAGTCCGGCCCCGGGCACCAAACACTTTTACAAGAAACCTCAGCGCACACCCAATGCCATGAGCTTGGCCTGATAACGCTCCCGATCACTGTCGGCCCAGGCGTTGTCACGCGCCTTGCGCAAGACGCGTTCGGCACGTTTCAGATCACCTCTTCGGATATGGACACGGGCGATCTTCAGATACACCTCATGCAGATAAGGCGCGACCTCGCTCGCCCGTCGGTAATAGGCGAGCGCGACATCCGTCTTGCCCTGTTCGGCGGCCTCGTCGCCGAGGCCAAGCAATGGGTACGGATCGGGATCGGGCAACACCATCATCCGGCGCTCGATCCGATCGGCGTCTTCAGTGCGATTCTCGGTCAGCAGCAGCTTGCGGTAATTGCGCAGGACGATCAGCCGGTCGCCGAACTCATCGAGAGCAAAACGATAAAGCTGCTCCGCCGTGCGCGCATCGCCGGCGCGTCGGTGCACTACCGCCATCGCGTTGTAGAGATTGAAATTGTCCGCATCGTATTCCAGGCTTGCAAGCAAAAGCCAGAAGCTTTCTTCCAGCTGCCCGTCGGCCAGGGCTTCGACCCCGAGGTTCTGGTAGACCAGGGCGATCATCTCGGCTTCGCTCAACCTCGTCCCCGCGCTGGGCGCATTGTCGGTGAAGTAATCGACCAGGAGATAGGGCCGGCGGAATACAAAAGAGTGCGAATCCAGACTGAATTCGTTGCGGTACAGGAGGGTCTGGATATGCTCGGCGCTATAGATTACCGAACCTTCGGACGAATACACCGGCTTGGCGTCGGCAAGCTGCCAGCCCATTTCGATCCCGGCGAGGCGCGCGTAGGCCGTGGTGACGAGCGCGAGCGACATGCAGTTGCCGATACGCGTATCGATCGTCGTGGCGGCCGAAAGCGTGCGGTACTGAAAATCGGTGTTGCCCAGGCGACGCGTCAGATACTCGAACACTCGCCGGTGAGGTTGATGTTGCGAGTTGAGGCCGGAATTGAAGAACTGCATGAATTCCGCCTGCTGCTCCGGCGTCAATGCGATCATATCCGCGAAATCCGGAACCGCTCGGGGCGGACCGAACAGCTGTTCGTTGAAGGCGGGCGCCCGTTCGAGAAGCGCTTTGCGCTCAACGAGCCGCGCTGAAGGGCTGGCGCATCCGGCGACCAGCATCACGGCAGCCGCAAGCAGTACGATCATGACGTTGCTCTGCGAAAACGCTCGAGTACGGCCACGATTGGATGGGCGGGCATTGTGCGTGGTGTGCGAGCACGCATTTTCCATTGCGACCTCCATGCTGCCGACAACGGGTTTATCGGCCGGATAACCTGATTCGTTGGATTCCGTTATATCATGAGGGTTCAATACGGCTTTTTATGGTCTTCTAATGGCCTGCAGATGAGCAATGCCCGGCGTTTGTCATTTTCTGAACATCCGGGCGGCTGCCTGAACGACCAAGCGCCGTCGGAAATCACACGAAACCAGCAACCGCTCAAAGGTCACCGTGAATGTCGATCGAAATCAGCCTGAATTCGGAAATAGGCGCATTGCAGACTGTCGTGGTGCATACCCCGGGCCAGGAGATGGAGAATATGACCCCGGCCACGGCGGCCGAGGTCCTCTACGACGACATTCTCAATCTGCCGCTGGCGCTGGCCGAACACAAACAGCTCAAGGGGGTGCTTGACCAGGTTGCAACGGTCGTCGAGTTTCACGATCTGCTGACCGACGTGCTGGGGCGAGAGCGCGTTCGCCGGACCTTGATCGAAGAACTCACAAAGCTTTTCCGATGCCCGGAAGTGTTTACCGATCTGGTTGAAATGGAATCCGAAACGCTGGCCATGCAGTTGGTGCACGGCACCCCGAAAAAACCGGACAGCCTTGAAAAGTACCTGGACCCGTCCCGCTATGCCATTCCGCCTCTGCCGAACACCTTTTTTACGCGCGACGCCACCATGTGTGTCAACGACCGGGTTGTCATCGGCTCGATGGCGTATCGGGCCCGTGCTGCCGAGGCGCTGCTTTTGAAAGCCGTTTTCAAGTATCACCCGCGCGTCCAGAGCAGCGGCTTCTACTTCGATGGTACGGCCAATCCGGATTCGGAAGTGACGATCGAAGGCGGCGACCTGCTGGTCATTCGCGAAAACCTGGTCGTAATAGGCTACAGCGAGCGCACATCCGTCGCCGGCATTGATCGGTTGATGCGCGCGATTGCCAGTCAGGGCCCGGTAACGGATTTTATCGTGGTCGAGATCCCCAAGACCCGCGCCACGATTCACCTCGACATGATCTTTACCATGGTGGATCGTGACAAATGCGTTGTATTTCCGCCGCTGATCACCGGCAACCAGCGTTGCCGGGCCTACCACTGCCGGTTTGGGGCAGGCGAGGGCGCCCGTATCGAAGAATACCCGGATGTGCTCGCGGCGTTGGCGGCACAGGGGGTCGAATTGTCACCCATCGCCTGCGGCGGCGCGGACTCGTTCCACCAGGAACGCGAGCAGTGGGGCAGCGGCGCGAATTTTTTTGCTTTTGGCCCAGGCCGCATTCTCGGCTACAAGCACAACATGTATACCCTGGAAGCACTGTCGTCGGCGGGTTTCGAAGTGCTTGACGCTGGCGATTTGCTGGATGGACAATGTCAATTGCCGAGCGAGGGGCGTGTGGTCGTCAGCATCGACGGCGCCGAGCTCAGCCGCGGCGGCGGCGGGTGCCGGTGCATGACCATGCCGATTGCACGATCGACAGTCTAGTTTCACGCTTTCAATGCAAATGCAAATCATTCATAACTAGATGTTTTTTTGGTTTAAATTGATTTTCATCAATTGAAACTACTCGGGTTCTATGTGAACATGAGGTGAAATCGAAATTTCGCATTGCTATGCCTATTGCGGGTATCGGCGTGTCGAGCAACAAGGTAGAACATGGCGCATCCTGAAGACCGCGGAACGAAGAGCCCCAAGCGCGGCATATTCGCTCGCATCGGTGCGTTCTTCACCCGGCCCAGTACGCGCTTCGGAATGGGATTTCTGCTCTTGACCGGCGTCGTTGCCGGAGCATTGGCCTGGCAGAGTTTTCTGACGGTGGTCGAGGTTTCCAGCAGCAACGAGTTCTGTTCGTCCTGCCACGAGATGGAGGCATTCATCTTTCCCTACTACGAGAACGAAAGCATCCATCACAACAGCCGTTCCGGCGTGGTGGCCAAGTGCAAGGATTGCCACGTACCCAAGGCGTTCTTCCCGAAGATGCAGGTGAAGATGAAGGCGATGATGGTCGAAGTCCCCGGGCATCTGACCGGACGGATTTCCACGGAAGAAAAATTCGAGGCGCACAAACTCGAAATGGCCGAAAAGGTCTGGGCACGCATGAAGGCGAATGACTCCAAGCAGTGCCGCAACTGTCACAAGTACGAAGCCATGTCGGCGGAGTTGCAGGATCGCTATGCGCAGCGACGACATTCGGCCGAGTACCGGGAAAAGACCGGACGAACTTGCATCGACTGCCACAAGGGCGTCGCGCATGAACTTCCGGCGGACATGTAGACGCGATGCGCATCACAAGCAATATCGACAAGTTTGCAACACGACCCGGCCTGGGAACGTCCGGGTCATTCGAGTAGACCGCCCGGCCGGCAACAGTAAGCCGGGCATCGGGTAAACAGATAGTTAACCAAGCGGGAGAAGGAGAACCACCATGCATGACTGTAAAAGCTCAAGGACTGCAAGACTCTGCGGTGTCATATTTACGGGGCTGATGCTCGTCGGTCTCCTGGCGCCGAACGCTTTTGCCTCTCCGGACGACGACCCCCTCGCGGATCGTACCGAAGCACGCGAGGCCGGAGGGCAAGCAACCGCCGAAGGCCGCACCAGCGACCGCCGCGGCGAACTATCGCGTCGAACCGCACGGGATCGCAGCTCGCTGCGCGGCGGACCGGCCCTCGATGATCCTGAAATAGCGCGATTCTTCGAGAAGATGCCACCCGAGATATTCGCCGAATTCGGGCACCCCGACGTGGCAGGGCTTGTTCAGGACGGTGTTCAGTCATCCGGCTTTCAGCGTCCGCGTCCCGCCCCGGAATACCTGTTTTCGGAGATCATGGGCGCCGAGCTCAACGGCATGCCGGTGGTCGAATTTCAGATCACTGATGAATTCGGCCTCGGTATCGAAGGGCTTTCCCAGGGCGCGAACGTCGAGTTCAGCTTCACGGTGAACAAGCTGGTTCCGGGCACCGGTGGTGAATTGGCCAGCTGGAGCACCTACATGGTGGCCGACGACGAAGGGATGGAAAATATCTCTGCCGGCACATACTCCGACGGCACGCTCGAAGAGTTGGGCGGCGGCAACTACACGTTCACCTTCAACGATCCGCTCGAAGCAATCTCCGGCATTGCATTCGAGCCCGAACTGACCCACCGGGTCGGCATGGAAGTTCGCGACGCCGAAGTATTCGGCGGAGAGCCGGAAACTTTCGACACGGCGTTCAATATTGTTCCTGCCACCGGTGAGACGGAGGGAATCCCCACCAAGTCGATCGTCGAGCAGCAAAACTGCACCAGCTGCCATGGTGACGAGGAATTCGCGTTTCACGGCGGCGCCCGCAGAAGCGTCGAGCAGTGTGTTTCATGCCACCAGGTCGGCAAGATCGACGGCGGCGGCATCAACGCCTCGCTGGACTTCGCCACCATGGTTCACAAGATCCATGCAGGTGAAAATCTGACCCAGAACTACGAGTTCTGCGGCTTCGGTTGCGAACGTTTCGGTGCACCGCCCGACAATTTCAACCACGTTGTCTATCCGCAGAGCACCAAGAACTGCACCACCTGCCACAACCCGGAAAATCCGGCCACCCCGCAGGCGTCGAACATCGACAGCAAGGCAACGGCCCAGGTCTGCGCCTCCTGCCATGACGACCTGGCATTCGACGAAACCGGTCTGACCAACGCCAATCGCAACCACATTGGCCTGGCGCAGCCGAACGAAACCTGCGAAGCGTGCCATTCGCCGACCGGACTGCTTCAGGGCAACCTTGCGTATCACGTCATCGATTCCCAGGAGGCAGCCAAGCGTTTCTCGTACAACATCCTGGATGTCAACAATACGAGTGAAGGCCAATCTCCGGTCGTGACATTCTCGATTACCGATCCGACCAACGGCGATGCGCCGTACGACATCGCCGCGGACGCACCGTTTGCCGGTGACGGCACACGTCTGGCAATGGCGTTGGCATGGCCGAATACCGACTACACCAATGTAGCCAACGATGCCGGAACCGACATCACCGGGCGTCCTGCCGGACAACCCGTCAGCATTTCGCTGGCTGACGGCAGTGGTGTACTTCCGAGCTACATCGCCGATAACGGCGACGGTACTTTTACGGTCGATACGAGCCTGCTGTCCACGCCGCTGGTCGTTCCCAGCACCATGCCGGCGCTGGGATCGGGCACCGTCATGATCGAGGGCCATCCGGCCGCAGATTTCGATTTCGACGGCGTATACGATGACGAGGTTCCGGCCACGAGCGCAACGCAAGCGTTCGCGATCACCGATGCGTCGGCTCAGAGCAGGAGAAACATCGTTTCGATCGAAAATTGCCAGACCTGCCACGCCATGAACGATGGTTTGGCGCTGCATGGCGGAAACCGTTCCGGCAACATCGAAGCGTGCGCCACCTGTCATACGCCGAATGCGACAGATCTATTCCGTCGCCCGGTTGACGAGGATGGCGAGGTCAACAGCATGAACATGGCCGCAATCGATGGCCTCGAAGATCGTACCGTCAGCCTCGGTTATATGGTTCACGCGATCCATGCCGCATCCGTGCGCGAGGAGGGCTACGTCGCATACGGCTTTGGCGGCACGCCGCATGACTACAGCGACGCCAGCTATCCGCGTTCGCCGGCCGACTGTCAGGCTTGCCACGATGGCGACACTTACACGCTTCCACTGGCAAGTGAGCGACTGGCGGTTACCGTGGATTCGAATGCAACCGTTACCGGCAACAGCTTCTTCGGTGCCAATGCGTTCTTCCCGGGCATGGATGCAGCAGCTGATCCTACCGACGACAACAACGTCAGCGCGGAAACCGCAGCATGCGCGTCCTGCCACAATTCCGATTTTGCCAAGGATCACATGTCAGTTCGCAGCGATTCGCTGATCTCGTTCGGCAACGGCTGGTTGATGAACCCGGATCCGTTCAATGATCCGGACACGCAGGCGTTCATCGATTCTCAACAGGCCGAGAACTGCTCGTTCTGCCACAGCGAGAGCGGGTTTGTGCCGGTCGGCGAGGTTCACGGTATAAACTGAGGCCTGGGCGACTGCTTAGAGCAGTCAAACGGCCTGACCATCCTGGCCTGCCGACCCCCGGTCGGCAGGCCAGACTCATTAAAGCAGGACAGCTACAGAAACGTGGGAGACAGGCATTGCAGATCTGCCGACGATTGAATGAATATGCTCAAGGACTGGGCTTTGTCGTTTTTGCCCTGAGCATACTTCTGGTAGTCCAGCCCGACGTCCTTGCCCAGGATGATGCTGGGGAAGAGACTGTTCTGGGCGACGACTACATGCCCGAATATTCACGCCGCGGCGCCGATGGATGCATGCGTTGTCACGGCGACGAGGAGAGCGCCCATCTCAATGCAATCTTCGAAGGCCCGCACGGCGTGATGGCCGACGAACGCACGCCGTTCGGCGGTAACCAGTGCGAGGCCTGTCACGGGCCGGGGGGCGATCATACCGGCCGGATTGGCTTCGGCGAGGAACGGCCCCCGATGCCGGCTTTCGGCCCGAATGCGCCGTGGTCCGAGGAGCGCGAGAATCAGGTCTGCCAGGATTGCCACACCGAGCAGAAACATGGCTTCTGGGAAGGCGGAACCCACCAGCGTCAGGATGTCGGCTGCGCCGACTGTCATGATTCACACGTTCGCCGTGATCCGATGACGGTGGCTTCGACTCAGTCGGAGACCTGTCTGCAATGCCATACCCAGCAGCGCGCGCAAGTGCACCGCGCCTTCGCGCATCCGGTTCGGCACGGTGAAATGTCGTGCTCGAGCTGTCACGAACCCCACGGCGCCCCGAACGAGGCGATGCTCAGCAGCCCGACGGTCAATCAGAACTGCTATGAATGTCATGCTGAAAAGCGAGGGCCGTTTGTCTGGGAGCATGCGCCGGTGCCCGAGGACTGCACGCTGTGTCACCGTCCACACGGATCGAATAATCCGGCCATGCTGACGCGGCGATCGCCGTTGCTTTGTCAGCAGTGTCACTCTCGCATCGGGCACGCCGGAATCGGTCGCTCCACCGGTGATCTGCCCGGCAGAAATCCTTCAGCATTCCTGCTCGGTCAAAGCTGCACCAACTGCCATTCACAGGTGCACGGATCGAACCACCCCTCGGGATCGCTCCTGAGCCGGTAACGTTGCGCGGAGATTCCAGACATGAAGACGAATCAACTTCCAGAAAACGCACCGAGTCACCCAAGCGACCGGATGCGCCATCTTGTTTTCAGACTCGCCTTGTCGGGACTGCTGAGTGCGATACTCGCGATGCCGGCGATTGGCCAGGACGACGAGCAGGAAAAGACCGATACCGAAGTGACGGGGGAAATCCCGTGGCCAGAGCAGCCGGATCTCAGCCGGTGGCAGTGCAGAAACTGCCCGCTTGTCGAAGGCTGGACCGGCAGCGTGCTGTTTGGGGGCGGTTACATCTCGGGTGACTTTTTGGAATTCGGCAATTATCGCGGTCTCGAAGACCAGGGCGGCTTCGTCGAACTGGGCGCCGACCTGATCTATCGCGGGTCCGACGCGCGTTACATCGACATCTATGGCGAACGGCTCGGGCTGGACAGTCGAACCTTGCTCATCGAGGGTGGAAAGCAGGGCAGCTACCGACTGTCGCTGGGATGGGACGAGATCAACTACTTGCGCGAAGACAACGCGCTAACACCTTTCCTTGGTGCGGGTTCTCCAAATCAGATCTTGCCCGCCGACTGGGTTCTTGCCGGAACGACGGACGGCATGACGTCGCTGGAACAGAACCTGCGCAGCGTCAACATCGGAAGTGACCGGGATATTCTCACCCTGGGTATCGAATTCGGTGGCAAGAGCCCGTGGCGCTATCGTGCCGATTTCGAGCGCACCAGCCGTAGCGGCAATTCGATCCGCGGCGCAAGCTTCATTTTCAGGGCGGCAGAACTCGCTGCACCCGTTGATTATCAAACCACGAGACTGGATGCCGGAATCGCCTACGTCAAGGACCGCTGGCGGCTGGAAGCCAGCTACAACCTGTCTCATTTCGAGAACGACAATCAGGCGCTTTTCTGGGAGAATCCGTTTACCGGCATTTTCGGAGCCCAACTCGGCCAGCTGGCCGAACCGCCGGATAACCAGTTTCACCAGTTCATGCTGAGCGGGTCCTGGAACCAGTCCAGGTATCTGACGCTTGCCGGCCAGATCGCGATGGGACGCATGGATCAGAATGAAAATCTCCTCCAGCCAACGGTCAATCCCAATCTGCAGAATCCCGAACTGCCGCGGGCCAGGTTCGACGGCGAGGTCGATACGCGAATCCTCAATTTCAGAGCTACCAGCAACCTGACTCGGGATCTGAGAGCCCGCGTTCAATTGCGCTACGACGAGCGCGACAACAATTCTTCGCAAGACGCGTTTACACAGGTCATCACCGACACCTTCGTGACCGGCGAGGCGATCAACGAGCCTTACAGCTATGATCGAATCAGCGCGGAAGCCACACTTGACTACCAGTTGTTCTCCTTCCTCGACCTGTCGGCCTCGGCCGAAAGCCGGGAAACGGATCGCACATTGCAGGAAGTCGAGCAAACGACCACCGACAGCTATACCTTCCAGGCACGGAGCAATCCTGTCGATCGCCTGAACCTGCGCGCCGAATACAAGCATGAAGACCGGGACAACGATCTAGACCCGGCGCTGCTCGGCCCCGGCGTCAATCCTGATCTTCGCCGGTTTCATTTCGCGGAAAAGCAGCGCGACGCCTATCGCTTTACCGCCGATTACGCCTTGCTGGAAAATCTGTTCGCCGGCGTGTTCGTCGAGGTTGCCGACGAAGACTTCAAGGATGTCGATATCGGGCTCAGCGATGCGCGTTCCGAGAGCTACGGGCTCGACCTTTCGGCCAATTTCTCGCAGCACGTATCGGCGCATGCGTTCGTTTCTTTCGAGAGACTGGAGGCCGATATTTTCGGCGCTGACAACATCGACGGGGCCTCCTGGCAAGCTTCGCAGGATGACGATTTCAGAACGGTGGGTTTCGGTTTCAGATTCGACCAGCTTCCCGGGAAATGGGTGCGTGGCTCGCTGGATCTGAGCTATGCATCGGCCGATGGCGAAATCAAGATCGAGAAACGCGGTGTCCGCGATCCGGAATTTCCGACGCTGGAGACCCGGCGCTTCACGCTGGAGGCCTCCCTGGAACGTGCGCTTCGCGAGAATCTGGACATTCGGTTCAACTACCTGGTCGGAAAGTTGACAGAAAACGATTTCTTTCGCGACAATGTTCAGCCGAATACAGTTCCGACATTGCTCAGCCTTGGAGAGCTGACACCGGACGGAACGGTACACGTGATCAGCGCGATGTTGCGTTATCGATTCCAGTGAAAAAGAATCCAACACGGAGCGGGACCGGAACCGGACCGGACAAACCAAGGAAATCTGCCCCGACCGTTATGACTTGTTCAATCCGAGCTTTGGTCTGACGACCGAACATATTGCCATCGTGGGAGAAACCATAAAGATGATTACCAAGCATGCTGGAAAAATTGCTCTTAGCGCCCTGCTGGTCGCAGGGGTCAATGTAGCGATCGCGCAGGCGCCTGATGCAGTGGAAAGCTGCACGGGCTGTCACAACGACAGCGGTGTAACCGACGATCCAGAGGTGCCGACCATCGCCGGTGTGGGCAGCTTCTTTCTGGAAAACCAGTTTGCCATTTATTCGGAAGGCGAACGACCATGCGCTCCGGAAGATTTTGCTGACCACGAAGCCCAGGACCATTGCGCGATCTTCAGTGACATGTCGGAAGATGATAAGCTTATGCTTGCGGAATATTACGGCGACCTGCCGTATGAATCTTTCGAGCAGGATGTGGATGAGACACTTGCCGCGCAGGGTGAGGCCATTCATGCCGCCAGCTGCGACCGTTGCCATACCGATTCCGGTGCCGAGCCCTTCGACGATGCGGGCGTTCTCGCCGGTCAGCCAATTCCGTACCTGATCGAGCAGTTCAAGGATTACAAGGCCGGAGAGCGCTGGCAGCCCGAAAGCATGGCCGAGGTGATGCAGCTTGGTGAAGACGAGATGAAGGCACTTGCGCACTTCTACGCGAGCGCCGGGCAATAGCAGCCCACGCAAGCATATATAGCCAGCATTGAACACAGTTGCTGCCCGCGCCCGGCGCGGGCAGCACTTTGACGGTACCTTGGTCTTCGGTCCAAAGTCTCGAGCTTTCCCTCGTCCCGAAGACAACATCCAGCCCGTAGTTTGATCTCGCAGAACAAAGATCCGCGACCATCGTCGATCCGCCTGACGTGACAAGATTTGCTTAAACAAGCGTTTCGGGTTTAACATGGTTATCTAGATAACGCTCGCAGATACGAGCCCATCGGTAATGGAGGAAAATCATGAAAACGATCAAGAATCATTTCGTTAAAGTTGCATCGAGCGCCTTGCTGCTCACCGGCTTGAATGTTGCCGTTGCACAGGCACCTGCGGCGGCGGAAAACTGCGCCAGCTGCCATAACGACAACGGCGTGACCACTGACCCGAACATTCCAACGATCGCCGGCGTTGGAAGTTTCTTTCTGGAAAATCAGTTCGCGATATTTGCCGAAGGTGCGCGTCCCTGCGCCGCCGATGCATTCGCCGATGACGCTGCCGATGATCATTGCGCGCTGGTAAGCGGTATTTCGGAAGATGACAGGATGGCGCTCGCCGAATATTACGGCGAAATGTCGTTCGAACCGTACGAGCAGGAAGTCGATGCGGCGCTGGCCGAGCAGGGCGCTTCCATCCATGCCGCCAGCTGCGACCGTTGCCACACCGATTCAGGCGCGGAACCGTTCGATGATGCCGGCATCCTGGCCGGGCAGCCGATTCCGTACCTGATCGAGCAGTTCGAGCACTACAAGGCCGGGGAACGCTGGCAGCCGGAAAGCATGGCCGAGGTTATGCAGCTTAGCGAAGACGAGATGAAGGCACTTGCCAACTTCTACGCCAGAGAAGCGCAATAAACGGGCCTGTTGCCTGTAACCTTCGGCAAGAGCGCCGTCTGTGCCAGGCGCAGGCGGCAAGTCCCACCAGGCGGATTCGCGGCGTGCGGGGCGGAGGCCCCGCCGGATCACTCTCACGAACCCGCCGATGTCAGCGATATCGGCGCTTCAGGATGCCTTCGTGCCCTGATTACGCGGCGACAGAACGCCAGCACGGACCTGAACCTGAAAGCGGAAGTTACGTTGCTCGCCGAACGGCATCCAGGCGAAATATGAAGGAGCACGCCTCGTGAAAGCGCTTAAACGCACCCGACCCCAACCCCAGGGGATGGCACACGCATCAGAACTCGCTGCGTCCTGCGTGACCATTCCCGATTACATCTCCGGGCACTATCGCT